>Ga0256864_1000149_pt1 | contig 27927 bp, 16 predicted proteins | sample RVTome_11_FD_187336 | JGI IMG/M metagenome (GOLD analysis project Ga0256864, IMG submission 187336) | Soil microbial communities from uranium-contaminated site in the Upper Colorado River Basin, Wyoming, United States - RVT147D111 HiSeq ... | reverse complement strand
TGCCTCGTGGTTTAAGCAAGCGAGCAAACTGCCCGGCTGGGGGAAGGTTTGACGGCCGCGGACTCCGGCTGAAACCCGGACCGAGAGTCCGGGCCAACCGTCGCGATTATTCCGCGATCTCAGAGTCCGAAAGAGTTACGATTGATGCTTCGCCTGCCGGCGCGACGTGCAAGTATGCGCTTCCGTTCCCGTCCATTCTGATTGGGTAGTACCGTCCGAGACGGCGTCCCAATCGTCTGAATTGCATCTGCTCATCATCATAGAGGAAAAACGAAGTCCAGAACTCTTTCCAATGATACCTAATCACTGGTGATGTATTCGTCGGTCCATGTAGTAGCAAGAGGTCATCTAAGAAGTGGAAGTGATTTGCACCCAGTGCCGACACTGTCTCTTCTCGCGCAAGCCGAAGAGGCTCGGACGAGTCGGAGCCGTCAGTGATTGCGATTGCCCACATCAAGCCGTAGCCACCTTTAATATCGAATAATTGTGCAATCAATCGCTGTCGGATCGGGTCGACAACCAGCGCCCTGAGCTTGCCGTCAAATTGACGATTCCAGAGTTGCTGACCGTCAAAGTCGACCGCGCACGCTCCGTCGGAGTTGTTCAGGAGGATCGCGGGAGGATCAAGCGAGACCTGGACTGCCACCGGGGACTGATCCTCCTGGAGATTCAGTACTGAATTCCATAGTGTTTTTCCATTCCGTGCATCAATGCAAGTGATGGTATCCGATCCATTGGGAACCAGAGCAAGCAACGAATCGTCAATAAATGCGCATGTCCAGCCGCAAAGCCCCCATGCCGTGTGCTCCAGAGTGATTTGCCCCGTGCGATTGTAGATGCGGAACGGTTCAAACGCATCGGCTGGTGCTGTAGCGGCGAAGTACCGGCCGTCAGGAGACGACAGAAGGCCTCCCTGTCCGCTGACGGAGAATAATGCTGAACCACCCGTGGTAAACACTCTCGATACGTAACTCTCGATACCACGCAGTTGACAGACAATAAGACTCGACGCCCTCCGACAGAGCGAGACATACTGAATCTGTGTATTGACTGAATCTGATTGCGCCCAGCGGAATCGCAATTGACCGTCCAAACCGAAGACACAAACTACGGAGCTATCGCGTTTATGCAGGACAAATGCGATTGTGCTGTCCGTCAACGCAGTCTGCCAAATGTGCGCGCCTTCGAGCGGGAAGGTGCGAATGACTGACGATGTGCCCTTATTTGAATCACGATCGGTTTCGCTCGCGGTTGCAATGTGGCAAGCGAGCAGATACACAATACCAGTTAAGAGCCGAACTTGCATGCCGACTAGCCCATCACACCCTATCCCACCCTCATCTTCTTCCCTCTCAAGTACTGATCAAACCAGCGCAGTATATGCGAGAGTCGCGCCAGCCGCCGGTCGGGGCGGCCGTGGCGCGAGAGGCCGTGCGGTTCCTCTGGGAAGCGGACAAACTCGACCTTGCGCCGCAGCATCTTGAGCATCGCGAATAGTTGCTCCGCCTGCTCGATGTCGCAGCGCATGTCGTGCTCGTTATGGATGATCAGAAGCGGGGTGCGGATGTTCTCTGCGTACGTGATCGGCGACATGCGCTCCAGTTCGGCCTTGTTCTCCCACGGGTGATAGCCGAACTCCTTCTTCCACAAGTACCCGAAGTCGGACGACCCGAAGAATGACACGAGTGAAACGACCGAGCGCTGCGTGACCGCGGCCTTGTAGCGATTCGTGTGCGTCACCAGCCAGTTGGTCATGTATCCGCCGTACGAGCCGCCGGTGACGCCGATGCGCTTGCGGTCGACATACGGCTGTTTCTCCAGCCAGTCGGTCGCCGCCATGCAGTCTTCGTAGTCGACCGTGCCCCACCCTTTGACGATCGACGCGGTGAAGTCGCTGCCGCGTCCCTGCGATCCGCGCGGGTTGGTGTAGAAAACGACATACCCCTGTCCGGCGAGCATCTGCATCTCATGGAAGAAGGTGTGTCCGTACTGCGTGCGCGGCCCGCCATGGATTTCGAGGATCGCGGGGTAGCGCCGGCCGGTCTTGAAGCGGTACGGCTTGAGCACCCAGCCCTGAATGCGCATGTCATTGGTCGACTTGAACCACACTTCCTGGGGTCTGGCGATATGCACCGTCTTGAGCCAATCATGATTGAATCCGGTGATTCGTGTGGGCGTCGCCGCCGACGTCCCCAGTTCGAGCGTGCCGATTTCCGCCGGTGCGGCGGCATTGCCAAAAAGAAGCGCGGCACGTTTGCCCTTCTTGCCGAACGTCGCCGATTGAATATGCCACTGACCGCGCGCGACCGGCTTGGGATCACCGCCTTTTGCGGACACGCGAAACAAGAGCGTCGAACCCGTGTCGGTGACGATGTACAGAAGCGATTTGCTGTCGTGCGACCACTCCGGACGAATGATCCCGAAACCCTCACCGGTATCCGAGATTGTCAGGTCGTAGCTTTCGCGATCGAAAGTTGGCGTGATATCGCACGCTCTTGGCGTGCCATTGGCGCCGACGACCCACAGGTGATAGGGCACGACGCCCCACGGCGCATCGGGCTGCGAGTGGCCCAGGTATGCGATCAGTTTGCCGTCGCGAGAGTACGACGGCGCTTCGATCGGCCCTTCGGGCGTCGGTATGCGGCGCATGGCCCCGCCCTTGAGCGGCACGACGAACAGATCATGCCGATACGGATCGCGGTCGGGATCGGGGCGGTGGTTGGAGACAAACAGCACATCCCTGCCATTGGGCGAGACAATCGGCCACGCCTCGCTAAACCGTCCCTTGGTGAGTTGCCGTCCCGCGCCAGCGGCCACATCAAACGCCCAAACATGCCACTGATCTTTCGGATAAAACCCGACGCCGTCTTCGCGATAGGCCAGTCGCGTTATGTGCCGCGCGATCGGGGCTTCGCGCTTGGGCGGCTTGGCATCGGGATCGGACTTCTTGTCCGGCTTTTTCTCCGCGCCGGGTATCGGGTCATTCGCCCGAAACAGGCAAACAATGGTCTGGGAATCCGGGGAAAACGAAACGAAACTAAATGTGCCGTCCTTCTCGACCAACGGCTTGGCCTCGCCGCCGTCGGACGGTAGCAAGTGGATGCCGGGGTGATCGCCGCGTTTGGACACGAAGACAATCCAGCGCCCGTCCGGTGAGTAGACCGGCGAGGAATCGCTGCGCTTGCCGAAGGTGAGCTGTCGCAGGGCCGATCCATCGGCATTGCATCGCCACAGGTGCGATCGGTATTCCTTGCGGTCGTCGGGGATCGTCTCGACGACGCAGCAGATCTCCGTCTCGTCCGGCGATAGTGCCGGCGAGCGGACGAATTTGATGCGTGTCAAATCCTCGATAGTCACCGCCCGTACTCCGCTCTTTTTGGCTGGCACGAAGTCCCTCCTGCTGGCAATAGTCCGTTGCCGACGACCGCCTCGAGACTGCCGACAATCCGATAGCGTGGCGAAAACGGTCCGGGCCAACATATCCCCGGACACGGCGCGAATCCAACCGAATCCCGGCCGACGAAGTCATTGGCACGGTGGCATTGGTGTGCTATTTTGGGCGACCGCCCCGGGAACTGGCCTGCGGCGCTCAGGTTATCAATGACGACAGTCGGCCTCCCGACTTCACCTGCCCTGCTGGTCCGCTTGAGCCGATCTGACGATATATGAGGAAAGGACGGCATTCCGCCGAGCCATCGCGACTCTTCGGGGGGCTACGCAGTAACCCGTTATCCATCAGCACCAAACAAGGCGGCGCTGGGCAGTTGCGCTTAGCGTCGTTGTTGCAACAATTCGGGAGAATATCATGATGAGTCGGATGCATCAGGGATGGGTCAGTGTCGCATGTGCCGCAGTCCTGCTCTTGTTGGCCGCCGATGCCGGCGCGGGTCTCTTACAGCCGGAATTGGAGGCGCGGCTGAAGACCGCTGCGGTCGAGGAACGGCTGCCAATCGTGATACGCGTCCGTGGCGCGTTGCCGCCCGGCGCGCTCAAACGGCAGGTCGATACGCGTTATCCGCTCCGTGCCGATCGGCACAAGGCGGCGGTCGAGACGTTGCGAAACATCGCCACGGTGACGCAGACTCCGCTGGTACGAGAGTTGAATACCGCCTACTTCGATGACCGTGTCAGTGAAGTGAAAACGTTTTGGATCGACAACATCGTGACCGCGGCCGCCACGCCATCGGCGATCGCGGAGATCGCCGACCGCGCCGACGTCGAAGAAGTGATGCTCTACCCGGAGACCGGGCTCATTCAGCCCCTGGCATTGGAAACGACCCAGCGTGACGTGGCGCCCGCCGATGCGAGCGGCCAGATCAATGCCTCGCCGGGATTGCTCGCCATCAGGGCCGATCAACTCTGGGAAATGGGGATCACCGGAAAGGGCCGTCTCGTGGGCTCATTGGATACCGGCGTCGACGGCGATCATTTCATGCTCGAAGACAAGTGGCGCGGCAACAACGGATACTCGGCGAAGGAGTCGTGGTTTGATCCGATTTACGGTTCGGTCACACCGCGCAGCTTTTCCGGCAGCGGCACAACTCATGGCACTCAGGTCATGGGCATCATGGTCGGCGTCGTTCCGGATCTTGGGCCGACGCTGCCGGAGTATACGATCGGCGTTTGCCCCGACTGTCAATGGATGTCCGCGGCCGCCATCGATATCCCCTGCCCCACCACCGATCTGTTGTTCTGCGGGAATCTCTTCGAGTCGTTTCAATGGCTGGCCGAGCCCGATGGCAATCCCAACACCGAAGCCGACGTCCCTCATGCGATCGCCAATCCCTGGGGGGGTGTAGAGAACCCGGCCTTCGGCTGTTCCAATGTGTTCTGGAGCGCTGTCGACAACATTGAAGCCACCGGAGCAGCAATGGTCTTCGCCGTCGGCAATTGGAATCCTGCGGTCCAGTATTCCGACCGCGCCTGGAACCCAGCCAATCGCATCACCTCCGATGTCAACACGATGTCGGTCGGCATGGTCGATACACGCACCGACCAGGAGAACCCGCCCATTCACCCGCAGTCGTCGCAGGGACCGTCGGGGTGCGACAACATGACATTCAAGCCCGAAGTCGTCGCGCCGGGGGTCGGTGTTCGTTCGATCAAACCCAACAACATTGTCGAGCCCATTCAGGCCGGGACGGCCACGGGATCATCCTTCGCGACACCGCATGTCGCCGGTGCAATCGCTTTGCTGGCGGAAATCAACCCCAACGCCACGGTCGATGAGCTCAAACGGGCGCTGTACAACTCCGCTCGCGACTTGGGACAGGACGGGGAAGACAATCTCTACGGGCGCGGCATCATCGATTTGCTGGCAGCAAAGGACATGCTCCCGCCGAACACGCAGCCCTCGCTGTTTATCAAGCGCGACGATTACGTACGGCCGGCGCCCGGCGCTGGCGCCGACATCGTTCTGACGCTCTGCAATGTCGGTGCTCCGGCAAGCGGCGTGGCGGTCGAAATCATCTCGCAGAGCCCGCTGGTGACCGTACTCTCCGGGACCGCATCGTTCGCCGACATGCCCAACGATGGCGACTCCGCCCGAAACAGCGATGACCCGTTCCAGGTATCAGTGGATGCGAGTGTGCTGTCGGGGGAACGCTACCCCGTGCGGTTCGAGATGACCGCCGGCGGCGGGTATCAGAAGACCTGGCCGGGTGCGATTCAGATCGGACCCGCGCACACCGTCGAAGTCTTCACGCACGATGCGGGCAATTTCGAACTGAGTGTGTCCGCCTTCGGCACCTTTGGGCTGCAGCCCGACGCCCTCTCGCCGCATGGCTCCGAGGGTGTCGGTTTCCTCTACGGAGGCGATCCGACACAATCTCTGTTTGAAGGCGCCTTCCTGGTGGGCACCAACGCCACTCATGTCTCCGACAATGCACGCGACGAGGCGACGTTTCCCGATGTCGATTTCGACGTCGACGCCGGTGGCTACTTCGACATACGCGAGCCGGGCCAGCGCTATGCTGAGGAGACGCGCTCGGCGTTTACCGACCGCTACGCGGAGATGCCGATCGGCCTGTTCATCGAACAGCGCACGCTGGTCGACGACGATCCCGCGGCCGATGACTACTGCATCGCCGAATACACGATCACCAATCGTTCTGGGGCGACGCTCAACGGGCTACGGGCAGGTTTGTACTTCGACTGGGACTTCCCCTGGACCGGGGCGGTCGCCTCGCGCGACGGCGGCGGGTATGTCGAATCCGAGGGCTTGGGGTACATGCGGCATCGCGACGAAACACAGTTTCGCGGTCTGGCGGTCATCAGTCCCTCGGGAACTTCGTCGTACCGATACCTGGACAATTTGACCGAATTGTTCGATCTCAACGGCTTCACCAACGCAGAAAAATGGTCCGCCATGTCGGGCGGATTCCTCCAGACCGAACCGCCACAGGAGGGCGACGGCTCGCACCTGATCGCCGCAGGACCGTTCACGCTGGCCAACAATGCGTCGGTGACGGTCGCGTTTGCGATCATCGGCGCGACCAGCATGGAGGGGATGGTCGCATCAGTGCAGAATGCGCGCGGGGTTTACAACGCGGGAACGTTTCGCGTTTCGCCGACTGTCCTGCAATTCACCGGAACAGAAGGCGGGGCCGATCCGGCGAGCAAGAGTCTGACCCTCATCAACGACACTGAAAAACCGATCGGGTACTCCGTCGACATGATCCCGAATTTCGCCGACGTGCTCCCGGCATCCGGAACGGTCCCGGCGCAGGGCCAGGCAAGTCTCGAAGTGACCGCGACGGTCGGCGACCGCCTGCTGGGCACTTACGCCGGGAACATCGTCATCAACGGCGCCGACGATCCACCTTCGATGTTTACGGTCCCGACGACGTTGATCGTCAAATCGCCGGTCACTGCGCCGGTCATCCCCAATCCGTTCAATCCGAAAAGCGAAGTCGTGCGCATGAACTTTGAGTTGGACGATGCGACGGAGCTGAAGGCATCCCTCTACGACATGGGTGGCGCACATGTCATCGACCTTGATTTGCCGAAGTCCAGCTATGGCCCCGGCGCGGAGTTCGTCGAATGGGACGGCCACAGCGATAGCGACGATATTGTTGCGGATGGCGTGTACATTTGCCGCGTGTACAGCACCGGAGCGTTGAGCTTTTCAAAAATTTTCAAGATTGCGGTAAAAAAATAGTGCTGCATCGTCCACCTCTGGTCCCCGATGAATTATTATTCCATCCGGTGATGCAGGTTTGGATCGGGGACGCCGACGGGACGCGTCGTTGGCAGTCAGGGGACCGGCCCGCTCGTCGAAACGATGCGACCAGTACTGCCGGTGCTTCGTCTGCTGAGCAATCGGATCAGCGATGACAGATGACCTCATTTATGTCCGGGAAGGAGTGTCAATGAACGTCAGTATGATCTCGAAACGATGGTGGGGCGCCTTGACGATCCTGGGAGTGGCCCTGCTCGTTTCCGGGCCGGCCTTCGCCGAGCTGCCGGCCCTGATCCCGCGCGAATTGCTGTTCGGCAATCCCGTTCGTGCGCAAGCGCGGATCTCCCCCGACGGCACCCGTATGTCGTATCTGGCGCCGAGAGACGGCGTGCTCAATGTCTGGGTCAAGACCATCGGCCGTGAAGACGACCGCGTGGTCACCAACGACACATTGCGCGGAATCCGCATTCACTTCTGGGCGTACGATGACAAGCACCTTTTGTACATGCAAGACAAGGGCGGCGATGAGAACTGGCGCATCTACGCGGTCAATCTCACCGACGACACCGAACGCGACCTGACGCCGTTCGACAGCGTACAAGCAACTCCGGTCGCGCTGGATCCGAATTATCCCGATGATGTGCTGTTTCAAATGAACCGGCGCGACATCCGGCTGATGGATCTGTACAATCTGAACCTCGTCACGGGCGAGACGAAGATCGTCGGTGAAAACCGCGGGGATATCGTCGGCTGGGTTCCCGACAACAAGTTCAAAGTGCGGGGCGCATTCGCCTCGCTGCCCGACGGTGGTTTCTCGCTCTTGGTTCGGGAATCCGAAATGGACGACTTTCGTTCGCTCATCGAGTGGGATCCCAATGAGGACGGGACACCATACGGATTCACCGCCGACGGAACCGGGATGTACATCGGCGATTCGCGCGGCGCGAACGTGACACGACTTAAAGTGGTTAATGTCACCTCCGGTGAAGAGTCAGTCCTCGCCGAAGATGATCGCACCGATCTGGCAGAGGTGATGATCAGCCCGAACACGTACAAAGTCGAGGCGGTCTCGTACAATTACGACCGTGCCCGCTGGCAGCCCCTCGATGATACGGTGGCCGCCGATTTCGAAGCGATCCGCACCCTGGCCGATGGTGAGTTCAGCGTCGTCAGCCGAGATCGTGCCGACCGCAACTGGCTGTTGGCGTTCTCCGGAGACACCTTTTCAACGCGCTACTACGCCTACAGCCGCGATGCGAAGAAGGGGACCTTGCTGTTCTCGACACGTCCCGAACTGGATCGGTACACGCTGGCCCCCATGAAGTTCGTCGAGATACAAGCACGTGACGGACTGATCCTTCCGGCTTATCTGACCTTGCCGGTCGGAGTCGAATCCCGGAATCTGCCGATGGTGCTCAACGTGCACGGCGGCCCGTGGGCGCGTGATGCCTGGGGATACGATCCCGAGGCGCAATGGATGGCCAATCGCGGTTGGGCCGTGTTGCAGGTCAACTTTCGCGGTTCGACCGGATTCGGCAAAGACTTTGTCAACGCGGCCAACAAGGAATGGGGCCGCGCCATGCAGAATGACTTGACCGACGCGGTGCTGTGGGCCAACGAACAGGGATACGCCGACCCTGAGAAAGTCGCGATATACGGCGGATCCTACGGCGGCTATGCCTGCCTGGCCGGCGCCGCATTTACGCCGGAACTGTACTCGTGCGGAGTGGACATTGTCGGACCTTCGAACATCATGACATTGTTGGCCTCGATTCCACCCTACTGGGAGCCCATGATTAAACTGATGTACCACCGTGTCGGCGACCCAACCACAGAAGAAGAGATGCTTAAAGAGCGTTCACCGCTGTTTTCGGCGGACAAGATACGAATCCCGCTCTTGATCGGGCAGGGCGCCAACGATCCGCGTGTCAAACAGGCGGAGTCCGAGCAGATCGTGGCGGCGCTCAAGGCCAACGAGCAGTATGTCGAATACGTCGTGTATCCCGATGAGGGCCACGGCTTCGCCCGGCCGGAGAACCGCCTGGACTTCTACGGCCGTTCGGAGAAGTTTCTGAATCGTTATCTCGGCGGACGTCTCGAGAATTAGGTTCGATTATTCCGGCTTCGGATGTAGGGGCGCATGGCTATGCGCCCCTGCTTTTTTGAGCACCAAAGGGTGATTACCTTCGAATAATGACTCAGCCATCGCCAATCACCCAGAACATCCGTCAATTCGAAGACGCGCTCAACGCGGAACTGACTGTGCTCGGGCGGGAGCGCCATTCGGTGACATTGGTGGCCGTCACCAAAACAGTTCCGCCCGAGGCCATCGCGTCAGCAATCGCGGCGGGTCTCACTGATTTGGGCGAGAACCGTGTCCAGGAAGCCAAAGTCAAGATTTCGCAAGTCAGGGCCGATGCTGCGCCAACCTGGCATCTGATCGGACATCTTCAGACCAATAAGACCAGGGATGCGGTCGCGCTCTTTGATCTGATCCAGTCGGTCGATCGCGGGGAACTCGCCGATGCCATCGAGCACCGCAGTGACGCGGCCGGCAAGACCCAGGACGTCCTCATCGAGGTCAACACAACCGGCGAGCGGCAAAAATCCGGCTGTCGACCGGAATCGCTCGATGATCTCGTCGGCCACGTCGTCGGTCTGCGACACCTACGAATCCGTGGCCTGATGACCATCGGCCCGTTCGTCGATGAGACCGCCCCCATCGCGCGTTCATTCCGCACGTTGCGAAGCGCATTTGACCGCCTCGCCCGGATCGACCTCGGATTCGGCGCGATGCTCCACTGCTCGATGGGGATGAGCGGCGACTGGCGCATCGCGCTGGCCGAGGGCTCGACGATGCTGCGCATCGGCCGTGCCATCTTCGGCGAACGGCATTGATCTCATGCTCTGGAAGGGCACGGCGCCCGGCTGGTCCCGAACGAAGTGAGGGGGTGTCCCTGCGAGTTGCCAATTCAATCTCCAAACCCGCTTTTCTTGTCGCCACCGCCCCCCCATATTCGCCCCGCACGATCGGACTAAAACTTCTCGACTCAACGGAGACGACCATGGCCGACTGGCGCGCACAAATCGACGGGGCGACTGCCTCCATCCGCAAGCAGACTGACGCGAAACCGTCGGTCGGCATCATCCTGGGCACGGGTTTGGGGCAGCTCGGCAAGGGAATCGCCGTCGAGCAGTCGATTGGATATGAAACCATCGAGCATTTTCCACGCTCGACCGTCGAGTCGCATGCGGGGCGTCTGTTGTTCGGCAAACTCGGCGGCAAGTCGGTGGTGGCAATGCAGGGGCGATTCCACTACTACGAAGGGTACTCCTGGCAGCAGATCACCTTGCCGGTGCGCGTGATGCACAAGCTCGGAGTCAAGGTGTTGATTGTTTCCAACGCCTGCGGCGGCATGAATCCGTTGTTCACCGCCGGTGACATCATGGCGATCACCGATCACATCAATTTCATTGGCGGCAATCCGCTGATTGGCCCCAATCTCGACGACTTCGGCCCGCGATTCCCCGATATGTTCGAGTGCTACGATCCCGCACTCATCCGGCTGGCGGAACAGTGTGCGCTCGATTTGAAGATTCCGCTGAAGAAAGGCGTCTACGTCGCGGTCGCCGGGCCGAACCTCGAGACGGCCGCTGAGTATCGCATGCTGCGCATTATGGGCGCCGATGTGGTCGGCATGTCCACGGTGCCGGAAGTTTTAGTCGCACGGCAGCAGGGCACGCGCGTCGCGGGCTTCTCGATCATCACCGACATGGGACTGCCCGACAACCTGCATCCGATGAACCATCAGACCATTGTCGGTGTCGCCGGCAAAGCCGAGCCGATCCTGTCGAACCTGATCGGGGAATTCGTCAAACGGCTGCCGTAGGGGGCCGATTCGTCAGACCGGCAGATCTGAAGTTCTGCCCTCACGGGCCTTGGGGCCGTGATATCATATCGAGGTCAGATACCGCCGCGCATTCGTGACACCAACAGCAACACGATCTGCACAATCCCCAGCAGCGTCCCGAACGGCAGGTACCACAGCGATCCGACTGCGAAGACCAGCATGGCCGTCTGCGCCCACGGCAGCTTAAGCGCGAAGCAGACGATAGCGGCCAACCACGCGAATCCCAAGACCGCGAAGAGCGACTTCATGGTCGTCGAGCGCGGTTCGATCCCGACCGCCGAAACAAGCTTTGACCACGGGCCCAATTGGCCCGCGTACCGGCCCGACTTGGGCGTCACATAATCGCCGACGATCAGCGCACGAGTGCCGTCGAACGCCATCCACCCGGCGACCGTGGCCGCGGCGACGATTATGATCCAGCGTATCCACATAAGGATGACATGATCTGTACTTCCGACCGAGACTTGGCAATCACAACCCGTCGGCCTATTGCCTGCCGCTGGCTGTCCGACATATATTGACAGAGCCGTTTAGCCGGCCCGAGCCGACCATGCACGACGCGATCATCATACGAATTATCTCACCGTAGACGGTCGGTCACGAGCGTTGTTCTAATGCTGGCGCCGGTGATCGACCGGCGCTTTTTTGCAGGGTTCAATCCGATTGAGACGCCCATGAGCACGACCACATCCAAGCCGTCCAAGCCCGCCGAATCGTCATCTCGGCGCATCTCCTACGGCGCGCTTGAAGAGGAGATTCTCGCATTCTGGGAACGGGAGAATATCTTCGCGGCCACGTTGGAGAATCGTAGAGATGCACGGCCGTTTGTCTTCTACGAGGGACCGCCGACCGCCAACGGGAAACCCGGCATCCACCATGTCATCTCGCGCACGATCAAGGACTTGGTCTGCCGCTACAAGACCATGAAGGGGTTCCGCGTCGACCGCAAAGGCGGCTGGGACACGCATGGGCTGCCGGTCGAAATCGAAGTCGAAAAGCGGCTGGGGCTGAAATCCAAGCAGCAGATTCTCGACTACGGAGTCGACAAGTTCAATGCCCTCTGCCGCGAGTCGGTCTTTACCTATAAGAAGGACTGGGATGCGCTCACCCGCCGTATCGGCTACTGGCTCGACCTGGACAACCCGTATGTCACTCTCACCAACGAGTACATCGAGTCGGTCTGGTGGATTCTCGCGCAATTCTTCCAACGTGGGATGCTCTACGAGGGCCACAAGGTCGTCCCTTACTGCCCGCGCTGTGGCACGGGCTTGTCGAGCCATGAAGTGGCGCTGGGATACGACACGGTCCAGGACCCGTCGGTGACCGTGACGATGCCGTTGGCCGATGACCCCGACACGTCGTTTCTCGTCTGGACCACGACGCCCTGGACGTTGATATCAAACACGGCGCTGGCAGTCGGCGAAGAGATCGATTACGTGCTGGCCGTCAAAGATGGAAAGAAATACATCCTCGCCGCTGCGCGCGCCGATGCGGTGCTGAAGAATGGGTTCGAGATCACCAAACGATTCCAGGGCCGTGAGCTGATCGGCAAACGGTACTCGCCGATCTTCGACTTCTTCACAGACCAGCCCGAAGAACGGATCTTCAGCGTCCTCCCAGCCGAATTCGTCTCGACCGATGACGGGACCGGGATCGTGCACATGGCGCCCGCCTTCGGCGCCGACGACTACGAGATCGGACGGCGCCACGGCCTGCCGCTGCTGCAGCCGGTACATCCCGACGGCACGTTTGAAGACAGGATCGCACCGTACGCCGGGCAGTTTGTCAAGGATGCCGACAAGCAGATTATCAGGGATATCCGCCATGCGGGCCGTCTCTTCGATGCCGGGCAGATCGAACACACCTATCCCTTTTGCTGGCGCTGCGACACGCCCTTGCTGTATTACGCGCGCCGTTCGTGGTACATCCGCACGTCGGAGTTTCGCAAACAACTTTTGGAAGCCAACGGCAAGATTGCGTGGTTCCCGCCGGAGATCGGCACCGGTCGTTTCGGCGAGTGGCTCGAAAACAATGTCGATTGGGCGCTCTCGCGCGAACGGTTTTGGGGCACGCCGTTGCCGATTTGGGTGTGCGAGAGATGCAAGGAGTCGACGGCGGTTGAATCGGTCGCTGACCTGCAATCGCGCGGATCGCATGTCCCCGACCCGCTCGACCTGCACAAGCCGCATGTCGATGACGTGACGCTGACATGCAAGTGCGGTGGCGCCATGCGCCGCGTGCCCGAAGTCATCGACGTCTGGTTCGACTCCGGCGCGATGCCCTTCGCCCAGTGGCATTACCCGTTCGAGCACAAAGACGACTTCGACCGTCTCTTCCCCGGCGATTTTATCAGCGAGGGAGTCGACCAGACACGCGGCTGGTTTTATTCGCTGCATGCCATCGCGGTTCTGTTGACCGGACAGCCGTCATACCGACGCTGCCTCGTCAACGATTTCATCCTGGACAAAAGCGGCCAGAAGATGTCCAAGAGCCGTGGCAATGCCGTCGATCCCTGGGATGTGATCAACAGTGACGGCGTCGATCCTCTGCGCTGGTACACATTGTCGGTTTCGGCGCCGTGGCTGCCGACCCGTTTCGATCCCGCCGCCGTCACCGAGGTGCGCAACCGCTTCTTCGACACCTGGAACAATACGCTGTCGTTTTATGAGCTGTATGCCGGGATCGATCGGATCGACACCCCGGAGATTCTGAGACGTCCGGCGTCGTCGAACGAATTCGACCGGTGGCTGGTATCGCGCACGGCCAGCGTGATCGCGGCCGTCGATCAGGCCTACGAGGGGTTCGACATCACGCGCGCGGTCCGCGGCATTGCCGATTTCCTGGTCGATGACATGTCCAACTGGTATGTGCGACTGAATCGACGCCGCTTCTGGATGTCGGGCACCGGAGATGACAAGCTCGGTGCCTTTGCATCACTGGCGCGCACGCTGCTGGCCATCGCGCAAATGGCCGCACCGGCGGCGCCATTCTACGCGGAGTATTCCTATCGAAGGCTGGTAGGGGAAAACGGCAGCGGCGTTTGGCCGCGCTCGGTGCATCTGACCGATTTTCCGAAATCCGAACGGTCGGCCATCGATCTGTCGCTTGAGAAACGCATGGGAGCGGCGCAGCGGATTGTCGGTTTGGGGCGCACGGCGCGCACGCTGGCGCGGCTGAAGACACGTCAGCCGCTGGCCGAGGCGGTGGTCGTGATGCCGACGGACTGGTCGGGCGCCGATGTCGAGCCGATGCGCGCCCTGATCGCCACCGAATTGAATGTCAAAAAAGTCGCGCTGCGCGACGCCTTGGGAACTCTCGGGCGATTGACGATCAAGCCCAACTTTCCGGCGCTGGGCAAGAAAATCGGCCCGCGCATGAAGGCACTGCAGCAGGCGCTGTCGGCCTGGACCGATCACGACATCAACGAGTTTCGCCGTCGGCAGAAGGGAACTGTGACGGTCGAAGGCGCCCCGATCTCGCTGGGAGGCGCAGACCTGATCATCGGGGTCGCCGCTGCCGATGGATACCATTGCGAGGCGGACGGATCGCTCATCGTCGGGATCGACACCCGCCTGACCGACGACCTCACCGCCGAAGGGTACGCGCGCGAGCTGATCAACCGCGTGCAAAACACGCGCAAGGCGATAGGACTGGAAGTGACCGACCGGATCCGGCTGACCGTGCGGACAACCCCCGCGGCCCTGGCCGGCATCACCGCGCACAAAGACAGGATCAAAAGCGAGACATTGGCGGTTGAATTGACGCTGGCTGAGGGAGCCGCTGACAACGGCGATGCCCACCAAGTAGACTTGAACGGCCAGCCGGCAGCTATTACCATTGTCCGCGCCGACTGACCCCCGAAGGGCGGTGGCGACACAAGGAGCATGCATTGAACAAGAAGGACCTCGACAAGTTTGAGAAGCTACTGCTGGAGCGTCGGGCGGGACTCATGGCCGATATCGGCCACCTGCGGGAATCGACCGCCAATTCGACTCAGACCGAAGCGGCCGGCGATCTGTCGACGCACGCGTACCACATGGCCGACCTGGGCACCGATGCCAACGAACGCGAGAAGTCCTTCTATCTCGCCTCGAAATCGGGACGCTTTCTCTACCATCTCGATCAGGCCTTGCGTCGCATTGCCGATGGCACGTATGGAAACTGTGAAATCTGCGGCAAGGAAATCTCCCACGCGCGATTGGAAGCAGTTCCGCACGCCCGCTTTTGCATCGCCTGCAAGGAAAAAGAAGAACAGAAACAGGCCGGACGATAATGCCCAAGCGGATGTGCACAGCGATGGTTTCACGCCGATGAGCGGGACAATCCCGGCCCCGCCGGAGGGGTCCGAACGCATCCTGTCCGACCCCATTCACTCGCGAACTTCCCCATCAGCATCGGAAATTCCGATCCCCCGGCACGCAGCGGGGATGCTGTGGCTTTTGTCGGCGTGCATCCTGACAGCCGATCAACTGACCAAGTGGATCATCCGGGTGGCCATGGAGCCGGGGGACTCGGTCGGAGTCTTCGGCAACTGGCTGCGCATCACTTCGGTCCGCAATCCGGGCGGCGCATTCGGTCTGCGTTGGGGCCATGTCGGCATCTACTATGCCGCGGCGATTCTGGTGAGCATTTGGATCATCCGGCAGATTGCGCGCGCCGGATACACGCGCCGCCTGTCGATCTGGGCACTGGCGCTCATTCTCGGCGGCGCGTTGGGCAATCTCGCCGATCGCGCGATCCATGGCGAGGTCACCGACTTTGTCGACGTTGAGTTTGTCGATCTGACCATTCCCGCCTTCGATTTCGGCTTCATCCATCATCCCGGCTATCCGATGGACCGCTGGCCCACGTTTAACGTCGCCGACTCGGCGGTGAGCGTCGGCATCGTGCTGTTGCTGCTGACTCTTTGGTATGATCCGATTGTCTGCCTGTCGCGCAAACGACGCGAAGCATTGGCCGCGCGGGACACGCCGACCTCCTCTCCGTCACCCACAATGGATTCCGTCAGTGACACCGCTGCAGACGGACCATAACTCATTTGCATTCGACGCCGACCCTGCAGACGAAGGCGAGCGGGTCGATAAGTTTCTGGCCGGGCGACTGACAGATTGCTCGCGCGCGCAGATTCAACGCGCGGCCCTCGCCGGTGCGCTCCTGATCAACGGAGTCGCGGTGAAATCCAACAGTCGCCTGCATGACGGGGACCGCGTTGCCGTCACGCTGATGCGAGCCGATGCCGACGATGTGCCGCCCCAGCCCGAACAGATCGCGCTCGACATCGTGTATGAAGATGACGACATCATCGTCGTCAATAAACCCGCGGGCATGGTCGTGCATCCGGCGGTCGGCCACCGTACCGGAACTCTGGTCAATGCACTGCTCGGACATGGGACGCTGACTCCCGTGGCGGGCGATCGGGGAATGCGCCCGGGGATTGTCCATCGGTTGGACAAAGGCACTTCGGGACTGATGGTCGTCGCGCGCAATGAACGCGCACATCACCTGCTGGCCGAACAATTGCGGAGTCGGACGCTCACGCGCATCTATTGGGCGGTCTGTTGGGGACATCTGCGCAAAAGCGCGATCGAGATCGACGCCCCCATCGGCCGTTCCCGGTCGGACCGGAAGAAAATGGCGGTGACTGCCAAGGGACGTGAGGCGAAATCCCATGTGCGTGTTTTGGAGCGATACGAGCTGGCCGATTTAGTCGAAGTGAAACTGCAGACGGGGCGCACCCACCAGATCCGTGTGCATTTGTCGCAGGCGGGGCACCCTCTCGTCGGCGACACCGACTACGGCGGCGGTGCGCAGCATCTGCGCGGCATCGATCCGCACAGACGCCTGCTCGGACGTAGGATGCTGGAGGCGATCGATCGTCCGGCACTGCATGCCCGGGCACTCGCGCTGATCCACCCGGGTACAGCGACGGCGATGGAATGGACCGCCTCGTTGCCGGAGGACTTCATTGCGCTCACTCAACTGATGCGATCGGCCCAATCCAGAGCCGATCATTAACCGCTTGACTTCAATCCCATCGAATCGCACATACTTTCTGCAGTAAGCTTTCCGTCAGTACACCCGACTTCGCTTGAGCGCCTCACAAACTCACAGGTGTCGCCGATACGTCCGGCGGCACTCAGGCAGGGCTATTGACAGAGGAGGGAGAAGATGGCGAGAAACATGCGTCGCGTCATCATCGTTGGAACGGCGATTGCGTGCGCCACGTCGCATCTGCATGGATCGGAGACATCTCAGCCCGGCACAACGGATTCCGGGATGCTGACGACGGACATCAGATCGGGTAACAATGGCGTCGTGACCGCCGAGAATCCCGCCACAGACCTTGATCGCGGCTCTCCTGAACCGGTCACACAGAATCCGGATGTGACCGGAATGATTCTGCCGGATCGATCCGGCTCATTTGTTCCGGAGGATTGCCCCATGGGCGGACCGTCCCCCGGCAACAGTGTCGTCATCGAATCGAAGTCCGTGACCCTCGGCGCAACTGGGGTTACTGTCGGCATATATCTAACCAATAGTGTGACAGTCGAAGCTGTCGTGCTACCGTTGGAACTGCGCACGGTGACCGGTGGGGCGTTCGTTTCTGACAATGTGAATTTCCAGCCGCAGGGACGTATCGCCGGGCTGTTTCCTCCCGATTATCAAGTTATTCGTTTCTTCGATATTCCGTCGGCTCAGACTTGCAGCGGGCCGGTGTCACAAACATGGTCTGAGTCCACGAGTCCCGCCAACCTCGGCGTGTCTCCAGACGCGGTCTTTTATGCCGGAGTTGGAGAACAGAACTTCCTCTCACCGGGGACCGATGGAACGCCCGGAGCGGGAACACCATCCTTTCAATTGACTTTCGATGTTTCTGCCGCCAGCGGACAATTCGAGATCGACACGTGCTGTGTCACGCCGGACAATTTCCTCGTCTTCGTCGACAACTCTCACATCTGCCATCCCCCCGAATTCACCAAGGGCGTCATCACCGTCCTCGACTGCTCCTGCCCGTTCCCCGGAAACCCGGACGGCTCGGGTGGAATTACAACTTCTGATCTCGCCTTGGTCATCGATGTGGCTTTCGGAGGCGGAACTCCGACATTCGACCCCGACTGCCCGGTTGCACGCGAGGATTTCAATTGCGATGGCGTGGTCAATGCCATTGATGTCGATCTAGTGACCGAGCGAGTTTTCTTGAATGGCGCACCTCCCTGTCAGCCCTGCGATGGCACGATACCTCCTGTATGTGAACCCGGTAGTCCCTCGGTCGGCAATAGTCTGGTCATCGAGTCGAAGACAGTTGCGACGGGAGCCGCTGCCGTGACGGTCGGCGGCTACGTGACAAACAGCGTGGGTATCGAGGCCATTGTCGTGCCGCTGGAGCTGCGCTCGATTCAGCCCGGTGCATTCATTGCCGGCAATTTCAGTCTGACCGTGCAGGGACGGCTGGCAGCGGCGGGTCTGGGCAGTGGAGCGGGTCGGTACTTTACCACCCCGAGCGCGTCCAATGACTGCAGCGGTCCCGTGTCGCAATCGTGGGCCGTCTCGACCGCTGCGGCGAACCTGGGTTCAAGCCCTGATGCGGTCTCATACCTGGCATATGGAGCAAGCGCAACGTGCATGGCGTCTGGGACGGATGGTTCACCGGGCTCGGGTACTCCATCGGTCCTGCTCACTTTCGATGTTACAGCGACGAACGGCCAATTTGAGATTGATACCGCCTGCGTGACACCCGCGAACCATCTCGTGTTCATCGAGTGCGGTACGCGCACGTGCCATTTGCCCGAGTTCACCAAGGGGATCATCACCATCGGCGTGCCACCCGGTTGCGCGACCGCGACAACAACCGACCCCTACCTGCTGGCCTGCCCCAAGGGCGATGTAGTCTTCAGCGTCCATCTCAAAGACCAATCCAACATGCCGATGGTCGGCTACAGCGATGTCACACTGGATTTTTCTGATTGTGTCGGCAGCGAGTTTGTGCCGCAGCCCGGGCTCTATCCCTCGTGGCCGATCGTGCCCGCCGAAGTCGCCAGCGATGCCGACGGCGAGGTCATGTTCTCCATCGCGGCGGGCGGCGACTGCCCCGACTGTGACGTGACGATCACCACGGGTTGTGGATTCTCGACGACGGTGCCGGTGCGCTCGACCGATGTTGACGGCGACAATTGCGTCACGCCCGACGATCACGATGACGCGCTGGGCGATTGCCGCGACTTGAACGCCGATGGCGAAGTTGACGATCTGGACTCCCAGCGCCATGTCGCGCACTGCTGCGATCACTGCTTCCCATCCGGACCGTGCGAATACCTGACACAAAAGCTCGGCTTCGATCCCGAGGGCGGATTCGAGCCGGACGACACGGTCACCGTCCGCTGGTTGGTTCAGAACAACCCCGCTGGGGACGCCTGCAACGTCGACTCGGTGGTGCTGTGGCAAAGCGTTGCCAGTGCCACACCGACTTGGGAACGCATCGACGTGATCACGTTGGGACAGACGCTGCTGCCCGGCGGCGTGATCGAAGACTCCAGCGTGACCCTAATCGTTCCCAATTACCGCGACATGTGTCTGGAAGCCAGACTCTACACCGATTGCTGCGATTCCTTCAATGTCGCCGCGACTTGTGCTGTGATCACGCGGCAGTGCCCACCGGCAGCGACCTGCTTTGTGTTTTATATCCGTGACTTGGTCGACGCCGACGAAATTGTGACCCGCTGGTCCGATCCGCTTCTGCTGGCGCTGGGTTGGACATACGAACCGCCTAAAGACACGGTGATCGACACATTCGGGGTCGGCTTGGTCTCGCTCATTCGCATCTGCACGTCGGATCTGACTCCGGTCGGATCGTCGGGAACGCTCACGATTTATTACATCAAGGCGGGGCAGTCGGCCCGTCCGATCTCCTGCACCGTCAAACAGGACTACTTTGAGGGCGACTTGTGCGGGGGACCCAACCGGACGCCCAACTGCAGTGTCGATGTGTTCGACATCGTGTGTTTGATCGGATATATCTTCCGCGCGGAAGCGCCGCCTGAACCCGTGGAACACGCCGACATCAACTGCGACACCTTCACCAACGTTTTCGACGTCGTGCGTCTGATCGACTACGTCTTCCGCGCGGGGCTTCAGCCGCCCGACTGCGACGGCGGACCGGCGATCAACCAGTAGACGCATGCGCATTGTCGTGGCACGACACCGGGCCGCCCGACGGCCCGGTGTATGCTCATGCACGTCGTCGTCTCCGGGCACGGCTTGTCGAAACCCCGATAAAACCGTACCATTGGCCGCCGGTCGCGGCAGCGGCCGTTGGAAACGGCATACTCTATGGACCAGCAGTTCATCCGCAACTTCTCCATCATCGCGCACATCGATCACGGCAAATCGACGCTGGCTGACCGTCTGCTGGAAATGACCGGAACGATCGAGCAGCGTCGCATGCGCGAACAGGTGCTCGACAGCATGGACCTGGAACGTGAACGCGGCATTACGATCAAGTCGCACGCGATCCGCATGCGGTACACAGCACGCGGCGGACAAGAGCACGTCTTAAACCTGATCGACACGCCGGGGCATGTCGATTTCAACTACGAAGTCTCGCGCGCCCTCTCGGCCTGCGAGGGAGCCGTGTTGGTGGTCGATGCCGCGCAGGGCATTCAGGCGCAGACGGTCGCCAACGCCTATCTCGCCATCGAAGCGGGTCTCACGATCATCCCGGTGCTCAACAAGATCGATCTGCCGGCGGCCGATGCCGCGCGTCACGGTGCCGAGCTGGCCGATCTGCTCTCCTGCGAACCCGGCGAAGTCATCCGGCTGTCGGCCAAAGCCGGGACAAATGTCGAAGAGCTGTTGGAGGCGATTGTCCAGAGATTCCCGTCGCCGCGCGGCAACCCCGAAGCGCCGCTGCGCGCGTTGGTCTTCGACTCGACTTACGACACCTACCATGGCGCGATCGCGTATGTGCGCATCGTCGATGGCGAACTCAAGAAGGACGATCGCATCCGCTTCTTCGCGCACAAGGGCGAATACGAAATCGAAGCTGTCGGGATTTTGCAGTTGGCGTATGTGCCGACCGGACGCATCGCGGCCGGGGAAGTCGGCTACTGTACGGCGCACATGAAGGACATCCACGAGGCGCGCGTCGGCGACACAATCACCACGGTCGAGAATCCCGCGTCGGAGCGGCTGCCCGGCTTTCGCGCGATCAAGCCGATGGTCTTCTCGGGCCTGTTTCCCGCCGATGTGGACCGTTACGGCGATCTGCGCACGGCGCTGGAGAAACTGCGGCTCAATGACTCGTCGCTGACGTTCGTTCCGGAGCGCTCGCTGGCCCTGGGCTTCGGATTCCGCTGCGGCTTTCTGGGGCTGCTGCACCTGGAGATTGTGCGCGAACGTCTCGCCCGTGAATTCGGGCAGGCAATCGTCGCGACGGTGCCGAATGTCGAATACCATGTGACCATGAACGACGGTACCGTGAGGACCGTGGACAATCCCGCCGCTGTTCCGCCCCGGGGCGAGTACGAATCGATCGCCGAACCATATGTGCGCGCGCACATCATCTGTCCGGCGGATGCGCTGGGATCTGTGATGACTCTGGCCAACGGCAAGCGCGGCGAGTACCAGACGACCGAATACATCACCGGCGAGCGGGCGCGTCTGATATTCGATCTGCCGTTGGCGGAGATTCTCTTCGATTTCTACGACCGGCTCAAGTCGATCACGCGCGGTTACGGTTCGCTGGACTATGATCCTCTGGAGTACCGTGTCCGTCCGTTGGAAAAACTGGAGATTCGCCTGGCGGGCAAGGCGGTCGATGCGCTCTCAACGGTCGTGCACCGGGACAACGCGTATCGGCTGGGGCGCAAACTGTGCGAAACGCTCAAGGAACTGATCCCGCGCCAGCAGTTCGAGGTGGTCATCCAGGCGGCGCTCGGCGCGGGAAAACCGATTGCCCGCGAGTCGATCAAGCCGCTGCGCAAGGATGTCATCGCCAAACTCTACGGGGGCGATGTCACGCGCAAACGCAAGCTGTTGGAAAAACAAAAGGCCGGAAAGAAACGCATGAAACGCGTCGGCAACGTCGATGTGCCCCCGGAGGCGTTTCTGGCCGTCCTGAAGGTGTCGGACTGATCGAAAAGCACCCGGTCCGGTCACGGGACGGTCGTGGTGACGTCTTCGGGCAACAGCGGCGTCTCGTCGCCGGCAATGTACTCGTGCACGTCGATGCCCTCATCGTGTGGATCCAGCACGGTCATGATGTGCAGCCGGTCGGATGACGAATCGGCCGCATCGATGTGCAGCTTGAGCTCGCGTCTGCACGGCTGCCGTTCGGCATCCCGGACCACCATCACTTCGGGGCAATACAGATCGACCCCGTCGTTGCGAACGACGACAGCCACCGAGTTATCGGAGAGCCGCACCAGACTCCCGACCGGGAACACGCCGACGACGCTGACGAAGGCCTTCATGACGAGCGGATCGTACCACTCTTTGGCTCGGTACAACAGGCGTCGCATGGCCTCATCGGGCTGAATGCGGTCTCGTTGGTAAACGCGTCCCGATGTCATGGCATCGAAGCTGTCGCAGACGGTCACGATGCGCGAGAACAGATGCAGCGGTCGCGGGTGTGTCAATTTCGGGTAGCCGCTGAGATCCATCTTCAGGTGGTGCTCAAATGCGACGGCGATCGCCGCGCCGCTCTGTCCATCGAGGACACGCATCGCGGCAATGGTCATCGCCCCGAAGATCGGATGCCGCTGCATTTGCAGCCAGTCGTCGTCATCGAACTCCGACGGCTTACTGATCAGATCGCGCGGCAGTTTGACTTTGCCGATGTCGTGCAGGAGCGCGGCGATTCCCAGATCGGCCAGCGCCGTCCGGTCGAGCCCCAGGCGCATCCCGACAGCGATCGAGTAGATCGCCACATTCACCGAATGGAAGAACGTGTACTCATCGAAGTCCTTCAGCGTCGAAAACTCCAGGAGCATGTCCTCGTCGTGCGCCACCTCGTCGATCAGTTGGTGGACAACGCGCTCGACCGACGATCCCTCGAACGAGCGGTTGTCGCGGACGCGTTCCCAGCAGTCACGGACGATCCGTTCGGAACGCACAAAGAGCGCCCGCGCGCGGCGTTTCCGTTTGACGCGCGCGTTGGTTGCGGATTGTTCCCCCGCATCGGTCTGACGCGACGCGGTGTGGGCCGCCAGCGGAGCCAGCGTGATGCCGCTGATTCCCAACGTCTCCCACATTGCCGTGAGCGCGTCATACGGTACGGCGACGCGGCGGTCGGCCTGCGCCAACGCAAAGAGCGCGCGGTCGACCTGGTCCGTCGAGGCGTCAGGGTTGATGGTAATGCCGCCCAACCCCAGCTCGGCGAAGCGCGTCGCGAGTGAGCGTCCGAATCCGAAGTCGCGGTCGTAGTTGATGCGTTCGCCGTTGACGAATATGTAGTCGTCCTGATACTGAATGGCGAACGAGCCGCCCAGGTTGAAGGTCGCCTCCAGCGCCTGGATCAATTCACCCCGTCGCGACTGGTAGGCATGGTTGTTTTCATCATAGACGGCGGCCGCGCGCCAGGTGGCGAAGAATGCCTTGAGTGCGGAGAGACGGACGGCCCGTTCTTCGGCGCTCATCCCCCGTGCGGCGGTCCGTTCATTCATTCCTCGAAATCCTCCAACACATCGTCGTGCGTGCCGGGATGCGCCTGCGGCGCGCGTAAATGTTGCAGCGCCGCCCGCGCGGCGGCGGCGACCGCTTCGTTGCGGTCGTGGCTAAGCTCCTCGAGCTTTTCGCGTGCCCGCGAGACGGTCGCATCGGCCAGCGAGTGTGTGGCCGCGACGCGCACCGCCTGCCAGCGGGAGCGTCCGAAGAGCCGGTTCTTCCCGATCACATCGACCAGATCGGAGACGGCGCGTTCCCCGCCGAGACGCACATGCGCGACGAACATCTCGCGCAACTCCTGCGGGTCCTTGTCGGGCATCGAGTCATCATCGGCCACCAGCGCTCGGATCTCATCGCGCACGGCCGGATCCCCTGTTTGCCCCAGAACACGCAGCGCGCGCTTGCGCAGATCGACTTCGCCGTCTTTGAGAAACTCACGGACCAGCACATTGGCATTGCTGCCGCCGATCTTTGCTGCCGCGCGCAGGGTCTCGAGCCGCACGCGCGCGTCCGCATGGGAGGCCGATCGCCGCAGGAACGTCAACGCGCGCTCATGTCCGATCTCACCGAGGATCATCGCCACGTTGCGCACGACGAACCAGCGCTTGTCGTAGATGAATCCGCCGACCAGATCGATCGTATCACGACCCTGTTTACTCAGGAACTCGCACACCATCATGCGCGCGGGACGTCCTTCGAGCGTGCCCAGCATCGCCGTGATCGGCATGATCGCCGGCGACCCGTACAACGGCAGCAACGCGCGTATCGCCTCCAGATCGGTCTGCGGATTGGCATTGAGAAACGAGGCCAGCCGCTCGAAGTGATCGCGACGGCAGATCCGGGAGATCGCCTCGCGAATGCGTCGCTGCAGATGCGAGTCGGTCTCCGGTTCCAGCGTACGCAGCGCATCGATGATCTCGTGCACCAAATCCCAGCGCGCGTTCTCGACGCAGCGTTCGACCTGTCTTTCCAGCACGGCGACCGTCTCCTCGGCCACGCGCGTGTCCTCGGCCGCCCGCAGAATTTCCAGGAGAACGTCCAGACCCAGCTTTTCCGGAGCAGACTCCCTGAGCTCCCGTGCCAGGATCGCGACGCGCGACTTTTCTTCGGCGGTTAACGCGGTGACATCGCCGAACACCTGCACGATGTGCTGGAAGCGCTGCCTTTGGACTCCCTGGTATGGTCCTTCGTCGACTTCCTCTTCGCCATCCCCCCCGCCGCCGGGCTCGCCATCGGCCGTTTCACCGCCGCCGGTGCCGCTGGCATCGACAAAGCGACGATGGATGTTTTCCAGCGTCGGTGAATCGGCCGCTTCGATGTATGCCCCTTCGACGATGCGGTCGACCGTGCGGTGCTTGATGTGCGGCAGACCGGCCTCCCACAGTTCGTTCGCCATGTCGACGGACACCGAACCCGCCGCAAACGCGCTGGCCAGCACGTCGAGGAAACGGTCGGTCTCCTCGCGCGACACGCCGGTGGCAAAGGTGATCTCCCGTACGCCGTCACGGAAGAAAAGAAAGGAGAGACTCTCCTCACCGGCATTCTCCTCCAACACCGTCTCACCCTCGTAGGCAAAACCGCCGTCAAAGGTCGTAAGCGTGAATGATCCCTGTTCGTCGAGATGGCGCGTGAGCGCGTCGTGAAACTTCTCGCGGAATTCGTCGGGAAGCGGATTCGTCGGCGGGTACAGACAAATCGTGCGCACGGCGCGTGTCCACGTCGTGCAGAATTCGCGCAACGATGCCAGGACATCGCCGGCGATGTTGTGCAGCCCGCCGCCGCTGCCGGCGGCCGCCCCCTTGTCCCCGAAGTCGATGTAGTTGTGTTCGACCATGAGTTCGCCCTGCATCTATATGTATCGGCATCCCGGCCCGGCTCTGCAGAGACACTGCCGCAGTCAAGACGTTCTCTGACAATCGATTAGATGACCGGCCGCCGACCCGAAGGCACAATCGGATTGACGTTGACCCTGCAGTTTGGGACATCTACTCTGCGCGTCATGCAGAGGCCCAGAATCCGTGCGTCCTGGCTGGTCTGGACGATCGTCGTGTGGATGCCTGCGGTGGCCCATTCCGGGGGTAATCGCCTGGAAGACATACCGCTGGATTCCTGGGTTTATGATGCGGTCTTCGAGTTGTCGACCTTGGGACACTTTGGGGAGTTGCTGCTGCACACCAGACCGTACACACGCGGGGACGTTGCCGAGGCGATTGCCGAACTACCGGATGGCGCGGAGGTATTGACGCCGGGAGAGGCGATCCTTTGGAATCGCCTCCAAGATGAATTTCATGAAGAACTGGCTGCCGCGGAGCACGAGGAAATCCAATCTCCCCAACGTGTGCGGCTGGGGGCCGGTCCTACAGCGCGCGCCGACCACACCGAGGATGGGTATGGTAAAAACCGGGTCGGGTTCGATGTGACGGCCGCATTCACTGATACGAAGCATCTGGCAGCGCGGACCCGGCTGCGGGTGGATTCGGATGGGCGCTTCGGCACCCTATTCGGCGGCCAATACTGGAGAAACAAATTTACGGCATGGATCGTCGATCAGGCAGTGATCAGTGCGCGTTTCGGGCGCTTGGCGATCTCTTTTGGACGCGAATCCTGGCGTTGGGGGCGCTCGCCCCGCGATGCGATGCTCATGTCCGATCATTCGCCGCCGTTTGATGGACTGCGGGTCGTTTATCATGGCGGGCGCTGGAGTTATGCATTCCATACGACGCGGTTGGATGGCATGACGACCAATGAGGAGGGTCCGGTCAATCGATACCTGTCCGCACATCGCGTCAATTGGCGCCCGCACACGCGACTGGAACTCGCCCTCTCGGAAGTGATCGTATTCGGCGGGCCGGGCCGTCACTGGGATTGGTACTATCTCAATCCCCTGCTCCCGTACTATTGGGAGCAGCTCAACCAGGGTCAGGACGACAATCCACTATGGAATATCGAGGTCTCATGGCGGGCGATGTCCGGCCTGGAACTGTACGGCGAGTGGATGATCGACGACTTTCAGATCGACTTTGTCACGGAACCGCATCAATTCGGCGTGTTGACCGGCGTGGCCTGGTGGCCGCGTCCGTGCGACAACCGCCTGCTGATCAACGCCGAGTATCAGCGGATCAATACGTTTGTCTACGGGCAGAATCGTCCGTGGAACCGCTATCTGCACTACTATGACTTCGACGGCAATGCCATCGGCATCGGTTCGAATCTCGGAACCGATGCCGACCGGATCAGCATCCGACCGCGGTGGCACCAGTCCGGCCTCTTTGACTTCGTCGGGATGTTCGAATACGTGCGCCGTGGAGCCGACCGCCTGACGACGCCCCAGCAATCCGGCGTCCCCTTAGACGTGCCCTTTCCGTCGGGCACCGTCGAACGCACGCTCAGTTGCGGATTGGGAGTTCACGCACAGCAGGGCGCGCATATCATCGTCGATTTGCTGGCAGGGTATGAAACCGTGGACAATGTCGGCAATATGGCGGGCAGAGGCCGCAGTGGGCCCTTTGTCCACTTTAAGCTGGCCTCGCTCTGGTGGGCGACCCTTGGCATCTGATCAACCCGCCCGAACTTGCCATGTCCGTGCACCCGCCAAAATCAACCTGGGACTGCGCGTGCTTGGCAAACGCAGCGACGGTTACCACGAGATCGACACGGTCTTCGTGGCGATTGATTGTTACGACGATCTCGAATTTGAAGGGACCGATTCGGGCGGGATTGCCCTGAGTTGGCGGACTGATGACCCCGACTTCCCCACGCACGATCTGACCGGCGACGATTCGAATCTGATCGTCCGCGCGGTGCGCCTTGTCGAACGTGAGCGCGGCCTGACCGCGCACCTGCGCATCGGCTTGATCAAGCGCATCCCGATCGCCGCCGGGCTGGGGGGCGGGTCGGCCGACGCGGCCGCGACGCTGGCGGCATGCAACCGGCTGCTGGGACTTAATGAAACCGCTCGGACGCTATCAAACTGGGCAGCGCAATTGGGGTCGGATGTCCCCTTCTTTCTGGGACCGCCGTGTGCCCGCGGACGGGGGCGCGGTGAAATCTTGGAACCTGTTGAGTGCTCGACCGACTGGTGGGCGCTGCTGGTTTGCCCTTCGATGCGGCTGTCGGCCGCCGAGGTCTACGGGGCTTTGCGCTTGACAGGTGATCGGCCCTTTACCGATACTCTCC
>Ga0256864_1000148_pt1 | contig 28002 bp, 20 predicted proteins | sample RVTome_11_FD_187336 | JGI IMG/M metagenome (GOLD analysis project Ga0256864, IMG submission 187336) | Soil microbial communities from uranium-contaminated site in the Upper Colorado River Basin, Wyoming, United States - RVT147D111 HiSeq ... | reverse complement strand
TGTGCAGGATGCCGACGATGCGGTCGATCGAGCCCTCGTAGAGCGGCAGGCGGGAGTGGCCGGAGTCGAGGAAGCGGTCGGCGAGCGCGTCGAGGCTCTCCTCCGCCGCCGCCGCCGCGACGTCGATGCGCGGGGTCATCACGCTCCGCACCTCGGTTTCGGCGAGGTCGACGATCCCCCACACCATGTCGCCCTCCCCCGGCTCGAGGATCCCCTCGCGAGTGCCGAGGTCGATGAACGCGGCGATCTCCTCCTCGGAGGCCTCCTCCTCGTCGTCCTCCTCGGGCACCGCCCGCCGCGGGCGGACCAGCGGCGCGAGCAGCGCAGCCGCCGGCGCCAGGATCAGCCGCGCCGCGCGGTAGAGCGGGGTCAGGCGCTCGAGCGCGGTCTCGGCGGCGGCGTCGACCAGCCGCCGGCCGAGCAGCTCGGCGCCGGCCGCGACCCCGACCGCGGCGGCCGCGGCGAGGGCGCCGGCGGCCGGCGCGCCCAGCCCGGCGAGCGCGCGGGCGGCGGCGAGGAAGAGCATGAGCGGCGCGAGCTTGGCGCCCAGGCTGAGCAGGTACCGCAACGCGGCGAAGCGCCCCGGCCGGCGGTAGAGGGCGAGCAGCTCGCCGCCGGCCTCCTGCGCCCAGTGGCGCAGGCGCACCGGACCGCTGCGCTCGAGCAGCGCGGCGAGCGCGAAGAGCACCGCGGTCGCCGGCACCAGGGCGAGCGCGAGCGCCGCCCACTGCCATGGCCAGCCGCCGGCGGCGGCGGCGTCAGCCATCGCGGGCCCCGCCCCGGGAGCCCCGGCCGCCGCCGTCGATCCAGCGCCGGCGCAGTTTCCCCTCGAGCCGCGCCATCGCGCCGCCGTCGGTCTCGTGGTCGTGGCCCAGGCAGTGGAGCACGCCGTGGAGCAGCAGCACCCGCAGCTCGCGCTCGACGCCGTGCCCGGCCGCAGCCGCCTGCCGCCGCGCCGCCGGCACCGAGATCAAGACGTCGCCCAGGTGGCGCCCCTCGGGGGTCGCGCCGCCGGGGAAGGAGAGCACGTCGGTCGGCGCGTCCTTGCCGCGCCAGCCGCGGTTGGCCCGGGCGAGCGCGCGGTCGCCGGCGAAGCGGACGCCGAGGCTGGCGGCGTCCGGCGCCAGCTCCGCGACCAGCCGCTGGAGCCACGGGCGCACCCGGCGCGCCCGCGCCTCCGGGTAGCGGTTGGGGTTTCCGAGCGCGATCTCGGCAGTCAAGACGCCTGCGCCGCCTCCGCCACCGCCCGCCGCTCGCGCTCGCGCCGGGGCGGCGCGTTGAAGTCGAAGCCCGGGTAGTCGATGCGGCGGTGGAAGATGTTGGTCAGCACCCGCTGGAAGGCCTCCGCCACCCGCCGCAGGTCGGCGAGGGTGAGGTCGGTGTGGTCGAGCTGGCCGTCGGCCAGGCAGTCGTCGATCAGGGTGCGGACCAGCGCCCGCACCTTGGCCGGGGTCGGCTCGATCAGAGTGCGGCTCGCCGCCTCGACCGCGTCGGCGAGCATCAGCACGCCCATCACCTTGTTCTGTGGCTTGGGGCCCGGATAGCGGTACTCGTCCTCGCGCACCGTCCCGGTGTCGGGATCGCACTGCTGGAGCGCCCGGTTGTAGAAGAACTTGATCAGCCGGGTGCCGTGGTGCTGCTCGACGGCGTCGAGGATCACGCGCGGCAGTTGGTGCTCGGTCCCGAGCTCGACGCCGTCCTTGATGTGGCTGACCAGGATCAGGGCGCTCATCGACGGCTGCAGCTTGTCGTGCGGGTTGTGGTCCGGGCGCTGGTTCTCGACGAAGTACTCGGGGCGGTAGACCTTGCCGACGTCGTGGTAGAGGCCGGCGGTGTAGGCCAGGGTGGGATCGCCTCCGGTCGCCTCGCAGCCGACCTTGCCCAGGTTGGCGACCATCAGCGAGTGTTGGAAGGTGCCCGGCGCCTCGAACGCCAGCCGCTGGAGCAGCGGCAGATTGGTGTTGGCCAGCTCGATCAGCTTGATGTCGGTCGTGATCGCGAACAGGCTCTCGAGGATCGGCACCATGAACGCCGCCACCGCGGCGACCACCAGGCCGCCGGTGAACGCGCACACGAGGTCGAACGCGATCTGCGCCGGGCCGCGGTCGGCGGCGCCGGCGAGCGCGAGCAGCAGCAGGACGGCGCCGGCGTTGACCGCCCCGATCACCAGGCCGATGCGGGTCAGCACCAGGCGCTGCTTGAACTGGTAGCGCTGGAGCCCGTAGAGCGCGGCGAGCGAGCCGGCGAGGCTGTAGATCGCGACCGCCATCGGGGCGGCGGGCGCGAGGCGGCTGGCCAGGATCGCGAACACGACCGACAGCACGAGCGCCGCCGGGCGGCCGAGCAGGAGCGCGGCGAGCAGCGCCAGCGAGGCGAACGGCAGCGCCCAGACCCAGCTCTCGGCCGACGCCAGCGGCGGGCCGTCGAACGCGGCCGCGAGAGCGCGCGCGACGGTGAAGCCGAACTTGGCGCCGACGAGCGACAGCAAGAGCAGCACGACCGCCTCGGCGTAGGCGCGGCCGGGGCTGTGGTCGGCTACCCGCTCGTCGCGCATCGCCAGGCGCAGCACGACCAGCGCCAGGGCGAGCAGGAACAGCGTGCCGAGCAGCGGCAGGACGCGCTCGTGGAGCGGGCTCCTGCCGGTCAGCCGGGCGATCGCCTCGGCCTCGGCGGCGCTGACCTCGTCGCCCTTGCGCACGATCACCTGCCCCTTGCGCACCCGGGTGTAGAGCGGCTCGACGGCGCCGGCCGCGGCCTCGCGGCGGCGCTCGGTCTCGGTTCGGTTGCGGTGCAGGTTGGGGGTGACGTTGGCGACCAGCAGGTCGACGACCTCGCGCCGCTCGCGCGCCGACAGCCCCTGCCAGGCGCGCACCTGCGAGCCGATGAACTCGCGCACCTCGTCGGGATAGCCGAGGCGGTCGTAGGGGTCGTAGTCGGGGCTCTCCTCGCCGGTCCCCAGGTCGCGCACCGTCACGCCGCGCAACGGGTTGTCCCGGAGCCACGCCTTGTTGGCGACCACCAGCCGCCCGAGCGCCTGGCCGGCGACCCCGCGCACCCGGTCCTCGAGGTCGGGCGAGAAGTCGTTGGCGGCGAGCGCCGCGGCCTGCTCCGGCGACACCACCAGGCCGCTGACCTCGTGCAGCGCCGCGGCCAGCGCGGCGGCGTCGCCGCCGGCCGGCGCCCCCGCCGGCGCCCCCGCGGCGGCCGCCTCGCGGGCGGCCGCGAGCCGCCGCCCGTGGGCGAACAGGCGCCCGAGATCGGCCTCGAGGTCGGCGCGCACCGCCGGGTCGTGGTCGAAGACCGGGAGCACCTCCTCGCTCGCGCGGCGGCGTTTCTCGGCGGTGGCGGCGGCGTCGAGCAGCTCGAGGTCGCCGGGCGCCACGAAGTCGCGGCCGGCGATCGAGCCGGCGTCGACCCGCGGCGCGAAGAGCAGGGCGGGCGCGACCAGCACCCAGGTGCCGAGCACCAGCGTCGCGGTCAGCCAGATCCACGGCCGCTCGAGCAGGGCGTACCAGCCGGCGGCGAGGCGCCGGAACGACGGAGCGCCGAGACGCCCGAACCGGCCCGCCGGCGCCCCGGCCTTGCCGCCGCCGCTCTTGGCCGCGCCCCGCGTCGAGCCGATGCTCACCGCGCCGGTGCGCGGCTCGGTCTCGCCGCCGCCCTTGCCCATGCTCCGCGCCGCGCCGATGCGCAGCGCGCCGGCGCGCGGCTCGGCCTCGCCGTCGCCGCGCGCGGCGCGGGCGGCGGGCGGGGGGCCGGAGCTGTCGCGGGGCGAGGACACGGCACTGGTCTCCGGACGGGCGCTAACCCGCGGGCGACGCGTCCGCCGCCCCCTCGGCGCCGCCGGCGCGCGCGGCGCCCTCGCCGCCGCGCTCGCGCTCCTCCTTGGCGCGGTCCCAGCGGTCGTAGGCGGTGACGATCTTCTGCACCAGCGGGTGGCGGACGACGTCGCGCTCGGTGAAGCGGAAGAACGCGATCCCCTCGATGCCGGCGAGCACGCCCTCGGCCTCGCGCAGGCCCGAGCGGCGGCCCGAGGGGAGGTCGACCTGGGTGACGTCGCCGTTGATCACCGCCTTGGAGCCGTAGCCGATCCGGGTCAGGAACATCTTCATCTGTTCGGTGGTGGTGTTCTGGGCCTCGTCGAGGATGACGAAGCTGTCGTTGAGCGTGCGCCCGCGCATGAACGCGATCGGCGCCACCTCGATGACGTTGCGCTCGAGCATGCGGGCGACCTTCTCGTAGCCGATGATGTCGTAGAGCGCGTCGTAGAGCGGCCGCAGGTAGGGGTTGACCTTCTCGACCAGGTCGCCGGGGAGGAAGCCGAGCTTCTCGCCCGCCTCGACCGCCGGGCGCGCCAGCACGATCCGCCGCACCCGCTTCTCGACCAGCGCCGCCGCCGCCATCGCCACCGCCAGGTAGGTCTTGCCGGTGCCGGCGGGGCCGATCGAGATCACCAGGTCGTGGTCGAGCATCGCCTGCAGGTAGAGCTGCTGCTTGAGGCTGCGCGGCGACACCATCCGGCGCACCGCCGCCAGCGGCCCCTCGGGGAGGAAGAAGTCGACCAGCGAGGCGTGCGGGTCCTCGGAGACCACCCGGATCGCGGTCTGGACGTCGCTCGTGCGCAGCCGGTAGCCACGCTCGGCGACCGCCGACAGCTCGCGCAGCAGGTGCTCGACCGCCTCGACCCCCTGCGGGTCGCCGGTGATCCGGAACTCCGCCCCGCGGGCGCCGACGGTGACGCCGAACACCCGCTCGATCTTGCGGAGGTTCTCGTCCCTGGTGCCGAAGACGGCCTCCAGGCCCTCTTCGGCGAGCGTGGCCTGGATCATGGGCGGGTGGAGTGCATCGTCGGGCGGGCGACGGCAGAACTCGCACAGTCTACCATCCCGTCTACCATCCCGATCGCCCGCCTGTGGGCGCGTGTCCTGCTCCCACTGATCTCGCTATTTCCCGGGGTGGTCGTAGAACCCGCGCCCGCTCTTGCGCCCCAGCCGCCCGGCCGTGACCATCTGTTTGAGGAGCGGCGGCGGGGCGAAACGCTTCTCGCGGTACTCGTCGAACATGATCTCGGCGATGTAGAGCGTGGTGTCGAGGCCGACGAAGTCGAGCAGCGTGAACGGCCCCATCGGGTAGCCGGTGCCGAGCTGCATCCCCTTGTCGATGTCCTCGACGCTCCCCACCCCCTCCTCGAGGGCGCGGATCGCGTCGAGCAGGTAGGGCACCAGCAGCCGGTTGACGATGAAGCCCGAGTTGTCCCTGGCCGCGATCGGCTCCTTGCCGAGCGTGCGGCAGAACACGAGCGCGGCGTCGTAGGCCTCGTCGGAGGTCAGGATCGTGCGCACCACCTCGACCAGCTTCATCACCGGCACCGGGTTGAAGAAGTGGAGACCGACGAAGCGGTCGGGACGCTGGGTGGCGACCGCGAGCTGGGTGATGGTCAGCGACGAGGTGTTGCTGGCGAAGATCGCCGGCTTCTGGACCTCGCCGTCGAGCGCCTCGAACGTCTTGCGCTTCTCCTCGAGGTTCTCGACGATCGCCTCGATCACCAGGTCGCAGCCGGCGAGGTCGGCGAGCGCGACCGTGCCGGTCAGCCGCCCGAGCGCCTTGTCGCGCTCCTCGGCCTCGAGCTTGCCCTTCTCCACCGCTTTGTCGAGCGAGCGGTGGATCCGCGCCAGACCCTTGTCGAGCAGGCTCTCGGACAGCTCGCGGACGATCGTGTCGTGGCCGGACTTCGCGCACACCTCGGCGATCCCGGCCCCCATCAGGCCGCAGCCGAGCACCCCCACGGTCTTGATCTTCATAAGGTCAGAATCCTCCTCCTCGATTGTCGGCCCGGCCGGCGGCGGTGCGTCGCCGCACCACGCGCCCGCCCTCCGGGAGCGTCTCGATCTCCAGCCACAGGGCGCCGGGGACGGCGAACGGCAGCCGCTCGGCCCACTCGACGACCTTGACCCCCGGGCCGGCGAGCAGCTCCTCGGCGCCGAGGTCGAGCACCTGCCCGGGGTCGAGGCGGTAGAGGTCGACGTGGACCAGGCGCCCGCGCGGGCCGGCGTGCTCGCGGACCAGAGTATAGGTCGGCGACAGGACCTCGGCCGGGTCGATGCCCAGACCGGAGCCGACGCCCTGCGCGAGCACGGTCTTGCCGGCGCCGAGCGGGCCGGAGAGCAGCAGCGCGCCGTCGGGCGTGAGATCGGCGGCGAGGGCCGCACCGAGGCGGCGAGTCTCGGCCTCGTCGGCGGTGCGCCACGGCGGCGGCGGCAAGTTCATCCGGCGCGCAGCGCCGCGAACGCCGCCGGCAGGTGGTCGAGCAGATCGCCGGCGGCGAGCGACTCGGCTCCGCGGGCGGCGGCCGCGGCGTCGCCGGCGGCGCCGTGGAGCCAGACCGCGAGCCGGGCCGCCGCGGCCGGGTCGCCGAGGCGGGCGAGCAGCGCGGCCGCGATCCCGGTGAGGACGTCGCCGGTGCCGCCGGTCGCCATCCCGGGGTTGCCGGTCGGGTTGACCCAGACCGGGCCGCCGGGCTCGGCGATGAGCGTCAGGTGGCCCTTGAGCACGACGACCGCGCCGGTCTCGGCGGCGGCGCGGCGGGCGGCGGCCGGGCGGTCGGCCTGGACCTCGGCGGTGGCGATGCCGAGCAGGATCCCCAGTTCGCCGGGATGGGGGGTGAGCACGGTGCCGGCGCCCTCGGGGCGTTCCCGCAGCTCCGCGGCGCGTCCGGCGAACGCGACCACGGCGTCGGCGTCGAGGACCGCCGGCAGCGGGCAGCGTCGGGTGATCTCGCGCAGCGCCGCGGCGGTCTCCTCGCGCCGGCCGAGGCCGGGGCCGGCGGCCAGCGCGTCCTTGCCCTCGCAGGCGGCGAGCACCGCCTCGACCGCGGCCTCGGCGATCTCGCCGCCCTCGCCGGCCGGCAGCGCCACGGTCATCGACTCGAGCGACGCCCCGGCGACGATCGCGGCGACCGGCTCGGGCACCGCGGCGGTGACCAGCCCGGCCCCGGCGCGCACCGCGGCGCGCGCCGCGAGCGCCGCCGCACCCGCCTTGCCCGCCGAGCCGGCGAGGACCAGCGCGTGGCCGTAGTCGCCCTTGTGGCTCGCCGGTTCGCGCTCGCCCAGCAGCTCCGCGAGGTCCTCGGCGCGCAGCAGGTGGAGGTCGCCCTCGGCCTCTTCGAGCAGGTGCGGCGGCAGCCCGAGGTCGGCGACCACCAGCTCGCCGGCCGCCTCGGCTGCCGGCGGGAAGACGTGGGCGATCTTGGGCGCGCCGAAGGTGACGGTGACGTCGGCCTCGACGTGCGGGCCGGGGATCTCCGAGCGCGAGCCGGCCAGCCCGCTCGGCAGGTCGACCGCGAGAACCGGCGGCGGCAGCTCGTCGATCCCCTCGACCAGCTCGGCGAAGCGCCCCTCGAGCGGGCGTGCGAGGCCGGTGCCGAACAGCGCGTCGACCACCAGGTCGTGCTCGCGGGCGGCGGCGAGCGCCGGCACGAGGTCGTCGTCCTCCCCCAGCTCGACGATCTCGACCGCCTCGTGGTGGCGCAGGATCGCGAGCTGGGCCGCGCAGTCCTCGGACAGTGTCTTGCCGAAGGCGGCGAGGAAGACCGCGACCTCGTAGCCGCGGCCGTCGAGGTGGCGGGCCAGCGCCAGCCCGTCGCCGCCGTTGTTGCCCGGGCCGCAGAAGATCGCCACCGCCTCGGCCTCGGGGAACAGCTCCCCGACCGCGTCGGCGAGCCCGATCGCCGCGTTCTCCATCAACACGGGCCCCGGGATGCCGACCTCCTCGATCGCCCGGCGGTCGACCGCCGCCATCGCCTCCGCGGTGAGAATCCTCATCGCGGCGGATTGTAGCCTGCCGGGCAGGAGGCCCCAGGCCTCGAACAGCGAGTGGGCGCGGCGGCGGCCGGCAGGGCCGGCGGCCAGGTCGGCGGCGAGGCGATGGAGGTCGTCGGGAGTGTCGAGGTCGCGGCGCTCGGGGAGCAGGGCGACCTCGAGGCCGAGGCGGCGGCAGCGTGCGAGGGTCTCCTCGAGCACCCGGGAGGTGCTCCACGGGACGCCGGCGAACAGCTCGGGGCGGACGGCGGCGGCGGCGAGGGCGATCAGTGAGTAGCCGCCGTCGCCGGCGGGGGCGAGGGCGACGCCGGCGCCGGCCTCGACGCGCGCGAACGCGGCCTCGACGTCGGCGCGGTCGAGGTCGGGGTGATCGCTGCCGACCGCGGCGACCGCGGCATGGCCCTCGCCCGCCGCGGCGGCGAGCGCCCGGTGGAGTCGGGCGCCCAGGTCGGGCCCCTCCTGCCGTACCCAGGGCGGCGACCACGGAGGCGGCTCGTCGCCCTCCTCGAGCGCCCAGGCCAGGCGAAGGGAGAAGTCGCCGCCGGCGAGCCGGTCGAGCAGGTCGAGGAGCAGCGCCTCGTGCAGCTCGGCCGCCTGCTCCGCGGTGAGCTCGCCGATCAGCCGGGTCTTGACCCGTCCCGGCCGCCCCGGCTTGGCGAAGACGAGCAGGCGGCGGCTCACCGCGCGAGTGTAGCGCGCCGGCCGGCGGGTAGACTTCGCGCCGTGCACCCCACCCGTGACCCGGCTCCGGCGCAGCGCTCGCTCGCCGCCGCCCCGATCGCCGCCCTGCTGACCGCCGCTCTGCTCGCCGGCTGCGCCAGCGAGCGCGCCTACCGGCGGGCGATCGCCGACGCCGCGGTGATGGAGCCGGCCGAGGCGCTGCCGCTGGCGCCGGTCACCGCCGACCCGGTGCGGGTGGCGACCTGGACCGAGGAGCGCCACCTCGGCTCGTATCCCGAGGGCGCGCGAATGGAGATCACCTGGGACCTGCTCTGGGTGGCGCTCGAGAGCGAGGAACGGGAGCGCTGCGCCGCCTTCCCGCGCCACGGCCTCCACCGCCGGCTCGAGCAGCTCCTCGGCCTGTCGCCGACCGGCGAGCCGCGGCGCTACGTCGTGCTCGAGGTGGCGCGCTCGGCGCTCCGCCGGCCCTGCTTCGATCCCGACCCCGCCGCCGAGCGCTGCCCGCTCGAGCCCGCCCCGGGCGTGCCGCAGGACTTCCTCGACTGGCTGGGCCGCAACGCCCTCGCCTCCTACCGCGTCCCCGGCGGCTTCCCCTGGACCCGCCTCGGCTACACCTACGACTGGCGCCCCGGCGGACCGGAGTACGGGGTCGCCGAGTTCGTCCTCTTCCAGGGCACCGAGGCGCGGGTGGTCGCGATCCTGACCGCCGAGGAGTTCTGCCGCGAGGAGGCCGCCGCGGGTCGGGGCGCAGCGACCCCCTGAGCCGGGCCGCCAGCGCGCCCGCCGCCCAGCCGGCCGCGGTTTCTGCCAGACTCACCCGCCGATGCGCGTCAGCTTCCTGCTTCCCGAAGAGACCGGCCTGGCCGGCCTGCGGCGGCTCGACCCCGACCGGGACCACGAGGAGTTCAAGCGCGGCGAGCGCGCCTGGGTGCTCCAGACCTACCTCCGGCTGGCCACCGCGGGGCGGCCGGTCGAGCTGACCGGCGAGCCTCCGGCCGACGGCCTGGTGGTCTTCCACGCCAAGCACCGCAAGTGGCTGGTCGCCCATGCGAAGGCGCTCCGCCGGGCGATCCTGGTCGGCATCCGCGGCGACCTGCATTCGCCGCTGGTCGCCGACTTCGAGGTGCTCCAGAACGGCTGGTTCGCGGACGGGCGGCGGCTCTTCCACGTCCACCACTGGCCGCAGCCGGGCCTGATCCCGCGCGACCCGGCGCGCGGCGACGCCATCCGGCGCGTCGCCTACAAGGGCTTCGCGCGCAACCTGGCGAGGGGGTTCCGCGAGCGCCGGTGGCTGGGCTACCTCGCAGCCCGCGGTCTTGAGTGGCAGTACGGGGCGGCGGAGTTCGCCGGCCCGGCGACCGACGACCTGCGGCTCGGTTGGCACGACTTCCGGTCGGTCGACCTGGTCCTCGCCGTGCGCCCGCCGTCGCGCCGGCTCCACCCCGGCAAGCCGGCGACCAAGCTGATCAACGGCTGGCTCGCCGGCGTCCCGGCGCTGCTCGGTCCCGAGATCGCCTACCGGCAGCTCCGCCGCTCGCCGTCCGACTACGTCGAGGTCCGCAGCGTCGACCAGGCGATCGAGAGCATCGAGCGTCTGCTCGCCGATCGGGGGCTCTACCGTACGATGCGGGAGCAGTGCGTCGCGCGGGCGGCCGAGCTGACACCGCAGTGCTGGATCGACGCCTGGAGCGAGCTGCTGTTCACGACGCTGCCGGCCCTCGCGGAGCAGGTGCGGGAGAGCCCGCTCCACCGGCTGCCGCTGCCGCTGCGCGCGCCGCTCCGCGGCACCGGCCGCTGGCTGCGCTGGCGGCCGGCGAGGTAGTCGCGGCCGATGCGCGTCTGCTACCTGATTCAGAGCCATCGCGAGCCGCGACAAATCGCCCGCCTGACGGCGACGCTCGGCAGGATGAGCCCGGGCGCGTTCGTCCTGGTCGTCCACGACGACCACGCCACCCCGCTCGATCCGCGGACGCTCGGCGGCGCTGCGGAGACCCGCTGCATCACCGTGCGCAGTCCGATTCGCCGCGGCTATCTGTCGATACTCGAGCCGTGGCTCCGGGGGGTCGCATGGCTGCGCCGCGAGGAGGTCGACTACGACTGGCTGGTCTACCTCTCGGGCCAGGACTATCCCGCCCGGCCGCCGGCGGCGTCGGAGGCCGCGCTCGGCGCGGCCGACTGCGACGGGTTCATCCGCTGGTGGCCGGCTCTGGGCACCGACGGTCCCTGGCGCCGCCACCAGGGGCACCGTCGCTACTACTACCGCTACTGCGACGCTCCGCGCTGGGCGGCGCCAGCGCTGCGCCTGGCCCGGTCGCTCAACGGCGTCCAGGCGCTGGTGCACGTCCACCTGGCTTACGGCCCGCGCCTGGGAATCCGCGCCCGCCGGACCCCGTTCGACGCCGGCCGGATCTGCTACGCCGGCTGGCAGTGGACCACCCTGCGCCGCGCCTGCGCCGAGTTCGTGCTCGACCGCGTCGAGCGTGAGCGCGAGCTGGTCGACCACTACCGGCGCACGATCTGCCCCGACGAGTCGCTGGTCCAGACGCTGCTGGTCAACGACGGCCGCTTCCGCCTGGTCGACGACAACCGGCGCTACGCCGACACCGGCGGCCCGGAAGGCCGGGCGCGCGCGCTCGGTACGGCGGACCTCGACGAGATCACCTCCGGCCGCTACGATTTCGCCCGCAAGTTCGACCTCGGGCACGACGCCCGCGTGCTCGACCTGCTCGACGAGCGGCTGGCGCGCTGACGGCGGCCTCTACGATGCCTGTCTGCACTCTGCTCACCGACTTCGGCACCACCGACTACTACGTCGCCGCGGTCAAGGGGGTGCTGCTGGCGCGCGCGCCCGGGGCGGCGGTGGTCGACCTCGGGCACGAGGTGGCGCCCGGCGACGTCGAGGGCGGCGCCTGGTTGCTCGCCGCCGCGGCGCGCTGGTACCCGCCGGGGACGGTCCACCTGGCGGTGGTCGATCCCGGAGTGGGCAGTGAACGGCGGATCCTCGCCGCGGCCGCCGGCGGCATGCTCTTCGTCGGCCCCGACAACGGGCTGCTGGTGCCGGCTGCGGAGGCGGCGGCGGGAAGCGAAGGCGGCGGCGAGCTGCGGGAGGTCACCCGCGAGGACCTGTGGCTGCCCGGGCCGGGCTCCACCTTCCACGGCCGCGACCGCTTCGCCCCCACCGCCGCCTGGCTGCTCGGCGGCGGCGCGCTCGCGGATCTCGGCCCCGAGATCTCCGACCCGGTGCGCCTGGAGCTGCCGGCGCCGCGACGCAACGGCCCGGCCGGCGCCGGAGGCACCGTCCTCGCCGGCCGGGTCGCCTGGATCGACCGCTTCGGCAACCTGGTCACCGACCTGCCCGCGGACTGGCTCGGCGAGCGCGCCTGCCGGGTCGAGGTCGCCGGCCACGCCACCGAGCGCCGCGCCGGCCACTACCGCGAGGTCCCCGCCGGCGAGGCCGCCGCCCTCCCCGGCTCGCTCGGCACGCTCGAGCTGTCGCTCGACGGCGGCTCTCTCGCCCGCCGCTGGCGGGTGGCGCGCGGCGAAGCGGTCACCGTCCGCCTCCGTTGACCGCCCCCTGGCAAGACGCGCCCTGGGGGATGACGCGCGCCTCGAGGAACAGCCCCCTGAGACAAACTGACAGCGACTCATCAACCCCTAGAGTTAGAATGGACCGATCCACGGGCTCATCGCGTCCGTCCCGGGGCTCGGCGGGCCCGCTGGCAGGGGAAGGAGCGTGTGCGATGAACGCGATCCATCAGTGGGAGTACAAGATCATCAACATCCGCAGCGAGCACTACCGGCTCGACCCCAACGCGGTGACCGAGCTGAACCGCTACGGCTCGGAGGGTTGGGAGCTGGTGAGCGTGACCTCGGTCAACTTCAAGACCGGCGCCACGGACAACATCGCGATGGTGTTCAAGCGCCCGGCCCAGGCCTAGCGGCGCCGGCGCCGCCCGCAAGCCCGGCCCGGTCCGCGCGCGCCGGCTCCGCCGGAGCCGGATCGCATCGAATCGGCCCGAGCCGCCGTTCCTCGGGCCGTCAGCTCCGGCGCGCCCGGCGCCGGCCCTTCCTACCGCCCCGCCGCCCCTCATGCTCGGAGCGCCTCGCGCGCCGGCGCAGCGCCAGCGCGACGCCGGCACCGCCGGCCAGGATCAACAGCAGCCAGCCGCGGCGGCGCGGCGCCACGCCGACCTCGGAAGCGATCGCGGCGCGCAGCCGGGCCAGCCGCCGTTCGACCTCGCTGCGGCGCTCGGCGACCTCGAGGTCCAGCTCCTCGACACGGTCCTCGCTCAAGGGATCTCCTCCTCCGGCTCCACCGGCTCCTCGGGCGCCTCGGGCTCGGGTCCGGGCACGAGCCCGGGCGGCGGCAACCCCGCCGGCGGCGGCGACTCGGCGAGCAGCCGCCGGTCCCACCAGTCGCGGTGGCCCTGCCAGCGCCGGCCGAAGGTCGCCGCCGGGCTCTCGAGCCGCCTGAGCTTGAGCCAGCCGACGAGGGCGAGCGTCGCCACCAGGAGCGCGAACAGCCCGGTCACCAGGAGCGACGCCCCCCACAGCGGCAGCCAGATCGCGAGGACCTGGATCACCGTGTAGATCAGCAGCGCGATCAGCCAGAAACCGGTCGCCAGGGCGGCGCCGAACAGGCCGAGCGCGAGCGCCAGGGTGCGGCCGTTGCGCGCCAGCTCGGCCTGGAGCGCGGCCAGCTCGGCCTTCGCCAGGTCGGCCAGCGACTGGCCGAGGGCGCGCAGCAGCTCCAGCCACTCCCCCACGATCACAGCCCTCCGAGCGCCGCGGGCTCACCGCCGCCGACGACCACGCTGCGCGAGACGAACGACTCGCTCGACGCCAGCTCGTCGCGCACGCCGACCGCCACCAGGTGCGGGCCGCCGCGCATCAGCAGCTCGACGCGGTAGACCCAGTCCTCGCCGCGCGCGCGCTCGATCGCGTCGGCCGGGATGCTCACCGGCGTCGTCGCCTGCTGCACCGGCGAGGTGTCGCCGGCGGCGTCGCGGGCGGCGACGAACAGGCGCAGCCGCCCCTCGTGGCTGTCGGCGCGCGGGACCAGGGTGATGTTCTCCATCGGGATCCGCACCTCGACCGGCAGCACCCAGTGCTGCTCCCCCCGACGGCGGATCGCCTCCCCGAACTCGAGCCGCGCCTCGATCGGGTTGCGGGCGATCTCGAAGCGCAGCACGGTCATCGTGCCGTCGGTCATCCGCGCCTCGACCGTCTTGTCGCGGTAGCCGTCGCGGTGGCGGACGGTCAGCCCGCGGCGGCCGGGGACCTTGACCTCGATGCGGTGGTAGCGGCCGCGCCCGGCCTCGGGCGCCGGGTAGCCGAGCGAGTAGTAGGTCTCGAAGTCGGTCGCCACCTGCTCGAGCGCCGGCAGCACCCGATTGCGGTTGAGGATCGCCATGCCGCCGGTCGCGTCGGCGACGTAGCGCAGCGGCGCCTGCAGGTTGTGGGTGTCGATCGAAGAGATGCTGATCGGCTGCGCGGTGCGGTTCTGGACGTCGATCGAGCTGTCGACCCGCAGGCCGGCGGCGTCGATGGTGTAGAAGGTCACCCGGTTGGCGTTGGACTGCGCCGCCAGCTCCTGGAACAGGCGCGAGGCGTCGAAGCCGAGCGACTCGGTGATCGCGCCCGAACCGGCGGGGTGGAGCGCGTCGACGGCGTGGAACAGCTCCTGGGCGGGCACCATCGGCAGGCCGTCGCTGACGTAGAGGACCGCCTTGCGCCCGGGCAGCCCGGAGAGCCAGTTGACCAGTTCCTTGAGCGCGTCGATCGTGAAGCGCAGGTCGTTGTTGACCTCCTCGGCGTAGCCGCGCGCCCAGATCAACGCCTGGTTCGGGCTGCCCGCGTCCTGGATCCGCTCCATCACGTCCCGGCGGTCGTTGTCGCGGATCGCGGCGTGGCCGGTCACCCGCTCCAGCTCGACGAGCGCCGACGCCACCGCCTGCGGGTCGGTGGTGAACGGGCGCAAGATCTTCAGCGAGCGGTCGTAGCTGACCAGCATCACCCGGTCGCCGACGCGCACCTCCTCGCCGAGGAAGACCCGCAGCTCGCGCAGCACCCGGTTGCGGTTGAACGGGCGGATGTTGAAGTTGTCGATGTAGACGATCAGGTTGAGCCGCTGCTCCTCCGGCACCGCCGCGCGGCCGTCGGCGGCGACGCCGGGCACCGGGAGCGGCTCGGGTGGCTCGACCGGGGTCTCGAGGCGCGGGAACTCGCGCACCGGGCGCCCGTCCTCGACCGCGTAGAAGTTGGTGATGGTGACCGGCCGTCGGTCCTCGTAGACCTCGAAGTCGTCGCGGGTCAGGCCGGAGACGCGGTTGCCGTCCTTGTCGGTGACGTAGACCTCGACGTTGACGACGTTGACGTCGACGGTGTCGACGAATACCTCTCCCGGCTCCGCCGCGGCGCCCTCACCGCCCGCCGGAGGCTCCGGCTCCTGGGCGCCGGCGAGACCGCCGACGAGCAGTAGCGGGACGAGAAAGACCTTTCGGCGCCCGAGACTCATGACGGTCGCAGTATACCGGCGTGTGCGGGGCCGGCTACGGCCGGACGTCCTTCAGAAAGGCCGCCGCCTCGCCACTCGTCGCGTCGTGCACCGTGACCAGCAGGCGATGGCGGGCCCGCCGCAGCTTGACCGAGGTCTCGTAGATCGAGTACTGGCCCGGAGGGGGCTTTTCGGGGAGGCCGAGGTCGATCTCGACCACCGGCACCTCGGCGGTCTCGCCGTACTCGTCGAGCGCCGCTACCCGTAGCTCGACCCGGCCCTGGACGCCGCCGCCGGGCGCGGGCACGAAGGTCACCAGGTCGAGCGGGATGCCGATCTTGACGTCGACCTCCATCCGCCGCATCCCGGCCTTGCGCGGCCGGCTGACCTCGGCCGGCAACGGCAGAGCGCCGGGCGCCTCGCCGAAGCGCACCGCGCTCTCCATCGCCAGGCTGGTCTCCTCCCGGCGCGAGAGGTCGCGGAAGTTGTCGCGGGCGCGCACCTCGAGACCGGGACGCAGCACGCGCACCCGGATGTCGTGCCGTTCCTGGTCGCCGGCGCGGCGGGCGGTGAAGCCGAGCCAGTAGTAGGAGCGGGTGTCGGCGGCGGTCTCGGCGAGCGCCTCGGCGCCGCGGGCGTTGAGCCAGGCACGGCCGCCGGTCTCCTGCGCCAGGTAGTGGAAGGTGTCGTGGACGAGCCGCTCGCGCGCCGTGCCGGTGGCGGTGGGGTCGCGCAGGCCGCCGCCGGAATCGCCCAGCCGCTCGGGGTCGAGACCGCCGGCGTCGGCCGGGTAGAGGGTGTAGCCGAGCAGGTTGGCGGCGTCGACCAGCGGCGCGTAGAGCCGGGCGCCGTCCGGAATCGACGGGTCATGGATGAAGCGGTTGGAGCCGACCACCCAGCGATCGATCTCGAACGGCCAGTCGCCGGCGACCAGCACCATCACCTTGCGCCCGGGCGGCCGGCCGAAGGCGCGCACCGCGGAGGCGGCGCCGGAAACCGCGCGCTCGATGCGCGCCACCAGCCGCTCGGCGTAGCTCAGGTCCTCGAAGCCGAGACGGTTGACGTCGAAGGTGCCGCCGCCCGCGAGCTCCCGCGTGCGCGCCTCGACGTGCCGCTCGGCGAGCCAGTGCAGGCCCCAGGCCGGCCGCTCGGCGGCCTTCTCGAGCGCGCCCTCGAGCTCCCGCGCCGAACCCGACCAGTTGGACAGCATGTCGAGCCCGGTGCCGTCGAACGCGACCACCGCCATGCGGTCGCCGGGCGCGAAGGTGACGAGCTGGTCGCGCAGGCTGCCGAGCAGCCGGTCGCGGTCGGGCGGGCGGACCGTCAGCTCGTCGATGTAGAGCAGGTAGCTGGTGCCGACCGCGCCGCCGGCGGCCGCTCCCGGCGGCAGCACGCCGTTCCCCTCGCCGGCGGTCGCCACCCCGCCGCGCACCTCGGTGAAGTACTCGACCGGGATCTCCTCGCCGTCGACCACCAGGCGGAAGTCCTCGCGCCCGAGGCCGGTGACCCGCTGGCCGTCGCGGTCGGTGACCACCGCCTCGACGTTGACCACCCGAACGTCGAGCACCTCGCCGAAGGCGGTGACCGGCGGCTCCTGCGCGGGCGCAGCCGGCGGTTCCTGCGGTGGCGCGACCGGCGGCTCTTGCGCCGCCGCGCTCGGCGGCTCCTGCGCGGGCGGTGCGGCGGCTGCCGGGGCGAGGGTCGGGAGGGCGAGGAGCGCACCGGCGCCGAGGGCGAGGAGCGCGCCGAGGCGGCGGGAGGGACGATCGTGGTAACGCATCGCGGCAGCCCTCACAGCCCGCTCGGCGAGACCTCGACCTGGGTCGCGAGCTGGCGGCCGGTGATCGCGTCGTGGACCGAGATGATCACCGTCTGGTGGTCGCGGCGCAGCAGCAGCCGGGTGTCGTAGGCGACGACGCCGTTCTCCGGCGGCTCCTCGGTGAGGGTCAAGAACACCGGGATCGACGGCATATCCGACTCGCGCTGCTCTTCGTCGATCGCGGCGAAACGCAGCTCCACGCGCACGACGTGGCCCTCGGCCGTCGGCAGCGAGGCCAACCGGCCGACCGGCAGCAGGATGCGCACCGGCATCTCCATCTCGCCGCGGCGCCCGGCCGGTTCCGGCGCGCCCGCCTCGACGACCAGCGGCGCGGCGGGCGCGTTGCCGAACAGCAGCGCGCTCTGGGCCGCCATCGCGCGTTCGGTTTCGACGGTGAGGTCGGTGTAGCTCGAGCGGCTGCGCACCCTCAGGCCGGGGCGAGTGACCTCGACCCGGATCGAGCGCTCCCGGCCGTCGCGCCGGCGGTCGGCGGTGAAGCCGAGCCAGTAGTAGGTGCGGGTGTCGGCGACCGCGGTCTCGAAGGCGTCGACCCGGTCGGCGTTGATCACCGCGCGGCCGCCGGTGGTCTCGGCGATGTGCTTCAACGCCCACTCGACCTGGCGCTCGCGCTCGAGCGAGTCGATCACCAGGTTGTCGCCGAAGCGGTTCTCGTTCGCCGACAGGATCCGGTCGTCGGTCTCGGCGCCGAAGGCCCCGGCGTGGCCGGGCACGTCGACCGGGTAGAGCGTGTAGCCGAGCAGGTTGGCGGTCTCGGTCAGCGGTGCCAGCAACCCGGGGCCGTAGGTGACCTGCTCCTGGGTGATCACCCGCGCCGGGTTGTCGACCACGAACGAGGCGACCGAGTACGGCCAGCCGCCGGCGAGCAGCAGCATCACCTTGCGTCCCGGCGGCAGGGCGAAACCGCGCAGCGTGGCGACCGCCGCCGCCACCGAGCGCTGCAATTGGTCGGCGAGCGCGCTCGCATAGACCCGCTCCTCGGCGTCGAGACCGAACGAACGGGCGCCCCGGACCAGCGGGTTGCCGCCCTCGCTGGCGCCGACGTTCTCGAAGACGCGGCGCTCGGAGACCCGCTGCAGCCCGAACGCCGGCCGGCCGAGCGCGTCCTGGAACGCCCGCTCGAGCTGCCGGCCGGAGTCGCTCCAGGTGGTCAGCATCTCGACCCGGCGGCCGTCGAAGGCGACCACCGCCATGCGGTCGCCGGGCGCCAGGCCGGGGAGGTCCGCCTTGAGCGCCTCGAGCACCCCGTTGCGGTCGCGCTCGATCGCGAAGTAGTCGTCGATGAACACCAGGTAGGAGGTGCCGATCGCCTCGCCCGGCGCCACCGCGGGCACCGATTCGACCGCCGCCGAGCCGTCGGCCGGCGGCGCCCTCCGGACCGCCTCGCCGCCGAGGATCTCGGTGAAATAGTCGATCGCGACCTCCTCGCCGTCGACCACCAAGTGGAAGTCCCCGGGGGCCAGGCCGGTGACCCGGATGCCGTCCTCGTCCTCGACCACCACCTCGACGTTGACCACCCGCACGTCGATGGTCTCGCCGAACACCGCCGGGTCCCGGGCCTCGGCGCCCTCGACCGCCGTGACCTGGGCGGCCGCCGCCTGCGGGAGCGCGAGGAGCGACGGGACGAGGAGGGCGGCGATCGCGACGGTGGAGAGACGCGGGACCGAGCCGATGGGGAGCTTCATGCTGCTACCTCCTCCTCTTAAGATACGCCAATCGGCGAGCCGGTTCACCGGCGAACGCCCAGAGCGGCGTCATCGCCGGTTCGGGATCGGTCCTTGCGGCCGCGGAGCCGGGCAAAACGGGTCGCGGCGCAGCGTCTCCTCCGAGCGCAGCGGCTGCCGCGGGTCGTCGGGGAGGGTGGAGGCCAGCGCGCGCAGGAAGTTGCCGCCGAGCATCAGCCGCAGGTCGCCGTCGGCCCAGCCGCGCCGGAGCAGGCCGTCGACGATCTGGAACACCCGGATCTCCTGATCGAGGCCGCGGATCGCGTACAACGGGTTGGCACGGCCGGTGCGCGGGTTGATCGCGGTCAGGTCCGTGTCGCTGCCCAGCCCGACGTGCTCGGCCCCGGCCACCCGCGCGACGTGGTCGAAGTGGTCGAGCAGGTCGGCGAGGTCCGGCGCGCGCTTGCGGCCGATGAACGCGCGCACGACCGTGATCCCCATCACCCCGCCGTGCCGCGCCACCCTCCGGATGACCGAGTCCGGCTTGCAGCGCGGGTGCCCGGGGTTGAGGGCGCGGCAGTTCGAGTGGGTGATCAGCACCGGCCGGCGCGACGTCTCGACGGCCTCGGCGCTGGTGCGGTCGCCGCAGTGCGAGACGTCGATCGCCATGCCGACCCGGTTCATCTCGGCGACGATCTCGGCGCCGTAGCGGGTCAGGCCGTGGTCCTTCGCCGCGTAGGCGCCGCTGCCGAGCCGGTTGGCGGCGTTGTACGTGAGCTGGGAGACCCGCTGGCCGTGGCGGAAGAACAGCCCGACGTCGCCGGCGGTGCGGAAATGGGTCGAGTTCTGGAAGCCGACCACCACCCCGACCTTGCCGAGCACCGGGACGTGGACCAGGTCGGTCAGAGTGTCGACCCGCTGGAGGAAGCACGGGTGGGCGCCGAGCAGCCGGTTCCAGCCGCCGATCCAGCGCGCCGCCCCCTCGAAGGCGTCGGCGGTCGAGGTCTCGACCGCGGGGTGGAAGACGTTGACGCCCGAGGCCTCGAGGCGGCGGTAGTCGGTCTCGACGAACTGCTCTGGCTGCTTCCGCCAGCGCGCGAGCTGCGACCAGTCGAGGGTCAGCAAGCCGAGCATGTCGACCACGGTCGAGCCGAGCACCAGGTCGACCGCCCGGGTCGAGACCTCGACCGGCGAGGCGGCGTGGAGCCGGCAGCGGCCGAGGTTGACCATCGGAGCGCCGGCTACCGCCAGCGCGCCGAGGATCCCGGTCCTGAAGAATCTCCTGCGGTCCATCGCGCGCTCCGCGCGCCGGCCGCCGCCTGGGCCGGCCGCGGGCGGACCGGCCCCACCCGCCGCGGCGGGCCGGGCGCGACCGCGGAACGCTGCAACGGGGGTGCCAGTCGCAGCCGGGCCCCGCGGCCCGCGGCGAGGCGGGCGCCGGGGCGGCGGCCACGGCCGAATCGGCACCCGCGGGACGCCAGAGGTTTCGAACCTGCTAGCGCGGCACCGGAGAGACCTCGATGCGTGTCATCCGGCTGGAGCCGGCGATCGGGTCGTGCAGCGACAGCACCACGTCGTGCTCCTGGTTGCGCAGCCGCAGGCGGGTCTCGTAGGAGATCGTTTCGCCGTCCGGCGGCGGCCTCCGGAGGCGCACCGCGAACGGGATCGTCGCCACGTCCGACTGCCGGTCGCGCTCGTCGACCGCAGCGACCCGCAGTTCGAGGTTGGCGACCACCGTGCCGGCCGGCTCGGGCAGCAACGTCATCGCCTCGACCGGGATCTCGACCACCACCGGCAGGATCAGGAAGCGGCGGTTCTCGCGCACCGGCTCGCCGACCGCGACCTCCAGACCGCCGCCGTCGGGGGTCTCCCCGAACAGCAGCGCGCTCTCGACCGCCATGTCGTTCTCGGCCTGGCGCGACAGGTCGCGGTAGCCCTCGCGGGTGCGCACCTTCAGCCCCTTGCCGACCGCCTCGACCCGGATCTCGTGGAAGGCCTGGTCGCCCCGGCGCTCGGGGGTGAACCCGATCCAGTAGTAGGAGCGGGTGTCGGTGGCGGTCTCGGCCAGCGCCTTGTTGCGGAAGGCATTGATCATCGGCCGGCCGCCGGTCTCGGCGGCGAGGTGCCGCAGCGTGGCGTGCGCCTGGACCTCGCGCTCGTAGCTCGCGGACCCGGCCGACGTCTCGGGACCCGAGTTCGAGGCGTCGACCCCGAAGGGGCCGGCCAAGCCGGGCACGTCGATCGGGTAGAGGGTGTAGCCGAGCAGGTTGGCGGTGTCGGTCAGCGGCTCGTAGATCCGCGGGCCGTGGCCGTACTCGTAGTCGAAGACCGGCCGCTGGGGATCGTTGACCGCGTAGGCCGCGGGCGAGTAGGGCCAGCCGCCGGAGAGCAGCAGCATCACCTTGCGGCCGGGCGGCCGGGCGAAGCCCCGCAGCGCCGCCACCGCGGCGTCAACCGCCCGCGCCACCCGCCCCTCGACGTAGTTGGCGTAGCCCTGTTCGTCGGCATCGAGCACGGCCGTGCGGGGATCGAGCGGAGCCGCGTCGGTCTGGAAGCTGCGCTCCTGACCCGTCCGGCGCAGGCCGTGGGCGTCGCGTTCCTGCGCCGCCTCGAACACCTGCTCCAACTCGCGCCGCGACCCGGTCCACGAGGTCAGCAGATCGACCCGGCGGCCGTCGAACGCGACCACCGCCATGCGGTCGGCGGAGCCGAGGTCGGAGAGGTCCCCCGCCAGCTCGCGCAGCACGTGGTTGCGGTCGCGCGCGAGCGGAAACCAGTCGTCGATGAAGACCAGGTAGCTGGTCCCCACCGGCTCGCCCGGCACCACCGCGGTCACCCCGGGCACCGCCGCCTCGCCGTCGGCCTCCGCCGCCACGGCGACGCCGCCGCGCACCTCGGTGAAGTAGTCGATCGGCACCCGTTCGCCGTCGACGGTAAGGACCAGGTCCTCCGGCCCCAGACCGGTCACCCGGTTGCCCTCCCGGTCGGTGACGACCACCTCGACGTTGACCACCCGGACGTCGATCGCCTCCTCGAAGGTGGGCGGCGCGGCCGGAGTCTCGGTCCGCTGGGCGGCGGGCTGGGCGGCGAGCGGCGGTGCGAGGGCCGTCACCGCGGCGACCAGGGTGCCGGCGAGGGCGGCGATGCGGAGGGGTCGGTTCATGGTCGCTCCCTACGGATGTCGATCCCTGTGTAGTCCATCGAATCTCATAAGATATTGTACCACGATCCCGCAACCGCCGCCCCGGACCCGCGACGCCGCCGGAGGTGGCGCGGCGGGCCCGGGGCGTTCCCCGCGGCCGAACGGAACCGGTGCCGGCGGCGTCAGCGGACGGCGGGGGCGACCGCCAGCCGGGTCATCAGATTGGCGCCCGAGACCGGGTCGTGGAGCGCCACCACCAGGTCGTGGTCGCGGTTGCGCAGCCGCAGGCGGGTGTCGTAGGCGACCGCGCCGCCGGCCGCCGGCGGCTCCTCGAAGCGCAGCTCGATCGGGATCGTCGGCACCTCCGAGATCCACTCGCGCTCGTCGAGCGCCGCCACCCGCAGCTCGAAGCGGGCGACCAGGCCGCCGCCGTCGGGCAGCAGCGTCACCGCCTCGACCGGGATCGCCAGCCTCACCGGCAGCTCGATGAAGCGGCGCCCGTCGCGCACCGGGGCGCCGACCGCGATGGCCAGGCCGCCCTCGATCGGCGCGTCGCCGAACAGCAGCGCGCTCTCGACCGCCATGTCGTTCTCGACCTCGCGCGAGAGATCCCGGTAGCCGTCGCGGGCGCGCGCCTCGAGGCCGAGCCCGATCGCCTCGACCCGGATGCGGTGGTACGCGTCGTCGCCCACCCGGTCGGGGGTGAAGCCGATCCAGTAGTAGGAACGGGTGTCGGCGGCGACCCGGGCCAGCACGTCGTTGCGGCCGGCGTTGATCAGCGGCCGGCCGCCGGTGTCGTCGGCGAGGAGCCGCAAGGTGTCGTGGAGGAGGCGTTCGCGCTCGGAGCTCTGGGCGAGGAGCGGCGCTTCGGGGCTGCCGCGCAGCCCCCGGCCGAACTCGCCGTCGGCGCCGAAGACGCCGGCGAGCCCGGGGACGTCGACCGGGTAGAGCGTGTAGCCGAGCAGGTTGGCCGTGTCGGTCAGCGGCTGGAAGAGGCTGCCGCCGTAGCCGTACTCGGAGGCGCTGAGCAGCCGCAGCGGGTCGTCGACCACGTAGGCCGCCGGCGAGTAGGGCCAGCCGCCCGAGAGCAGCAGCATCACCTTGCGGCCGGGCGGCTGGGCGAAGCCGCGCAGCGTCGCCACCGCCGCGCTCACCGCGCGCCGGGTGCGCTCCTCGAGCAGCTCGGCGTAGGCCTGCTCGTCGCCCTCGAGCCAGGAGACCACCCCGCGGGCCGGGCGCGGCGAGAGGCCGAACTCGCGCTCGCGCTCCCTGAGGATGCGCTGGAGGCCGTAGGCCGGCCGCTCGATCGCCTCCGCGAACGCCTGCTCCAGCTCGCGCGGCGAGCCGGTCCACGAGGTCAGCATCTCGACCTGGGCGCCGTTGAAGGCGACCACCGCCATGCGGTCGCCGGGTCCGAGGTTGGGCAGGTCGTCGGCCAGCTCGCGCAGCACGTGGTCGCGGTCGCGCCGGACCGGGAACCAGTCGTCGATGAACACCAGGTAGCTGGTGCCCACCCGCTCGCCCGGCGCCAGCGCCGCGACCCCGGGCACCGGCGCCTCGGCGGCGCCCTCTAGCGCCACGGCGACGCCGCCCCGCACCTCCGTGAAGTAGTCGATCGGCACCTGCTCGCCGTCGACCGTGAGGATCAGGTCCTCGGGCTCCAGCCCGGTGACCCGGTTGCCCTGCCGGTCGGTCACCACCACCTCGACGTTGACCACCCGGACGTCGATCGTCTCGCCGAAGGCCGGCGGGTCGGCCGGCGCTTCGGTCGGCTGGGGGGCGGGCTGGGCGGCGAGCGGCAGGGCGAGAGTGAAGGCTGCGGCGGCGAGGGCCGCGGTGCGGAGGAATCGGTTCATGGCTCGGAATCTCCCTGGGGATCGGAGGTCGGTTCGGATCGACGAGGCCGGCGGTTCGTGGTGCGGCGTTTTGCGCCCGGCCTTTCGCCTCTTCTGAGTTGCTCCGTCAGCAACTGCCATGCCTGGACAAGGCCCTACCACTCCCGATCGAAGCTCGCGGCTGGAGTGAAGCCCCACATCGTTCTTCTTTTCAACAGCTTACGTTTCGTCACAGCACGGACGAGAGTACGCGTCGGAGCGGGCGGCGACATGCCCGACACCGGTATCGAGATTCTAGGCGTCCTCTTCTAGGGACACACTCGGCGCCTGTTACCCTCGCCCCTACGAAGGGTGGCCGGGCTCGGTTGACATCCACCTCAATCGAGGACAACCTGACAGCCTCATCGCCGATGGTTGGACCGCATACGGTGCAGCCACTCCGAGTCCCGAGACCATGCCGCTATGCCCTCCATCGCTTGTTGCACATGCCGACTGGAGCATCCATCCGCGGAAGCGCTGGATGGCCGACGCGCGGCTCGAGAGCGCCACCTATGCACTCGAGGCGCCGCAGCCCGTAGGCGAGTTGACTTCGCTCCTCGACCGAATTGGGCAGCACAGCACACGATGTGGGCCGTGACCGTGCAAGCGCCGAGCGAAGGGCTGCTTGCGCGCTCTTCTGGACACTCGGCCCAAAGCAGGTCGGCCGAGCGGCACTCAACGGCTGGCGTGAGGTGATCGCACGTGCTCTGAGAGAGCCGAGACTCAGCGCCTCCGTCTGGCCCTTTCAGGGCGAACTCGATGCGCTCTTGGGAGCATCGGATGTCGTCTTCGTCGAAACTTATCCTGCTGAGGCCTGCCTTCACATTGGCTTGTCACCTCCAGGCACTGCGTGGAGCAAGAAGCAGCAAGACGATCGAAGGATGCAGGGAGAACGCCTGCTGACTTGGGCCCAGCAGCGCGGCGTGATTCTCTCACAGGAACTGACAAGCCTGATACGGTCCTGATTCGGCGGGGACAGGTCGGGTGAAGATCGTCTCGACGCGATGATCGGTCTCATGGCGATGATCGAGGTCGTGCTCGGCCATCGCGCTGATGGCTGTCCCAACGAGCCAACGATCCGCACGGTGGAGGGTTGGATCTTCGGGCAGGTTCCGTGAGCATGCCAGCCACGCTCCTGACGGCGTCGTGGTGTTCAGGTATTCTCCACCAGGTCATCAGTAGTAGTGGGTCGTGCAGTCTGTTCGACGTGGTGCCGACGTGGCGAAGCGCGTATATATCGAGACATCGTTTCTCAGCTACCTCACGGCCAGGCCCAGCCGGGACGTGGTCGTGGCGGCACGGCAACAGATCTCACTCGAGTGGTGGGAGCGGCGGAGGCGGGATTCGAGCTCGTCAGTTCGGAACTCGTCCTCGACGAGGCGAGCCGCGGTGATCCTGAGGCGGCACGGGACCGACTCGCCTTCGTGGAAGGCATGGCCGTGCTCCGGGTGACGTCCGAGGCAGAGGATCTCGCACATGCCATCCTCGCGAAGGGTGTCCTCGGTTTCGATTATCACGTGTTCTGTGAGCGGCTGAGGGAGCGCGAACGTCGCTCTCAACGGCTCGTAGAGCCCCCGCCGCGCCTGCCGAAGCGAGAGGAAGCCGGCGGGAGCGAGCCTCCCGTCCACTCCGGCTCGCGACGCTGAGCCCAGCCGGGTTCCTGTAGACCTCCCCTTTCCGCCCCCCGATCGTGGCAACCCTGCCACGTCTCTCCACGCTCCCGCCCTAGCTCGCCCCGGGGGTAACTCGACCGCCGGGGATTCTCCTCGCGGCAGTAGGATCGCGCGACCGATTGCGATCGAGGGAGGAAGCCGATGCGCCCGAGCCGCCGACTCGCCTGGTTGACCCTCATCCCCGTCCTCGCCCTCGCCGCCGCCCTTGCCGCCGCCGGCGGCTGCGGCCGCGACGAGCCGGAGCCGGCTCCGCCCGCCGAGGAGACCGCCGAGGCCGGCGCCGTCGAGCTGTGGACCGCCGCCGAGCTGGCGCCGCGGATCCAGCCGCTCGGCGGGCTCGGGCGGGTGCCCAAGGAGATCGTGGTCGAGCTGGCGCGGGCGGTGGTCGAGCCCGACCAGGTCGGCCGGCCGGCGCTCGAGGGGACGGTGCTGCGGATCGAGCCGCCGGTCGAGGGCGAGCTCGTCTACCGCAGCACGTCCGCGCTCGGCTTCCGGCCGCGCGCGGGCTTTCCGCCCGGCTCGGAGATCAAGGTGGTGCTCGAGGCGGTGGCGATCGGAGACGAGGTGGTGCGGGCGCCGGTGCCCAACCCGTGGGTCGCCACCTTCGAGATCCCGGCCTTCGACTTCGTGCGCCTGGCGCTCGCCGGCTTCGACGCGGAGCGCCGGCGGGCCGAGCTGGACCTGCAGTTCTCGGCTCCGCCCGACCTCGACGAAGTCCGCCGCCGAGCGCGTCTGACCCAGGTCAGCGCCCGCGGCGCACGCAGCCGGCTGGCCGTGTCGTGGAGCGAGGGCGAGGGCGGAGCCGTCCGCGCCACGGTCTCCGGCGCGCGCGGCGGCTCGTCGATCGAGTTGGAGCTCGAGGAGGGCGTCGCCGCCGCAGGCGAGCCGTCCCTGCACGCCGGCGCGGCGATGGCGAGCGTGGAGATCCCGAGCGGGCCGCGCATGTCGATCCGCGCGGTCGAGCCGACCGACGGCGGCAGCGGCTTCTACCTCGACGTGGTCTGCGACGACGACGCGGTCGACGAGCGGCGCTGGTTCTGGGACCGGCTGCGCGGGCAATCCCACGGGCAGATCTCCGCCCGCTGCATGCCGCTCGAGGAGTCCGCCCGCGAGCAGATCTCGATCGACCCGCCGCTCCAGTTCACGATCGCCGAGTGGAACGGCGGCTTCCGCATCTTCGGCGGCTTCGAGCGCGGCACCTACACGGTGCGCATCGCCTCCGGCCTGACCAGCCGCGACGGCGGCGTGCTCGCCGAGGAGTTCGAGCGCGACATCGCGATCCCGGCGCGCCGGCCGGTGGTCGCGTTCGCCGGCGGCGGGCGGTATTTGCCGCGCTCGGCCTGGCGCTCGCTCGCGGTGCGCCACCTCAACGCCAACCGCCTCCAGCTCGAGGTGCGCCGGGTGCCGCCGGCCAACCTCGCGTTCTGGATGAGCGACTTCGACGAGGCCGCCACCGAGCGCACCAGTGACCTGATCCTCCGCCACGAGTTCAAGGTCGAGGGCGCGGCCGACGCGATGACCACCTCGTTCGTCGACGTCGGTTCGCTGCTGCCCGCCGACACCCGCGGCCTGCTCGAGCTGACCCTCGCCGGTTCCGGCGCGACGACGTCCGCGCGGCTGCTGCTGACCGACCTCCAGCTCGTCGTCAAGCGCGCGGGCGTGAGCGAGGAGGCCCCGCACGGCCGCGAGGTCGCGGTCTGGGCGCTCGACAGCCGCAGCCTGCGGCCCCAGCGCGGGATCGACGTGCGGTTGATCAAACCGAGCGGCACGGTGGCGGGGAGCTGCCGCACCGGCGGCGACGGGAGCTGCCGGATCGCGGTGCCGCCGCCGGGGATCGATCCAGCGGCCCTGTTCGCGCTGATCGCCGAGAGCCCGAACGACCTCACCTACCTGCGCTTCGCCGACCTGCGCGTCGACGTCCAGGAGACCCGGGTCGCCGGCGAGCCGTGGGGTGACGAGAAGCCCTACCGCGCCGCGCTCTACACCGACCGCGGGGTCTACCGCCCGGGCGAGACGGCGCACCTGGCGGCGATCGTCCGCGGCGCCGACGCCTTCGCCCCGCCGGCCGGCCTGCCGGCGGTGCTCGAGGTGGTCGACCCGCGCGGGACGCCGCTGACCCGGCAGACCCTGACCACCAACGAGGCCGGGATGGCGACCTTCGACCAGGGCTTCGCCGATTTCGCGGTCACCGGCCGCTACGAGGCACGGCTGGCGGTCGGCGACCGGCAGGTCGGCGCCACCCACTTCCAGGTCGAGGAGTTCGTCCCCGAGCGGCTCAAGGTCGAGGCGGAGGCGGCGGCCGGGGCGTTCCGGCTCGGCGATCCGCTGCGGGTCGGCGTCGCGGCGCGCTATCTGTTCGGCGGCGTGCCGGCCGACCACCGGGTCGAGCTGTCGTGCGAGCTGGCGCCCGGGACCTTCACGCCGCGCGAGAACGCCGGCCTCCACTACGGGGTCTGGGAGGCCGAGGAGGGACTCAAGCCGCTGACGCTGGGCACCGTCACCGGCGCCCTCGACGCCGAGGGCAGGGCGGAGCTGGCGTGCGCGGGCGGCGAGGACGCCGGCGGCTTCGCCGGGCCGGCCACCCTGCTCGCGCGGGCGGCGGTCTTCGAGTCGGGCTCCGGCCGCACGACGGTGGGGACGGCAACCGCCGCGGTCCACCCGGAGTCGTTCTACATCGGCCTTTCGAGCGGCACCGAGACGGCGCGCGCCGGCGACACCGTCGAGGTGCGCGGGATGATCGTCGACTGGCAGGGCCGGCCGGTGACTGCCGCCCGCGACCTCGAGATCGAGCTGCTCGGGGTCGAGAGCCAGTACGTCT
>Ga0256864_1000144_pt1 | contig 28224 bp, 19 predicted proteins | sample RVTome_11_FD_187336 | JGI IMG/M metagenome (GOLD analysis project Ga0256864, IMG submission 187336) | Soil microbial communities from uranium-contaminated site in the Upper Colorado River Basin, Wyoming, United States - RVT147D111 HiSeq ... | reverse complement strand
CTCCTCGCGCTCGAGCTTGTCGCGGTTGGCCTCGGCGTCGTAGCAGAAGGTGTCGCCGGCGTCGATCTCGACCACGTCGTGGATCAGCAGCATCTTGACCACCCGCAGCAGATCGACGCCGTGGCCGACCGCGTGCTCCTCGAGCAGCACCGCCGCGACCGCGATGTGCCACGAGTGCTCGGCGGTGTTCTCGGCGCGCGAGCGGTCGATCAGGCTGGTGCGGCGGAGGACGGTCTTGAGCTTGTCCAGCTCGACCAGGAAGGCGAGCTGGCTGGCGAGGCGGGGCGGGGTGCCGTCGCCGGACATGGCGGCATGATAGCGCCTCGTCTTCCCCCTTCAGCTCCTCGAGGCGGTCCAGACCCACGCCCAAGAGCGCCACTCCCCCTCCTCCAGACACTCGTGCATCCTGCCCGCAAGCGGCCGCACGAAGCTCACCAGCGTCCGCCCGTTGGTCTCCACCACCTGGCGCGGCACCTCCTTGCCCGCCTCGCTCACCACGATAAGCGTGCAGCTCTCCCGGTCAACGTCCACTCCGAGGTATCGCTCCATCGCGGTCCTCCTTCGGCGAGCCGAGAAGCCTGGGCCGTATGAACAACCCACGCTTCTCCACGGCGAAGAGGATCGCCAACTCGAACCGGTCGGAGGTGGGCGCGCTCATCGAAGGCTCTCAGGACGTGCCTTTCTCATGATGCCGTGTTGGCGGGCCAGTCGGACACGCCGTCATTGGTAGGGCCCCAGAAAGCGCTCGCCGTTGAAGTGGATGATGTGCGAGGGCGCCTCGGCGATCCACACCTCGGTTTCCCACGCGATCTCGTTCAGGTACTTCGTCATGGTTCGACGTATCAAAAAAGCTGTCACGAAGACGAGGCCGGAGCGAGCAGCGCCGAATAGGGCATTGAGTTCGTTGTGCCTCTTAATGCCGATGGGACCATGACTCGTCACCGCCTCGATCAACACGAGCCAATCCTTGTCAGGCAGATGCACAACTACATCGGGCATCTTCCCGTGTTCGTCGATCTCTACGCCAAGTCGCTCCAGATAGCCCGCTTCGACATGGCGCTGCTTCTGCCCGGTGTCACCCAAGTAAACGACGATGCCGTCGGGAGTAAAACGGGGACAAAAGTCCTCGATGATCTTCTTGACCAGTTGATTCTGTCCGCCAGCCGTCAGCGGGACCTTCTTTCCGCTCGGCAGCTTTACCGCAACGAGCGCCATCTCCCGTTCCCGTTGCCGTAGCGTCCCGAGGGCGCTGGCTGTGCTGAGGAATGCCGTCAAGGAACCTATCCAAGCCGGCGAACCAAAGGTGCGGACCAGCTTCAAGAGCGGAGGGGCAACCTGATACCGATAGGCCGGACTATTCACCGGACGTCGTGGATTGTCAGGATTCGCGACCAAAAGCCCCATCTGAACAAACTGATGAACTGTAAAGCGCCTGACGGTTTCCCGGGTGTTCGGTGCGTACTTCTTGTCGAACTGATCCCGGAAGATGTCCATCATTTCGGTAATTCCGAGCATCGGATTCCTCGCGGCCGACCACTTCCTGCGGGGCGTCATGCCGAGAAGTGCGAGGAGAACAAGTGCAGAGCGCTCGTTCTGCTGCTCTCTCGGTACGTTCAACGAGGCGAGTACTGCGAGGGCCTCGTCGATGCGCTTCGCTGCCGCGCTACGCTTTCCCGTAGGTGCTCTAGCCACCGAAGAGGACCTCATCGATCAAGCGATCAAGCTCCTCCTGCTCCGGAAAGGCCATCCCAATCCGTCGCCCGAGCGCGACGAGGGCTGAGTGCGTTGGGTAGGGCAGAGACCGAAGATCAGAAGCATTGACCTGTGTGTGACCGCTAAACTGCCTGAAGTAAATGTCCACGAGCGAGGAGTTCAGGTACGCCGCGAGCCCCTTGGTAAGCGTTACCGGCAAACCAGAACCGCGGTCATGGAAGTAGTTCAGGTGGTTCTCGAAGGCGACCTCCTGGGCGGTGACACGTACCGGGTCGTAGACGGCCGCAACAATCCGGCGGCTCTCCTCCTTAGACGAGAACCGCTTGGTCAATACGTAGTGGCCCCCAGGTACGACGAGGCCATCGGCCCCTGGTCCGAGAGCGAGCGCGTTGGGCTTCCGTGTGCAGCCATTGGGCCACTTCACGAAGCCGTCACTGAAGTGACAGGGGTAGATCAAAGGCACCGTGTTCTTCCCCGGCTGGGCGCGAAGCAGGTCTCGGGCTCGGAAGTCGACGACGCGCCCCGTTGACACCGTCAGCCCGAGAGTAGTGAGCGTCTCGCCCAGGCTGCTGATCTGATCGCGTCGAAACTTGCCGTCCTCCTCCGGGACGATGTGGATGACTGCGTGCTGATCGCCGGGATAAATGAGTTCCCCATGCTTGATCATTCGCCTACGGAGGTCAGCGCCGGGCGCCGCATTCGCCGAAACGACGACCGCAGGGTTAGCTTCCGATGTCTTGACCGCATGAAAGATGACGTTCTCTTGCAAGACCTTGTCATCCCCGAAGGCTTTATCTCGCGCGTCAAATATGTGCACTCGGCGGAAACGCATGTCTTGCAAAAAGTATCGGCGAAACGGCTCGAAGTAGGGACCGTTGCAGAAACTCCTTGGCGTAATCGCGACTATCTCTCCGCCCGGAGCCAGCAGGCGTGCGGCGATGGCCACAAAGCCGGCGTATAGGTTGGTCGTCTCCAACCCGATGGAGCGAAGCAGTGAGCGCTCCCGGGACTCCGTGCGGATTTTTCGGTACGGCGGGTTGAGGATGACGCAGTCGAAACGCTCACGCTCGCCCATTTCGAAAAGGTCACCAGCAAGACCATTGGCACCGGCCTCGAGGAAGTCTCGGTCCACGAGGCGCGCCTGAAACGAGATTCCAAAGCCGTCGCATACGGCCTTGCACTCATCGAGCGCCTGGCGCAGATAGTCAACGAGAAGAGGGTCGATCTCGTAGGCCGTTACGGCGATGCTGGCGGGGCGGGTGAGGCGCTGGCAAAGTGTCAATACGAGAGCAGTGCACAGTGAGCCGGCCCCGGCGCCAGGGTCAAGGATACTAATGTTGGACTTCCGACAGCGAACCATCTCGGCCATGAAGGTCGCAATGGGGCTAGGCGTAAGGAATTGCCCCATCTGAGCACGGCGCCGGGGATCCAGACGTGCGGCGGCTTCCTTGCGGACGCCATCGAGCGCCCGCAGCAACGATGCCCCGCCGTCGGTGGTAGCCGCCGCATCCGGTTCCTTGCGTGCGTTGGTCATACTCACTGCGAAGGTCCCCTTGTCCCGCTAACTATCTGTAGCTCAGCGACACGCGCTTTCTTCATCTACCCATTCCTGTCCAGGTCTGCCCACTCGCTTGCCACACCTACCCTTGCGTCCCCTGTCCAGATCCAACCACCAGTGTCTACTCCTATCCACCGCCCCGCTCCGCTATCCTACCCAACAACCCGAGCCGCTCCGCGGCGTCGCGACGGACCCCCACACTCGCGCTGCCGGTTCCCAGCGGCCCCCGGCGGACTTGACGCGGACGCGCAGGAGGCTGAGTCCGTTGCGGGCCAGGAGCGCCTTGGTGCCGGCCTGGCCCGGCATCAAGGGTCTTCAGTGTGCGCTGGTTCGCCCCCGAGTATAGGGCTCCGCATTCGCGCAAGCAAGGTTCGTCACTTCGGAACGCGACCACCCCTGGTATGAGAGACGGAAAACGGCCGGTGAAGTCGTAGCTTGAACTTGTGGCTGGGCGGGTGGTCGGCTCGGTCGGGGTACCGCCGAGCGTCGGAGTCCTTGGAGACTCTTCCCCCGGCCCTGCCTACTCTTGGCGCAATGCCACTACCGGGTCGACCGCCGTAGCGCGGCGCGCCGGCAGCCAGCTCGCCGCCAGCGCCACCGCGGTGAGCACCGCCGGGACCGCCGCCCAGGTCAGCAGGTCGCCCGGACCGGCCTCGAACAGTAGCACCGCCAGCGCCCGCCGCACCGCCAGCGCGCCGGCGAGGCCGAGGGCGACGCCGGCGAGGGTGAGGCCGAGGCCCTGGGCGAGGACGAGGCGGAGGACGCCGGCGCGGTCGCCGCCGAGGGCGAGGCGGACGCCGATCTCGTGGGTGCGCTCGACGACGCCGAGCGCGACCGTGCCGTAGATGCCGACCGCCGCGAGCGCCAGCGCCAGGATCGCGAAGAGCGCGAGCAGCGAGAGGGTGAACCGGCGCTGGTCGAGCGAGCCGGCGAGGGTCTCTTCGAGCGTGGCGACCTCGACCAGGGGCAGGTCGGGGTCGAGCGCGCGGACCGCGCCCCGCACCGCCGGCACCAGGGCGAGCGGGTCGACCTCGGCGCGCACGACCAGGCTGAGCGCGGAGAGCGGGTTCTGGTGGAACGGCACGTACATCGTCGGCTGCACTTCGGCCTCGCGGCCGCGGAAGCGGACGTCGCCGGCCACGCCGACGATTTCGCGCGACACGCCGAAGATGTTGATCGCCTCGCCGAGCGGGTCGCCGCCCGGGAAGTAGCGGCGGACGAAGGCCTGGTTGACGACCGCCACCCGCGGCGCGCCGCCGTCGTCGGCGGGGACGAACTCGCGGCCGGCGGCGAGCGGGATGCGCAGGAGCCGGAACCAGCCCGGGCCGACCGGGCGGAAGCGCGCCTCGTCCTGCTCGCCCTCGGGCACCTCGGGCTGCCCGACCACGGTCACCCGCGTGGTCCAGCCGGAGGCGAGCGGCGCGTTGAGCGCGGTGGTCGCCCCGGCCACGCCCGGCAGGCCGACGACCCGCTCTTCGAGCGCGCGCAGGAAGCCGACCCCGCGCGGCCAGTCGAACACCGGCCACCCCTCGGGGAACGGGTAGCTCGCCTGCGGCAGCTCGACGTCGACGACCAGCACGCGGCCGGGATCGAGGCCGGGATCGACCGCGAGCACGCGCCAGAAGCTGCGCAGGAGCAGGCCGGCGGCGATCACCAGCACCACCGCGGCCGCCACCTCGGTGACGACCAGGGCGCGGCGCAACCGGCTGCGGCGCGCCGAGAGGCCGCCGCCGCGGCCGCCCTCGGTCAGCGCGCCGCGGAGGTCGGGCCGCGACGCCTTGAGCGCCGGCAGCAGGCCGCAGGCGAGGCCGGTGGCGAGCGCGAGGGCGGCGGTGAAGGCGAGCACGGCGCCGTCGAGGCGCACCTCGTCGAGGCGGGGCACGCCGCCGCCGCCGAGCGCGATCAGGGCGTCGACGCCCCAGGAGGCGAGCAGCAGGCCGAGGCCGCCGCCGGCGGCGGCGAGCAGGAGACTCTCGATCAGGAGCTGCTGGACCACCCGCCGACGGCTCGCGCCGAGCGCGGTGCGCAGCGCGATCTCGCGCCGGCGGGCGGCGGCGCGCGCGAGCATGAGGTTGGCGACGTTGGCGCAGGCGATCAGGAGCACGGCGCCGACCGCCGCCAGGAGCACGAGCAGCGCCGGCCGCACCTCGCCGACCGTCTGCTCCTGGAACGGAACCAGCCGCGCGCCGCGGCCGAGGTTGTCGTCCGGGTGGTCGCGCTCGAGCCGGGCCATCACCGCGCCGACCTCGTCCTGCGCCGGTTCGAGGGCGACGCCCGGGGCGAGGCGCGCGAGCGCGAGCTGGTTGTGGACGCCGCGGTAGTCGTCCGCCCCCTCGGCCGCGGTGAACTCCGACGGGATCCAGAGCTGCTCCGGGCCGGGCGGGATCCCGGCCTCGGACGGCACCACTCCGACCACTGTCCGATCCACCCCGTCGAGGCGCAGCCGGCGGCCGAGGATCCCCGAATCGCCGCCGAACCGCCGGAGCCAAAGCCCCTCGGAGAGGACGACCACCGGCTCGCCGCCGGCGGCGTCCTCGGCCGGCGTGAAGGCACGGCCGAGGACCGGCGCCAGGCCGAGCGCGGCGAAGAACTCCGACGACGCCCGCCCCGCGGGCAGGCGCTCGGGATCGCCGTCGCCGGTCAGGGTGAGGCCGACCGGCCGCAGCGCGGCGAGTGCCGCGAACGACCGGGTGCCCTCGCGTAGGTCGAAGAAGTCGGGGATCGACACCCCCTCCTGGTCGGTGCCGCGCAGTCGGTCGGTCTCCCACAGCCAGACCAGCCGCTCGGGCTCCGGGTAGGGCGGCGGCCGCAGCAGCACGCCGCTCACGACCGAGAAGATCGCGCTGTTGGCGCCGATCGCGAGCGCGAGGGTGGCGACCGCGACCGCGGCGAAGCCGTGGCGGCGGCCGAGGGTGCGCAGGCCGATGCGGAGGTCGCGCAGGAGGTGTTCCATCGCCTCTCTCCCGTCGAGGTCGTGGTGCGGTCGCCGCCTCGGCGTAAGCGAGATCCGTGCCCGCCGCACGCCGCGCCGCGGGACGGGCGCCGGGCCTCCCGGAGGTGTCCGCTGGCGGAACCGGCCGTTCCGGCGGCGGACGGTTCGGCCTAGTGCCGGACGCTGCGGCCCGGCCGCCCCCGGTGCTAGACTCCGCTCACTCCCGGCCCGCCCGCAGCGCCGCCGCACTCAGGAGATTCCCCGATGGCCGATCTCGGCATCCGCCGTGAAGACAAGAACCCGTGGGAGCGCCGCGCCCCGCTCACCCCGTGGCACGTCGAGGAGCTGGTGCGCGAGCAGGGGAGGAGCGTGGTCGTCCAGCCCTCCGAGCTGCGGATCTACCCGGACGCCGACTACCGGGACGCCGGCGCGGCGGTCGCCGAGGACCTCACCGGCTGCCGGGTCATCCTCGGCGTCAAGGAGATCCCGCCGCGGCTGCTCCTGCCCGGCCAGCCCTACCTGGCGTTCTTTCACGTCGTCAAGAGCCAGCCCCACAACATGCCGATCCTGCGCCGCGCGCTCGAGCTGGGCTGCACGATGATGGACTACGAGCCGATCGTCGACCGCTCCGGCAAGCGGCTGATCTTCTTCGGCCGCCACGCCGGCTACGCGGGGATGATCGACGGGCTGTGGGCGCTCGGCCGGCGGCTCGCGGTCGAAGGGGAGACCAACCCGTTCGCCGACGTCCGCCACGCCCTCGGGTACTCGAGCCTCGCCGAGGCGCTGGCGTTCCTCGACACCGCGGTCGGGCCGCGCATCCGCGAGCAGGGGATCCCGCCCGGCCTTCACCCCCTTGTGATCGGCTTCACCGGCGGCGGCAACGTCTCCTCGGGCGCCCAAGAGGTGCTCGACCGGCTGCCGGTGGTGAGCGTCCATCCCGGCGAGCTGGCAGGCCTGGCCGGCGACCCCGGCCGCTCCCACCGCGCGATCTACAAGGTGGTGTTCCGGCGCGAGCACCGGGACGACTTCGCCCGTTACCTGCCGCACCTGACGATGCTGGTCAACGGCGTCTACTGGGCGCCGGGCCACCCGCGGCTGGTCACCCGCGAGGCGGTGACGCGGCTGTGGAGCGGCGGGCGGACCCCGCGGCTGCGGGTGATCGCCGACCTCTCGTGCGACCTCGAGGGCGCGATCGAGGTCAACGTCGAGATCACCGACTCCGGCGACCCGGTCTACGTCTACGAGCCGGCGACCGGGACCGTGCGGATGGGGGTCGAGGGCCACGGGCCGGTGCTCCTGGCGGTCGACAACCTCCCCTGCGAGCTGCCGCGCGACGCCAGCGAGCACTTCGGCGACGCGCTGTTCCCGTACCTCGCCCCGCTCATCGCCGCCGACTACCGCGTTTACTACGAGCGGCTCGACCTGCCGCCCGAGCTGCTGCGCGCCGTGATCGCCCACGCCGGCGAGCTGACGCCGCCGTTCCGCCGGCTCGAGGCGGCGCTGGCGGCCCACGCGCCGCTCGCGGCAGCGGCCGGGTGAGGCGGGGTGGAGGCGTCTTCTGGCGGGAACAGCGGCGTCCGGCGGCGGAGACGAACGCGGGCTCAGACCGAGCCGGCCCGGGCGCCGCTGCGGTTCGGGGTGGAGATCGAAACAGCCTGTCATGGCGGGGCTTTTCTCTCGTCCTCACCGATGCCGCCACGCGTCGAGCCGGCCGGTCGCGGGTGTGGCAACCCGGTTGCAGTGCGTCGCCGCCGACTCGACCGGCTGCTTCAGGAGGTAATCGAGATGACCTTGCAACAACCCCCCGCCCCCCCGCGGTTCGTTCTCACCACCCGGATCGCCTGCGTCGCCGCGCTTGCGCTGGCGGTGGCGGCCCCGGCCGCCGCCGCCCGCTTCGTCACCCCGCTCGAAGACATCGGCGGCTGGACCGTGCGGGTGTTCACCACCGACGGCACCGTGATCGACGGCGAAGTGGCCAGCATGCGGACGCGCACCCACGGGCTCGACCGGATCACCGTCATCGACGGCTCCGGCGCCAAGTGGCGGCTGCCGGCCCAAGATGTCCGCTTCCTGGTCGTCCCGGTCAACGGCGCACAGCCGCCCGGCGACGTCGCGGAGGTGCTCGCCACGATCCTCCGGCCGGACTACGAGCCGACCCCCGAGGTCCGCGAGCTGCTGTTCGAGCCGGTGGTCTGGCCGAAGAAGGGGCTGCTGCTCCAGCGGGTCAACCCCGGCTGGGACCGGCGGATCCAGGTCTACGCGGTTCCGGCCGACAAGAAATCCGACCCCCCTCCCGACGACGTCACCCGGTACCGCAAGTCGCTCCTCTACCGCACCCTGCGGGGCGACGAGTGGAAGAACACCTACGTGGCGGTCAAGGACGGCAAGGCGATCAAAGTCGACGCCGAGTGGTACGGCAGGAGCTTCGAGCAGCTGTTCGGGGACTGCCAGGCGGTGCTCGACCGCTACCCGCGCGGCGAACGCGACAAGTTCCGCCACTTCGCCGACCACGTGCTGGCGTACGAGATGCACTGCGGCGCCGTTGGGGCGCCGGGCTCGCCGGCGACGCACCAGCCGCCGCCTCGGTGACTGAGCGACCGGTAGAGTCCGCCGGCCCGACTCGGAGATCGCGGGCGCCCGGCCGGATCGTCGCCGCGATCAGAAGCCGAAGCTGAGCTCGTTGATCTTGAAGCCGAACGCGCCGGCGGTCCCCGGGTCCTCGCCGCCGATCACGCCGACCCGGATGTGGTCCGCGAAGTCGGCTCCGACGATCAGGTTCTCCCGGACGAACAGGGGCATCGGGTCTTCGCCGAGGAAGACGGCGATCTCGCCGTTGTCCTGGGGCACGTTGCCGACGACCGTCGAAGTCATCCAGCGGGCCCGAATCGTCGTCGAGGAGCTCGGCAGGTCGATCTGCGGGTGGGCGGCGCCGCTCTCGTCGTCCGACGCCCAGTTGACCAGCAGCCGGTACGCTCCGAGCGGGTCGTGGAAGAGGAGTCGAAGCCGGATCAGTTCGATGCCGCTCTCGCCCTCGATCTCGCAGAGACGGAAGACGTCGCCCATCTCCATGATCAGGTCCTCGGTGTCGATCACGAACTCGACCTCGATCGAACGGCTGGCGTAGGTCACGTCGTGCTGCAGGTATCCGGCGTCGACCGCAGGCTCGACCAGGTGGCAGTAGCGCCCGTCGTCGAGGATGGTCCCGTTCACCTCCCACACCTCCGCCCCAAACGAGGTGGGCTCGCCGCGCCAAATGTCGCACTCTTCGCCAGCGAAAGCGGGCACCCCGAGCGCGCACAGTCCGTAGGCTGCCAGCGCGGCAGGCCTCATGATCCAACGGTAGTTGCTCAAAACCAGCCCCCCTGTCTCAGCGTTGTCGATCGTCCTCGCTCGCCGCTGGTGGCCGGAGCGAGGTTGCCGGCCGGTCCAAACGCGTCAAATCCAGCCGAAGTCGGTCACCTCGGACGCTATAGCTATACTACGGGGGAGCCCACCGAGTCATGACTACGTCGGGAGCCTCGGAGATCACCCGGCTGCTCTCCTGCTGGAGGTCGGGAGACGCGGAGGGGGAGGAGCGGTTGATCCGGCTCGTCTATCCAGACCTCAGGCGTTTGGCGGCGTCGCGGCTCTCGGGGGCGGGCCGGATCACCCTGGCGCCCACCGATCTCGTCCACGAGGCCTATCTGCTCCTCGCCTCCCAGCGCTCCGCCTGGCTGAACCGCGAGCAGTTCTTCGCCATCGCGGCTCGGGCGATGCGCCGCATCGTGCTCGACCACGTCAGGGAGCGTGGGCGCCTCAAGCGCGGCGGAGATCGACAGAGGGTGACGCTCGACACCGCGATCCTGGGAGGCAGGGGGCCGTCGATGGACTTCATGGACCTCGAGCAGGCGCTCGACCAGCTCGGCGAGATCGACCCCGAATGCGTGCGCATCGTCGAGATGCGGTTCTTCGCGGGCATGACCACCGCCGAGGTCTCCAGCGCGCTCGGCGCGAGCCCATCGACGATCGGGCGGCGCTGGCGCTTCGCGCGCGCCTGGCTGGAGCGGGAGCTCTGGCCCTGAATGGACGTCGATCTCTGGCGCCGCGCGCAATCGCTCTTCGAGCGAGCTCTCGAGCTCGATCCTGACGAGCGGAAGCGGTTGTTGGCGGAGGCGTGCGAGGGAGACGGCGAGCTCGCCCGCTGCGTCGACACCCTGTTCGCGGCCGACCGGCGGTCCGAGCACCGTCTGGAATCGCCGCCGCTGACCGAGATCGCGAGCATTCTGGCCGGTGACGACGAAGCGGTGTGGACGGGCCGGCGGCTCGGCGCCTACCGAATCCTGTCGAAGCTCGGTGAAGGCGGCATGGGGAGCGTCTTTCTCGCCGAGCGCTCGGACCAGGAGTACGAGAAGCGAGTCGCCATCAAGGTCTTGCGCACCTGGTGGACGAGCTCGGAGGGACTCGGGCGCTTCCGCCGCGAGCGTCAGATCCTCGCCGGGCTCGATCACCCCAACATCGCGAGACTCGTGGACGGGGGCTCCACCGAAGAGGGTCTCCCCTACCTGGTCATGGAGTACGTCGACGGCGTGCCGATCACCGCTTACTGCGACGCCAACGAGCTCACGGTGGCAGAGCGTCTGGAGCTCTTCCGCACTGTCTGCTCCGCCGTCCGGTTCGCTCACCAGGGTCTCGTCGTGCACCGCGACCTGAAGGGCTCCAACATCCTCGTCCGGCAGGACGGCACGCCCAAGCTCCTCGACTTCGGCATCGCCAAGCTCCTCGAGGCCGACACCGAGGCCGCCGGGCAGCCCTCGACTCGCGTGCTGACGCCGGACTTCGCGAGCCCCGAGCAGGTCGCCGGCCGGCCGATCACCACCGCCACCGACGTGTACTCCCTCGGGGTCCTTCTCTACGAGCTCCTCACCGGTCGCCGACCGCTGAGCTGGTCGGCCTCGAGCACGGTCGCGGAGATCGAGCGCCAGCTGCTCGAGACCGTGCCGGAGGCGCCCAGCCGGGCCCTTCGCTCCGAGCGCCCGGACGGTCCCCAGCCGATCCTGCCCATCGCCTCGGTGGCCGGCAAGCGGCGGGTGCGGCCCGAGGCCCTCGAGCGGCAGCTCCGAGGCGATCTCGACAACATCACGCTGCGAGCGCTGCACAAGGAGCCGGAGCAGCGCTACGGCTCGGTCGAGGAGCTCTCCGAGGATCTGCGCCGGCACCTCGACGGTCTCCCCGTGCGCGCCCGACCGACCTCCTGGGCCTACCGCACCTCCAGGTTCGTTCGGCGCCACCGGTCGTCGGTCGCCGCTGCGCTCCTCGCGGTCCTCTCCCTGGTGGGGTTCACCGTCCACGCGACGATCAACTCGGCGCGGTTGGCGCGCGAGCGCGACATCGCCCAGCGCGAGCGCGCCGAGGCCGAGCAGATCACCCGCTTTCTGGTCGACGCCTTCGAGGGGGCCGATCCCGCCAGGCAGGAGGGCGCCGAGCTCACCGCGCGTCAGATCGCGGACATCGCGGCGAGCCGTGTTCGCTTCGAGCTGGTCGAGCAGCCCGACCTCCAGGCGAGTCTGATGACGACCCTCGGTTCCGTCTACGCCAGCATCGGCCAGTACGACGGCGCCGCGGAGCTGATCGCCGGGGCGCTCGATCAGCGGCGCCGCCGAGAGCCCGGCGGCGGCCGCGCCACGGCCGAGGCGCTTCACGAGATGGCGATGATCGAGGCCTACCGCGGGGAGCTCGCGGAATCGGAGGAGATCGCCCGCCAGGCGCTCGCGATGCGCCGCAGGGAGGAGCCGGACAGGGCTCGGGAGTCACAGCACCTGCTGGCCAAGGTGATCGGGATGCAGGATCGCGTCGACGAGGCGATCGAGCTTCACCTCGATGCCCTGTCCGAGTTCGAGGCGAGCGGCTCGCCTCCCGACGACGCCTACGTCTTCGGTCTGAACGAGCTGGCCCGCAGCTACCAGATCGTCAACCGGCTCGAGCCGGCCGAGGCGATCCTGCGGCGCGCGATCGAGGCGCAGCAGCGACTGCACCCGGGCCCCCATCCCCTGACCGCCGACATGCTGCGCAACCTGACGATCGTCCTGCGCCACGACGACCGGCCCGAGCAGGCGGTCGAGCACGCACTGCGAGCGATCGAGATCCTGGAGGCGCTCTACGGCGAGGAGCATGCCCTCACGGCCCGGATGTACGACACCCTCGGCACCGTCTACCGCCACCTCGAGGCCTACGACCAGGCGGAGGCCTCGCAGCGGAGAGCGATCGACATTCAGACCCGTCTCCTCGGTGCCGATCATCCGGAGGTCGCGAACTCCCTCTACAACCTGGCCCTTCTCCTCCAGCGCGACGCCGGCGACCCCGATCGAGCGGAGGAGCTGGCCCTGGAGTCGCTCGCGAGCAGTCGCAGGTCGCTGCCTCCCGACCACGTTCGCTTCGGCTTCGTCCTCACCCTGCTCGGTGACGTCAAGGTCTCCCAGGGGCGACCGCGGGAGGCCCTGCCCTATCTCGACGAGGCGCTCGCCCTCTACCGCCGCATCTACGGCGGGGTTGCGAGGAACTGGAACGTCGCCATGGTCGAGAGCTCGCTCGGACTCGCTCACCTGGCGAGCGGCGAGTTGGACCGGGCGGCGGAGTACCTGGAGCGGGCACAGCCGGTTCTCGACGAGCTTCGGGGTCCCGACAACGTCCTCAGCCGCCGTTGCGCCGAGCGGCGCCTCGCCCTCTACGAGGCCCGCGGAGACGGGTCGGCGGCGGCGGCCGTCCGGGAGCGCCTCGGCACGGCTCCGGCGGGGCTCGCCTCTCGTTAGGGGCTCAACCGGACCGCGAAATCGTCCACGAAGCTCTCCTGGTTGTGCCCGTGATCGATCTCGAGCACGGCGAAGTCGATCGCCTCCCGGGCCACGGCGACCGTCGCCATCAGCTCCCAACCCCCGCCCGGCTGCTCCGACCTCGAGAGCAGGCGGAGCTCGGGAACGCCGCCGTCGTACTCCAGCCTCAGCACGGCTCGGGTCACCGGCACAAGGAAGTGGATCGCTTCCAGGACGACGCCGCCGGGGCCGTAGACGTAGAAGCTCCCGGTGAGCGACACCCAGAAGACCCCGTCCTCCGCGAGGGGCTCCTCCGGGCTCGAGGAGAACCCGATCGACACCGACGTCGCGCGTCCGAGCGTCAGCTCCGCCTCGATCGCCGCCACGCCCTCGAAGTCGCCGGGGAGGCGGTAGGGAATGCCGCCGACGGGCGTCCCGTTGGGATTCGCCGTCGTCACCTTCTGGTCCTTGGTCTCGAGCTTCCAGGCCGGCTCGACGGTGTCCCAGATCGCGTCGCCCACCTGCAGCGGCCGGCCCTGCAGAGGCACGTCGTCCGCCGCGTCGTCGAAGTCGTCGGAATACACCGGCGCCGGCAGGCAGCGGAAGTCACGGAGGACGCCCGCCATCTGGTTCATCACCGCTCTCTCGGTGCTGTCGAGCCGGGACCAGAACGAGCCCGTGCCCTGGTCGAGGCGGAAACCCGCATCGGTATGGAGCACCCAGCCGGCCGCGCCTTCCTGAGCCGCCAGCGCCAGCGCGGTGAGGAAGTCCTCCAGCGAACAGTTGGCCTCGCTGCCGCCACAGCACGACTGATCCTGGTTCGATCCGCAGTTGGCGCCGCGCCGCGCTTCCTCCTGGAGGTGAATCGGCCAGGAACCGGTGATGGCGTTCCTCAGCGCCTCGAGCCGGACGCCGGTTTGGTCCGCCCAGTCGGTCGTCCGTTGAAAGTGTGGCGCCGCGAAGTCGAGCGTGCCGTCGTTGAGGAGAGGGCTGAACCGGCCGCCCTGGATCGATGGGGAGCCGACCGCGGAGACGGTGACCACCCGCAGCGGGTCTTCGGCGTGAACTGCATTCTCGAGCTCGCGGATCTCGTTCAGGGTCAAGCTGGTGTTGCCGGAGTTGTGCTCGTTGGCCAAGTCGAAGAACAGGTTGCGATAGGGCGTCAGGGCCGCCGCCGCATTGGCCAGGCCGTTCTTGTACTTGCCGAAGCAGTCGCCGCCGGCGCACTGGTTCTGCTTGAAGTGGCGCCAACTGAAGGTCAGGTCGACGATCATGTTCCTGGCGGCCGCCTCCTGCGTCAGGAGGATCAGGCGCGACAGCGCACCGCCGATGATCGTCCCGTTGCCGTTGAAGATCGTCGAGTTCGCGGCGTCCCAGTGCGTCCAGTTGCCCCACACCCGCACGTTGTTGAGGCCCCGCGCCTCGAAGTCGTCGAGGTCGCCGCGCATCCGGTTCGCGTTGGTGATGCCGACCGCGCCGTAGTAGCTGACGCCGAGGAGGAAGTCCCCAGTCATCCCGCTCCCCTCGACGAAGGGCCCGCAGGTGTTCGCCGAAAGGCCCGCTTCGCCGCCTCCCTGGGCGCCGGCCCCCGAGACGAGGCCTCCGGCCGAGACGGCGATCAGCAGCAGTATCGTCTTCGTCCTCATTGCGTCACCTCCAGTTCGGTTCGGGGGCGGAGAATCCGTGCCCTGTTCACTACGCGCAAACTTTGTACCGAGCCTTTCACCACCGAAGTACAGGCTGGTCGCCCTGCGACGGTGGAGACCTCTCTCCAAGACCGCCTCGAGGAGACCGCTGCCGGCCCTGGGAATCGGAAGACGACGGTTTCACTCGGCAGCCCAGAGAGACAATCCATACTACTCACTGACGAAGATGAGCTCTCCTTGAATAAACTGCAGACCCTTGCCTAGCTTCAGTTCAGCGCCCCTGTCGAGTGCCAGGCCGAGTACCTCAGCGATGATCGCACCAGCCACTGCTTCGTCGATGTCCGAATGTCCTTTTCCAAGTAGCGCCACGTTAGTGACTTTTGTCTTCGAGGGATCCGCGGCTCTGAGCTTCCCTCCTCCCAAGTCTGCACCGGGCTGGAAGAAGTTGATAGCGCGTTTCACATTGCTCGGTACTCTGAAATTGAATGTATTCGGTGCGGGATCGGCCGTAATGAGGAGGTCGACTCCTATTGACAGGAGGTTCAACATGCCAGCGGTATCCAGCGCAGCGCGGGCACCAAGGCTGTGGCCAAACAGGACGGTGGGTCCCTCACCCGCGTGTTGTGCCGCGAACGACGTGCCCGCGAAGTACTGCTGATATTTGAAGTGTCGCACCGGACCGAGAAACTGCTCAAAGGGCTCGAGAGCCCGCACTGCCCCTGTGATCCCTCCCTCGCTGTTGAAGAGTCCCGTGTAGCCGATGACCGTCCGGCCGTCCGGGTCCAGGTAGGCGAGCGGGTTGCCAATCGCATAGGAGTATCTATTCCAGGACTGCGGCCTCTCAGGGGCCTCGGAGTTGACCGGATCGATCTGTGCAAACCGGCCCACCCACGGCGAGTAGTACCGGGCATGCATGTAGTCGAGATCGCTTGCGGCATCGCCACCCAGATCCCGCTCGTGCCCCGTGAACTTCATCGCCTCCTCGTCCTGCCCGCGCGGCGTCGCCTCCTCGCCGAACGGGAAGTACTGATGGAACGCCCGCCGCATCCCCGACCCATCGGTGAGCAGGCGGGGGCTGCCGAGGTGGTCGAGGTGGAAGTGGGTCACGCCCTCGACGGCGTCGTCGACCGCCAGCCGCTGCGCGCCGCGGTGGATGTAGTCCTTTTCCCAGGTGAGAGCTCCCGGCACCGAGGTCTTGAAGACGCGGAGCAGCGCGCCGTCCAACCCGCGGATCGAGAACGTCTGCTCGTCCTGCTCGCCTTCGGCTCGACCTACGCCGCTCGCCACCCTGCCGCTCCACACCCGTTCGCCGTCGGCGGTGTAGGCGTGCCAGCGATCGGCGCCGATTCGCACCGGCATGTCGAAGGCGTCGTACTGGATGGCGCCGAGGTCCGGCGTCGCGGTCAGATTGCCTCGCCCGTCGTAGACGTAACCCGGATCGTCGAGGCGGTTGGTCAGGGGATCGACGCCGATCGAGCGGCCGCTGCCGTCGGTGGTGATCTGGGTGATGTTGCCGAAGGGGTCGAAGGCGTACTGCTGGGTGCGGTCCGCGGCGTCGCCGTACTTGAGGCGGCTCATCAGGTCGTACTTGAACACCTCCGAGCCGATCCTCCGGATGTTGCCGCTGCCGTCGTACTGGTAGTCGCTCGACGACCAGTCACCGTGGCCGCCGGCGTCGGGCAGGGCGCCCTGCGAGTCGATCTTCCGCGGCCGCGGCATGCCGTCGCCGTAGACGGTCTGCCGGTCGGTGACCCCGTTGACGCGCGGGATCGACTGCCAGAGGCCGTTGGCGTGGTAGCTGATCGTGCCCGTCCAGCCCACGACACCGGTCAGCAGGCCCTGGTCGTAGGTGGAGGCCACGGTCCGCCCAGGGCTCCCCGGGTAGCTCACCGAGGTCGGTTTCCCCAGGTCGTCGTAGGCGTAGTCGACCTGGAACTGGTAGGCGGCGATGCCGTCGACGTTCGTCGACCGCCGCGACACCGAGGCGCCGACGCCGTCGTACTGGTAGCTCTCCTCGACGCCGACCGGGCTGGTGAGCTCGAAGCTCCCGGGAAGGCCCTGCACGTAGTTGTTGCGCAGCGCGCGCAGCAGCCTCGACTTGCCGCGCCCGCTCTTGCCGTACTCGAGCTGCTGGAGGAGCTGTCCTTGCCCGTTCTCGATCCGTGTGAGGCGCTCGGCGGCGTCGAAGGTGAAGTCCAGGGTGATGCCGTCCTCGATCCTGCGCAACGCGTTGCCGCGGCTGTCGTACCTGGGGAAACTCACCGGGCCGTCCTTCTCCGGGTGGGTTTCGCTCTCGAGGAAGCCGCGGTGGTCGTAGACGAAGTCGCGACGCTGGGTGTGGCCGCCGCCGACCAGCTCGACCCGGGTGAGCCGATCGCCGACGTCGTAGTCGTAGTGGGCGAAGAGGTTACCGCCGGGTTCCTTGACCTTGACCAGCCGGCCGTGGCCGTCGAACCACTCGACGTACTTCGCCGACTGGGTGCCGTTGGGGCTGGTCGCCACCTGACTGTCGCGCTGCGACCGGCTCGTCCCGTGGTAGGTGAGGAGCGTCACGGAGCCGTCCGGGCCGTCCGGCGCGGTGATCCGGCCCGGCCGGCCGAAGGCGTCGTGGTCGGCGAAGACGGTCGCCGCGGGGTTGTCCCAGCCGGAGACGCTGAGCGTCCAGCCCCGAGAGTTGTAGGTCGTGGTTCGCTCCACCCAACCGAGCCCGGGCATCTTGCGGCGCTCTCGGACCAGTCGCCCGAAGCCGTCGTAGCGGTATTCCTCCTCCTTGAGGACGGGACCCCCGCCGTCGCCGCGCCAGGTGACGGCGACCCGCGCCGGAGCCGCACCGCCTGCCGGGGTGTACTCGTACTCGACCCGGGCGCCTTCGTCGGGCTCGACGCCGGTCAGCCGACCCATCTCGTCGTACTCGTAGCGGGTCGACAGCAGCCCGTTGGGATCCCGTACGGTCTCGACCAGGCCGGTGCTGGCATCGATGTCGCCATCGAAGGTGAGGAACCCCGAGTCCTCGTAGCCGCTCGACTCGAGCGCTCCGTACCGATGGCTGTGCGCGATCGTGTACTCGGCGTCGGTCGAGCCGCAGACTCCTCCTCCCGGCGTCCGGTCGTCACCGCCCAGCCATTCCTCTCGATCGACGTCGCCGTCGACATCGTCGTCGATCCATCGTACGACCACGTCCTCGGGGCCGTTGGCGGAGCCGACCAGGGTCCGCCGGCACTCCAGGCGCCCGGTGAGCGGGTCGAACCGGGCCTTGGCGATCGCCGTGTCGCCGTCCTGGGTCGTGCGCTCCTCCTCGTAGACGTCGAGCAGCCACGGCGCACCGGTGGGAATCGCGTCCTGGGCGGTATAGCCGGTGAAGCGGGTGCGAGCCGGGGTGTTGGGGAAGTTGAAGTTGCTGGACGCCACGGTGGTCCGATACCTGCCCAGGCCGTTGTCGTCCGAGTGAGCCGCGTCGATCCAGCGATTGGCGTCGTCGTTGAAGACCGTTCGACTCGCCGCGATCCGCCGGTTGCTGTTCTGTCCCTCCTCGAGGGCGTGGGGGTCGTGATCGTAGGCGAGGTAGGTCGAGCGGAGCGGACCGCCGCCGGCACAGACCCGCCCCTCGCGGAAGAGCTGACCGGTCACCAGCTCCGAGGTCTCCCAGACCTGGGTCGAAAGGAACCTGCCGCCGGCGGCCGGCTCGAGCGACGAGAACGGCAGGCCGAAAGCCCACTCGCGAGCGCCGACCTCCTGGGCGTTGAAGTAGTGCGTCGTGCAGTCCCCGGTCGGCGCGACGACGTAGGTGCGCGTCTCCTCGGGCAGCCTCACGTTGGGGGGATCGTTGATGTAGGGAGGACCGGGCTCCATCTCGTTGAAGTAGTGCCAGGTCCCGACGCTGCCGTCGAGGTCGATGGCCCGCCGCTCGATCACTCCCGACGCGATCGTGAAGAGCAGCCCCGACATCGGGGTGTTTTCCCTGAACCTGGGCATCAGGTAGCTGCCGTAGTCCCACTCGATGCGGCCTCCGGTAGGCAGATCGAGCCCGCCGATCGCGCCGGCGACGCGACCGCCGGCGCAGTCGGCGGCGTAGGAGTCCATGCGGTAGAACGAGCCGTCGGGCAGGCGAACGGAGGTCAGCAGCGGCGCCGTGATGGTGCCGTCGACCGTGGGATCGGTGTTGCGGTAGCAGCGCGGCAGGCTGACTCCGAGGTCGTAGAAGAAGTCGTAGTGGGCGGTCGCACCGCCGAACGCCGCCAACTCGACGCTCTCGACGTACGGACCGAGGTCGTCCTGCGGGTCGTCGGCGAACGTGATGCGGTGGGTTCGCCCGGTCGAATCGCTCAGCCGCCATTCGCCGCCGAGGTAGTCGATCTCGAGGAAGTTCCCGTGCCGGTCCTCGATGCGCTCGAGCCGCCACGCTCCCGGCGCCGCCTCGACGAACTCGCGCATCGGGCCGCCGCCGGACTCGACCGTCGCTCGCGGGCCGTCGAAGACCAGGCGCTGGTAGGTGCCGTCCCTGGTGTAGAAGACGTCGGGATCGTTGTCCGGCCGGCTCTGGTGCACGTCGTCGAAGAAGAGGTGCCGGCCGCCGTCGGGAGAGACGTAGAGCCAGCGGTTGGTGTCGTTGATTCGCTTGTCCCCGGGGGTCAGGCCGCCCTCTCCGACCGGCACGGGTGGCCCTTCACAGTTGGGCGGGCAGGGAATGACCTGCCGGTATCGGGCCTCGCAGCTTCGGCTCCCGTTCATGGTCACCGTCGTGGTCTCATTGCTCGAGTTGCAGTCCGAGTGCCCGAACCAGCCGAAGAACTCGTAGATGTCGTTGTTCGGCCCCGTGGAGAAAACCTCCTCCGCCACCAGCGTGACGCCGGTGCCCGGGAGGTACGCGCGCACGCAAGGGTTCTCGCCGGGCAGACAGCCGCCCGGGGGCGTCCCCTCCGGGTCGAGAGACGCGAGCCCTGCTCCGGGAAGGTCCGGCACGAAGCTCACCGTCAGCGAGTGCGTCGGCGCCGGCTGGAACTTGGCGTAGCATTTGTAGGCGGAGCCGCCGGCCGGCATGTCGAAGGAGAAGGAGGGGTTGCCGCTGCCCGGGAGGTTGGCGCAGTTCTCCTTCCAGCCGGCGAAGACCGAGCTGCCGTCCGGCGAGGCCTGGAGGTTGACCTGGAAGCCGACCGGGACGGGGTGGTCGCAGGGCGTGGTCTGACAGTCCGGGAACGCCTGGCCGGTCTGGCTGACGGAGCCGCCGATCGTCCCGCCGCCCGATCCCGTCTTGCCCAGCCTCAGGGTCCTCGGAGGCGGGACGTTCTCGAGGAACAGGGCCTCGCAGGTCTTGCCGCTGGGGAACATCTTGACCCACAGGGGATTGCTCCCGCTGCAGCCGGGGCTGCCGGTCCAGCCGACGAACTGCCAGCCGCTCGCGGGCTGCGCGGTGAGCCGGACCCACGTCCCTCGAACCAGCATCTCCGAGCATTCCGAGCCGCAGTTGGTGATGCCGCCGGTGTTGCTGGACACCGACCCGTCCCCGGAGACCACCACGGTCATCTTCTTCAGGGCGCAGGCCTGCTCGGGTGAGCTGGGGCAGTGGGCGAACATCGTTCCACAGGTCCGCGAGGCGGTCATCGCGACGTCGACCCGGGGGTAGGTCGCCGGGTTGTCGACGCAGTCGCCGTTCCAGCCGAGGAAGTGATAGTCGCTGTCGGCGATCGTCTCGGGCTCGAGGGCGACGGTCGATCCGTGCGCGAACTGATCCGAGCACTGGCCCGGGCAGGCGATGTCGCCGGGAGCGCTCCGCACCAGGTTGGTGCTTCCGGACGGTGCGGTCACCGAGAGGGTTCGCAGCGGCACGAACGCGGCGGTGCAGGTCTTGGCAGCCGTCAGGTGCACGCGGCCCGCGTTGTCGCAAGCTCCGCCCCAGCCGGCGAACGCCACGTTGCCCACCTCCTCGGCGAACAGCGTCACCCAGCCTTCGGGGAGGTCCTGCTGCTGCATCGAGCAGCTCGGGCCGCAGTCGATGCCCGGCGGGTTGCTGGTCACCCGCCCACCGCCGGTCTTCTGGAGGGTCAGGCGGTGCTCCGGTCCCTGGAAGACGGCGTCGCACGACCAGTGCCGGTTGAGGGTCAAGGTGACGGGGTTCTGCGACCCGAACCCCGAGCAGTCCCCGCCCCAGCTCGAGAACGGCGCCTGCGGATCGACTGTCAGGGTGAGCTGCGAAGGGTCGGGCGGCACCCGGAAGGTATGCCAGCAGCTCGGCTCCCCCGCCGGGCAGCTCATCTCGGGCGAGCTGGTGGTGATCGCGGCGTCGCCGAAGCGCTTGTGGACGGTCACCGTCCACCGGTTGGCGTCGCACAGCGGAGGGGTTTGGGGTCCTGAGCAGTCCAGGAAGTTGGCGCGACAGAACCTCGGGGTGTCCGCGATCACCTGGGCCTGGGGGTTGGCGCCGTACTCCTCGCAAGCGTCGAGCCAGCCGAGGAAGGGGTACTCCTCCTCGTGGTCCGACTGCGCCTCGAGGGCCACCGCGAGACCCGTCGTGAAGCTGCTCGTACAGCCGGGCTCCTGACCGGTGGCGCCGTGGCAGAGGATCCCTTCCGGATCGCTGACGATGCGACCGTTGCCCGAGGGCACGGCGACCGTCACCGAGGTCTCACCGGGCGTCACGGCGAGGAAGACCGCCGTACACTCGAGATCGGCTTCCATCTCCACCTGGCCGTCGAGGCAGTCTTCCGGCCCCGCCCAGTTGCCGAAGACCGAGCCCAGGCCCGGCACCGCGGTCAGGGGGACCAGGGCGCCGGGCGGGTAGGCCTCCTCGCAGTTGTTGCCGCAGGCGATGCCGTTGCTCGCCCCGGGCGGAGCGGTCACGGTGCCCGTGCCGTCGCCCGCCTTGGAGATGGTGAGGACCTTGAAGTTCGGCGGGATGGCGTTCATCTCCGCCCGGCAGCCTCGCTCCCGCCACATCACCAGGGTCGTCGACCGCGGATCGCCGGCGTTCGGGTGGCAGGGGGAGCCGCCGTTCGGACCGAAGATGCCGCTCCAGCCGTCGAACACCGCATCGGGATCGGGCTCCGCGGTCAGGACGACCTGGGCCTTCCACAGGAAATCGGCGGCGCACTGCTCCACGCCGACGCCGTCGTGCTCGCAGTCGATCCCGGGCTCGTCGCTCGACACCGCGCCGCTGCCGGTGCCGACGATCTCGACCTCGAGGCCGACCTCCGCCGCGCAGGTCGGCCCGTTCGGCCCGAAGCAGAGCTCGGCGTCGACGTCGGTGCAGTACGTCGGGCCGGGGTCGTCGCCCTCGTCACTGCAGCGCATGAACAGCGCCGTGCAGTGGCGCGGCTGATCCATCGTGACATCCACCCACAACGGAACGCCGTTGGTTAGGTCACAGTCTCGCCCCCAGGAGAACAACCGGTGCTCGCCCTCGGCGGTGATCCACGGCTGTGCGGTGACGGTGACCACGGTCGGCGGCGGCCCGCCGCTGAACGCCTCCTGGCAGTCCGGGGGCCCGCTCTCCCCGTAGTCGCAGGAGATCGATCCGAGATTGGTGACCACCCGTCCCCAGGCGTCGGGTCCGACGGTGACGTAGAGCGGGTGCGCGGACGGCGGTACCGCGGCAACGAACTCCGCGACGCAGACCTTGTGGTCGTCGAGGACGACGCTCGCTCGCCGCTCCGGATCGCCGGGGATCTCGGCGCAGTCCCCCGACCATCCCTCGAACGAGTAGAAGTCGGGGTCTTCCGGGAAGGCTTCCAGGATCACTTCTTGGGGCGGCTCGGCCCGCGGGTAGTCGTGGTAGGCCTCGGGGTCGCCGGGCTCGACCGGACAGTCGGGATCGCACGAGATCAGGAAGTCTAGGCTGCGCACGGTGCCCCGGCCGCCGGTCTTCGCCACCGTCAGTCGCCACTCGTCCACCGGAATGTCGACGCTCCCCGGAGGATGGAGCGATCCCAGGCTGAGCTGCCAGCCGAGGCCGGCGTTCGAGAGCTGGTTCGGTACCGGGTAGGTGGTCGAGTAGTTCTGTCCCTGGTTGTCGTTGAACTCGCCCTGCTTGATGTCCCAGACCAGGGAGTTGTAGACCAGCGTCAAGCCGTACGAGAGATCGCCTCCGGCAGGGTAGGCACCCCCGATCGGCAGCGTCAGCGTCAGGTTCCCGTTGAACAGGTTGACCGAGTCGACCTCCCCCTGCTGGAAGGCGCTCTGGGCGGAGAAGCCCCGAGCGTCCCTGGGGGACTCCTCCGCGGCGGAGGGCGGAGCGAGCATCAGGGCGGTCAGCGCGAGTGCGAGATGGGGTCTGAGGTTCACGGCGGGCCTCCCGGGTGGATCGGTCGTTGCCGGTGCAGCGAAGGCGAGGGCCTTTGAATCCAGTCGCGGCAAACGCACCGCTTCTCTGTCAGCGGCGATCTGACCGGACAGGCGGCCGGAGGACGCGTCTGGAGTCGGGAGGTGCCCGTGGCCACAGAAAGCGAGCGCTCGTTGCGTACCATCACCGGACTCCTGGCGCGCTGGGAGGACGGCGACCAGGCGGCGCTGGAAGGCCTGATGTCGCTGGTCTACGGCCAGCTACGAGCGATCGCCGCCAAGCGGTTGCCGAGCGCCGACGGCACGGCGACGCTGGGAACCACCGCTCTCGTGCACGAGACCTTCCTCCGACTCCGCGCCCAGGAGCGGGTCCACTGGGAGAACCGCGCGCACTTCTTCGCCATCGCGGCGCGGCTGGCTCGGCGGGTGATCATCGATCACGTGCGCCGCCGGATGGCCGCCAAGCGAGACATCGGCGAGCACGGGATCGAGCTGAACGCGGTCCTCGAGCTCTCCGCCACGCCGATCGACTGGTTGGACCTCGACGAGGCGCTCGACTCCCTGCGAGAGGTCGACCCGCTGGCCGAAAAGATCGTCCTGTGCCGCTTCTTCGGCGGAATGAGCTCGCGGGAGATCGCCGAAGCACACGAGATCAGCGAATCGACGGTCGCCCGCCGCTGGCGCTTCGCGCGAGCATTCCTCGAGCGCCGCTTGAGGGCCCGAAGCGCACGGGCACCCCGGAGATCGGATGGGTCCACTGCATCTGCGCCCGCTCGTCGAGCGCCAGACGCAGCTCTCCCGCGGCGGGCGGCACCGCCAGCGCCCGCGGCCACTGCGCGAAGTCTTCCCCGACGCCCTCTACCTCGACCTGCTGCTGCCCGATCGCTACCGTGAGCTGAAGGCCCGTCCCGAGCGGTTGCGGGAGCTGGTGGCCTCCCAGCCTCCTGAGCGGACGGTGGTCATCGACGAGATCCAGCGCGTGCCGGAGCTGCTGCCGGTGGTCCACGCCCTCATCGAGCGCGACCGGGGGCACCGCTTCGCCCTCACCGGCTCGAGCGCCCGTAAGCTCCGCCGGGGGCGGCGTGGATCTGCTGGCCGGACGCGCCGTCCGCGAGACCCTGCACCCCTTCATGGCGGCCAAGCTGCCGGACTTCGATTTCGAGCGCGCCCTGTCGATCGACCTGGTCCCGCTGGTGGTCGCCGCGGCCGAGCCGCGCAAGGTCCTCGACGCCTACGCCAATCTCTACCTCGACGAGGAGATCCGTTTCGAAGGCTTCGCGCGCGACGTCGGCGACTTTGCCCGCTTCCTCGAGGCGGTGAGCTCCTCCCACGCGTCGGTGCTCAACGTCTCCGACGTCGCCCGCGAGTGCGAGGTCCAGCGCCGGACGGTGGCGAGCTACGTCGAGGTGCTCGAAGACCTGCTGCTCGCCTTCCGCCTCCCCGTCTTCACCCGCCGGGCACGGCGCAAGACCACCGCCCACCCCAAGCTCTATCTGTTCGACTGCGGCGTCTTCCGCACCCTGCGGCCCCGAGGTCCTCTCGACCGCCGTGAGGAGATCGACGGCGCTGCCTTCGAGGGACTCGTAGCCCAGCACCTGCGAGCCTGGATCGCCTACTCGGGATTCGACGGCCGCCTCTACTTCTGGCGCACCGCGGAGGGCAACGAAGTCGACTTCGTCGTCTACGGCGCCGGCGGGTTCTGGGCACTCGAAGTGAAGAACTCGGGCCGGATCCGCCCGCGCGACCTCAACGGCCTCAGAGCCTTCGCCAGCGACTATCCGGAATGTACGACGGCGCTCCTCTACCGCGGCAACGAGCGGCTGTTGATCGACGGCATCCAGTGTCTGCCGGGCGAGGAGTTCCTGCGCCAGCTCCGACCGGCCCGGCCCCTCCTCGACCCGCTCCCGGCCGCGCCCGGAGGGTCTTTCCCGGGTCGGCGGTAGACTCGGATTCCTAGCGATGAAACCTGACGAGCCCGCGGCGCCGGCACCTCCGCCGTGGGAGGTGGCCTTCGACGAACAGGCCCTCGATGATCTGCGGGGGCTCGATGCGGCCGTCAGACACCGGGTGCGCAAGAAACTCGAATGGCTGGCGGAGCGTGCAGACCAGGTGAGGCTGGACCCGTTGCGCGATGAACTGGCCGGGTTGTTCAAGCTGAGAGTCGGTGACTGGCGACTGGTCCTCGGCCGGGACGAAGAGCGCCGGCTCGTGGTGGTGCACGCGATCGCGCACCGCCGACACATCTACAAGATCGCCGGCGGCCGGCTGGGGGAATGAGCCGACGAGGATCAACTCCGCTGGATAGCGCCGAAAGCCTCGCTCAATGAGACTGTCTTCGCCTCCTTGCGGTACCGGCTCACGCGTTCCTGGATGAGCTGGACGAATTCGGGCCGCAGCTCCAGGCCCTCGTCCGGATCGCCCAGCAGCTCGACGAGCCTCTCGTCGACCACCTCGGCGATCAGGGCGCGCAGCTCGGCGGGGGTCAGCTCGGCAACTGTGGCAGCCATGTTCTCGGTCTCCAGTAGAGGGCCTCGGCGATCCTTGCCGCATACTTGCCGCGGACCGGCTCCCCGAAGTCCGAGCGCTTGCATTTCGGGCCGCAGCTCGTCGACCGCCTTTGTCCACTCGAACCGCACGCCCGACATGCTATCGCAGAAAGAACCGCGGCCGACCGCCCTGTTAGACTGACCTCGCCCTCTGGCAGCGAGGCACCCATTGCTCCGCCACGACCCCTCCGAGCCGCGATTCACCTACGGCGACTACGTCCGCTGGAGCGGCGACGAGCGCTGGGAGCTGATCGACGGCGAGGCCTTCGCGATGAGCCCGGCGCCCTCGCGGCGCCATCAGGAAGCCATGGTTGGCCTGGTCGCGCAGATCGCGCCCCAGCTCCCGGGCGGCCCCTGCCGGGTGTACGTCGCGCCTTTCGACGTCCGCCTCCCACGGGGTGCGGAAGCCGACGCCGAGGTCGACACCGTGGTCCAGCCCGACATCGCGGTGATTTGTGATCCGGCCAAGCTGGACGCGGCCGGCTGCCGCGGTGCGCCCGACTGGATCATCGAGGTCCTCTCCCCCGCCACCGCGGCCCGCGATCGCCTGCAGAAACGCGATCTCTACAAGCGCCACGGCGTGGCGGAGTACTGGGTGCTCGATCCCGACGGCCGGCGGCTGACCATCCATCGGCTCGACGCGTCTACCGGCCGTTACGCGGCCCCTACGACCGCCAAGGCCGAAGGCACCGCCTCGCCGCGCGCGGTTCCAGGCGTCAGCATCGACTGGTCGCTCGTCTTCGCCTCTGATGAGCCCTTCTGACCCAGGCCTCGGAAGTTCCTCGCCCTACGCACCCAGCGATCGCCCAGTGCACCTATAATGGTGCAATCCCACGGGCCGAAGCTCCAGGTGGTCTTCTACCGGACCGCCTCGGGTTGGGAGCCCGTCCGGGAGTGGCTGCGCGGACTGGACCGCGAGGCTCGGAAGGTGATCGGTGAGGACATCAAGACCGTCCAGTACGGATGGCTACTCGGAATGCCGCTGGTGCGTAGCCTCGGCGGCGGACTGTGGGAGGTGCGCAGCCGACTGCATGACAGGATCGCACGGGTGATCTTCTTTGCCGACGGAGGCGTGATGGCGCTGGTCCACGGCTTCATCAAGAAGAGCCAGAAGACGCCCCAGGACGACTTGGCGCTCGCCAAGCGTCGAGCCGCCGAACTGCGACGAGGAGGCTGAGGATGAACACCAAGCACCTGGGGAGTGACTTCGACGACTTCCTGCGCGAGGAGGGCCTGCTCGACGATGCCGAAGCGGTCGCCTCGAAGCGGGTCCTCGCCTATCAGATCTCCCAGGCGATGAAGCAACGAGACCTCTCCAAGGCCGCCATGGCGCGACGGATGGGCACGAGCCGATCGTCGCTCGACCGACTGCTCGATCCGACGGTGCCGTCGGTCACGCTCCTGACGATCGAGAAGGCGGCGCGGGTGCTCGGCAAGAGGGTGCGCATCGAGATGGTCGAGGCGGACGCGTGAGGCCGCCGGACACAATCCTCGCCGCCGCGGTCAGGCTATACAACCAGAGGTGGCCGTCCTCTCGGAGCAGCCGCTACTTTCGCTGGCCTCCCGCCGCCCGCTGTTGCTGAACGACTACGAGCGCAGATCAGAGGTCTATGTGGTGGATCGCCCGGCATTGTAATGCCAGGTGTCTCATAGCTGAGAAACAATCGTAGCCTGTTTGGAGAAAAGTCGAAAACTTTACTTGAATCGGTTCAAAGCCATGCGCGAGACGGTTTCTATCTTGCCACGCTCTCTGAATCCGGCCGCGCCACGCGCTATCTGGCCAAACGATACCAAATCTGGCCAAGACCTCCGCTCGGGAGCGAGGTGAAAAGGTCTTTCGCCGCCGCTCCAACTCTTTCCATTCGCGATTCGGCCGCAGAAAATCATCTATCCGTGGTCTCAGCAGGTCGGTGCTGCTCCGACGCGACTCTCCACTTGCTCCCGTTAGGATTCGGATTGTTCCGCGTTCAAAGCCTTCGAGAGCGCCGAGAAGCAGGATCATTCCGGCACGAAGAGGGAAGGGGTCGGCATTCCAATAACCACCCAGAGCAGCTCCAGCCTCATCTTCCTCATAGTGATCTGACATGGAACTGCTGATCATCGTTTCCGCTCCGTAGGCCATTACCTCGGGGTCGCCCGTATTAATCTCGGTCTCGTAGGACCGAATGATAGAATTGAGAGGTAGGGCATAATTTAAGATCTCCTTTCTCGAGTGAGACGTCGGCAGGTCCGGCGGGAATCGTACTGCTAGGAGAGCGGGTATTAACTCTGGAGCCTCCCGAGTTAACCAATCCTCCAGAGTGAAAGAATGACCGTAGGCGTTCAGGGCTGCAACACATGCCACAACTTGATCGCGAATTGCTTCAAGATGACGAAACCCGATCCGGAGTATGTAGCCCATAGCTCCTCAAAGTATAGTTCTACGTGGCCGGCCCAAGCCCCCCTTGCTGGATTCAGTCAGCAAGGACGTTGGCCTGGGTGGTTGTGCCCATCGCGCCGCCGGCCGCGAGACGCCGTGCTACTCCCCCTCCACCCCCCGCACCTTCGCCCGCAGGTAGTCGCGGTTCATCCGCGCGATCCAGTCGATCGAGATGCCCTTCGGGCAGACCGCCTCGCACTCGCGGAAGTTGGAGCAGTAGCCGAAGCCTTCGGCTTCCATGGTCTCGACCATCGCGACGGCGCGGCGGTCGCGTTCGGGCTGGCCCTGGGGGAGGAGGCCGAGGTGGGCGATCTTGGCGGCGGTGAAGAGCTGGGCGGCACCGTTGGGGCACTG
>Ga0256864_1000138_pt1 | contig 28579 bp, 23 predicted proteins | sample RVTome_11_FD_187336 | JGI IMG/M metagenome (GOLD analysis project Ga0256864, IMG submission 187336) | Soil microbial communities from uranium-contaminated site in the Upper Colorado River Basin, Wyoming, United States - RVT147D111 HiSeq ... | reverse complement strand
ACTACAGTGAGGAGTAAGGAGTGAGGAGTAAGGGGCCAGGTGACAGCACTCGGTAGTACGCTCAAGTGTCAGCATTCGGTAGTACGTTCGGTCGAAAACCCTCGGCCTAGGGGTAGGCGACCGATGAACAAAAAACGGCGTTGGAAGCCCGCCGTCGGGCGATGGTCTCTGCGATTCGTCGCGGGACACCGTGGCGAACGGTGGCACGGCGGTTTGGAGTTAGCCTCCGCACCGTGCAGATGTGGGTCGCTCGGGCGCAGGAGCAGCGGCTTGATCGCGTGGACTGGGCCGACCGCCCGCCGGGCCGGCGCACGCCGGTCAATCGGACGCCGCTGGCGGTGGAGCGCGAGATTCTCGCGCTGCGGGACGAACTGCGCCAGGACAGCGTGCTGGGGGAGTACGGGGCGGTCGCCATTCACCGCGTGTGGCAGCGCGACGATTTGGCGCCTCCCAGCGTCCGTACGATTGGGCGCATCCTGGTGCGCCACGGCCGCGTCGACCGCCGTCAGCGGGTCCGGCGCCCCCCACCTCCGCCTGGCTGGCACCTGCCTCCCGTGGCGAGCCGCAGCGCTGAACTGGATCTCTTCGATGTCCTGGAGGACCTCAAGCTCGCGCGCGGCCCGCTCGTCGATGTGCTTACCGGCGTCTCCCTGCACGGCGGCCTCCCGGCGGCGTGGCCCTTGGCGACCGCGAGCACCAGTCGCATCCTGCTCTGCCTCGTCACGCATTGGCAGACGGTGGGCCTCCCCACCTACGCCCAGTTTGACAACGACACCCGCTTCCAAGGCCCGCACCAGCACCCCGATGTCTTCGGGCGCGTCGTTCGGCTGTGCCTCCAGCTCGGCGTCACCCCGGTCTTTGTTCCGCCCCGGGAATTCGGCCTGCAGAATGCGATCGAGCACTTCAACGGCCTCTATACCGCCAAGGTCTGGCGCCGATTCTTCTTCCGTTCCCTGGGCGCCTTGCGACGGCACACCCGGCGCTACGTCGAGATCCGCCGCGCGCGGCTCGCCTCTCGCATCGAGCAGGCCCCGCCCCGCTCACTCTGGCCTGCCAGCTGGCGCTTCCGTCCGGCCGTGCTCCCCGCCGGCCGCGTCATCTTCATCCGGCGGACCTCGGCCCGGGGCCAGATCGCACTCCTCGGCCACCGGTGGCCCGTTGATCCCCTCTGGTGTCACCGCTTGGTCCGCGCCGAGGTCGATCTCGCTACCCAGCAGATCTCCTGCTTCGCCCTGCGCCGCCGCGCACCGACAGAGCAACCCCTCCTCTGCACCCTCGAGTACCGCTACCCGCGCCGCGACCTTGCGAGGTGACTACCGAATGCTGTCACTTGTCAACGTGCGCACAGTTCCCTGTACTACCGAGTGCTGTCACCTGGCCAGTAAGGAGTAAACGACCTCTATCAGGGGCGAGTCCCGACTTCGCACGGGCATCACCCACAACACTCCTCACTCCTCACTCCCTTCTCCTCACTGCTTCCTGACAACTACCTCCGTCTCGCTGACGGCGATTTGTCCCTCGGCTTCGATCTCGAGCCGAATCCGAAACCGCCCGGTGTCGTCGGTGGGGAGCCGGACGCTCACCGCGCGCGGGGCGAGGCCGTCGCGCGCGCCCGCTGACCCTTCCCATCCGAGACGCATGGCCGGTCGGTCGTCCTCCGCGACGCCGATCCATTCGGCGGCCCGCCGGAAGAACCCCTTGCCTTCGTCGAACACGGTGATCCTGACCTCGGGTGCGCTCCCCGCGGCCAGTCCGTAGACCTCCCAGAAGATCCCGATCGCTTCTCCGGACGCGAACCGGTCGCTGCCGCGCGCGAGCGGAATCGCTTCGGCCAGCGTGGCGGGGAGCGAGTCCACGCTCGACAGCAGGAGCATCTCGGACACGGCGAAGCCGTCCGGGGTGCGGGCCGGCACGTCGACCCAGTACCGGGCCCGGCCTGCGGAGGAGTCGGCATGGTCCACGATCTCGATGCCCACGAGGGCGGCGACGCGCGGCACCGTGGCCGACACGACGCCGCGCGGCGACGAGTACGCATGGAGGATCGTCTTCCCGGAGTCGCCGGGGGCGCGCGTGACCGTCAGGCCGCCGATCGCGCGCGTCGGTTGGGCCCGGCGGCGATCGGGATGCGACACGGCCAGGCTTTCCTCGAGGTCGAACCCGGCGACGGCCACGGCCGAGTCGCCCCGCCGGAAGAGGACGAGCCGATGCCGCAGCGGGGTGAATCGGGCGGCGTAGCGCGGCGCATAGCGGCTCCGGGGGACGTGGGGATCGAGCTCCCAGCCGTCGGGTGCGATGGTCGCGGGTGATTCCACGAACGCGGGGGGCGGCACGAAGCGGAGCGCGCCGTCGGCATGGTGGCCCACGACGGCGGGGCGGGTGGAGAGACCGGCGCCGCGGGGCCGCTCGCGCTCCCAGCCGATGGCCCAGCCGTACCGCAGCACTAGCTCGCGGTTATCGCGCCCCCACGAGATGCCGTACGGGTTCGCGGAGCCGTCGAACAGCCGGTTGACTACGTGCCGCGCGTAGTGCTCGGTGCGGCGCTCGTTCCCGTCGATGACGTAGCTGGGGTCGGCGAGCCACCACACCAGGGCATTCAGGGAATCGCGCTCCGCGCAGCCGAGGTTGCCGTACCGGCCGCGCAACGAGCCGTCCAGCAGGACCGAGAGGTCGGTCCATTCACAGCGCACGGCCTCGGGCATCGCCGCCAGCGCCCGTGCGAAGGCGGAGTCGGCCCCACGGAAGTCGCCCATCGTGTGGAGCACGTAGCCGGCGAGCGCGTCGCACCAGTGCGGCTCCGCCCGGCACTCGCGCACGGCCCAAAACGCGTCGTGGTAGCGGGCCGCCTCCACCATGTAGCGCATCCGCTGGCCGTGAATCCAGCGGTCTCCCGGCAGCCGGACGCTCGCCGAGTCGAGCCGCGCCAGCAGCTCGTGCCGCGCGAGGGCGACGTCCTCGGGCTCCTCGGGCGGCGTCCACCCCTCGTCGCTGTCGTCGTCGTCCCAGTAACAAAAGCGGCCGACGATGAGGTCGCACCGACCGCCCGAGAAGCCCCACGTCCACGGGAGGTGCCGTTGCCGGGTGCGCTCGAAGCGAACCTGCGCGGCGCGCAGCGCCGCCACGGTCGCCTCGGAGTCGGGCAGGGCCTGGCCCTGGAGGCCCGGGTCGGGACCCACCTGCGCGGCGATGAGCGTCGCATGGACGAGCGTGGCCGCGAACAGCGGCGCGGGTGCGAGCATCATCGACGCGACGTGACGAGGCGGTCGAACAGGCGGTCGGGCAGGACCGCCTTGGCGAAGGCCGCCAGGCGCGCATCGAGCCCGACGAGGTAGCGCGTCCGCGGGCGCCGCGCGGTGAGGGCCCGCTCGATCACCAGCGCCACGCGGTCGGGTGAGATGGCGTGCTTCGGCGCGCGGCCGGAGCCGGTCTCGAACGCCCGCAGGACGCCGCCGTAGGAGTCACGCGCAGCGGGGGCCAGCTCTCCCGAAATCCGGGCGGCGCGACGCTGGGATGTCTGCCAGATGGGCGTCTCGATGGCGCCGGGCTCGATCAGGACCACGGGGATGTTCCAGCGGCGCAGCTCCATGCGAAGAGCATCGCTCATCGCCTCGAGCGCGAACTTCGACATGGCGTACGGCCCGATGAACGGCACCGCCACCCGCCCGTTGATAGAGCTCACGTTCACGATGCGCCCGTTCCCGCGGCGTACCAGGGGCAGGAACGCCTGGGTCACTGCGACCACCCCGATGACGTTGACCTCGAGCTGTGCCCGCAGGTGCTCGAGTGGGAGGAACTCCAGGGGGCCCGGCACCACGATCCCGGCGTTGTTCACCACGCCGGCGAGTCCATCCGGCGCCGCGTCGGTGATGCGCGCGGCGGCCGCGGCGATCGCGTCGCCGGCGGTGACGTCCAGCAGCACCGGCGAAATCCGCTCGGACCCCGCGCGCAGCGCGTCACCGTCCTCCTCCCGGCGGACGCCCGCAAACACGTGGAACCCGCGGTTGGCCAGCCGGCGAGCCGTAGCTCGCCCAATCCCCTTTGATGCCCCGGTGATCAGGACGGAACGCATTGTTTAAGGCTAATACTTGGGATCGCGGAAGGCACATGGCCCATGGTGTATGGCGCGTCGGGGCTGGCGGCGCCCACTTCGGCAATCACAGATCTGCAATCGAAAATCTGCAATCTCTTCTCCCTTCTCCCCCTTCTCACCGCCGAGTAACTTCCGCCCATGCAATCCCTCATCAAGGAGTGGGACGGCGAGTCCGTGGTCGTCTCATACCACCGGCCCACGGACACATGGGTGTTCGTCGCGATTCACGATACGACCCTCGGCCCCGCCATGGGCGGGTGCCGGCTGCGCGTGTACGACGCCCCGCGGGACGGACTGCGCGACGCGATGCGTCTCGCGGCGGGCATGACCGCCAAATGGGCCGTGGCCGGCTTCGAGTTCGGCGGCGGTAAATCGGTGCTCGCGCCGCCCCGACCACTCCAGGGCGCCGACCGCGTGAGCGTGCTCGAGCATTTCGGCGACCTGCTGGAATCGCTGGGCGGCTCGTACATGACCGGCGAGGATCTCGGGACGACGCCCGAGGACATGGCCATCATCGGCCGTCGCAGCCAGTGGGTGCACGGCGTGGACGGCAAGGGTGACCGTGCCGTGGATCCGGGCCCGTATACCGCACTGGGCGTCTTCGTCGGCATGCGGGCGTTCGTGCGTCAGGTGCTGGGGGGCGAGCTGGAGGGTAGGACCGTCCTGATTCAAGGCGCGGGCGACGTGGGGAGGCCGCTGGCGCACCGGCTGCACGAGGCCGGAGCGCGGCTCATCGTGTCGGACGTCGACGCGTCTCGAGCCGAGGGCGTGGCGAAAGAGGTGGACGGCCGCACAGTCTCGCCGGAGGCCGCCTATGAGACCGAATGCGACGTGTTCGCGCCGTGCGCCGTGGGCGCGGTGTTGGGTACCGAGACCATCCCCCGGCTGCGGTGCCGGATCGTTGCCGGATCGGCGAACAACCAGCTCGCGACCGACGATGATGCCGAGGGTCTGCACCAGCGCGGCATCTGGTATGCCCCCGACTACGTCGTCAACGCCGGCGGGGCCATCGCGCTGCCGATGCTCGGCCAGGGCCGGCCGAAGGCAGCGATCGACGCCCGGATCCGCAACATCGAGCGCACCATGGAAGAGATTCTCGCGGAAGCCGTCGAGCGCAACGAGTCGCCGCTGCACTCCGCGGGCCGGCGGGTGCAGCGGGTGCTGGAGACTGCACGTGGCCGATCGAAGGCAGTCGGCAGTCGGCAGTAGGCAGTCGGACTTGCCAACCGAGCGTCGCGTCGCCACGCTCCGACGGCCGACGGCCGACTGCCGACTGCCGACTGCCGACTGCCGACTGCCGACTGCCGACTGCCGACTGCCGACTGCCGACTGCCGACTGCTTACCTCCTCACCGCGCAGAAATACCCTTCCACCTCCGGTCCGCGGACACCGCTCCGCCAGCTCCCGGCAAATCCGTTCTCCGACAAGGAGTGTACCGTCAGCGCGGTGAAGCCCGCGTCGAACGCGAACACGCCGCGCTCGTTGGACTGCGATCCCAGCCTGATGATGATCGAAGGCGCCTCATCCGTGCGCCGCTCGATGACGAGCACGCCGGGTCTGTTGGGATCCATGGAGTCGAGACTGCCCATGCGGACCGCGCCCACCGTCTCGGGGGTGATGTCCGTGGTCCCGTACTGACTCAGCGTGACGGTCGTATCGACCCGTCCTCCAGGCCCCCGATAGACACGCATGTCGCCTTCGTGGGCGTGGAGGATCAGGGTGCCGCGCGCGGTCCGGCCCGCGCTGTCGCCGGTGGTGGCGACCATCGTCAGGTCGTACTGGCCGGCGAAGGCCTCGGACGAGGCGCTGCGGGAGAGAGTTTCCTCGACCGCTGCGCAGGCCTGCGGCGCTGGGGTGCTGCTCTGGCCGCTGCACGCGCCGAGGAGGGCGGCGCCCGCGAGCGGAACGATGAACGCCGGGTGCGAACGCCGGGAGCGACGCGTCATCGTGCGTCCGCCCGGATCAGGGTTATCCGTCCCGACGCATCGATCGAGTACAGTGGGCCACGCCAGATGTCGTCGACCAACGTCACTCCGGCCCCGGCCCCGGCCACGGCCGGCGCGGCGGGCAGAACGTAGGCTTCGGCGTCCGACAGATTGAACACGTACCCCATGTCTCCGAAGGAGGCTACCGTCACGATGCTCAGGGGGTTGACGGCCCCTGGGCCCAGAATGCCGGTCATCAACTCGGTGGAGAAGACCGCCTCGCGCCAGTGGCCGTCCCGGGTTCCCGCGCCGAACATGCCATCATTCTCCACCGGCACCTTCGCCCCGCCGACGTAGGTGGCGCCGCCGACGAGGTCGAACGCCTTGATGCCGAGTGGCCCGTCGTAATGCGTGTCCACCCCCGGGTTGTTGGGGAGCGACGGGTTCTCTAGGAACCCGAAGGTGCTCCACAGCGTCCCCAGGCCGATGACGTGCCCCATCTCGTGCAGAATGACCTCGTCGAGCGTGCCGTCGACCTCGAGATCATCGAGGTCGTCCGTGTCGAATCGCATGATGCCGAGCAGCGTGAGGCCGCCGGCAACGGGACGAATCGCGCACGGCCCGGCGGAACCGAGGACGTTTCCGGGGCCGTCGATCGGTTCGAGCATGGAATAAATCAGGACGTCGTCCACGACATCGGCGAGGATCGGCTCGTCCAGTCCGCAGAAGTCTGCCGGCAGGGGGCTCCCGGTGAAATCGAAGTCATCGAGATCGCCGATCACGAGTTCCTCCCACCGAGCCGCCGCGGCGTCGAACGCCGCGGCCTGGCTCGCCGTGGGCACCACGAGGTGCCGGATCTCGATATCGTATGCCGCACTGATGCCCGTGGCGTCGAACGTGACCGGATTCCCCGTGATGCCGCCGCCCGTCACGGTGGCGTCGAGCGTGTTCGCGCCGGCGCCGATGGTCCAGCTGCCCACGGTTGCCACCCCCTGGTCGTCGGTCATCACGGTGCCGCCGGTCACCATGCCGCCGCCGCTCTCCACCGTGAAAACGACCTCGGCGTCGGGCACCGGGATCATGTTGGCGTCCATCACCTGGACGGCGGGCGGGAAGTTGATCGGCGCGCCGGTGAGGCCGGTCTGGCCGTCGCCGTCGAACGCGACCACCGAGGACGGCGGGCCGACCATCACGGCCTCGGCCGTGAACGTGACCGGGCCGAGCCCGAGGGCCGCGACGGTCGCCTCCACCTCGTTGGTCCCTTCGGCGGCGCCCAACTGCCATTCGGCCACCTGTGCGATCCCGTCACCACCGCTGGTGGCGGGCGACCCGGTCACGATCCCGCCGCCGGTGACCGCGTCGAAGTCCACGTCGACGCCGGACACGGGATTGTCGAACTGGTCGAGGAGCAGGACACCCGGGGGATCCGGTACGGGCGAGTTGACCGCGGCGATCTGCGGATCCGTGGTGGCGATCATGATCTGCGTGGCGACGTCGGCCAGGCCCGTGGCCGTAATCGTCTGGGGGTCCACCCCCGAGACCGTGGCGCTCAGCGTGTTGTCGCCGGCCGTCTCGCCCAGGGTCCAGCTGCCGACGGTGGCGATCCCGTCCACATCGGTTGTCTGGTCTTCGCCCGTGATGCTCCCGCCGCCGGACGCCACGGCGAACGTGACCATGACGCCTTCGAGCGGAATGTCGCCTCCGTCGGTCACGAGGACCGAGGGTGCGACGGCGACGGCGGTGTTCACGGTGGCCGTCTGGTTGTCGTCCTGTGGGATGACGAACTCCGGCTCACCGCTCACCGCGCTGGCGTTGAACGTGATGGTCGGGAACCCCGTGACCTCGGCCTCGAGCGCGTTCGCGCCGAGGTCGGGGCCCAGGGTCCACGTCGTGGACGCTTCGCCGTCGGGGTCGGTGGTCGTGTTGGCCGGGTCCACGGAGCCGTTCCCGGCCGTCACCGTGAACATCACGGCCACGTCGGCGATCGGGCTGCCGAGGCGGTCCAGCACGCTCACCACGACGGGCGCCGACAGGGGGGAGTTCGCCAGGCCCGACTGTGCGTCACCCGAGGCCGCCGCGGCGTCCGTGGGCACCTGGTTCACGTTCACCGTGGCCTGGCCCGAGACCATGGCGGCGCTGGCGGTGATCTGGGTGGTGCCGTTGCCGGCGGACATGACGAGCCCGGTATTGTCGACGGTCGCGATCTGCTGGTTGCCGCTCGACCACGTGACGTTGGCGTCGGCGATGGGGTCGCCGTCCTGATCGAGCACCGTCGCCGAAAGCTGTTGCGTGGCCCCTACAGCATCGAAGTCCACGCTGGCCTGGCTGACGTTGACGGTGGTGGGAACGGCCGGCTCGTCGGACGGGCAGCCGACGGCGAGGGCGGCGACGATGACGACGCCGAGCAGCTTGCGGAACAAGGGGCCTCCGACGATGGGGGTGCGGGTGAGTCAGCCCAAGCTACAGGCGCGCGGGCCGAGCGTCAAAGGGGAAACGCGACGCCCCCCCGGCCGGGCGGCCAGGGGGGCGGCGTCGCGCGCGCGGATCGCTACGACTCAGAACCCGGGGGTGAACCCGAACTGGAAGTGCCACCCTTTGTCGGGCCGGCTGAACGGGCGCACGTAGTCCAGCTCGATGATGCCGAGACCCAGGACGTTGATGCGGGCGGCGACGCCGGCGCTATAGACGGGCTCGCGGTCGCCGCCGAAGAAGAACGCGCCTTCGTCGAACGGTGTCGAGGCGATATCGTTCCGCCAGGCCAGGCCCGCGTCGCCGAAGAAGGCGAGCTCGAGTGGGAAGAATCCCAGGCCGCCGTCGCTGAACAACGCGAACGGCGGGAACCGCAGTTCGACGTTCGCCACCGCAAGCTTGGAGCCGAGCAACTGGTCGAACACGGGGCAGGAGCTGGTGGGTTGCGCCGGGTCCAGCACGCATTCGCGGGCGTTGAACGATCCGTACGAGTAGCCGCGCACGAGATTCGGCCAGCCGATGTACAGCTCGGACAGCTCGGGCGCGTCGGCGTCGGTGCCGTAGCGGCCGTAGTGCATCACCCGGAACGCCAGGGTGACGGGCCACGCCGGCAGGAAATACTTGCGGTAATCCAGGAGGCCGGTCGCGTAGTTCAGGGTGCCCAGCGTGCCGCCGGCTTCGAGTCGGTAGCGCTGCCCCACGAGCGGGCTGGCGATCCCGAAGAAGGAGTTGTCGTACACCAGGGCCATGCTGCCCTGCACCAGGTTCAGCGCGTTGAACGGGAGGTCGATGTCCTGTTTCTGCTCGCCGACGAACTCGCCGGTGAACGGGTCGAAGAACCGGTCTCGCTGCTCGAGGCTGAACGTGACGTTGTTGTACGACGACGAGAACTCGACCCGTTGCGACCGGTTGAACGGATAGGCGATCGTGCCGCCCACCTGCCGGTTGATCTGGCGGAAGATCTGCTCCCGCTCGATCAGCAGCCCGGTCTCGCTATCCTGGCCGAAGGCGAAGAACAGCTGCCGGTACGGAATCTGTTGGGCCGACAGCGCCCAATTCCAGCGGTTCGTGAGGTTGGCGTATCCCACCAGGGCCGAGATGTCCTTGAGGCCGCCGTTCACCTGGAGCGCGGTCGCCAGGTTGTGGCCGCCCAGCATGTCGCTCCAGAACAGGGAGGCGCCGCCGCCAATGTACGTGCCGAACCGGTCCGCGCCCACCACCAGCGTGGGCTGGCCGACGTAGTCGAGCCCGAAGCCGGCCCGGTAGTTCCGCCGGCTGAAATCGGCGGAGTCCGGCGGCAGGCCGAAGAACGCGTTGGCGAGGAGATCGCTCACGTCGTCGGTGAACCGATCGTCCGGCGGGAGTTGGCCGGGATTGGCGCCGGCGAACGCCGGGCGGACCGGCTGGCCCGCGAGGACCGCGGGATCGCTGATGCGGTACATCTCGTAGCCGTCCTGGCTGTACACGCTCATCGCGATCTCACCGGTCTCCGCCGCCACGCTGAACGCGGGGCTCAGGGCGGTGATGCCGCTCACGCCGGTGTAGAGATTGGTCACCTGCCGGAGCTCGCCGCTGGCGATGTCGAGCCGGTAGATGTTGGTAATCCCGTTCTGATCCGACAGGAAGAACAGACTCGACCCATCGGGCGACCATTGCGGATTGGTGTGCTTCCCCTGGGCGAAGCCGGGCAGCTGCTCGACCCGGCCGGTCGCGACGTCGAGCACGCCAATCTCGTAGTCGCCGTACAGCAAGGATGACAGGCCGATGGAGAATTGGTCGGTGACGAAGGCGATCTGCGATCCGTCTGGCGACCATGCCGGCTGGAGCTCGGCGTAGGGATCGTTGGTCAGCCGCCGCAGCTCGTCGGTCGCCACGTTGTACGTGTACAGGTCGTGCACTCCGCCCACCAGCGCGGAGAACACGATGCGATCGCCGTCCGGCGACCAGCTCGGGTTGAAGATCTCGCCGATATCCGGTAGCGCGACCTCCTTCACCTTGTCGCCCGTCGAGACGTTCAGCACCGTCAGCAGGGGTTGTCCCTTGCTGATGGCCGCGAACGCGAACCGCGTGCCCTGATGATCCCACGACCCCGCGGAGTTGATCGACTGGAGGCCCTCGAAATGGGGATCCATCGCGGTCTTCAAGATCTTACGTTGAATCGTTCCACTGTCCACGTTCGCGAGGAACATCTCGATCGAGAAGAGATCGCGCTCCGAGAGGAAGACGACCCGCTTGCCGTTTGGGCTGATGGCCGGAGCCAGATTGTAGAAGCCCTCGCCCTGTTCCTCGCCGGACAGGATCGTCTCCCCATAGGCGCTGGGATCCTCCGTCTGCTCGATGAGCGGCTCGTAGGCCGCGCGCATCGCCTGGTGCCAGCCGGCGATGAGGGTGTCGGGGTCGATGCGGAGGACGCGTCCGAGCGCGATGGAGGCGCTGCCCGTCAGGCGCGACGCCTTGAGCACCCGTCCCACGACCTCATCGCCCCACCGGCCGCTGATGTACGCCCAGAACGCCTGGCCATACCGGTACGGGAAGAACCGCGGATCGTTGAGCTTGCGGAAGTCCGGCAGATCGCCCTTCACCGCCGCCCGCATCCACATGGCGGTGTGGCTATCCATAGGCCCCACCGAGAGATACTCCGCCATCCCCTCGATGAACCACAACGGAAGGCGCGCGGCCGCCGGGATGCCGGCACGGAGAACGCCGCCGCCATCGCCGGTGATGTCGAACTGGAATGCGTGCACCAACTCGTGGCCGATGACGTGGTCGCTTTCCTTCAAGGAGCCCGCGAACGGCAACACGATCCGGCGCTTCAGGATTTCGGTGGCGCCGCCGGTCCCCTCCCCGATGTTGCCCTGCAAGGCGTTCGTCTGGCGGAAGTGCGGGTGCGCCGCATACATGATCAACGCCTGACGACCCGACAAGTTGTGGTTGAGGAGTCGGGAGAGGCGCGCGTACCAGCGCTCGGCCATCAAGGCGGCGTACTCGATCGCCACCTTTTCCTCTTCGTAGTAGTAGATGTCGAAGTGCTCGGTCCGCAGCACCTCGAAATCGAAGTCCTCGTACTGGACTTTGTTGCGGCCGAAATACTGGGCCTCGGCGGCGGGTACCACGCCGACACCCGTCGCGACGAGCACGAGTGCGCCGAGTAGGAGGGAACGCCCTTTCACAGCCATCGAATACCCCTTTCGCGCCAGCGCAGTGGAGACGCCCGAACGGCGTCCCGGCGTCCCGCTCGACACGCCACGCCAGCGGTTGGTAAGCATGTGTAAGACGCGCCGGCGCAACGAATGTTCCGCACGCGGCGATGCCGCCGCCGAGCCTCCCCGAGCGCCCGGTTGAAGGAATATGATCGCCACCGTCGGGACCACCAACCCCGGAGCGCGAGCAGTGGGGCTAACCCCACAACGTGCAACGCGGCGAACATGTTCCTCGATAACGCGTTACGCGGCCCCGCTCCGTGACGGGGCTCACGGTCGCCCGGCGAAAACGCTTGCCACGCTTCCCCTCAGATCGCCGGCCGCCTCGCCGTCCCATACCCCGTCAGCTCTACGTAGCCCCGGCCCACGGCCTGTCCGGCGTCGTCGTGCACGAGGACGGCACCCTCCCAGTAGAACAGTCCGGGTATGAGGTCGCTCACGTTTTCCTGTGCGCGGATTTCGGGTGTCACCAGGAGCGCGAGCGCCGCGCCGGGGACGCGGATCGTCCATCCCGACGGATACCGGGCGCCGGTCGCGTCGCTGGTCCATGCGCCCGTCGCACGCAGCGTCCACTCCTCGGGCGTCAGGCCGCGCGCGGTGCCGTCCGGGGCGACGAGCGTTCCGAGCGCGAAATCGGGGCGGCCGTTCCGGTCGCGCAACACGTAGATCATCAGGTCGCGCCCGTCGTCGAGCCGCAGGCTGAACCAGTCCCAGCCGCGCTGCGTCTCGGTGAGCTGGTTCGACCCGAACTCGTGGTCCATCCAGCTCTCGCCGCGCACGCCGAGCCGCTCGCCCCCCATCGTCACCACGCCCGCGGTGGCCAGCCGCGTGAACGAGTAGTACAGGCTGGCGGCGCCGGGACGCGTGCCTTTCCGGCTGTAGCCGCCGGGCCCGTGGAACACCAACGGTTTGGTGGGTCGTGCGCTGAGCTCGAGCGTGATCCCCCGTGTGTCGTCGCGCGCGGCCAGATCGAACCGGTCGCCGTTCCACCGCAGGGTCCACACGCCGCCGGTTCCGGCCGGGGCCACGCTCCACGCGATCAGGGAATCGCCGGGATCGCCGAAGCCGCCGAGGAACGTGGTGGGCCGGTAGAGGATCTCGCTGAACCCGTGGCGGCCGGCGTCGAGGTCGGTGAGGGCGAAGTGCCCCATGATGAGTGACGCGGTGGCCCAATCCGAGGCGAGGCTGGGTCGTTCCGGAACGATCCCCACCCGGAAGAAGGTGAACTGATAGCCGATCCGTCGGGCCTCGGCGTCAGTGGTGGTGAGGTGGCCGGTGAAGTACCACCATTCCGTCTGGTAGGCGGGGTGCGCCCAGTGGTCCGCGGGAAAGGCCCACGGATGATCGGGGTCGGTGGTCTTCCATATGTCCTGGGCGGCGACGGCGGCCGGGAGGACCGCGAGCGCAGCGATGACGGATGGCACGTGGGTCATATGGCTGATGGCCTATGGCGTATGGCTGATGGCTGATGGCGTATGGCTGATGGCATATGGCACGGAGTCAGGTGGCACGGGTTCTTGGCGTCTTCCGGTTGCTCTGCCGCTCTGAGTATTGCGCGGCGTGAAGCCGCGGCTCGGCTGAACTGTCGCAGACGCGACTCTGAATTTCGCGTCGCTGCCGCCCCTGCCGCACCTGCCGCTCTGCCGCTCTGCCGCTCTGTCCAATCACACATCATCCCGGCTCAGCTCCGTCGCCGGCGTTCGCGCGGCCCGCAGTGCGGGATAGGCGGAGGCGACGATCGTCGCCACGAGAATACTGGCGGCCTGCTCGATCAGGGTGGCGGCGGGGAGCGAGGGGCGGATGGTCCAGCCGAAGTAACTCCGGTTGACCACGAAGATCAGGATCGCGGCGAGCACGAGCCCGCCGCCGAGGCCCAGGAGGATGGCGACGGTCCCCATCGCGAGGCCCTTCCCCACGAAGATCGTGAAGATCTGACGTCGCGCCGCGCCGAGGGCCCGGTACAGCGCCAGCTCGGACACCCGCTCCCGTGCGGTCACGAGGAGCGTCAGGGTGACGCCGGCGACCGCGATCAGCAGCCCCATGACCTGGAGCACCCTGGTGACGGCGAAGGTCTGATCGAAGAGCCGCAGCGCCTGCTCGCGGATGCGGCGGTTGCTGCGGATGAGCAGCGGCACGTCGTCGAAGCGTGCGGTGAGCGCGGCGACCGCGGAATCGGCGTCCCGGCCGGGCTCCAGGTAGAGCGCGATGCTGTTGATGGGTCCGCTCCCAAACCGGGCGGCCATCGTCGCGAGGTCCATCCCAACGGCGCCCGCCTCGGTGGCGTAGTCGTAGTACACGCCCGCCACGGAAAACGCCGCGACGCCGTCCGGCGTGGTGAGGCGGATGGTGTCCCCCACGCCGAGACGCCGCTTGCGCGCGAGCGGCTCGCTGATCAGGACGGCGCCGTCGCCCCGGACGCGCTGCAGCGCCGTCTCCCGGTCGCCGCTCGCCAGGGGAAACCGCCCGGGCGGCACGCGTTCGCGCAGATCGACGCCGAACACGGAGATGCGCTGGCCGTCCTCGAGCACCGCGAAGAAGCCGCGCAGCCGGTCCATGGCGATGACGCCCTGCGTCTCGCGAAGGGCGGTGGCGATCGTCGTGTCGAGCGGTGCCGTGCCGAAGGCGCGGGCCCACGTGGGGGTCGTGACGTAGACGTCGGCGCGCACGGTGGTGTCGACCCAGGTCGCGACCGTGCGACGGAAGCTCCCCACCATGACGGTGATGCCGGTGAGCATCGTGACCGCGAGCGCGAGGGCGGCGACGGCCACCGCGGTCGATGGCAGTCGAGCCGTCAGGCTCCGCACGCTGAACCCCATACCGAACCCGCGCACGCGGATGGGGCGCGCGAGGGATCGGATGGCGGCCGGCGTGAGGAGCGGGAGCGCCACCAGCAAGGCGATCGCCAGCACGAATCCAGCGGGCCGCCACGACGCGCCCCAGAGGGCGTACCACGCTCCTGCCGCCGCCAGTGTGGCCAGTCCCGCGGCCGTCATCGGCCGGACGAGGGAGCCGAGCCGCTCATGCAGCGTGAACGCCGACAGCAGCGCGACGGGATCGCGCCGGCTCATGTCCACCGCGGGTCCGAGTGCCCCCACGAGCGCGCCGCCGACGCCGACCGCCGCCGCCATGGCGTACAGCGACGCGGGCAGGGTGAGCGTTTCGATCGCGTCGAGGACATAGAGGTTGGTGAGGGTGGCGCTGACGTCGTCGACGTTCGCCGCCGCGACGGCGTACCCCAGGGGCAGGCCCAGGCAGACTCCCAGCACGCCGAGCACGACGACGTCGCCCATGATGAGTCCGAAGACCTGCGCGCGGGAGGCGCCGAGCGATCGCAACACGCCGAACTCCGCACGGCGGCGCACCAACGAGGCCTGTGTCGCCGCGTACACGAGGAACAGGCCCACGACGAGGCTGATCATGCTGAGCGCCGTGAGGTTGACGCGGAACGCCTCCATCAGGCCCATGGCGCGGTGGGTACGTTGCTCGGGCACCAAGACGTCGACCGCGGGACCGAGCGCGCGGACGAGCCCCTGCGTCACGCGGCGCGCGTCGGCGTGCGGCGCGAGCTGGATGTCGATCTGGCTGATCTCGCCCCGGCGCCCGAACAGCGCCTGGGACCGGGCGATATCCATCAGCGCCAGCCGGCGGCTGGCCAACGGGGTCAGGCGTTGAAAGTCCACCAGCGCGCCCACCGTGAGCATGCGGCGGCGGGTGCCGCTCGACACGGTCAACGTGTCGCCCAGCGACCATCCGCGCTCGACCGCCAACGCGGGCGTGACGGCGATCCAACCGGGGGCGGTGAGGACGTGTGCGGGATCGAGCGCCGCGCTCTCGAGCGGGAGGTCGACCGGACGGAGCACGTCGATCCCGACGATCTCGAGGAACAGGTCGTCCACGCCGACCACCGCGACGTCCACGCGGTGGAGCGGCCACGCTCGCGCGACGCCGGGCTGCGCGAGGACGCGCGTGTAGAGGCTTTCGGGAAAGGCGGGCAGCCGTCCGAGCACGGTGAGATCGGCGCTGCCGCTGAGCGCCTCCATGCTGCCACGGAACGCCGCCAAGGCGTTCTGATTGATGACCTGGATGGCGAGGACCGCGGCCACCCCCAGCGTGACGCCGAACACGGTGAGCACGTACAGGGACGTGCGCTGCCGCACCTGCGTCCACAGCCCGCGCACGAAATAGCCGATCACACCGTCTCCAGCACGCCGCTGTGAAGGTCCCACACCTCGTCGGCGAGGGCCGCCGCCTCCCGGCTGTGGGTTACATAGACGAGGGTCCCGCCCTGCTCATCGACCATTCCCACCAGCAGCTCCATGACCGCACGGCCCGTAGCGTCGTCGAGGTTGCCCGTGGGCTCGTCCGCGAGCAGGAGGCGCGGTCGGCGGAGGAGCGCACGACAGATGGCGATGCGCTGCATCTCGCCGCCGGAGAGCCGCTGCACGGTGTCCCCGGCGCGGTCGTCGAGCCCGACGCGCCGCAGCAGCTCCATCTCACGGTCACGGAACCGCCGCGGGTGGGTCCCGGCGATCAGCTCCGGCAGGCTCACGTTCTCCCACACCGTGAGGTGCGGGAGCAGATAGAAGAACTGGAACACGAGGCCAACATGATCCCGGCGCCGGCGCGTGCGGTCCCTCTCGGAGAGACTCGCGAGGTCGACGCCCTCCAGCAGCACGCGTCCGGCCGACGGAACGTCGATGCCGGCAGCCAGATGAAGCAAGGTGGACTTGCCGCTCCCACTCCGCCCCACGATCGCGACCTTCCGGCCGGCGGGCAGGTCGAACGACACGTCGCGCAGCGCGTACTTGCTTCCCGCCGCGAAGGTGTCGTAGGTCTTGGAGACGGCGTGGAAGGTGAGAGCGGACATGTGGGTGGGAAAGTTAGTAAGGGGTTACGGGTTAGGGGTTAGGGGTAGGGCTGTGGTGTGAAATCCATGGAGCGTTCGTCCTAACGCCCTAACCCCTACCCCCCAACCCCTGTATTACCTTCCCGACCATGCCCATCCCACCTTTCCGCCCCGCGTGGTGGCTGCCGGGTGCGCACGCGCAGACGCTTGGCGCCCGGTTGTTCCGCTCGTCACGCGGCGTGACGCACGGGCGCGAGCGCCTGGAGCTTCCGGATGGGGACTTCGTGGATCTGGACTGGGTCACGGTGGTGGGCGGACGGCCGGCGCCTGCGGATGGCCCGCTCGTCCTGGTGCTCCACGGCCTGGAAGGATCCGCGCGCTCGACGTATGCGCTCGAGGCGTACCGCGCGCTCGCCGCCCACGGCGTCAGCGCGGTGGGGCTCAACTTTCGGTCGTGCAGCGGCGAGCCCAACCGGTTGCCCCGGCTGTATCACTCGGGCGACACCGGCGACCTGGCGCACGTGGTCGCGACGCTGCGCGACCGGCGGCCGGACCACGCGATCGGCGCGGTCGGGTTCTCGCTGGGCGGCAACGTCCTGCTCAAGTTTCTGGGTGAGCGCTCCGAGGCCTCCCCGCTCGCGGCCGCCGCGGTCATCTCGGTCCCCTTCGACCTCTCGGCGGGGGCGGCGCACCTGGAGCGCGGCTTCGCGCGGGTCTACCGCCACTTTCTCGTGCGGAAGCTCCAGCGGAAGGTCGCGGTGAAGCGGGACGTTCTCCGGGAGCATGTCGACGTCGCGACCGTGCTGGCGGCGAGGTCGTTCCACCAATTCGACGATGCGATCACCGCGCCCCTGCATGGGTTCGACGGCGCGGCGGACTACTATCGGCGCTCGAGCTCGGCGGGATACGTCGACCGGATCCGCGTGCCCACCCGCGTGATTCACGCCCGCGACGATCCGTTCCTCCCCGCCGCCGCGATTCCTGAGCGGGCCTTGGCCGCGAACCCGTGTCTGGAGGTCACGCTGACCGACAGCGGCGGCCACGTGGGGTTCGTCACCGGCAGCGTGTGGGCGCCGGTGTTCTGGGCGGAGAGGGAAGCGGCGCGGTTTGTGGCGGGCAAGCTCCTTGAGGGCGGTCCGGTCGATGAGCGGGCTTCACCTCATACTCCTCGCCGGCTCGCGTCTCATTCTGCACGCTGTCCTGGTGTTTGAACTCTGACCGGAGGGATCGAAATGACCACGAGCACCGCTTCCGCCGTTTGGAAGGGCGGCTTGAAGTCCGGGACCGGAGAATACTCGGCCGCGTCGGGTGCGTTCAAAGGGGGCTACACGTTCGCGACGCGGTTCGAGGCGGCCAAGGGCACGACGCCCGAGGAGCTGATCGCGGCGGCGCACGCGGCCTGCTTCTCGATGGCGCTCTCGGCGGGACTCGAACGCGCGGGCACGCCGGTCACGAGCGTCGCTACGACGGCGTCGTGCGCGCTGGAGATGGTGGACGGAAAGCCCAAGATCACGACGATGAAGCTCCAGACTCGGGGCATCGTGCCCGGGATCGATCAGCCGGCGTTCGTCAAGGCCGCAGAGGACGCCAAGAACAACTGTCCGGTGTCGAAGGCGCTCCAGGGGAACGTCACCGTCGTGCTGGACGCCAAGCTGGAGTCGTGACGGCGTCGATCCCACAGCGCATCCACCGGGAGGACCGCGCGGTCGTGATCACGTGGTCGCCCGAACACGTGAGTCGCTACCCCTCGCGCGAGCTTCGGCTGCAATGCCGCTGCGCGGCGTGTCTGGAGGAGATGACCGGGCGGCCGCTGCTCGACCCGGCCACGGTCCCGCACGACATCCGGCCGGTAACCATCTCCCTCGTCGGCCGCTACGCGATTCGGATCGCGTGGAGCGACGGGCACGACACGGGGATCTATACGTACGAGCTGCTGGCGGAGATCTGTGGTTGTGTGAGCTGTCGTGGAGCGGGCGGGCGTGGGGGAGCATTAGCGAGTGACGCGTAGCATATGGCGTATGGGTGCACCGTGCAGCGATCGCCAGCCATACGCCATAGGCCATAAGCCATAGGCCATACGCCAAACACGCCATACGCCATCAATGGATCCCATCACCCACACGCTATGCGGCGCCACGATGGCCGAGTCGGGCCTCAAGGAGCACACGGCGCTCGGAACCGCGGCGCTGCTGGTCGGCGCCAACCTCCCGGACCTCGACGTCATCGCCTACGCGTGGGATCCCACCATGGCCCTGTGGTTCCGGCGGGGAGTGACCCACGGCGTCCTCGGCTTGCTCGTTCTCCCGGTGCTGCTCACCGGCGCGCTCGTATTGTGGGACCGGCTCGTGCGGCGGCCGCGCGGCGCGCCGCCGGCCGTGGCCCGGCGGCTCTTCCTGCTCGCCTTCCTCGCCGTGCTGAGCCACCCCATCCTCGATTCCCTCAACGTGTACGGCATGCGCTGGCTGATGCCGTTCTCGGATCGGTGGTCCTACGGCGACGTCCTGTTCATCGTGGATCCATGGGTGTGGGGAATGCTCGCTGGCGGGGTCGTGCTGAGTCGACGGCTAAGGCGGGACCGACCAAACGGGACACGAGAAACGAATGACGGGGGGAAGGGGGCGGCGCGCGCCTCCATGCTCCTCGTGGCGATCTACGTCGTGATCATGGCGGTCTCCAACCTTGCGGCGCGGCGGATCGTCGCCGGCGCGCTGGCGCGCGACCTCGGGGCGCGCCCGACGCGCATGATGGCCGCGCCGCTCCCGGCGAACCCGTTTGCGCGGCGCATGGTGGCGGAGGTGGGTGACCAGTACCACTTCGGCACCCTGCGGTGGCTGCCGCGGCCGCGCTTCGAGCGGGAGCCATTCACGCTCGATGCCGGGCCGCGCCACTCCGCCGCCGCGGCGGCGACGCGCGGACCGGCCGTCCGCCGGTTCATGAGCTGGGCGCGATTTCCCTACTTCGCGGTCGAGGACCGCGGCGATCATTACCTGGTGCAGATCGGCGATGCGCGCTACACGATCGAGCCGGCCGGTTCGTGGGCGAGTGTCGAGGTGGAGATAGGGGCAGGTGACCGGGGACCGGGGACCGGTGACAGGTGACAGAGGTCCGGTACCACGCCTTCACGATTCGAACCCGCAGGCCTAAACCTGTGATACCTGGTAGCGGGATACCTAACCCCGGTCACCGGTCCCCGGTCACCGGTCACCTGCCCCCCCCTGAGCCCATTCGCCCGCCTTCTGCGCCTATAGAGGTAATTGTCATGGGGGACCCCGCCGTATCCCCCGTCCATTCCCCACGAAACCGAGAGGTTGTCCCATGAAAGCCAGGTTGCGGATGCTGCTGGCGGTACTGGTCCTCGGCGTGTTGGCCGCGCCGACCATGGCGCTCAAGTGCGAGGACTGTGTCCCGGACGGTGGAGGGTGCGGCAACGACGACACGTGCTGCTCCGGGTTCTGCGACGAGGAAGCGGGCGAGGGGGGCTCCGGGATCTGCTTCGGCGAGGGGTGAGACCCGGTGCGGCTACTTGGCCGGACTCACGACGATGTCGAACACTCCGGTTGATACGCGTCCCGCCCGCCTGACCTGCACCCACACCCGATAGCGTCCCGGGCGGGGGAACGCATACGGTAGCACCACGGCGGTCGTGTCGGTCACATTGGCCGGCGCGGCCGCCGTCGTGTGGGCGCCCGCCGCGGCCGTGATCCGATGCGACGCCCCGGCGGGGACGGTGCCGCTGGGGTGCAGGTGCACGAACACCGCGCCGTCGTCCCGCTCCACGACGGCGTGGCCCGTCATGCCCATGTACCGCTCCAGGCCCGCCGGGGCGCCGCCGGCGGTCTGGACCCTGACCCGCAGGTCCACCTCGGCGTCCTCCACCGGTCCGCTCCCCGTCATCTCCAGCATCATCGTCGAGCCGTCGGCGAGGGTATCGACAAAGGTGGCGCCACGACCGGCGGACGGCTCCCAGTGCCACGAGTCGTCCGGATCGCCGGGGCCGGCCGCGCTCACCGCTTCCAGGTTCAGCGTGTCGACCAGCGTTTGGCTGAAGCCGCTCTCGTGCACGACGTCCGCATAGAGCCGGTACGTCCCGGCAGGGAGCGTAGGGAGCGCGAAAGCGAACGTGTCGGCGCTCCACGCGATGGGGTGGAGATGCGCCAGGACGTCCTGCGCTGGCACCCGTGTGAGGAACAGGTGCATCAACTTGCCGTGGTCCGGGACGATCGGCGTCCATCCGCCGCGCCGCCAGCGCTCGTCGTCGATCACGATCCGCAGCCGGGGGCCACCGCCGGCGGGCACCACGTCGGTGCGCACGCGCAGCGGGCGGAACACCCGTTCGCGCCCCGCCACGTCGAGATCGCGCCACCAGGTGGCGGCGCCGGCGAGCGCCGTCACGAGGATCCCGGCGGTCGCGGCCATGGCGATCCGGCCGCGGCGGCGTCGCCCGGCGTCGGGCGACGCACCGGGCGGAAGCGTGCCCTCGCGCGCGGCCGCGCCGACGATGACCACGGCGCCGGTGAGCAGGGCGAGGGCGAGCAGGCCGAGCAGGACCGCCAGCCACGGGCTCAGCGGCTTGGTGGCCGTGGCCGTCACGGTCACGGGGACCACGACGGATCCGTCGCCGCTCGCCCCGGACAGCGCGATGCGGACGCCGTGCGATCCACTGGTCATCACCCAGAAGTCGGCGGTGAAGGTGCCGGGCGCGCCGGGGACCGGCGACCCCTCCTCGGCCGCGGGGGCACCCGCCTCCCCGGTGTCCCAGCGGAACGGCCGCACCGTCGCGCGCTCCACGCCGCCGGCGGGCGTCACGACGACGACCTGGACGACCCCCGGCAACGCCTCCGGCGGGCGGATCGTGACGCGAATGCGGTAGGGGCCGGCCGCACCCACGAAATGGACGGCGGCGCTGCCGACGTGCCCCGTGGAAAGCGCGGCGGCGATCAGGCACGTGGTGCGCCGCCAGCGGGATCTCATCGCCGCACCGCGCGCATCCAGGCGCCGAGCCAAAGGCCGGCGCGCGCGGACGCGGCGGCCAGCACGCCGGCGCCGCCGAGCGAGAGCATGCTCACCGGGTCGGTGGCCGTGCTCCAGAACTCGAAGCGCCGATCGCCGGGCGTGTAGAACGACCAAGCGTCACCGGCGAAGATCCAGTTCCGGGCCGCCGGCGACAGGAGGAACTCGGCGAACCACCATTGTGCCGGCGTGAACGTCAGGACGAACGCGACACCCAGTGCGGCGGCCATGATCCAGTCGTTCCCCTTCCAGCGGCGGGCCAGGGCATCGACGGCGAGCGCGGGGATCGGGAGCAGGAGGGGAAACGGGTGGGGCACCATGAAAGTCACCGGATGGTGCACCGGTACGAAACGCGGCGTGGCTGGAAACAAGGGCAGGATCCACAGCATCACGGCGCTCACGACCGCGTAGAGCGCGGCCGCCGTCGTCGCGCCCCACGCACCGTCGTCCGCCCGCGCGACGGCCACGAGGATCCACGGAAACGCCACCGCCGAGATCTCGTAGAACGCGGCGCGGTGCATCTGCGTGGGGTAGAGGGACTCGAGCAGCAGGAAGACGATCATCATGAGCACGGTGCTCGCGGCGTACCCCGGGAGGAGCCGGTGTGCGAGCGTCGTCCCGGCGCGCCGGTTGCGCCACGCGACGACGAGCAGCACGGCGCCCACCTGGATCGCGACGATGCCCAGCACCAGCAGGACATGCGGGGGGCTCAGGATCTCGACGTCGAGCCCGTACGCGTCGTGCCACCAGTCGTCGAACGGAGCGGCGGTGAGCATCGCCACCGCTCCCCACACGCCGAGCCACGCGCCGATCGGACCCCGCACGCGCCCCACCGGCGCCACCGCCGCGGGCGGGCCGGCGCGATCGAGGGTGGCGCGCGCGATCAGCCAAGCCGACGTGAGCCCGGCCGCGAGGGCGCCGAGGTAGATCGGGACGTGGGGCGGCGACCAGAACGCGTCGCGGCCTATGCTACGATGCCACGAGAGGTCCCACAGGAGTCCGAGGGCCATGCTGGCGGACGCGAGCACCATCACGTTGAGGGCCCACGGAACCCGCGGGCGCTCGGGTGTGTCGTCCGATCTCACGACGGGGAGGTCGCGGCTGCCGGTCGCGCGCTCGACGGCGCGCGCGACGTCCACCATTGCAACACCGTTCCCGCCGCGACGAACGTCAGGCACATCCACTGGGACGTGGACAGCCCGCCGGTGGCGCCGCCGGCTGCGGGGTCGCGCAGGAACTCCCACAGGAAGCGGGTAGCGCCGTACGCGAGAAAATAGGCGGCGACCGCGCGGCCGGGCCGATCGTGGGATCGCCGCCAGACCGCGGACACGATCAGAAACACGACCGCCGCATTGGCCGAGAGGTAGAGCTGCAACGGATGGACCGGGAGCGACTGCTCGCTGCCGTGGGGGATCAGCTCGCCCCGAAGATGCGCGTAGAACGCCAGGCTGCCCCGAGGAAAGGTGACCGCCCAGGGCAGCGACGACAGGCGGCCGAAGTCGTCGCCCTCGAGGAAGCACGCCAGGCGTCCGACCACCGTGCCAAGCGGCGCGCAGGACGCGGCGGCGTCGAGGTGGGGCCACGGCCGCTGGCGGGTGACGCGCAGGTAAAGGAGCAACGCGAGCGTGACGCCGACGTAGGCGCCCCACGACGCCGTGCCTCGCGTCGAGGTGACCCACTCCAGCGGGTTCAGGCGGAGCACGTCGCCGCTCAGGATCAGCCAGTACAGTCGCGTCCCGACGAGCGCCCCCGCCGCCGCCGCCACGACGGCGTCCAGCGTGCGCGCGAACGGGACGCCGACGGCGCGCATCCGGTGCACGAACAGACCGACGAGCGCGAGGAACATCGCGGCGTACGCCACGCCCGGGGTCGGAACGAGCCATGCCAGGACGCTCAGGCCGTGCTCGGCGAGGAATGCTTGCAGAGTAGGTCGCACCGTGAGCCCCCGGGTCAGCGCTCCGCGGGGGCCGGCAAACGGTCGCCGGGCGCCGGCGCCGGCCCGCGCGCCGGGTGAGTGACGCCGTGCTGGCGGCGCCGCCAGAACACCACGGCGATCGTGAGGTGCGCCGGCACCGTGAGCGCCAGGACCTCGGCGTTGGCCTGCGTCGTCCCCGGTAGCGCGTGGAGCAGCACGGCGGCCAGGGATGCGGCGCCGAGCGCGGCGGCCAGCCGCCGCTGGGCGCGGGCCCCCCGTCCCGACAGGAGCAGGACGGCCAGGCCGAGCGATGCGGGGTTCAGGACGAGGAGGTTCTGGTTGGCCTGGGCGGCGTGCTGGCCGGTCGCCGTCCACAGCACCGCCAGCAGCACCCCGAGCACGCCGGCCACCACGTGCCAGGACACCGCGAGCACCCGGAACGGGCGTCGCCGCTCCCCGCGGCCCGCCGTCGGCGTGAGGCCGAGCAGCAGCAGCACGCCGGCCACCCCCCCGCCGGCCGCTGCGTACGCCGCCAGCCACCGGGGCCCCTGGGCCGGCACGGTCCTCCCGGCCAGCAGCCGCTCTTCCTGCAGCACGAGGGGGGAGGTCGTCCCGTCCGCCGCTCGGATGGTCACGTTCCGAAGGTGCACGCGGAGGCGCTCGGGGAGAAACATCGCGTCCCAGGCCGAGGCGGGTTGGTCGATCGACCGCCCCTGCAGAATCTGGAGGCTGGTGTAGAGCACGAGGTCCGTAGCGCCGTAGCGCTCGGCGTGCCGTCGCAGCGTCCCGTCGGGCACGTCAACCGTGTGCCGCCGGATCGCGCCGCCGAGCAGGGCGTCCAGCGCGTCCCGTGGCCGTGTCGAGCAGTTGTCGAGATAGTAGTCGAACGGCAGTGGGGAGTCGATTGATCGGGTGAGGTGATCGAGCTCGGCCAGGAGCGCGGCGCGCTGGCCGGGCGTCAGGTGCAGCCGCTGCTCCCACACGGCACGACCGGCGCGCTCGTAGCGTGCGAGCATCTGACGCGTCTCGAACACCTTGACGCGTTGCCGCAATTGTCCGCCGAGCAGCTGCGCCAGGAAAACCGGGGTCTCGGTCGGGAGGATGCCGTAGCTATAGAGCCGATCCGTGTTGCGGCGCGCGTCACGGATCCGGAACGCGGTATGGCCGAAGCGCTGGCCCACCAGCGGCCCGGCGCCGATCGAGAGCAGCGACACGGCCAGCGCGTCGCCTGACGAGGCGACCATGGCGACCTGTGCGGCCGCCGGGCTCGACAACGCCACGGCGAGCGCGACGACGAGCATGACGGGGCTGTGGCGTGTGTGTGCGACCGGCATCGTCCCTTGAGGAGGCGCGGTTCGCCGGCAATCTGGCTCGTTGGGGGAGCAGGAGCCAGGGAGCAGGATGGTTGGGCGACGGAGGGGTAGTGCGATCGAGGGGCGGAACGACACGGCGGGGGTGGCAATCGGTGTTGCCACCCCCGCCGGGTGTCCAAACGGGTCCGAGGTGGAGCTACTCGGTGCTGGTCAGGGCGGGGCGTGACGCCACGACCTTGACCGCGTTCCACGGCTCCGGATGCTTGCGATTGTACCGCTGCACCGCTTCCCGCGCGGCATGCAGTCCCGACAGGACCCGGCGCCGGAAATCGACCGACAGCTCGCGGGTGCCCGCGGGGAGCGTAATGGACGCAACGAAGTCATTGAAGAAGCAGCGGCGGTCCGAGGCGCCACCGTCGGGCCTGGTGAACACACGATTGTGCTCGAGCTCGACGTCCAGCCGGACGGCCTCCCGATAGCGAAACAGGCGGGCCACCAGTTGTCCCTGGCCGATTCCGTCAGGGAAGTGCACCGGCATGGCGTACTTGATGCCACCCTCTCCCGCATCACTCCGGATCTGCTCCGCCGGACCGGCGCGCTGCAACAGGTCTTCGACCGCCGGGGCGAGCTCCTCGATCGTCGCATCGAGCTCGCGAAAGAGCACCGAGTTTCCGCTTTCCACACACCCGGTCATAGCCCGCTCCATTGTCGACCGTTGAGAGCCGCGTTCACTCCCTCTTGCTACCTTCGTTAATCGCCAGAACCGTGCCAGGGTTCCATAACGATTGGGGAAGCACTCCGCAAGACGTTCGCCCTCAAGCGCTTGGCGCTGGGGGGCGTGACATTCGCGCCACACTTTGCCCGTGTCGGCACGCCCGATCCGGTGTCCCAAGAAGCACACATGACCGTGTCTTTGCGGCAGGGTTTACCGTGGCCTCTCCGACTCTGTGCATAGTAACGACGGAGCCGAAGAAATCCCAACCCCTCCCGCAGGCGCTTGCCGTCATTGACCTTCCCGGATCGCGCGGGGTAACCTTTCCCAGCAGGGGGCCCCCTCGTGAAGCACTGGCAGGAATCGACCCGCATCTTCGACCGCATCGCCGCCCTCGCCGACGCCGGTGAGCCGGCGGTCCTCGCCACTGTCGTGCGCATCGCCGGCTCCTCCTACCGCCGGCCGGGCGCCAAGCTCCTGATCGAGCCGAACGGCCACACCCTGGGTGGCGTGAGCGGCGGCTGCCTCGAGGCCGATGTCCGCGAGAACGCGCTCACGGCGCTCCGAGACGGTCGGCCCCGGCTGCTGGCGTACGAGACGGGCGGCGACGAGCAGACCGTCTGGGGGCTCGGCCTGGGCTGTAATGGCTCGATCGAGGTGTTCGTCCAGCCGTTGGGGGACGTCACCGCCGGCGCGGTCCGAGCGATCCGCGACGCGCTGCGCGGCGATCGCGCGTTCGCGATCGCCTCCACGGTCGCACCGCCGGAGCATGCAGGGGCGATCGTCGTCGCGGGCGAGGACGGGACGATCGCGGTGGGCGACCCGGCGCTCGGCCGTACCGCTCGGGCGGCGGCGGCGCGGGGCCTGGCGGCCGCTGCGCCGACGCTCGACGAGCAGGGCGGCATTCGGGTGTTCGTCGACGTGCTCGCGCCGCCGCCATGGGTGCTCGTCTGCGGCGCCGGTGACGACGCGATTCCCGTGGCGCGCTTCGCGGCACACGTGGGCTTCCGCGTGGCCGTGGCGGATCACCGGCCCTCCTATCTCACGCGGGAGCGGTTTCCCGACGCCGCCCGGCTCCACGCCGGCCGCGCCGACGCTCCCTGCGACGACCTGCCGGCAGGTGCCGACACGTTCGCCGTCGTGATGAATCATTCGCTGCTGCACGATCGCGAGTGGAGCCGCCGGCTCCTCGCACGGCACACCCGCTACGTGGGGCTCCTGGGGCCGCGCGATCGGACCGATCAGATCGTCGAGGCGATCGGCGGAGCCCACGACCAGGTGTTCGGCCCCGTGGGGCTCGACCTCGGCGCCGACGGCCCCGAGCAGGTGGCGCTGAGCGTCGTCGCGGAGCTGCTGGCCGTGCACGGCGGGCGCTCGCCGGGGCACCTCCGGGACCGCGCCAGCGCGATCCATGCCTGAGCGGCGCCGGGTGGCTGGGCTGGTCCTCGCGGCGGGGTCGTCCACCCGCATGGGGCGCAACAAGCTCTTGTTCGACGTCGAGGGCGAGCCGCTCGTCCGGCGGGCCGTGCGCCGCGCCGCCGCCGGCGGGCTCATCCCCGTGCTCGTCGTCGTCGGCCACGAAGCCGATCGGGTGCAGCACGCCCTCGACGGGGTGTCCCACAGGCTGGTGCCCAATCCGGATCACGAGCGCGGGATCACCGACTCGCTGCGCAAGGGCGTCGCCGCGCTCCCTCCCGAGGCGGACGCGGTGATGGTGGTGCTCGCCGACATGCCGCTGGTGACGGCCGCGATGATCGCGGAGATGGTGGAGCGTTACCGCGGCGGCACGGCACCCCTCGTGATCTCGGAGTACGACGGTGTCAACGCTCCGCCGATGCTGTACGACCGCTCGCTGTTCGAGGAGCTGGCGGGCACGGAGGCGCAGGGGTGCGGCCGCCACGTCGTGCGGCGCCACCAGGGCGAAGCCGACACCGTGCGTTGGCCCGGCGCGGCGCTCACCGACCTCGACGTCCCGGACGACTACGAGAAGATGCTCGCCTTGTTGGCCGGGACCTGAGGTGCGCTGGGTTGCGACTCGATCTGCTCCGTCTCGCCGCCGATCTGAGCGACCGCGGCCTCCCCTACGCCCTCGCCGTGGTGGTGCGGCGCGAGCCGCCCAGCTCCGCCCGCACCGGGGACGCGGCCATCGTGACCTCCGACGGCGTCCTGCACGGGTGGGTCGGTGGGAGCTGCACCAAGCCGACGGTGATCCGGGAGGCGCAACGTGCGCTGGCCGCTGGGACGCCGCGGCTCTTGATCTTATCCCCCAGCGGTGACGAGGCGGAGCGCCCGGGGCTCGTCGCGTACCCGATGACGTGCCACAGCGGAGGCAGCGTGGAGATCTACGTGCAACCTGTCCTGCCGGCCCCGCGTTTGGTGGTGTTCGGGGCGTCGCCGCTGACGCACGCCCTCGAGCGGCTCGGGGCGGCGATGGGATACGCCGTGGAGGCGGTCGACGTGGGTGCGACGCCGAACACGCCGCCGGGCGGCTCGGTGTTCGCCGTCGTGGCCACGCAGGGCGAGGACGACGAGAGCGCGCTGCGGGCAGCGCTGCGCCTCCTGCCCGCGTACCTCGGTGTCATCGCCAGCCCCACGCGCGCCGAGCACCTCCGCGAGTCGCTGCTCGCGGCGGGAGCCTCGCCGGACGCGGTGGCGGGCGTGCGCGGACCGGCGGGGCTGGACATCGGTGCCGCGGCGCCCGAGGAGATCGCGCTCAGCGTGCTCGCCGAGATCGTGCAGCTGCGGCGTGCCGGCGCGCCGCGCGAAGCGCCGGCCGCCGCGGCGCCGGTGGAGCGGGCAGCGCCCGACCCGGTGTGCGGCATGACGGTCGCGGTGCGCGGGGCGCGCTATACCGCGACGTACGCCGGCACCACGTTCTACTTCTGCTGCGGCGGGTGCCGTGAGCGGTTCGCCGCCGACCCCGCGCGCTATGCCGCGGTGGGAGGCGTCACGTGAAACGCGAGATCCGCGACATGCAGGAGGCGCTCGACGCGCTCGGCTACGTGGCCGAGCCCGTGGTCGCGACCGCCGTGTACCTGGCGACGGCGATGCGGAAACCGCTCCTGGTGGAGGGGGAGGCCGGGGTCGGGAAGACTGAGATCG
>Ga0256864_1000135_pt1 | contig 29166 bp, 37 predicted proteins | sample RVTome_11_FD_187336 | JGI IMG/M metagenome (GOLD analysis project Ga0256864, IMG submission 187336) | Soil microbial communities from uranium-contaminated site in the Upper Colorado River Basin, Wyoming, United States - RVT147D111 HiSeq ... | reverse complement strand
TTCAAAAAAACTTGTAAAAGACTAAATTATACACATCGAGGAGTTTTGTGGGTGGGTCTGTGGCGCAGCCAGGTAGCGCACCGGCCTTTTAAGCCGGTTGTCGTGGGTCCGAATCCCACCAGACCCGCATTTTCCTAAAAGCTTTTTCTGGACTCATTTACGCACAAAAAACGCAAGATCTGCCAAATTGCAAATTTGGATATGTTTCTCAAAAGTTCCGTATCTACAAAATATTATTTTTAAAACTCACTTTGAATCTCAAAATCAAAACGCATTCCCCATTAATCCTGCCAGGTATGTATCATTATGACAATTAACTTTAGACTCGACCCAGACGACATCAAGACGCAGAACCAAGACCCACTGGATCTTTTCTATGTGGGAATGAAGGCAAGCGAAACCACACGTACAATGGAAGGAGGCCTTAAACGATTTTTGATTGACGTGTGTGCAGAAATTTTGTCTGGAAGCTTTCGCCAAAGAACAAAACAGTTTGTTGACATTGCAAGAAAGGATCAGGAAAGAGCAGTTCAGATAATTCTTGCATACACAAAGCATCTCAAAGCTAGAACCGCACTATCGCAGGATGATGTGGACTATCTTAATCCGTCGTCTGTTCCAAACAGAATAAAGCCAATCAAAAAGCTTCTTGACATGAACGGCATTGGGCTTGGCTGGAAGAGAATCTATTCCACATTTCCAGAAGAGAATGTGACAAACCACGGCCGCGGATACACGCGTGAGGAAATAAAGCAGCTTTTGGCGTTTGCAGAAAAGATCTCAACTCAGTTTATCATACTTGCATCATGCTCTGGAGGGCTGCGCGTTGGGGCATGGGAGAACATGAAATGGGAATGCGTCTTTCCTGTGTACCAGCAAAACGAAGAGTATGGAGTTTTGCCAGAATCAGCTGATGCGCGAATTGTTTGCGGTGCAATGATAATCTACAAGGGAAGCAAAGACGAGTACATTGCACTGATATCAAGGGAGGCATGGGACAAGCTGGAATTGTACAAAAAAGAATGGTTTGATATTATGAACAGAGAGCCAAAGGCTTCTGATCCTTTGCTTCTTGAAAAATTCAAAAATCCAAGACCGATGACAGTAAATGCAATCCGTGAAAGAATCACAAAACTAATTGAAAAGGCAAAGCTGCAAAGACACCTTGTAGATGGAGGTAGACGTTATGAGGTTCCTGCAACTCACGGGTTCCGCAGATTCTGGGACAAGGTGATGATGGAGTCCGCAAGAAAATCTGACAAGCTGTCATATCTCGTAAAAAAGGAAAGACTTCTTGGACACGAAGGGCTTGTAAGAACTGACAAGAACTATTACTGGACCGATGTTTTGGATCTGGTTCCAGACTATCTTATTGCGATGCCTGAGCTTACAATAAACGACGAGCAGAGATTCAAAGATGCACTGGAGGCTGAAAAGCTCAAGGTGGCCGGACTCAAAAAGTCAAGCAACGAAAAGGATGAGGCACTGACAAAGATGGAAGAGCTAGAGGCAAAAATTGAGCGAATGCAAAAGTATCATATCACTGATCAATAGTCATCGCAGGAAAAACTTTCAGAATATTTTCTTCAATCTCTTTTCAATTTTTTACTTTTTTTGAATTTTTCAGCCGTTCTAATGCCAGATTGGTGAAGAATACAATCGAAGCATACCCATACTGGAAAAATTGTGGATTATAGGCGTTTACCGCAACAGCTATCTTGCATGCCTTCTCTTCCTTCAGATTTCCATATTCATCAAAAAATGGTTTCAGAAGGTGGTTTATATCATCCATTGTAACGCCATATGCCTCGGCTGCGTCCTTTTTTGTTTGCAATATGGCAATTTCCAAATATTCAATTATTTTTGATATTGGCGTCTTACCGTTTCTTAGAACAAGATACCAGTATTCATAAGCGTGATACCACTCATCCAAATCATTTGCACGCCAGTTTAATTCCTGAGCATTTGATTTAGGTCCAGAAAGGTAATTCTTGTCTAAAAATTCCAAAATTTGGCATGTCAGGTCAATTATTCTGGCATTTCTTTTTTCCAACAGATTTGTTGAAAAGAAGATACTCTTTTCAAACTCTTTTTTGTTTTTTGGCTGTCCATCTTTGTATTTGTTGTATCTATTTTCTTCCATATTACGAATCTTGTACATGATAATCCATACCTGCAGATACAACAAAAAAACATCATCAGGTGACACGTTGTGTAGGTTTGGCTCTATGTACTTTGGGAGGCCTTTTTTTTGTAAAACTTTTGACAGTTGTCGTATGTCAGCAATTTGAAATATATTAAGAATTGTTCTTACTGGCAAAGAATTTTTTATTTCATCATTGGAATTAATTTTGTTAAAGAGTTGATCACAAACCCAGGTAGTGTATGCGTTTGAACGATCAGATTGGTCTGCATACGCGTTTGGGGCAAACATTTGTATGATCAGCTGAGCACAACTTGTTTTTAAGTATTCTACGACTTTTACCATTTTTTTGCAAAACAAAACGCATTCCCCAATAACTCTAAATATCCTATATCATGCATGCAAACTTTACAATGCAACCACAGCGATAAAAAATTTCGACTCTTATTCCACTGTAGAAGAACCGGAAATTATGCATTGATTCTATGTGAAACTTGTCGTAACAAAGAAGATAGAACATTTCTGATCAGAGAGAAAAAAATTTGAGGTGAACAAATGCCAAAAATAATTCCACATGAAATTAAATTCAAAGTTATCGAATATTTTTTGCATGGATACTCTAGAGACGAAATTGCAAAAAAACTTGGAATTGGCGCAGGAACAGCATCCAAGATTCTTAGCGAGTTTAGAAAAGAAATAGGCAATTATGATTTTGAGACAATCAAAATACGGGTTAGATTTTTCAAAAATCGACAAATTTCTAATGAACAAATCCTTTTAGGAATCAGAATTTTCAACCTTTTAGAGCGGTATGGCCTCAATGAAGACGGTTTTAACTCTATTTTTGAGAACATGAGCACAATTTCAGGTGAAAATGATGCGGCAGAGCTTTTAGCCGAAGCTGCCAAGATGATTGAAATCAAAAAGAATACTGGCAAATCCTATCAACAAACTGTTTCTGAATATGAGAAATTATCAAAAAAAATTCCAGCTATGAAAAATCAAAAAAATTCTCTAGAATTAGAAATAAATCAACTTTACGAAGAGCAGAACAAGGCTTTCAAATCACATAAAACAACCAAAGATGAGCTTCATCAATTTACCGTCATAAAATCAGAATTTAAAAAAATTGGTTTGAATCTGGCAGAGCTTCCAAAATATCAAAATGTTTTCGCAGAAATAAAACGACGAGGTTTTGACGTTATCAAACTGTTAAATGATGTTCAGCAAATAGGAAATCTGGAAAATCAAATAAAATCAAGCAAAAAAATTCTTGCAGATTATAATACCAGAATTCAAGCTGCAAAAAAGGATCTAGATTCTATACTATCACAGTTCAAGAAATCAAAACAAGAATTTGTCGAATACGTGGAAGCGGTTAAGACAGTTCTAGAATTCAGACAAAATGGACAAGATCCTGCCACGATCGTGAAATGGAACAAGATTTTGCAGCAAAACGGTCTTGATGTTAGTCAATTTGATAAAAAATTACAAGAATACAAGGGAATCGTTCACTATCTAAACAATATAAAAAATGAGCTTCTGTCATATGAAAAGCAATTGCGAATATTGCAAGCAAGTGTAAATGAGTTATCAAAAGAAAAGCAAGATCTAATTGAGGAGACTAATCTTCTCAGGACTGAATTAGAAGAAAAGATCGCACGTGTAAAAAAAGAGATTCAACACCTTGAAGCGACGAATCCGCTCAGATTATTCTGTGATTCTGGAAAAGATGTTTACAGTGCCTTGGCAGCAACTATTATTCTTTTAGAAAAACTGCAAAGCATTCTAGAGGAGAAAAAGATTGGCGGATTCATTCTAAGAAATGCTGTTGAAAGATTAATTGGTGAACTAAAAACAGAATTAAAATGAAAATTGATAAAGTGATAAACAAACTGTCTGCTAGAATCTATAATCTACTGGATAGTGAGAAAAAGGTCAATGATTTTACCACTGAGAAGCTCAGAGAACTTGCGATTGAGATTTTGGAGGATTCTTACAAAAAGGCAAGAGATAACGCTGGTCTAGGCATAGTAGGTAGTTCTATAGATATAGCAGCCATGCTTCTAGGGACGGCATTTTCAAAGCCTAGAGTGGTAGATAGGGCAATTGATGAGGAAAAAGAGGCTACAAAAAAACAATATCAAATTGATAGAAAATGGCATGATGCAAGAAAAAGACTGGATTTGTGCTCAGCTAGCACACTTTACCAAATAATCCGTTTTAATCGAACACAAACATTTGATGATATAATTAGTTTCATTTTAAATCAATAACTGAATTTTTTGTTTGTATGGTTGGATTTGGTCAGAAAAATGTTATTCTGTCATAAAACCGTCTAAAAATCGTCATTTTAACCGTCAGAATAATTTTTTTATTTTTAAAAAAAAATAGCCTCAAATGTTTTTGAATATTCTAAAAATAAATTATTTGACAAACAAAATGACATTAAATTTATTTTTTGACGGTTTTTGACTTTATTTGAACTAGACTTTGATAATTCCCTGCTGTATCAAATATTCTACACCGGAGGCAAAGTCACCATCAGAAATTAGCCCCTGGCTCCACCAGCAGGCATTATTTTTAATCCAGCTAGGAACAATTTGGGATGTTCCAGAACCTGATTCTGTGATTGGAACCAGAATCACCCTATTTTCTATCAAATACTGTATGGCCTCAATAAAAGAAGGATCATCTATTTGATCATTGCACCAAAATCCAGCTACTTCCATTATCCAATCTGGAATAACAAACGTTGACGGACTATGCACAGTTATAATAAATGATTTTTGAATATTGTTTCCTGACGAATCAAAGGATTGGCAGGTTACTACACTGTCTCCTATAGGGAAAAGATATCCGGATCGTGGATTACAAAATGGTTCAATTACACCATCAATGCCATCTATTGATTTAACCGAATATTCTACTCGTGCTCCTTGATTATCTGTTGCTTTAACTACCATATCTTGAGGTACCAGCAACAATGGAGGAACTAAATCTTGCTCTACATTTTTCTTAAACTCAAACGTTGTTTCAGCAGTTCTTTCTTCAGTTCCATATGTTGCAATTATTTTGTAAATTCCATTCATGTCCCACGATAAACCACCAGCAGTTACTTCATGACCATACGAACCATTTTGGTCCACATTTACTTGATTGATATACACTATGACTCCATCTGGAGAATAGATTTGCATCGATACCTGAAATGCACTTGATACCTCAAAGACTGTTCCAGAAATTCTGACAGTGTCGCCATCGCTGTATGATGTTTTATCGGTTGTAACTGTAATTGGGGCTGATGATTCACTTGCAGCTTTTACAATGAAGGTTTTAGTATGTATTTGTCCACTAAATGGTTCATTGATTCCGTAACCAAGAAACGTTACTGTGACAAGAACCGTTTCAGAAGAAGGTAGTGGTGCTGTCATGTGACTTCCTTTACCAACATGTTCATGAGCTCCTTGATCATCCAAGACTCTAACACCTGCTTGTGAAGCTATAATGTTATAGTTTACATGCTCTGCTAAGTTGCCAGAATCATCAGTAAAAATTACATCGATTGCCAAGCTTTCTCCCTGGTTAATATCGCCAGTTTTAATATTGATTGAAACTCCTTCTGCAAAAACAGCTGCTGGACTCAAAAGAACAAGTAAGCTGAAAAATAAGATTCCAGTCAAGTTCATTAATATACATTTCATATATAATCATATATCAATATAGTGTCATATAATTACCGATATTCAAATTCTATTCTAATTGACTACAATTCTAAAATTCTCTGCACCTGTTTCACACCAAGGAGATATGCTACTAGTTGTCATACCTAGGAGATTGCATCCTAAGGTACGGAAATATGCGGATAGTGGAGAACAAGTAAAAATAACTCTTGAAGAATTGTAGATCCTAGTTCCTGTTCATTAAATTTGATAAGATAATTTTCATCAAATCCTGTAATGGGATGAGTCTCAACAGACCATAACCAATATTGGAACAAATTTAGTTCTTATGTATGGCCTTATCAAATTGGTTTAGAACTCTAACAATACTTCATTAAGAGTGACCATGAATCTTCAAAAATTCTTCAAACATGGCAATTCGTCTTGCCTCATTTTCAATTAAAGTTCTACCAAATCTTGTAAATGTGGTAAAAGGTTCAATATTATTAAAATCAATTCCATGTCTTATGATATCATGAGTAAACAAATAATGATAGAAATCAAAAACTAATTCTTGGTTTTTCTCCATTTTGGTACCTTTTAATTGATTAAAAACCGATTTTGCTTGAAAATTTCCATATTCTTTTTCATCTTGGATTAGTTTGTTAAAAAATTCAACAATAATATCATTCACATATTCCCACAAAAATTTGTTGTAATAGGATCTAGGTTATTTTATAATAACCAAAATTTGATTCTAAGTGATTTTCCATTATTCATTTTTAAGATTATCCACTTCTTCTTTAAGACGATTTAATTCTTCTAGAATCAGTTTTTGTAACTCTTCTGGAGATACTGAAGAATCGACTTCGTTTATTCCGATTTTTATTTTTGTATTTTTGCATTTTTTTAATTTCTGATGGATGAAATCTGCAATAGTGATCGCACCACCTATGAGTGATATGGTAGTACTTACCCAAAAAACCACAAATACTTTATTAAAACAGATTTTTTGTGCCTCCTAAAGGCTTCAAACGCCATAAGGGTGGGAATTTAACCCTAGATGAAATCAAAAAAAGGATTTTGATCAAACTCTATGAGGAACGAGAAGGACTTAATCAGAACCAGATTAGGGCTTTACCAACCCTAAATGCAGTAGAATGGAGTGCCTTAGGAGCGGTTTTAGCTGAATTGTGTGTAGTTGGAAAATTAAACGCTGATCCTACTGATGATTATAGAGAAGGTGTTTTAAAATTTTCAATCACTGAAGAAGGTAGAGAATTTGTTGATGGTTGGAAAAAGTTTAGAGGGTTAGGAGCTGGTTTTTCTTTTTTTTCAACTGAAGAATAAATCTAGTATTCAAACTCTAATACGGTATATTTTTCATTTTTTTCCAAAATAAGATCAAAAAGATAATCAGTTTTCAATCGATCCAGTATTTCATTTCTTGATTGATCTTTTAACAATTTTTCATCATAGTTTCTTCCGACACATGTAATTCTCATTACATCAATATACTTTAGATCCTTGATTTTTTTTTCTAATGTATCTAGATTAAGACTTTCTTTTACTGCATTTGATAATTCTTGCAACTTGTTCTCATCAATCTTTGTATCACCAAAATGTTTTACAACAAAGAGCTGCTCACCATTACTAGTAGTCTGAAAACAATCAAATTCATAGTTATTTACTCCTATAACTTTACCTTTCCATTTTTCTGGTTTTAGATCTTTTCTTCTGAGTTCTGGAAAAACCATCTGAGCCATGTTAAAAATTTTTTCGCCATCAGTAGAACCTTGTGCCACATTTGTTTCGAATGCAAGATAATAACCTTCTTCAAGATAATCACCTTCCCACTCTTCAATTTCATGTTTTAATTTATCAATTTTTGATTTCCAAAAAAAGAATGCAATAATTAAAACGCCACCTAAAACTGCAACAATTATTACAATCCCCCATATTCCCATCAATACTAATTCAAATTCATTTTGAGTAAACAGAGCATCTTCACTTAAAACAAAGTAGAAGGTACAAACGGGTGATACTGTTTCTACTCCAAGAAAAGGTTGAGAAGGATCATCAGTTCGAGGCGTTGTCTTGACCATAAAAGATTGTAGCTGATTGTCTCGTTTTACCATAACCTCAACAGTATCTCCTGGCTTAACCTCAGGTAGTTTGTATGGCCAATCTAGTTCTAATGACTGAGAATGGGGAATTTCTAAATCATTTATTCGAGTAATTATATCCCCGTCTTGCATTCCTGCCTCTTTAGCTCCTGCTCCCTCAATCATGTTTACAGTTGCTGGATATTTTGACGAGTCAGAATAATCATCAGGATTACATTTTGGTCCATCAGATGAATCTAATCGATATTCCCATGTTCCAAAAGATTCCATGAATTGAAGAGAAGGGATCCCAATAAGCAGCACGATTACCGTAATAGCTATACCAATTCCTAATGCTGCATAAGTATTGTTTAAAACGGAAATTAATTTACGTTGAGCTAGATGTACTCTTTGAGCTAGACTAAGCTCAGTTTCGTCTTTCAAGTATCTTTTGAGTTTAAGTTTAGATATTTAATCAGGTCTCAAAAAATTTGAGATTCCTCAAAAAAATGGCGATTTCGCATTATATAGTCTAGACTATTTACTAGTATGAGATACACATTTGAAACACGCCAACAATTGGCTTGGGAACCTGACCCAACAAACAACCCGGTTGGAAGATTACCGGTAAAAGAAGGAACGAATCTTCCAAACAGCGTCACAGAAGATGTTGGGGGTTTTTCTTTATCTCCAACATATTCTGCTAAACAACTTCGAACAATCCATCGTAGGAGATGTAAAAAAGAAAAATTCGTTAGAGGAAATCCTAAACCAAAACCACAATTTGGAGGGAGAATGAGTTGGTAGTTAATACAAAACAAGTAGAATGTCCCGTATGTGGACAATACACCAACATACATGATCTTGGAAGAGCTGGATTAACTCCTGAAGAGTTGTTACAAATCAGACAATATATCAAAGACGGAACGCTCGGCAAGATGCTCACACTAGCTGATATGGTAAATCGAAGAATAGATCCAACCACAACTAGTATGGAGCTATCATTTAATGAAACCTTGGAAAAATTTGGTATCAGGCATGAAGACAAGCTTGATGAGCTATTAAGAACACTTGGTGGAATTAGCGAGAAAATAGTAGGTCCAGGAATTGGTGAGGTCTCAGAAATAATCATAGCTCAAGAATTCATGCAAACCTTTCCAAAGGACGAATTCGATACAACGCAGGCTGACAAACATGGAACTGACATTATTGGAACAGTTTTTGACAACCAAAACGAGGTTGGAAAAATCAGCATAAGTATCAAAAATACCAAGGCTTGGAAAAACGAATTTGTTCAGCAACTTGAAAAAAATACGAGTCAAGATTCTGCAAAGATAGGAATTCTAGTCTCAAAGACCCTGCCGAAAAGAACCAATCCGAAGGGAGAAGTAATTCATCAAAACGGAAGGATGTTTTTCTTGGTTTCTCCACAATACGCAGTTGCTAGCTATGCTGCATTAAGACAAGTAGTAATCAATATGCACAATACAAGACAATACATCGATACTAAAGAAAAAGAATTAACAAAAATTAGTAAAATTTCAAAAGCACTAGCAGCATGGATTACAGGCGACGAATACAGAGAAATTTTGAGAACACTTGAAAAAATCAATGAAAACAGTGAAGAATCTCGTAAAGAATTACTAGGTCTTCAGGACTACGTTGATAAAAAAGTGAAAAGAGTTTGTGACAAACAAACATCCACGCAAAGGGAGATTCTAAATGCCGATGGATTGCTCACAGGACTAAAGGAGCTATTGCGTTCAGAGAGTGGAGATGGTGTGGAATGAAAGTGAGAGTCTATTCTGGACCACTAACTCCACAACACCCTCTTTGTACATCTTGTGGTATCAAAACATATGCAATGTATTTTGGTGGGAGAAAAGATAAGATCTCAAACTTGTTCTATTGTAAAAGATGTAATACGTTATACAAACTGCCGAATAGAAAAAGAAAAGATCAGATTTATTTGATTCAAGATATAAGATCAACCACAAATATTGAATCTAAAAAGCTGCAAGGGGGTTCAAAAAATTGATTGAATCCACCTCCATTGCTATTCATACTTGCCCAAAATGTGGTTTTCAAGTGTTAGATAACATAGGGATATCCATGTTTTTTGGTTGGAGAAAATCTTTCAGAACGACGATGACTCCAAACTACATACAGATCCCACAATCTTGGTGCATTCGTTGCAGATCAAAGGAGGCAATAAGATATGAGTAAAGAGATAGTTAGCAATAGTCCGTACTCTGATGATATTGTGATTCACTCTTCTGTCATAGAAGAGGTGTCAAAATATCCAAACGTACTTGATTCTATAAGAGAATACATCGCAAATGCTTGGGATGCTGATTCTGAGCGACTCGAAATTACTGTCAAAGATGAATCACTTAAAATCGAAGATTGGGGCTCTGGCATATCAAACTTCAAAGTATTCTGGGGAGTTGCTGACCAACATAAAGCTGCGATAGAATTAACTCCAAGATTAAAACGAAAACCAATCGGTAGAAAGGGACTCGGCAAGCTTAGTTTTATGATGATTGGAAACAAAATTTCTGTAGAAACAAGAACCGCCTATAAAGCAGAATATTCTGATGCAGATTTCAAGAAAATGAAATTTTATGGATTTCCAAGACAGCAAATCAACGAAGTATTATCTCATAAAGGAACTCAAATCACAATAACTGAATTAAAAACAGAAATGAAAAAGGATGAAATCATAAAATACATCAAAGAAAATCTCTATGGACTAATTTTACCTATAGCGAGTAACAAACCAATGATGATTTTTGTGAATGAGGAGAAAGTAGTACCAAATAGATTTTCAGGAACATCTGGTACCATCAGTACTGCTTTAGGAGATATCTATTGTAATCTAGTTCCAGCAAAAACTGCCAAAATAGATCTTCTTTATCGTGGAGTTAAAGTACGAGAAGCAAATCCTGCACCAACACATCCGGCCAAAGGCTACTTTAATGTGGATTGGGTAACACCAACCCCTGACAGAAGCAATTTTGCAGACTCGGAAGAAGCAAGACTATTTTTTGTTGAAATTAAAAAATATGTTTTAAAAAACATTCCAGCTAAAAATGAAGATGCACCACGAGACTTGGAAAAAACCCTCAAAGAAGTTTCAAAACTTTTTGATCAGATTTTAAGAGATCTTGGATTGCTACCAGAAAACTTGATGCCAGTTTCAAGAACTTCGAAACCATCAGACCTAGAAATGGGCGGAGTTAATGAAAAAGATGTTTCACAACAAGAAGAACAGGAAAAAGAAAAGCAAGAACCTCAAACTGAAAGAAAAAGATTAGATCATAGAATACTCAAGGGTGAAAATAGACCATTGAAAAGTGCTTTTGGAATTAATTATGTCATAAGAAAAGCAGGAAAAGATAAACCGGCAGTAATTCCTTACAGAGAGGAAAAAACAATAATCATTAATCGTGATCATGATTTGGTCAGAAATATTCATGATTTACGTCCTAATCAGAAAAACATTGCACTTGGCTTCCTAATTGCAAGAGGCCATTTTCACATTCTTGAATCATTTAGAAATTTGGTTGGATATGAGGAATACGTAGACAGCATGGTTGCAACACTATTTTCAAAAATGAGTCCAACAGAGTGATTTACAATTGATATTAAATTGGAGTTGAATGAGGATATGAACGATACAGAATTTCTTGAAATCATAAACTATATCAACAATAAATATCATGAAAGAGTGCCCAGTCCAATTAGAGCAATTGTAAAAGGAAAAATCAAAAAGATTGAAAATCTTCAATTGAATGAATTGCCCTTTTCATTAAGAAGATGTACGGTGGAAGAATTAGTCATTATAGTTCAAGAAGGAATGAGACGGGGAATAGTGAAATTGTGATTTTTACTTCTAACATTTTTTTAAATAAATGGCTTTTAATTTAGAATATTTTCTATGACATATCTTTGTAAAACACGCTCTCTTAGCCTAGCCAAGTTTCCATATTTTTATCGATAATAGGTAGAATCTGAACTATTTGTCATTATGGCCTTGAAATCACTGTTTCTAGATATTCCTGCCTTTGCCCACTGACCCCATCTAAAACTTCGATTCTTCTTGTTTCATCATCCCTATGAAATTCTATAACATAGTATGGGAAATACACCAAGTCTATGCTTTTTACATCAACTGCATTCCAATAATTTGAAAATGCAGTAGCTATTGACGAAGGCGAAATTGTTGGCTCAATTTTTCTTAGATTTGGTTGCGTATCAACAATTTCGAATTTTTCCATTAAACTTACAAACATTTTTGGATCTTTTGGATATGTGTAAACTGATTTGAAAGTCACTGGGCGATTATCTACTTGGACTAAAAGTCCTTTGCCTACAAGACTATTTACTAATTTTGAGATTTTTCCATCACTTATACCAAGAGCAGACAAACTTCGTTTTTCAAATTTTTTTGTGTTTGAAACATAATACAAAATGTCAATTTCATCAGTTGTTAGTTTACTTAAAAAAGCATAGTCATATGATAATCCTTTGTCAGTTGCATGAATTAATGCACCTGTTACTGCGTCAACACCAGTTCTACTCCGTATCGTTTTTGTCACTTTATCTTTCTTAAAGAGACCTCTTTTTTCAATTGATTTTACTTGTGATTCAAAATCAACATCATGGTAAGGATACAGAATTTTTGAGATCGAAGATAGTTTTTCATCAACTTTTCCTCTTCCTAGAAATCCTCCTTTTGCCTTTTTTTGAATTGATTCATTTGCATACTGTTCAACGAGTTCTTGTGGAACTTTATAATCAACCATTTTTACGGTGCTTGTAGAAATTTGTTTTATGGAATCAGAAGTATCCAACAATTGTACTTTGCCAATTAATGATGCTAGTTTATCTCCATTCCATAGTTCTATGTTGTTGTATTGATCAGCGGTTTTCAAAGCACCTGGCATAAAATCACTTGTGGTAGCAAGGATTGCCCTATCTACTGACAAATCCTGTTGAATCTGAATTAATTTCATAACGATATCTTTGTCAATATTTGCTTCGTATGATTTTGCTTCAATAATTATTGTTGAAGTGTGTAATGGGGCTTGGAATTCTGCTAAAACATCTATTTGGTGCTCTGCTCCAGATTTGCCTTTCATTTTGATATTGTGAGTTACATGGTAACCACTTTTTTTGAAAAGTTCAGCGATTTTTAATTCTAAACCAGTCCCCTTTTCTAAAGCCATAAAACCATATTCTAATTAAATAATTTAAAGTGGATCAACAGATAGGAACACAAATCACAAGGCTGACAATTGTATAGCTAACAAAACTATCTTATTCCATAATTGTGGTTTCATGTTTGTTGTCTTTTCGCCATAAAAAAGTAAAAGTTTTCGAAAATGAATTCAAAATTGGTCCTTTACTAAAAAGGGATCCATTGTGGATTCACCGCGAAGAAATTCTGAATGCAGGAAAAGTTAATCATAGAATTCATGGCTCATTTGTAGTTAAAGGAGGAAATGAATCTAATTTAACAATAAAATGCTACATTTTGACTGATCTCCAATTCGTTGAATGGGCAGAATATTTTCATGCTGCAAGTGCACCAGTTTTTGTAAATCCTTCTAAAGGTAGTATTTCTGATCCACAAAATTATATTTATTCTTCAATAGATGCTTTACCTAAAGGAAATTTTGACATAAAAATGGGGAAAGAGAATGTTCTTTATTTTATTCTAGATAATAGATTTTCGGCATTAACTTCAAAAAATGTTCAACTGGTTATTTGGGAAGAATGGGATGAGTCCATCTTGCCAATTGATGTTGTTACGACAACTCCTCCTCAAGATACATCAATAGATGACACCACTAATAATATGATTTTATCAGCAAAAAAGGAATTAAAAATTTTAAGTCCATATATTGACATGTATCTCGTAAAATCCATCCTAGAACAACACGAAAAAGGAATACAAATTTTTATTATAACAAGAGACATAACAGAAGTATCAAGACAAAAATCTAACACACAAGCACTCAGTTATATTCAAAAAACATTAGGAGTAAATCATAAAGTAAATCCATTTGTTCACTCCAGAATAATAATTAGAGATGAAATTGATGCGTTAGTTTCCTCTGCAGACTTAACAAGAGATAGTTTACGTTCACATTATAACGCAGGAATTATCTTAGCAGAGCCAAATCTAGTTCAAAAATTACTAAATTATTTTAATCAGGTTTTTCGGGACTCTGGACCTATGAGTCAGATTTGAATTTATTTCTAATTCCTACTTCCACTATCATGTAAAAATAAAACCTTTAGCCCACAAGCAAATATCTCAATAAATAAAAAATCTATGTATGAATTTCTGCAATTAATTTGTCAGTTAGTCTATTTCTTAGTTTATAGATTCCTAATTTTTGTTGGCAAGTTCTATACCAAAGCTTCTCTACAATAAAGAGAAAGGTTCTATCAGCCATATACCATGTGCCTAATTGTAGGCCTAGCATTACGGCAAGAATCAGAATAATCGGATAAAATTGCTCTAGTGATGCCATTATTGGAATTATTACAGAAGCTAAAAGTGAACTACCCAGTACTTTCATTACAATTCCTTTCTTTTTCTTCTTTTTTACTTGAGAAATTTTTTCTAAATAATTATCTATCATTTTTAGAGATTCAGATAAATCGAAATCATTGTTGCCCTTACGTGCATTTAAGATCCTAAACAATTCACGTAATTCTAATAAGTCGAATTGGATTTCTTTGTAAAATCGTTGTTTTGCAAATGGGTGTGTGTATGTTCTTTGATAAAATTTTTCATATGGCTTCCAATTCAACATTCGTTTCAATCTAAATTTAGCCATAAACCAATCATCCCATGAACCACTATTAGATCGTGTTCTTAAATCATCATAAAGATGTAATAACTCAGCTACATTATCTCGATACATATACCGATTATGTAAATTACTTATTTAAAATTAATTAAATGGTAAAGGGATGGAAAAGGAGCTAGTAAGTATTTTAGATATGGTGATGTTACTTGCAATAATTCTTGCTATTGGTGGATTTAGTATTTTATTGAAGTTCGGACGTGCTCCAAAAAACAAAGATTGGAAGAAATGGCGTGAAAAAAATTCCATAATGGAAGAGGGTGCTCCAACATTCAATTTTAGTGATAAAGAATTTTTGAACAAATTCATGGAAGACCAATACATTCCAGACGGCATGAGAAGCGATTGGGAGAGAAAGAAACAGTGTGGAATAATTATGGTTACTATTGGTTTTAGTTTACAGGCAATACGTATTGGAATACCGTATTTATTAAATTAAATTTTGAAAAAAGCAATTTTAACAAGAAAAATATTGTTACACATATGCAATCAGAAGAAATTATAGAGAATTTTGACTTAGCATTAGTTGCATGTGATAAAACAATTCAATCCTTGAGAAATATGAAAATTCCAGAAAAAGATTCACGACTAAGTTTCTATTATAAAATGCGAACTCTCTATAACATGTTCCGAATAAGTTATACTTTTTATCAAAAATATCTTCTTACTAAAAAATTCTGGAAAGATAATTATCCTGATTTTATATTGTCAAATAAAAATATGAAAAAACTTTATGAAGAATATGATATGTTTATTCGTTCAAATTTCATTACTGAAGTATATTCTACATTTGAAAGTAGTTTAAGAGTAATTATTCAAAATATCGAACCTGATTATTATGAAAAAAATATTACCAGATTTAGTAAAATGGCAAAAAAAATTTTAACAGATTTTAAATTATCTGAAGAAAATCAACTAATCATACATTTTTCAATTCTTAGAAACAGTATGCATTCAAATGGTATTTTTAATCCTCCAGATGCAGAAAATAAAATTATTGAGTATAAAGGTAAAAAATTCACTTACGAGGTAGGAAAACCAGTTCAATATGCAGGTTGGACAGATTTATTATCCATATCAAAATTGATTCATTATCTTTTTTTTGATATTTGTAATCATATGTTAGCTAAAAAAATTTCTTTTATTAAAGAACCCGCGTCTGATTTTTGGAATATGTTAGATAGCCTTCTCCCTAACAGCTGATTCATCATAAATGATAAAATCACCATCAACTTGAAACGATTGATCTTTTTTGAATGTTAATAATTTGTAATTAGCTGTTTCAAAATATACAAAAATCGAAGCATCATCTCTTAAAGCAACATATGTGTTATTTTCAGGAATTTTATTCCAATTTCGAATTCTCTCAATTAATTGAATGCTGTCAAACTCTCTTTTCATATTATTAAATAGAATTATTTTGGTATTTGATCTTTATTTACATGATTTTTCTTTTTAGAATATGGCTTTAACTTACATTGCTTTTAGAGAATGTGTTTTCGAAGATGATCCTCCATTTTGGAAAAACATTAGAGAAAACAGAGATCCTGAAGAGGATGACTTTATGAGAGAAACTCGTGAGGAGTATATTGCTACGGACGATGGTGCAAAATTAAGTTTGGTTGATTTAGAAGGCAAGAAAAGATATTTCATCTTCACAAAGGGAGGAGTTGTTGACATTGCTAGCAATGTCGCTACTTTTCAAGATGGGTGGCAAGAAAAGCTCGCATAGATGAATAATCCTAAAATTGAAGCATGATTAAACTTTGCAAAATCTGATTCAATTCCAATGAGTATGTATCTTGAATTAATTTGGAAAGCTAATTTATTAAAAAAGAGAGGTTTACTAGAAAAAGAAAAAAGCGACTCTTGAAAAGAGCAAAAAACAAGACATTACCTCCACATAAAGAATATCGAATTGAATTAAATGAACGCAAAGTATTGCAAAGTAACTATATTAAGAACAATTCTAAAATTTAGTTTACACTACAATTGTCTGAATACAGAAATTGAAAAATGTTTTAATCAACAAATTTTATTGTAAATGAGTGTCTTCAGAGTTTTCTGGTACTGATGATTTCTTATTCGTTAAAGCAAAAAAAGGTTATTATGAAAAACCGGTGGGAAGGCCTGGAAATAATTATGTTGCCCCTAAAATTGATTATGAGAAAAAAGATGAAGATGGGGATTGGGCTTCAAAAGAATTTGTAACCCAAGTTAGTGATACTGCTTCATTTTTATCTAAAAAAGAATTACTAGTTGAAAATGAAATATTTTATGTACTTTCGTCTTCTGTACTTCCAAATAATCCAGATATAGAAAAATCCCTTAGAAAATTATCTGCAGATGTTCTTTCATATCTTGATTCTACTCATAATAGACTTTTAGTAATTGGTAATAAAGAAGATTTAACTGATCTTGTAGAACAAAAAATCCCTAAATATGTAGAAAACACGTTTCATATGCTAAGGCCGTTAAATCTTAAAGATCATTTTGCTTTGACATTACAAAATTGGCAATATGGGAAAAAACTGGTAATGATTTCTACTCTTCCAAATCTTCCACAAGAAAAAAACCAACAATACCTAATAGAAATTAAGAATTTTTTAATTAATCAAGGAGCAGATGTTTATAATTATGAATTTCTTGATGAGTTATTTGTAATTGCTAATGTTGATATTAATATTTTAAAAAAATTAATTGATTCTTCCACATTAGTTTACAAAGTTTTTGGTCTACCGGAAGCTATAACAAAAAAAACTGCTATTTCAAAAAAATTATCAGTAAAACCGACCATTGCTGAACCTAGTCTTTTTCAATTTCCAAAATATGATGTTAATAAATTACCAATAGTTGTAGTATTAGATACAGGAATTTCGAAGATACCTCAATTAGATAATCTTATCGTGAGTAGAAGTTCTTTTATCAATGATAACCTTGATGATGAAGAATCGGGAGACGGCCATGGTACTCCCATATCATATCTTGTCTCTTTAGGAGAAGAGCATGGTAATCCTACAGCACGTATAATTTCTCATAAAATTTGGTCTCCTAATATTATTGATCGAGTTTTTGATGGACTGATGGATGGGCTAAATCGTTTTTCAACTATTTCAAAGATTTTTGTCTCTTCAATTAACTTTAAGGAGCCTCTTGATGATGAGTTATTAACAAAAATAAATACAAAAATTCAAGAAAACAATGTATGTTTTATTTCCAGTGCAGGGAATCTTCCAGAAAGAGAAATAGTCGCATTAATTCAAAATAATCAACGGCATCAATCGTATTTTCAAAATTATCCGGTCGCTTCTCCATCTGATGCGCCTATCGTAACTTCAGTAGGAGCAATTGCAAAAAAAACTAGTAATCAAAAAAGTATTAGATCAGTATCAAATCCAAATGATATATCTCCATTTTCTAGGTGTGCTTTTAGAAATAGACCATTGTTTGATTGTAAAAAGCCAGAGGTTGTTGAACATGGTGGTAATGTGAACTTTGATACTACTACAGGTAATCTAAGTACAGCTGGAGTAGGGGTTACAAGTGTATCAAAAAATGGAAATGTTGTAGATCATCTAACTGGAACTAGTTTTGCAGCACCCATTTTTGCAAGAAAAGTGGCAGGAATATTGACAAAATACCAAACTAAAATTAAGAATGCAGAAACATTGAAAGCGATTTCAATAATTTCTTCAAAAAAATATTCTGAACATTGTTCTGGATTTGGAGAACCTCAACCCATAATTGGTTGTGATCATGATCACGCTTTGTATTTTGCAGAGGGTGAAATAAAATTAGAAGAAAGAAAGGGAAGGACCATAGGAATTACATATCACACAATTGATTTTAAAGTACCTGGTACAGCTGGGTACTTCGATGTATGTGTAGTACATTCAGATAATTTTAAAAAAACAAACGTCCCTTCTCTCAACACATATGTTAGAATCGACGTTAACAACTGGTCAACAAAATCCTTTTTAAAACCTAAAATTGGAGATCGGGATGCTAAAACTAATGTCAAAATACTCAGATACTATTATGATAGAAAAAGCATGAAGAATATCTGGACATTAAGAATCACCCCAAAAATAATAATGAGTATTATACCATCATTACAAAAAGATATTATTGTAAGATATGGTTGTGCCATATTATTGAGTCGAAAATCAACTAAATCTTCAGTATATTCTATTAGTAATGAAATATCCCAAATGGAGTTAAGTGGAGAAAATGATTGATCACACAAAAATCTTAAAATCAAAAAAAAGACTAGGAAGACATGAAAAACTAATCATAGATACATTGTCTGATTATTTTGAAAAAGTTGGATATAAGGTGTTACCACATTCAAGATTCGATATTGCATGGGGCAGTATTCTTTCAGATGTTGATTTGTTATTGATAAAAAACGATGCACTAACGTTAGTTGAAGTGAAATCATCAAAAGATAACCTTTCCAGAGTAAAAAAACAATTCAAGGAGATTAGAGATTATGTTGACTATGTTTACATAGCGACAGATTATTACCCTAAAAAATGGCCATTAGACAATACTGGGCGAATTGTAATAAAAGATGGGATTATAGATTTCTTAAAAAAACCTGAAAAAATAGAACAAACTCCAACAGTTAACTCAATAATGTCATTAAAAAAATCTGATCTTACCACTATGCTAGGTTTACAAAAACGTCAAACAAATAACATTACAAAATATGTAATGGCCACACAATTACGTAAAGAAAAAACTGGAGAGGATCTCAGAATTATGTTAAAAACGGCTGTAACTTGTAACCTTCAAGTGGTTAATGATTCATGCCTAGAATATAGTGCGGCGTCTAACTAATTTTACTAAGCTCACATTCGGTTTTTTTAGGTGTTAAGAGTAAAAGAAATTCAAAACTATATCTTTTCAATGACTGTAAAAAAAGCAATAGAAATTTTGGAGTGGTGGATAACTCACAAAAAACAATCAATGGAGCAACTCAAACAAGAATGGAATTATGATGCAGATAAGGCAACCGAGGTGGCTAAAGCCTTGATTAAATCTGAAGAAATAGCGTTGTACAATCTTGAAAAAATAAAGGCTGAACTTGTTCCAAATTGCAAGCATCCAAAAAAGATGAGAGATAGAGCACCAGATGGTCAATGGTATTGCATGAACTGCAACCTAGACCTCTAATCACTTTTTTTGTTATACGATCTGATTTATCTAAAAGAATGAGAATAATACCAAATTGGCTATCGTTTATGGGATTGCCGACAGTGAGCGAGAACTTCTAGAAAAATTACCTAACGAAGTCAAAAGTATTGATGATATTGACAGGGTCAGAAAGGATTTTTACAGAAAAATGAAAAAACAACGCTATGGATACCATAGAAAATCTTTACTCGGAATAGCTTTTTCAGAAATCAAAAGATTTCATTACAAAAGACAGCTTGATAAATTTCAATATAAAAAAATTGGAAAACTTCGTACAGGAACTCATGGAGAAAATGACGTCATAGATGAATTATCAAAATTAGATGATAATTATCATGTCCTTTGTGGCGTAGAAATTGAATTGGATAATTGGGTTACTTATAACGGACAAAAGAACCTCAAATCAGCTCAAATGGATATTGTAGTTGTTTGCCCCAAAGGTGTCTTTATGATTGAGGTCAAAAACTGGACTGATGATTTTGTTAAAAATGGAAATTGGAAGTTTAATCCATATGAGCAGGCAGATCGTGCAGGACGTGTCTTGTGGATTGCAATGCAGGACATCCTAACAGATTGCAAGATCACAAACATACTATTATCCATTCAGGGAAACCTTCGATATAATGATGCATTCCGATTTGTAAATGTCTCAAGTTTGAATACAATAAACAATTTCATAACGAAAAGACAAGACTATCTTACAAATGATGAAGTTAATCATATCGTTGAAAATTTGCTTGATTATGTTGCTAACTAGACTAGCACAATCTCAAAATTATACAAAAAAAGGGTTGATTTTCACTTAACTGGAACTTTTCTAAGGACATGATGGAGATTCAATTCTTTTGTATTTTTAACGACTCCCTTAAATTTCGAAAAATTAACATTGATTATGGATTATGGAAAATGCCCTCATTGCGGTGGAAGGAAAAGTCGGAATGGTTATTGTTGGGAATGCAAGCAGAAATGGAGAAAATCCAGTTATAAAAAAAAGGAATAATTAGATGTCTGAAAGTCCTATTCAATCTTTCTTTCAAGATGAAAATATTCTGTTAAAATCAGGAGTAAATCCAGGAAATAACGCTTCATTTTTGATTACTACAAATGACTTGAAATCAAAAATTAATGAAAATTTTGGAATTTCTTTAACAACTAACGAAATTTCTAATGCAATACAAGTTCGTGGATTTCAAGTTTTAGGAGCTACTGGATATGGTGAAAAAACAAGAAATCTTGAAATCGTAAAAGTTGGCGATAACCTTTTTGGACTTAACACAGAATCAAACACTAGAGAAGTATTATCTAGATATTTCCAATCATTTGGGTATGATGTAGTGTTGGAATTTCCCGATAATGTAAAGTCCCTTCAAGCTGCTTTGAATTCTGACAATTTATCATCATTTAGTAAATCCAATTCACGAGACCTATTAGCAGTAAAAAAAATTCATGACAAATATGATATTTGGATAATAGAATTAAAGGGGCATTCAGGTGTGGAAGGTTGGGATTTCTTTGAAGGTTTTAAACAGATTCAAAGAGTTTTGGATTTTCGCACGGAAGCATTGAAAGTAATTGATAATTTATCCATTCAATGTGCTTTTGCTGTTCCAGGATTTTGCGTTAAACTACACAACGGACAACATTGTTATGAAAAAGAATTATTGCTTACAAAAAATCTCTTACATGATGAAATCTTACAAAACAGTAAAAGGAATAAGAAAACATACAAACATTTTTTCAAATCTCTTGACGCCGGATTTAAAGATGACCTTTATTCCAATCCCCCTTCTTTTTATTTCTTGATCATTAAAAGCATTAATTCTGTTTTGGATTATATCTCTTCAAAAAATATTAACCAATTTTTCAAAAACTCTACTTTTTATACCTAAATGGAACTTTTCTAAGGACAAGATGGTAGTCGGTTTCCTTCGATGTGAAAATAAGATCTGATTTATCTAAAGGTATGAGATACCTTATGATAATACGATGGGCGTTGGGATTAATTCTACCATCATAATATTTTCTGTTATTTTACTAACAATTCCCCATATCTATGCCCAAACTGAATCAACTAGTAGCATAGGTTCTGTTAGGATAGAAAACGATGTATATGAAATCAAATCTGGTGAAAAAATTAACATCAAAATTTCCGGTAATGTAATAGATCCAGTTGGTGGCGCTAAATTAACCATCATGATAACTGATCCTTATGGAATATCAACAGGATTACAATTGCCTATAACGAGTTCCGGTTATTTTGAAACATTTTGGACATTAGATGATGAATCACCAAAAGGACAATATAAGATTACAGCAAGCTATCATAGTGAACAATTCGGCTCTGTTTTCTTTTCGTTAGAAGAAAAAAAGTTTTCTGAAAAAGAATTGTTAGAGGCAAGAGGAGTCGAATCTGAATATACAGAATCAGAAACATCTCAAAACCTGCCAAGTAGCTCTAAGGTTAGTATACCAGTAGGATCATCAGTTACTGGTTGTGAAGAAACAAGTGAATGCTATATTCCAAATAAAGTGATCATTCAAGTCAGCGGTGAAGTGACGTGGTCAAATGATGATACTGCAGCACATACTGTCACAAGTGGTTCTCCTGCAGAAGGTCCGGATGGAATATTTGATAGTAGCTTGATGATGGCAGGCGGTTCTTATTCTTACAAGTTTAACGAGCCTGGTTCTTTTTCTTACTTTTGTATGGTTCATCCTTGGATGATAGGAACCATAATTGTTGGTGAAGGCAGTGAAATAATTAAAGAACAAACTATCATTGATACAACTGAAACAATTCAAAAAAATACTGAAGTAAATGAAAGTGCAGGAATTCTTCGTATTGATAAAAGAATACATGATGTTTCATTTGGAAGTAGTGGTAAAGTCGAAATTTCCGGCCAAGTAAACACAGCATCTTGGTCGAGGTCTGGAAGCGCTTCTGTGGAATTAACGATAACTGCCCCTAATGGAAAACCAGAAAAACTAACTACGAGAGCCGAAAGAGAAAGTGGTAATTTTGAAACGTCATTTCCAATTAATTATTACTCGCAGAGAGGAATTTACAAAATAACTGGATTTTATCAAAATAGATGTCCAAGTATGCAACTTTGCCAACCAGTTGATCCAGTAAATTTTGGAACACTTTCTTTTGTAGTTAGAGGTGACATATTGTCAGACTATCCGTTGAAAGTGGAGGAATATGGCTCATATGAGCAAGGACTAGAAAAATTACAGGAAAGAAGATTTGAGGAGGCACTCACACTTTTCAATTCTGCATTAAAAGAAGAACCAAACAATAACGAAATTCAAAATTCTATTGAGTACACTAAAGCAAAGATTCAGGAAAAGAAAAGTAAATGTAGTGGTTCACAAATTCCCAATTCGCCAAATTGGATGGATGTAAGAAGAGAGTGTTGTGCATTACTCCCAGTTGATGAATATCATGATTGCAGTGAAGGGGCTGGAGTTTTGCAAATGCAATGGTGGAGAGAAAACGACTATAATCCAATGGATGAATTAATGCATGAACAAAATAGAAAACTAGAACAACAACGAATGGAGGCACAAAAACAAAGAGCTGAACAAAATCAACAAAAACTTTTGGAAATTGCACCTTACTTTGGAATTGGTGGTGCAACAACCATTGCAGGAATAATTGCTGTCAAAAAACTAAGAAAAAACGAAAAACCTTCACAAATCGATGATGACAAAAACTACAAATCTAAGAAACCTAAGGACGAAATCAAATGGGAGGGGATTTGATTGTCAGAAAGTGAAGACAAGAAAAAATGGACGTTAGATTTGATTGAAAAACTTAAAGCTACAAAAATAGGTGATCTTGGAAGACTAGATTCTATTAAAAACTCAATAGAAAACGGAAAAACCGTATTTGAAAGTGATAAAAATTATTTAAAATCAAAATTTGAAGAGCTTAAACAATCTGAAGGAAGATCGAATAAATCAGTTGATGAAACTAATGTCCAAAAAACTTTGTACATCATTAGTAAACTAAAAGACGCTGAGATTGGGGATCCCAAGAGATTGGATATCATGAAATCCTTGATAGAAAATAACATTGCATTAGAAAATGAAGATTCAAAATATCTGTCAGATAAATATGAACAGCTAAAAAAAGTAGATGACTCTGAAGAGAAAAATCAGAAGAAATTAGAAATTATTGAGAAATTAAAAGACGCTGAGATTGGGGATCCTGAAAAACTTGACGAATGTAAGAATGCATTAAATGAATGTGGTGAATTAACAGAAGAAAATGAATCTTACCTACAATCAAAAATTCAACAATACAAAAAAATCTATACAGAACACTCTGAACCTGTAAAACCAGTCATAAGACAAGAAATTCCAAAAAAGATGGTAAAGAAACAGGCAAAACCAATTGATCCTGATGCTAAATTCTGTGCATTTTGTCAAAGAGCAGTAAGACCTGAACGGGATTTCAGTGTTGGTGCCTTGGTCGTCTTGTTATTTTTAGGAATAATTCCTGGAATCATTTATTATTTTCTTAAATCACCAGTTTGTCCAATTTGTAAACATAACCAATGGCAAATTCCACCTGATGATGATTAATAACAAAATTAATTTTTGTTAAATTCCGTCCCACTTTTTTTCATTTGTAGAATCATCTAAAGAATCATCCGGAGACTTTTGGAATTGTTTATTTTTTCTTTTTTTAAGAACTGCCCATACTGCGATAATTATTACTATGACTATAATTATCAAAAAAATAATTCCTGCTGCAAGATAGATCATTTGATCAAAGAATAATGGGTCGTAGCTTGGACCTAGCTGACCAGAAATGGTAGATAAAATAGCAAAAAGCACAAAGAGAATCATATTCTATATCCCATCCCAGGATTTATCATCTTTTTTTTCTTTTACCTCTTCTCGTTCATATTCACCAAATTGATACTTTAGACTCTCTTCAGCAACCTTTTCTCTTCTTCGGTGTTCCCTCCGAGCAGCTATTGCGCCAACTATTCCAAGAATTATTAGAAAAAGTGCCACGACAAAACCATATGGAAACGGCAACAACATCTGTAGAGGAATAATTAACACCACTGCAATAACTATTACAATTATTGCGGCTTTCCCAGAATCCATGAATTATTCTTGTATTATACTCATGCTTTTAGATAAATCGGATCTAGGCTTTACTATCACTATTTAATGTGGTGGCTTTGCACTTTTCACGCTCAACCCACCTCCGGTTTCGAACTGTAACGGTTTTTGTTAGACAAGAATCATCTTGATGTGGTTTTGTTGGGCTTTACTCAAATTTTGCAAATTCCTATGGTAAGGATTTGAGTCTCTAGAATTACAATTTAATGATACGAATCTAATAGGATTTGAACCGTGGTTTTAGTATGTATGAACAATATGACTAATGATTTCTTAACTCTGAATAGCACTTGGTAGAACAAACGTCATCTTTCCAATGATCGAACTCTTTACCACATACGACACAATTTCTAAGCGTACTCACACTATTGTTATCACCTTCAAGTAATTAAAAGCACGACCAATTTCTTAAGATCGCTGATTTTTCATGTTTATGTCACAAAACCAGACATCATGTTTGAAGAAATAAACAACGTCAGAATTGTACAATGACCATAATCCCTTTTCTTTTTTATATGAATATTAAATTATATTTTCATAATCCTTTGTAGATTATATCGGGTAATCTTACTATGATTACCCAGTTCGAAACTGGTGGGAACCTGACCAATAATGTTCTATTTTGGGACTCGAAAATAATACTATAAACACAAACTTAACCGTTGCGAGATGATAGTTAAACAACTAACAAAATCTAGAAAATTAAGTATATTCCTAAAAATGAGTAATTGAAATCAAAATAGATTACACATGGTAGACATTAATTCAAAACACAACTATCCTAATTTAAAAATATGAGAATATAAAGTGAATACTGTGAAAAAAATTGCTTTAGATTTTGATAATGTTCTTTCTGATACTATGGTTGCTTGGACTAGCAAATACAATGAAAAACACAAAACTAATTTTTCAAAAGATCATATTGAAACATGGGATTTTTGGAATCAACCGGAATTTCAATGTACGAAATCATACGCAGATACTTTCTTTAGACAATCATGGGAAGATTGGAAGAATCTACCTGCCACAGAACCAAGTTTGGACAAAACCGTAGCTAGATTAGCTGAACATGGAGAAATCTATGTCGTTACAAACATAGAGAAAAATTATTTGGGAAATGTAAATCATTGGTTAGAAGATCAAAATATTTCTGTAAAAGATGTTGTTCATTCAGGCGGTAGGGACAAACTCAATTTAGAGTATGATTTATTCATTGACGATGATCCTGATCTGGCTAATAATGCTCATACTAATGGACAAAGATGTTTTATCTATCACCAAAAATGGAATAAAAAAGTAAAAGAAAGTCAGCATGTATCTAGAATTAGTAAATTAACTGAAACAATTAATCATATTGCAGAGAAGGAGTTATAAAAATTTAAAAAATTGTCAACCGGGGAACCACAAAAAACTGAAGAATCTAAAGAACAATCTAAATCTAAAATCTATGTTCTAACAATTCAAATTTTATTTGGAATAATTATTGGCATAAGCTTTACAGACTATCATAAAGAACTAGTACCTTTCAATCCTAGCTTTGAAACCATAATGATTTTTGTTGCGTATGCTACTGTTTTACTAAGTTTAGTAGGTTATTCTATTACCGTTAAATTCAGATATCACAAGAAAATTTGGAGGTTTATCCTTGATATTATTTTGTTGTATCTTTATTATCAATTAGTATACAGCCCAAGAACGGGTTTTGATTATTTTCTATGGATATTTCCTGCGATATTTTTTATTTACGTCATTTGGCAAATTTTAGAATATGGTGAATGGAGAAACGAAGAAAATCACAAGTATAAGCTGAAGCCTTTTCTTATAACAGTTGTAGTAACTATAGCCTTTACTATTGCATTTGGTTTAATTGCTTACCTCTATCAGGGGGAAGCAGCCTTACAAAATTCCACAGAAACTGGTGTAATCAAGTATTTATCAGTAACAAATCTAGAATGGATAATTTTAGGTATAATTGTTAGTCTCCAATTTGTTTTTAGAATCTTTATTTCTCTAATTGAATCTAAATGGGGTTAACCAAATTTTAATAATTATTCACTATTTGTCAAATAATAACAAAAAACTAAACTAAAAATCACACATTACATATATCAAAGTAATGTCTACTAATGCAGTGTTAGACAAAAAAGAAGCTCTAATGAAAGAGGCAATTAGTGCTCAAGAAAAAGCATATTCTCCATATTCTAAATTTAAGGTAGGTGCTGCACTTCTAACTAAATCTGGTAAGGTCTTTACTGGTTGTAATATAGAGAATGTATCTTACAGCATGACTATTTGTGCTGAAAGAGTAGCAGTTTTCAAGGCAATTTCAGAAGGGCATACAGATTTTGAAGCAATTGCAATTTCAGCTTCGTCTAATGAGACAATCTATCCATGTGGTGCATGCAGACAAGTACTAGCTGAATTTAATCCAAAGATTGAAGTCCTCGTAAATCATGATGAGAAGAGCTACTCTTTGTATGATTTGCTTCCAAAATCATTTGATCAAGAACAACTTAATTCAAAATTATAAAACACCATTTCTGATTTTTGTTTTAAATTAATCTTTTTTCCATTTCAGGCGATACCACGGCACAAACAACCCACTCCCAATGGTAAATAATCCAATCGACATGAACAAAAGACCTAGGGAATTAAACGCTTGAATCAATCCTTCAATGAATGTTTCTATCTCTTTATTTATTAAGGCTGGGAACAATGACCAAGCTGCAACCCACATTCCTGTTCCTATCGCAAACATTGTAGCACCTAAAGTGATTAATCCTCCAGACAAGATTTGAAGCCAAGCTAGTTCTCTCGTGGATTTATCTCCAAAATCAGACATTGGATGATTTCCCAAAATAGTCTATTATATCTTATCTATGATTATCCAACAATCTTACTATGATTATCATGATGTATTTTTATTATGATTTAGATCATTTTTAGAATTTTTTATTATTGTTTTCTTCCACTCATCAACCAGCTTGCCAAGTAACATCTTTAGTTTTTCTCTTTCCTTACTAGTTAATGATTTTTTGTCGATAAGTTCCTCCACCATGTCCATTACATTAGACATTGCCTGATCGATTTTATCCATTATTTTACAAGCCTGAATCTATACAGAAAATTCTGTAATAACGAACTGTCAGATCATTGCTCAGCAATACTGCAAAAAGATCCTCAAAATCTTGAGGCACTGAAATACAAAGCATACTCACTTTACTTTCTTGCAAAGTATGAGGATGCAATCTTATTTTACAATAAAGCAATTGAAGTTGACCCGTGTAGTCCTTCGCATTACACAGGAAAGTCAAAAGCACTTGAAAAGCTAGGAAGATATGAAGAAGCTAGAACGTGCTATGAAAGGGCAAAGAGAATCGAAAGTACCGTGTCAAATATGGGACATGACCAAAATGAATGGGGAGGGGTTTAGAGATGACTAAAAAATGTGAGGTTTGCGGCAAAAAATTATCCAATGACACGTTAACCCATTGTTCTGACAAGTGCCTTTTTGAAAGTATCAAAAACAGTAAAAAATTTGTTCCAAAAAAATGAACGGCAAGATTACAAGAACCTTGACAAGCTGCCAAAAATCAAATAATAATTTTTCAAACAAAAAAATTAAATGATTGCAAATGAATATAAAAAATTAGAACAATATTTTTGGTTTGATTTTTTAAATTTTTTATTTTAAAAATTTTTTAAAAAAACAAAAAAATAAATGCAAGTTCATCGTAACAGTAGTGATGGTTACCAAACTCATAAATTCACCTTGTATGAGTTTTGAAAAAATATTCCAACGGGGAGATTTCCCACCAGACCCGCAAACCTAATTTTTCCTAAGTTGGTCTTATTTCCGACCCAAAAAATATTTTTTATTTTTATTTAAACAAAAATGGTACGAGTCTTAACGGATTCGAGATTTTAGAGTATTTTTCTTTGAGGTACGATCCATCACAAAATGAAATACGATGAGAGGTAAAAACACGGCAGTGGATATTGTGGCAAGTAAGGGTTTATTCTGAAATAAA
>Ga0256864_1000133_pt1 | contig 29279 bp, 27 predicted proteins | sample RVTome_11_FD_187336 | JGI IMG/M metagenome (GOLD analysis project Ga0256864, IMG submission 187336) | Soil microbial communities from uranium-contaminated site in the Upper Colorado River Basin, Wyoming, United States - RVT147D111 HiSeq ... | reverse complement strand
CCGCTCGAGGAGTTCCTGGAGGTGGGCGAGGGGCCGACGGCGGAGGAGCTGCGAAAGCACCTGCGGTGGCGGCCGGCGGGGGAGCTGGTGGGGGTGGGGTAGGTGGGGCCCTCCCATCTCGCCTAAAATAAAGTGGTGGCGCGGTCCAAGCCAGGTGCCCTTCGCCGCGTTCGAGCGAGACCTCCTCGCCGGGGCGGCCCGGCGATGTTCAACGGCGTCGCCTACCAACTGGCGTGGACGCTGTTCTCCGCCGTCCGGCTCTGTGCCAAGGTGGGGAGGGCCGCTCAACCCGGGCACCCTGGCACCGCCTCGCTCACCGTCGAGCCGCTGGCAGGAGGCGACCTCGAACTCCTTGAAGGCAGCGACCGGATACGCGTCGAAATCAAGGCACGCCCGGGAGGCACCTGGCGCTTGAGCGAGATCATTGCTCACGTCCTGCCCCGTCTCTTCACTAGCCATGATAGCCAGGATGCCACAGACCGTTTTGCTTATCAGTTCATCACCGACGGAACACTGGGCATCTGGAAGGAGGATGTCTATCTCGCCTTTTTCCGCAGCCTCAGGGCGAGGCCTACGGATCTCTCGGACGTTTGCAGCTCCCTCGACGACACCCGGACGTTGCGGTCGTTGGTCCGCTATCCCGGTCTCGCTGGCAGGATCCGGGGCGCAGGCTACAACCTCACCGAACGTGGTCTCTTCAGTCACATTGCTGACACGATAGGCAGGGGGCATGCCGATAGTGCGGGCCATGCCAGACTGTACTGTCAGCTTGCCGCCTTTGAGATTCTCGAGGGACGCACTGCGGACAACATATATCCCCAGATCCGCCGCGAGTTGTCCTGTCGCGGTATCCCTGACGAGGACCTCGAGGCGAAGCTTCAAGAGCTATGCTTCGCTCTCCTCCAGCTCGCTGCGAAAGGGCCGGAATGGATGGAGCCGAGTTCGTTTCTGCTGGAGCACGGGATCGGTGCCCTATCGCTATCCCACTGGAGTGAGATCGTCCGCCGCAGCCAGCACCTCCTGAGCCAGACTCAGGCGCCTCGCGGTTACGACCACCGTATCGACTGCCGAGCCATCTCCCCTCTTCGGCAGCTCCAGCAGACGACGCGCGATGCGAAGGAGGGGCTCTCGCCTCAGGTGACTTCGGGGAGCGGCGAGGGGATCGTCGCCCTCCTGGGAGCAAGCGGCCAAGGTAAATCCTGGGCGCTTGACCGAGCTGCGGGCGAACTCTCTGGTTCAGGCGAAGTCGTCGTTGTTCTAAATACCTCGGGTGACCCTGCTGAGGACCGCCGGCGGGCCGGTCAGGTTTTTTGCGAACAGATCTGGGATCACGACCACAGCTTCTCGCTCGAGCGCTTGGCGGAGAAGGTCGCTCGCGTTCGCGAGGGCGCCACGTACCAACCCTGGCTTACGCTCTTCATCGATGGCGTTCAAGATGCGGACTATGTCCAACGCCTGGTGAGAGGCCAGTGGTCCTCCCTTGGCATTCGGCCGGTATTGGGTGTCACCACCCAGGAGGAGGGTGACCGCCCCTCGTGGCTGCCGAGTGGCTGCGTGTCGATTCGGCTTCTCGACTTCACCATCGCGGAGCTGATCCGTTTCTGGAGAACGAACCTCGCGCCGGGTGTTGCGTTCCCCCCTGTAGATGTATGCGACCTCATCCGGCGTCCCTTCCTGGCCCGGCTTTACGTTGATTCTGTCGGATCCTCGGGTGGATGGGTGCCCTCGGTCGAGTACGAGTTGATTGAGCAATACTGGCGAGATCGAACACAGAACTGCGGCCTGGCCGCCGCTGCACTGACGGATCTCGCTGCTGATCTCTTCGATAGGTGGGTCTACCCGTGGCCCAATTCGATGCTACGGAGCAAGGGGCTTGGAGACTCCGACCTGGATCGACTTCGCGCCGCCGGTCTGCTAGCACCGTCTGACCAAGGTCGGGCAGTCCGGGTTTGGCACGAACGGCTGCTGCAGTGGATGGTTGCGGAGGGGTTGGCCGCGAGGCTGGATACCGGCGAACTCGACCAGGCCGCCTTTTTGGAGAGAGCGCTGGCGGGGGCTACAGGAGAGCAACCCCTAGGCAGCCGCTTCGGATACGTTCCAATGGACGCCCTGTGGATAGTGGCGGATCCTCGAGGCAGACATCCCGGCGTAGCCGTCGCCGTGTTGCAAGGCCTCGAAGCTGAGCGAACAAACTTCTCCCTCTTATCGTCACTCGGGTCGAGAATGGTTCCTCACATCTTCGCCCGCCTTCGGCAGCTCGCCGGGCCGATTCGCTGTCGGACCATCCGGTACTTGGAGGTCCTCGAATCGATCGGTGGGGCCGAGGTGGCTCTTGGTGCGGTCGCCCTCTTGCGAGAAGGTGATCCCTCCCTTCAGCGGATGGCGATCCGCCTCCTCAAGGCCCACGGGACCGCCGAGGCGCTCGATCGGCTGTGGGAACTCTATCAGCAGTGGTCGGACGATACTGACGTTCGAGGGGCTGCGGGAGATCGTAGCAACCGAGGCGAGCTGGTGACCGTTCGTCTCTCCGACACTGCGGATGCCGAAGAGGCCCTCCGGTCCTGCGTGCCTGCCCAGGCGCACTGGCTCGAACTTGCCATCAGCAAGGCAGGCTCACGACACATCCACGTCCTGCTCTACCTGCTCTCCGAACTGGAGGCTGCTGGCGATGTATGGCAGCGGGTCAAAGCTCACGCCATCGCCACCGTCGAGTCTCGACGTGAACGATCCATAGCACTCTGCATCGAGCGATTCTGTGATCGGGAGGAACTCGGCTGGTTGGAGCAGCGTCTCGATCATCCGGAGGAGTTCGTGGCACCCTTCGTAAAGAGGGCAGCATACTCCCTCGCTCCCGAGATGGTCTTGCGACATGTTGGAGAGGAGACATGGGAAGCGGAACGGTTGTTCCGAAGGCTGTGGCTCCCTTGGCTGCAGCTCGAGCGCCTGAAAGACGCAACGCACGTGATCAGCGAAACACGGCGACAGTTCGGCGATCCCTGGAAGGCTGCTGCGTTCTTTGATGGACGGGAATCATGGCTTCCGGCCGAGTTGCTCGAACTCCTCCTAGACGACACAGAGAGAACGGTCGGCCAAGAGCTCGAACACCCGCGCACCGATGGGCGCGACCCTCTCTACAGGCGGTTCCGCTTCCTCGAGCGAGTCTCCCGTCCGACCCTCCTCGAGCGGTTCTGGCACCGCGCAGGAAGGCCCCTTGAACGAGATCTGGCAGTCTGGTTGGTTTCGCAGGGGGCGTGCGATGACCGCGGTTCTCGGCTCACCGTGCAGGCGGGCCGAGCTGTTCTGTGCAAGATCGCCGGGAAAGAGATCGCTCGGGTCGCCAACGCCGATCTTCAACGGGCTACAACGCGGTGGGGCCGAGCCCCTGGCGTGCATCTCGCGCTGCGGCGTTCTGATGACGGCACCGTCGAGCTCCTCGAGGGAATCGCTCGCAACCCAGAGCTGGACACAATCGGCGTCTCCCAGCCCTTTCCCCTCTCACAGCGGCATGCGCTGGAGGCGCTGGCGGTCCTAGGCGCGGACGAGGCGCTCATTCCAGGCATCATACAGTGGGGCACGAAGCTGTCGAGAGAATTCCCGGAGTACCTCGACGGCCGAAAACTCGCTGACGGCGCTATTGCCTGCGCGCGTGCCAGCCTGGAGGCACCCGAAGGCCCAAGCCCAGGCGAGATCATCGCCCTCGGGCTGAGTGGTCATGCGGATGTGTCACCGAGGATCTTGGGCATCCTGCGCCGGGTAGAGCCCGACTCTGAGCTGAGTATCGCGTGCATCCTGGCCCTTGAGTACCTTGGCGACGGTTCAGAGGAGACGGTCGACGCTTTGGCAAAGGCTCTGAAACTGCCGGAGACCCACTACGTCGCATGGCGAGCGCTGTTCTCCGGAAGTCGCTCACCGCGAGCGTTCCAGACCCTCTTGGCCTACCTGGAGGGTGCCCCTTCCGAGACTGGGGGAGACCTTGCGTTGAACCTGCTGGTCAATCCCGAGACCCGCACCGAGACTGCTCGCATGCTCTGGAGGACCGTCGATCCAGAAACGTTCCGCTTTCAGTTCGGCGACTATCTGGAGTACTTCGCTGGGTTGGGTGACACAGGAACTCAGGACCTGTTCATGGAGGAGGCGTTCGCCAGCAGAAGCTCCCGATGGTTCCGCTCCTCGCCGCGCTCAGCGATACGAGGGCTTGGCCAGAGGGAGCCGAACGAGGCCTTTCACGCCGCCGAGATCCAACTGAGCACAGGTCCCCGCGATGAGAGGCCGAGCTACCCTCCGCTTCTCCTTGAGCTTGACCCTGAAAGAGCCTTAAGGCTGTTCGCAGAATCCGTGAGGAAGAGTGAAGACATCATCGTGCTGCGGGCTATCGGTGAGGCTTTGGACGACAGCGGCCAGGAAGCCATGCTCCGAAGTTGGCTCTCGTCGCCAGATCCCCGTCTTCGGGAGGGTGCCTGTTTCGCATCCACTCCGTTCCGGTGGTCCCCGGGGCTCGACACTTGCCTGCTTGAACGCCTGCGCGATCCAAGCTGGCGTGTCCGACCAGCGGCGTCCCACGCGCTCGAAGCGCTTCGTCAGGAACGAGAGGTTCGCCGGCTGATTGACATGCTCGAGGCCGAAGCCGATCGCGCCCGCCGCTGGGCGATTGTCGATGCCGCCGTGGACCTCGGCGACCCTGGAGTTTCTCCTCGCTGTGGCGCAGAAAACTGGGTCGCGCGGCTCTGCGACGGCCTGCCGTTCGCCATTAAGAAGCATGTCTTTGATCGCCTTAAGTCCCGTAGGGAGGAACTTTGGAAACGGCTTGAGAAGGAACGGCGTTCGTGATCAGCCGGTATGGAGCACTGTGTGAGCGGCGATGGCTCACTCGACCTGAAGCTCCGAGAGCACGATCACGGCCGGGAAGTCCACGCGGCGGAGGGCGAAGTCGTTGGTGAGAAAGGCCGCGCAACCGGCCTCCATCGCGACGGCGAGCTGGATGGCGTCCGGGGTCTTCAGGCGATGCCTCGCGCGCAGAGCGGCGGCGCGCTCGGCGACCTGGGGTCCGATCGGCTCGAGGCGGAGATAGGGCGTGTGGAGCAACAGGGACTTGTACTCGCGGGCAAGGTCGGTCGCGCCTCGCTCGAAGGGCAGCGTCAGGACCTCGGTCAACGTGAGCACCGAACTGACGAGCTGGAGTTCCCCGCGCTCCGCACGCTCGATCACCGCTCGCACGAGCGGCCCGAACGAGGAGTGACCTTCGACGAGGTAGATGAGGGGAGCAGTGTCCAGAGCGAGCCGGCCGACTCCGGTCAGAGCAGCCGACAGCGTGGTCATGGACGCCGGTCCCACTCCTGGCGCAGCCGGCTCACGTAGTCCTGCGCGTCCACCGCGCCCCAGAGTTCAGCCCCCAGTCCCTCCAGCTCGAGGAGGCTGCGGGCGCGGCCACCTTCCTCCTCGCCGGCGGCTTCGTTCAAGATTCGCCGCGCGAGATCCAGCCGATCGGGCAGAGGGAGCTTCCGGATCTGCTGGTCATAGAGCTCGTCGAGTGTGACCGTGGGCATGATTCCGCTCCCGCACTTCGGATCTCGTGCAGACCTTCGATTGTACCAGTGGCCGCCGGCCCGCCTGAGGGCACGCGTGTGCCCGCAGGCGGCTGGCTCGTCTAACGCTGCACCGACTCCTCGTTTTCTTCCTTGTAGGCCTTGAGCGCTGCGTTCATCTGCGACTGATAGCCTCTCCCTTGGGCGCGGAACCAGGCCACCACGTCTGCGTCGAGTCTCAGGCTGATCCGTTGCCTGTGAGGCACCGGCTTGAGGCCCCTGCGAACCAGAGCCCGCGCGAAGGCTCGGGGCCCGATCTCAGGCAGGTCGCTCAGGTCGATGTCTCGGTCCTCGATCGCGTTGCGCCGCTTGGCCTTGTCTCGCCCGGAGTCCACGCTGGCAGTGTAACGATGCTCTGTAGTGCCATCAAGCGCCGGAAGGGCGGTCTATCCTCGTGGAGAAGCGCTTGGACATCGCAGTCATCGGCGGCGGGGTCGCCGGCCTCTCAGCCGGCGTCCGCCTGCTCGAGGCCGGGTTCGGCGTCGTGGTGTACGCCGCGGGCTTGACGCCGGAGACCACCAGCGACGTCGCCGGCGCCTACTGGTACCCGTACCGCGTCGGCCCGCGGGAGCGGGTGGAGGCGTGGGCGCGGGGGACGTATGGGGCGCTCGAGAGGCTGGCGGGGGATCCGGCGACCGGCGTGTCGATGCGGCAGGTGGTCAAGCTCCTGGGGCCGGAGGGTGAGGAGCCGTGGTGGAGTGGCTGGGTGCGGGGGTTCGAGATCGAGCCGCCGGGGCGGTGGCCGCTGCCGTATGCGCACGGGCACCGGATGGTGGTGCCGCTGGTCGAGACGCCGGTCTACATGCCGTGGCTGCTCGAGCGGTTCCGGGCGCTCGGCGGGCGGGTGGTGCGGCGGCGGGTGGGGTCGCTCGAGGAGATGCTGGCGGAGCACCCCCTGGTCGTCTGCTGCGCGGGACTCGGGGCGCGCGAGCTGGCGGGGGACGACTCCGTCGTGCCGGTGCGCGGGCGGGTGGCGATCGTGCGCCGGCCGGCGGGGCTCGGCGAGGGGCTGTTCGGCTGGGTCGAGGGGCAGCGGCTCTCCTACATCATCCCTCGCCGCGACGGCGTGCTGCTCGGCGGCACCTACGAGCCGGGGGAGACCTCGCTGGCGCCCGACCCGGCGGCGGTGGAGGAAATCCGGCGGCGGTGCGTCGAGGTCGAGCCGCGGCTGGCCGGCGCCGAGGTGCTCGCCGAGAAGGTCGGGCTGCGGCCGGTGCGGCCCTCGGTGCGGCTGGAGCTGGAGGAGCGGCCCGGCGGCCGCGCCGTGATCCACGACTACGGGCACGGCGGCTCGGGCTACACGCTGTCGTGGGGGTGTGCCGAGGAGGTCGCGGCGCTGGCTCGCGGCTGGGCCGGCGTCTGAGGCGGGCGAGTGCGTCCCCAGGACAGCTCCTGCCGCGGTGGGCCGGTAGCGAGGGACCTACGCCCGCGCGCCGAGCAGCCGCGCCGGGAGCCGGAACAGCGCGCGGAGGAAGTCGAAGACGCCGTCGACCGCGATGCCGAGCAGCCGAAACGGCAGCGCCAGCAGCCAGACGATCGGGTAGAGCACGAGCGCCAGCAGCGCCAGCGGCCAGCACACGACGAGCAGCAGCAGCCAGAGCAGGAATCCCTTCATCGCGTCCTCCGGTGTCTCCCTCCGAGCCGATACTACGCAAGCGGACGCCGTCGGGTTCCGGGGCGGGGTCCGGCCGCGCCCCGGCGGCTGGTAGGATTTCCCTCCCGCGGCCGGCGTGACGCCGGGCGTGGAGAGGACGAAACGGGCACGATGATGACGGCCGAGCACAGCGAGGCGGTCCCCGCCTGGCGGCGGACCGTGGGCACTGCGGTGGCGGTGTTCCTCGGCGCGGTGCTGCTGCTCGCGGCCTACGCCAAGGCGATCGACCCCGAGGCGTTCGCCGAGCAGATGCGTACCGAGGGGCTGACCTTCGGCCTGCCGGCGATGGCGCTGGCGCTCGCCGCGCTGGCGCTCGAGGCAGGGCTCGGCACCGCGCTCGTGCTCGCCGTGCGCCGGCTCTGGGTGCTGGTGCCGGCGGCGCTGCTCTCGGCGTTCTTCCTCGCCCTGAGCGGCCGCAACTGGTGGCTGGCCGCGACCGGCCGGCGTGACGCCGACGCTTCCTGCGGCTGCTTCGGCAACTTGGTCGAGCGCACGCCGGCCGAGGCGTTCGGGCAGGACCTGCTGCTGCTCGGCGTGCCGGCGCTGCTCGCCTTCCTCGGCCGGCCGCGCGGCGGGCCGCGGGTGCCGGCCCTGCGGACCGCGGCGGCGGTGCTGGCGGCGGCGGCGGTGGCCGGCTTCGCCTGGTGGGCGCCCGAGCTGCCGCTCGACGACCGCGCCACCCGGCTCGCCCCGGGTGTCGAGGTCGCCGAGCTGTGCGCGGGCGCCGGCGACGGCCGGGTCTGCCTCGACGCCGTGGTGCCGGAGCTGGCCGAGGGCGAGCACGTGGTGGTGCTCTCCGGGCTCGAGGACCCGGCGCTGACCGGCGCGATCGACCGACTCAACGACTACGCGATCGACGCCGCGCCGGCCGGCGCACCGTCGCTGTGGCTGCTCAACCCCGACCCCCTGGAGGCGCAGCGCGGCTTCTACTGGCGCTGGGGGCCGGCGTTCGCGGTGCGCGAGGCGCCGCCGGCGCTGCTGCGGCCGCTCTACCGGCGGCTGCCGCGCTCGTTCCTGGTCCGCCACGGCGAGGTGGCGGCGACCTGGAGCGGCCTGCCGCCGCTCGAACGGCTCGCCGCGGCCGGCGCCGGCGACTCGGCCGAAGGGCCCGCAGGGACACGCGCCGCGGCCGACGGCACTACCATTGCTTACCCACAGGCCGGATCGCCCGACGCCGGCCGCGGCCGGCAAACCGCACCAAGAGAGGATCCGTGACCACATGAAGCACCTCCGTTCCAATGGCGTCCCACGGCGCGAGCGGCGCGCTGCATCAGCCCTGGCCGCCCTGGCCGCCGCGGCCGCCATCCTGGCGTGCCTGCCTGCCGCCGCGCAGCCGGCCGCAGACGCCCTCCTGCGCGACTTCGTGCCCACCGGCGACTTCGTGCTCGAGGTCGAAGGCCAGAAGGCCGAGGGCGCCGAGATCTACCAGACCGAGCGGGTGGCGGCGATCCTGGTCGTCACCTCCAAGCTCGCAGCGCCGGCGCTGCTTCAGCCACGGGCGGGCACGGTCGAAACCGTCAGTCTGATGAGCCTGGCGCGCCGTCCCGACGGCACGATCGACGTCCTCGCCAACGCCGAGCTGGCGCCGGCGGGGCGCTTCACGCTCGAGGACGAAAACGTCCGGTTCAGCGTCGGCGGCAAGAGCGCCTTGCTCAAGCCCAAGCCGTACCTGCTCGGCCTGCAGGACGCCGGCGACCTGCTCGCCGACAAGCCCGAGTACGCCCGCGGCGCCCGCGAGTACCGCCCCTACGAGCCGAGTGTCGAGTCGTTGCGCGCGATCGAGCGGCCGGTGCGGGTGCGGGTCTACTTCGGCTCGTGGTGCCCGGCCTGCGGGCGCATGGTGCCGCCGCTGCTCAAGGTCGTCGAGCAGCTCGAGGGATCGAACGTCGGCTTCGAGTTCTACGGCCTGCCGCAGGACTTCGCCGGCGAGCCGGCGGCCGAGGCGGACGACGTCCACAGCGTGCCGACCGGGATCGTCTGGGTCGGCGGCAAGGAGGTCGGGCGGCTGTCGAGCCCCGAGCACTGGAAGCTGCCGGAGTCGACGCTGGTCGAGATCCTCAACGGGGGCGGTCGCGGCTAGCCTCCAGCCGAGAGCGCGTCGAGCGGGTGCCGGCCGCCGTTGTGCCAGGCGGCGTCCGGTGACTGGAGGTCGCCCGGCGCGGCGAAGCGGCTGACGCCGAGGCCGGCGAGCGCGGGGCGGAGCGCCTCGGCGTCGGGGCCGGCGAGGGCGGCGCCCTGGAGCCGGCCGCGCCAGGGGGCGAGCAGCTCCGGCAGCGCGGCGAGGTCGGCGAGCGGGTGGACGCGGACCGTTCGCAGGCCCGGGGTGGGGCGGAAGGCGGGGTGCGGGTCGACGATTACGGTGCCCGCCGGCAGCGGCAGCGGCGGCCGGCGCAACCCGGAGAGGTCGGCCTCGGCGCGGAGCTGCTGGACCGCGGCGGCCGCCGGGTGTTCGATCGGGCCGGGCGGCCAGCGCGCGGCGAGGTCGCGCAAGGCGCCGGCCAGCGCCTCGGCCAGCTCGCCGGCGTCGCCGGCGGTGTAGGCCGCGGTCACCGAGAGACATCCCCGCTGATCGAACAGCGCGACGTCGCGGGCGAGGCCTTCGGCGGCCCGCCGCGGGTCGGCGCCGGCGCCGAGGACGGCGAGGCTGGTCTTCGGCCCGTAGCCGACCAGCTTGCCCGGCGCGCGCCGGGCGAGATCATCGAGGGTCTCCCGCTCACCGTAGGCGAGCACGCGGCCGGCGGCCTCGAGCAGCGGCGCCTCGAGCGCGCGGTCGCCGCCGCGCCAGGTGATCGCCGCGACCGCTCGGCCGAGTACCGGCTCCCGACGCGCCAGGGCGGCCGCGAACGCCGGCGCGAACAGCGGCTCGGCGGTCGGCGACTTGACGATCGCGGGCCGCCCGAGGGCGAGCGCCGGCAGCAACGGCTGGACCGCCAGCGCCGGCAGGTTGGCGGCGAGGATCGTCAGGACCGGCGAGTTCGGCGGCGGCGCGCCGGTCGAAAGCCGCTCGGACGCCTCGGCGAACAGCTTTGCCGCCGGCTCCCGCGCGACCCCTCCGAGGACCGCCTCGAGCCCTGCAGCCAGTCCCTCCGGCGACAGCCGGCAGTTCCGCGCGAGAGGACTCTCGAGCGCCCGGCGCTCCGCGGATCGCGAATCGCGGAACGCCGCCACCGTCTCGCCCCACACCGCGAGCAACCGCTCGCGGCCGAGCCCCCGGAGAGCCTCGCCACCGCGGACCACGCGTGCCGCGAGCGCCCGGAGCGCTTCGGGAGTCCAGCCCACCGCCGTGAGGCTAGCCCGCCTGGTGCTCGCGCGGCGCGACCGGCTGGGGGCGGTTGGCCGGTGGCAGCGCGGGCAGGAGGATGCCGCCGGAGATCACCATCCGCACCCCCTCCTCGACCGTGATCGGCAGGTCGATCGCCTCGTTGCGGGGGACCAGCAGCAGAAAGCCGCTGGTCGGGTTCGGCGTGGTCGGCACGAACACCAGCAGCAGGTCGCCCAGCCGCTCGTTGATCTCGCCCCAGCGGGCGCCGCCGGTGACGAAGCCGAGAGCGAAGAGGTCCTTCTTCGGGTACTCGATCAGGACCACCCGCTTGAACGCCTCGGTCTGGTTCTTCGACACGGTGTCGAGGATGCCCTTGGTCGCGCCGTAGATCGACTTCGCCACCGGCAGCCGCAGCAACACGCGCTCAAAGCTGCGCAGCAACCGGCGGCCGGCGACATTGGTCGACAGCCAGCCGAGCAGCAGGATCAGCAGCAAGGTCAGCAGCACCCCCAGGCCGGGGATGTGCACCGGCGCCTCGGCGCCCAGCGCCCGCCCGAGCAGGCGGCTGACCAGCGGCGCGAAGATGCCGTCCATGAAGCGGAAGATCTGGACCAGCACGAAGACGGTCACCGCGACCGGGATCAGGATCAGGATGCCGGTGACCAGCATGCGCCGCAGCCGGGCGCGCCAGCCGGGATGATTGCGCGCGGACAGACGCGGCGGGGAGGATCGGCGGCGGGCCATGGCGTGAGCGTATCAGCGGCCGAGCGCCGGCGGGCCTGTGCTAGCTTCGCGCCTCGTGAGCGACCTGGTGATCGAACGGCCGACCGCGGCGTCGTCGATGGCGGAGGCGCGCCCCCGGCTCGACGTCGCGCTCAAGGAGCAGTTCCCCGGCGGCATGCTCCAGCGGCGCTGGGAGGGCGACGTCCTCCACCTCATCGGGCCCGGCGCCTCGGGCACCATCGTCTACGAGGCCGGCCGCTTGGTCGGACGGGCCGAGCTGAAACCGCCGGCCTCGCTGATGCGCCCGGTGATCGAAAAGAAGATCACCGCCGCCCTGGAGGCGCTCGCCGGCTAGCGGTGGAGACCCGCGCCGGAGGCCCCGGACCGCCCGCACCCTTCGCTCCTTCGAGCAGCGATCCCGGCAACGGCCGCAGCCTGCCGGCGCTGCTGCTCGCCCAGGCGGCGGCGCAGAGGGAGCAGCCGTGGCTGTTCGTCCAGCGCGGCCTCGACTGGCGGTGGCGGTCGTTCGGCGCCGTCGCGGCGCGGGTCGAGCGGCTGCGCTCGGCGCTCGCCGCGGCGCTGGCGGGGCTGCCGCCGGCGGGCGCGAGCGGCGGTGCGGCACGCCGCATCGGCTTCGAGGACGATGGCGGGCCGGAGGCGGTCGCCCTCGACCTGGCGATCCAGGCGGCCGGGGCGTGCGCGGCGCCGCTGCCGCAGGGGCTGGCGGGGGAGGCGCTCCTGTCTGCGCTGGCGGAGCGCGGCTGCGCGGCCCTCGCCCGGCTCGATGCCGGTGCCGCGCCCGGCGCGGCTCCGGCGGAGCCTCTTGCCGCCACCGCCACCTTGTCGGTAGGCGCCTGTGAATCGGCGGCGCCCGGGCCGAGTCAACACTGTGCGCCCGTCTTCCACCTGCCAGGTGACGAACCTTCCGGCGAGTCCATCGCACCGCCGGCACCGCCCTCGGGCGGCGGATCCGTGCTGGTCACCTGGGAGGGTCGCTGGAAGGAGGTCTCGCAAGGCGAGCTGATCGCCGGTGTGGAGGAGCTCGGCGCCCGCCTCGCTCCCCCGAAGCCGCCGCGCCGATCTCGCCGTCCCGCTGCCATCCGCCGGTCGGCCCGCCCGGAGCGCGAGGTCCTCGTCCTGCCGCGCCCGCTCGCCGACCCCGCGGGCCGCCGCCTCGCCGCCTGGGCGCTCGCCGCCGGCGCCGCCCTCGTGCTCGAGCCCGACCGCGCGCTCCTCGCCGCCACCGCAGCCTGGGTGCGCCCGACGGTGTTCGCCGGCGACCCGGCCGAGATCGCGGCGCTGCGCGCCGAGGTCGAGGCGCGCCGCCGCCGCCGCGGCCTGCCGTTCGGCCGGCTGCACACGGTGGCCGTGCTCGGCGGCGAGGCGCTCCCGGCCGCCGAGAGCGCCTTCTGGGCCGGCCGGGGAGCGGCGGTGAGCGTGGTATAAGTCGGGGTCCCGAGATCGAGGGAGGAGAGTCCCCATGGCCGAGACCGACCGGGAATCCAACCAGCCCGCCAAGCCCCCGCCGGCCCCGCCGCCGCCTCTGCCGCCGGTCAACGACGCCTCGGCCGAGGAGGAGATCCGCGAGCGCGCTGACACGGTGTGGGTCCACGGCGGCCGGCCTGCTGCGCGGGTGACCGGCGCGGTCGGCCGCAAGGAGGCGACGGGGCCGCGCGGCCGGATCGCCGTGATCGCCGGCTGCCGCACGCCGTTCGTCAAGGCGGGCACGCATTTCCAGAAGATGGGCGTGGTCGACCTCTCGGGGGTCGCGGTCCGGGAGCTCCTGGCGCGCACCGCGATCGACCCGGACGAGATCGAGCTGTCGGTCTTCGGGGTCGTGGTGCCGCAGCTCGACGCCCCCAACCTCGGCCGCGAGGTGGTGTTCCGCGCCTCGATGCCGATGGCCACGGTCGGCACCACCGTCAACCTCGCCTGCGCGTCGTCTAATCGGGCGATCACCTTCGGCGCCGAGGCGATCCTGCGCGGCGAGTGCGAGGTGGTGCTCGCCGGCGGCGCCGAGTCGCTGTCGAACGTCCCGATCCGCTTCTCCGACAACGCCGCGCGCCGCTTCGTCGAGCTGTCGAAGGCGCGCAGCGTCGCCGACAAGCTGGCGGTGATCTCGAAGCTCCGGCCCAAGGACCTGGCGCCGGTGGCGCCGGCGATCGCCGAGTACACGACCGGCCAGACCATGGGCGAGTCGGCGGAGAAGATGGCCAAGGAGAACGACGTCTCCCGCCGCGCCCAGGACGAGATCGCGCTGATGTCGCACCAGCGGGCGGCCGCCGCGCACGAGCAGGGGTGGTTCGCCGAGCACCTCGCGCCGGTGTTCCCGCCGCCCGGCTACGACCAGGCGGTGACCTTCGACACCGGCGTCCGCGCCGACACCTCGATGGAGAAGCTCGCGGCCCTGAAACCCGTCTTCGACCGCCGCTACGGCACGCTGACCGCCGGCAACTCGAGCCCGCTGACGGACGGCGCCTCGGCGGTGCTGTTGATGACCGAGGAGAAGGCGAAGGCGCTCGGCTACGAGCCGCTCGGCTACCTGCGCTCGTGGGCGTGGGCCGGCGTCGACCCGGGCGAGCAGCTCCTCCAGGGGCCGGCCTACGCCGCGCCGGCGGCGCTCGAGGGCGCCGGGATCACGCTCGCCGACGTCGACCTCATCGAGATGCACGAGGCGTTCGCGGCGCAGATCCTCTCCAACCTCAAGGGCTTCGCGTCGAAGAAGTTCGCCACCGAGGAGCTGGGGCGCAGCAAGCCGCTCGGGGTGGTGCCCTTCGACCGCTTCAACGTCACCGGCGGCTCGATCGCGATCGGCCACCCGTTCGGCGCCACCGGCGCCCGGGTCACGATGCAGCTCCTCCACGAGCTGAAGCGCCGCGGCGGCAACCTCGGCCTCGCCACCGTCTGCGCCGCCGGGGGGACCGGCTTCGCGATGGTGGTCGAGCGGGAGTAGGGGGATCAGCGCTGCGCCGCTCGCCGGCATGCTGGTGGTCGACCTCTCGCGGCTCCTCCCCGGGCCGCTGACGGCCCGGCTGCTCGCCGATCTCGGCGCGCGGGTGGTCAAGATCGAGGAGCCTCGGTTCGGCGACCCGGTGCGGCTGGCGCCGCCTCTGGCCGGCGGCGAGAGCGCGCTCGGGTCAATGCTGCTCGCCGGGGTCGAGAGCGTCGCCCTCGATCTCAAGAAGGAGCGGGCGCGCGAGGTGCTGCTGGCGCTGCTCGAGCGCGCCGACGTCCTGCTCGACGCCTTCCGCCCCGGCACCCTCGAGCGGCTCTGGCTCGCTCCGGCGATGCTCGCCGAGCGCTTCCCGAAGCTGGTCCACTGCTCGCTGACCGGCTGGGGCACCGGCGGTCCCTGGGCCGGCCGGGCCGGTCACGACCTTACCTACCAGGCCGCCGCCGGCACCCTCGCTCCGACCGCCGCGATGCCGGCCGCGCCCTGGGCCGACGTCGCCGGCGCCTGGAGCGCGGTGGCGGCGATCCTCGCCGCGCTGGTCGAGCGCGCTCGCACCGGCCGCGGTGCCCGCGTCGAGGCCGCCCTCTACGACGCGGCGCTGCACGCCAACCTCCTCGCCTGGGCCGAGGAGGCCGGTCGCCCGCACGCGGTCGGCGAGCCGCTGGCGCTCACCGGCGGCCTCGCCTGCTACAACCTCTACCGGAGCGCCGACGGAGTGCCGATCGCCCTCGCCGCCCTCGAGCCCCACTTCTGGCGCCGCTTCTGCGCCGCCGCCGGAGCGCCCGGTCTACGCCGCCTCCACCTGCGGCGCGACCCCGCGGCGCGGAGCGCGGTGGCCGCCGTGATCGCCACCCGCACCGCCGCCGAGTGGTCGGCCCTCGCCGCCGAGCACGACCTCCCGCTCGAGCCGGTGCGCTCCGCCGCCGAAGCCGCCGCCCACCCCCAGGCCGGCCCCGCCGGCGTGCTTGCCCAAGGCCCCGCCGGCCTCCCCCGCCTCGCCTTCCCGGCCCGCTTCGACGGCGCCCGCCCGCCCGCCGCCGCCGCCGCCCCCGCCCTCGGCGCCGATACCGACCGCCTCCTCGCCGAGCTGGGGATCAACATCCCCGTCCCCCGCCGGCGGGCGGCCGGCGTCGGCCTGCGGTTCACCCTTCGCGGGTTGCTCGCGCGCTGGCTGGCGAAGCGCGGCTGAGTCGCGACCGGAGGGTCGGCGGCGGCCGCGAACGATCGCGTCGGCCTGGGCGCTTTCAGACCCTGGATCGGCCTGCTACGGGCCGGCCTCGCGGCGCAGCCCCTCGAGGTCCCAGCCGCGCAGCCGCCCGCCGGCCCGGTAACTGCTCTCGAGGAACCGCAGCAGCTCCTCCGCCGGATCGGCGGCCGCGCGCACCGCGTCGTAGGCGAGCAGCGCCTGGGGCGTTCCGGTGCGCAGGTTCCAGCCCGCCGCCTCGGGCTCGAGCGGCTCGGCGTCGAGGCCGTCGGGCGAGGGGTGGGTGTAGGAGTAGAAGCTCGGCTCGGGCACCGCGTCGTCGCCGGCCCAGAAGCCGAAGCTGATCACCTCGTGGGTGTAGGCCTCGCGGGTCGAGGCGTCGGCCTCCGGCAGCTCCGGCCCGCGGTCGCCGTTGAAGCGGGTGTAGGCGAGGTCGAGGCTGTGCCAGAAGAGGTGGATCGGCGTCGCCTTGCCGTAGAAGCGGCCGGCGAATCGCGCGAGCACCGATTCCACCCAGATCAGGATGCGCCAGAACCGGCGTACCGCGCCGGGGTCCCAGGCAGTGTGCTCGCGGTCCCCGGGGAACGGCGTCTCGATGTCGATGCCGTACGGCCGGGCGAGGATGCCGGCGTCGATTCCCAGCTCGCCGAGCGCGCCGAAGAGCTGCTCGTAGAGCTGCGCCACCGGCTGGCCCTCGAGCTCGAATCCGCGGCGGCCGCCGTCGGTGGTCAGGACGGTCAGCACCGAGCCGGGGACGTCGATCTCGATCTCGAAGGCGCGCCGGCCGCCGTCGAGGGGGATCGGCCGTGTCGTGAGCCCGCGCGCCGAGACGTAGAGCGGCACGTGCCACCAGTGGTTCAGCGACGGCATCATGCCGAGGCGGACCTTGCCGATCATCTGGAGCAGCAGGTGGAGGGTGGTCTTGGTGTCCAGCCACTCGCGGTAGGGGAGGGGCGGGAGGTCGGTGGTCGCGGGGTCGGGTCGTTCGCTCACGGTGTGTCTCCTCGAGCCGGCGAGCGCGCTCAGAACGTCGTCCCGTCTTCGTAGCACCAGGCCCAGGTCTCGCCCGGCTGGAACGACTTGACGATCGGGTGGCGGGTGGCGTGGTGGTGCGCTGTGGCGTGCTTGTTCTTCGACGAGTCGCAGCAGCCGACGTGGCCGCAGGTCATGCAGATGCGCAGGTGGACCCAGGTGTCGCCGATCCGCAGGCAGTCCTCGCAGCCCTGCGCGCTCGGCGTCACCGCGCGGGCCTGGCGGGTGTGCGAGCAGAGCTTTGTCCGGTTCTGGCGGTCGCTAAGTCTGATCGTGGTCGTCATGGTCGTCGTCGTCGGGCGTGAGGCGTCGCGGGCTCCCGAGGTTGGGGCGCGACGGGCATCCGGCCCGGATCCGATCGTATCCGGACCGGCCGCGTAGGCGTCGAGCACCGCGGTGACGATCCGCTCGATCCCCTCCCCGTCCTCGGTACGGTCTTGGGCGACGACGGACGAGGCCCCGGCGGCCCGCAGCGCCGGCACGTTGCTCTCGAAGCGGGTGCGCGCCACCACCTCGAGTTCGGGGTTGAGCGCCCGGGCGGCGCTGACCACGCGGCGGGTGGTCTCGAGGTCGTCGTCGGCGACCGCAAGCAGCCGCGCGGTCCGGACGCCGGCCCGGGTCAGCTCGTGCCGCCGCGTGTAGTTGCCGCGCAGGACGAGCAGGCCCTCCTCTTCGGCCTCGCGCGCGCCTCCCGGGCTCAGCGTGACGATCAGGTAGGGGATCGCCCCGGCGTCGAGCGCGCGGGCGAGGCTGCGGCCCGCCTCGCCGTAGCCGGCGACGATCACGTGCCCGCGCGGCGGAGCGTGGCCCGCGGGATCCCGCCGGACTCGGAAGGCCAACGGTTCGGGGTCCGGCTCGACCGCCCCGCGGCGCCGCAGCCGGTCGCCGAGCCCGGCGAGGACCGGCGTCGCCATCATCAACACCACCGTCGCCGCGATGAAGGTCTGCGGTCCGCCGTCCTCGAGACCCGCCGGGAACAGCCCGGCCGCGCGGCCGGTGCGCTCGAGCACGAACGAGAACTCGCCGACCTGGGCGAGCAGCAGTGCGGTGAACGCGGTGGTGCCGGCGGCGTAGCCGAGCACCTTGAGACTCACGCCGGTCGCCAGCACCTTGACGACCAGCACGGCGCCGATCGCCCCGAGGATCAGCAACGGGCGCGCGACCAGGAACCCCGGATCGAGCAGCAGGCCGACCGAGACGAAGAACGTCGCGCTGAACAGGATCTGGAGCGGCAAGATCTCGCCGAACACCATCGCGGAAAAGCGGCTCTCGCTGACCACCAGGCCGGCGAGGAACGCCCCCAGCGAGAGGCTCACGCCGGCCAGGCTGGTCGCCCAGGCGGTGCCGAAGCAGACCGCGACCACGGTGAGCAGGAAGATCTCCTGCGAGCAGGTGCGCGCCACCGCTTCGAGGATCTTCGGCATCACCCGCCGGGCCACCACGAGCACGAGGGCGACGATCCCGGCTGCCTTGGCCAGCGCCAGGGCGATGCCCCGGGGCGCGCCGCCCTCGCCGCCGAGCATCGGCACGACCAGGACCATCGCGACCACCGCCAGGTCCTGGAAGATCAGGATCCCGAGCGACGCCTGGCCGCCCTCGGTGTCGGTCTCCCGCCGGTCCATGAGCAGCTTCATCACGATCGCGGTCGACGACAGCGCGACCAGACAGCCGGTGAAGAGCCCGGCCCGCCAGCCGACCCCGAACACCCGGAGCAGCCCGGTCACGACGACGACCGTCAGCCCGACCTGCACGCCGCCGCCGAGGACGATCAGCCGCTGGAGGCGCGCCAGCTTCGCCAGGCTGAACTCGATGCCGATGGTGAAGAGCAGCAGGATCACGCCGACCTCGGCGGCCGCCTCGATCAGCGCCTCGTCCCGTACCAGGCCGAGCGCGTGTGGCCCGATCAGCGCCCCGGCGATCAGGAAGCTGACGATCGGCGTCAGCCGCAGCCAGTGGCCGAGGTAGGCCACGAGCGCGCTCGCGACGAGCAGGACGACGAGCTCGGAGAGGAGGGCGGGGGTCACTCCCGGAACACCTGGTGGACGAACGCGACCGCGATCGATCCCTCGCCGACCGCCGACGCCACCCTCTTGACGTTGCCGCCGCGGACGTCGCCGACCGCGAAGACCCCGGGCTTGCTGGTCTCGAGCAGGTGAGGCCGGCGCGCGAGCGGCCAGCCCGCTGCCTCGAGGTCCTCGGGCGTGAGCGCCGGCCCGGTCTTGATGAAGCCCTTGGCGTCGAGCGCGACGCAGCCGTCGAGCCAACGCGTGGCGGGCGCAGCGCCGGTCATGATGAACAGGTGGCGGAGATCGTAGGTCTCCTCGCCGCCTTCACCGCGCCAGCGCACCCGCTCGAGATGGCCGTTTCCCTCGAGCGCGACCAGCTCGGTCCGGGCGTGGAGCGTGATCGCGGGGTTGTCCTCGATACGCCGGATCAGGTAGCGCGACATCGTCGCCTCGAGCCCGGCCGCGCGAACGACGAGGTGCACGCGCGCGGCGGTCTGGGCGAGGAAGACCGCGGCCTGGCCGGCGGAGTTGCCGCCGCCGACCACGATCGCCTCCTCGCCGGCACAGAGCTGCGCCTCCATGAAGGTCGCGGCGTAGTAGACCCCGGCGCCCTCGAAGCGCGCGAGGTCGGGCAGCGGGAGCTTGCGGTACTCGGCGCCGGTGGCGAGGATCACGCAGCGCGCCGGCACGCGCGGGCCGTCGTCGATCTCGAGCGCGTACGCCCGCGAGTCGCAGTCGAGCCGCCGGGCGCCCTTCGCCGCCATCAGTTGGGCGCCGAACTTCTGCGCCTGGGTGTAGGCGCGCGCGGTCAGCTCCTGGCCCGAGATGCCGGTGGGGAAGCCGAGGTAGTTCTCGATCTTCGAGGACGAGCCGGCCTGGCCGCCCGGCGAGGCCGACTCGAGGACCAGCACGTCGAGCCCTTCCGAGGCGGCGTAGACCGCGGCCGCGAGCCCTGCCGGCCCGGCGCCCACCACCACCAGATCCCGGACGTGCTCGCGGTCGATCGCCTCGTTGAAGCCGAGGCAGTCGGCGATCTCCTGGTTGGTCGGGTTGCGCAGCACGACGTTGCCGCGGCAGATCAGGATCGGGACGTCGCCGGCGCCGACCTCGAAGCGGTCGAGCAGCTCCTGGACCCCCTCGTCGTGGTCGAGATCGACGTAGGCGTAGGGGTGGCCGTTGCGGTTGAGGAACTCGCGCACGCGCAGGGTGGTGGCGCAGAAGCTCGAGCCGACGACCACGACGTCGCCGATCCCGTGCGCGATCAGCTCCACCCGGCGGAGGATGAAGGCGCGCAGGACAATCTCGCTCAGCTCGCCGTCGGTCTGGACCAGCGCGAGCAGGCGATCGCGGTCGAGCTCGATCGCCTCGCCCGGCTCGGCGGCGCGCAACTGGACGAGTGCGCGGCGGCCGGACAGCAGCGTGACCTCGCCGGTGAACTGGCCCGATCCGACCACCGCGACCAGCGTCTCATCGGCGCCGCACGGGCGGACGATCTCGACCCGGCCCGCCGTCACCACGAAGAACGGCACCGCGGCGTCGCCGGCCTCGACGAGCACCTCGCCGGCGCGGACCGGTCGCACGGAGCCGTGCGCCGCGACCCGCGCGATTTGCTCCGGTGTCAGCGTCGGAAACGTCTGGTCCGCCCGCGAGGGCAGACTTGGCGGGATCGGTGCGGCGACCTCGGCCATGGCGATGAACCTCCTGTCGTCGGCGGCCGGGGGCCGGCCGCCAGGTCGTCGGTCGGCCCTACGTATCACACCTGCAGAGCGGCGCGCGGGCGGCGCCTCGGGGGCCGATTGACCATGCCTGCAGGGCCGGCGAGGGTCTGGATCTACACCGCCAGCCCCAGGAATCTCGCCAGGGTCGTGTCGACTCTCTGCAAGGTCGCATCGTCAAGCCGCCCGATGCGCTGCCCGATCCTCCGACGCGGCACGGTGGCGGCCTTGTCGATCATGACTTGCGACGGCTTCCGCAAGCCGTTGCTCTCGCTCGGTTCGACCGTGACGCGGAACTGCGGCCAGGGGTGGAGCTCGCCGGTCAGGCGCAGGACCGTCACCGACTCCAGGGCCCGGAACGCGTCGTCCTGAACGACCAGCGCCGGACGTGGTTTTCCATCGTCACCAGGCAAGGCGATGGTGACGAGATCGCCGCGCCTCACTTCCATTCGTCGGCAAGCTCCAGCTCGGCTTCCAGCTCGCGCATGACCTGCGCCTCGTCGCTGTTCGGATCGCGCGCGGCCGCCGCCGCTTCCAGCGACTGCCGGTGCGCCTCGGCCTCGAAGACCTGCCGCTTCTTGCGCGCCACATGCTCGCGGATCAGCTCGCGCAGCAGCTCGCCCATCGCCTTGGATTCTTGCTTGGCCAGCTCGGCGAGATCGGCCTTGAGAGCCGGGTCCAGGCGAACGGTCACCATCTCGACCTTCGCTTCCGTGGTTGTCGGTCTCATCAGGCTCCTGACGTCCTACTCGCCGTACTCTACCATGTAATACACCCGTCTCTCCGCGACTACGGGCCTGCGGCTCCCACGCACCTCGCACCTGCCACCCGAAGCGTGACGGCCCGCATGGGCGTGGGCTATTACCCATAGTCTCCCAGATTCGGCTCGAGGCTCTCCTCGACGAGCTGGGTTCCGCTAGTGGCGAGTTCCAGCGGTGGCGGCGGAGCTACCGGCGTTAAAGAGCTCACGGCCGCCCGGCAGGCTAGCCGGAGCGGGTGGCGACCGGGTGGCGGCGGCTGAGCGAGCGCAACGCCGCGGCGGCGAGGAGCAGGGCGAGAAGGAGGACGCCGGGCCAGCCCAGCACCGGGATGTCGAGGGCGGTGGGCAGGCCCATGACCCACAGGTCCTCGCCGTCAACGCCGTGTTCGCCGCTGAAGACCGCGCGAACGCCGAGGAAGACCGCGGCGCTGAGGGGACTCGGTGCCTGCGGGTTGGCGGTGAAGACCTGGAACGTCTGGGCGGGCGTGCCGTAGGTGACCCACCAGCCGTTCCGGCCGCCGACCAGCGCGAAGGATCCCGATGGATCCGCGGTGACCAGGCCCGAAGGGGGGATCGGGAGATCGGCGATCGCTCCGGTGGTGAGGTCCAGCGCGTGGAGCTGGTTGATGGTGGAGAACAACAGGTAGCGGTCGCCGAGGGCGAGCTGCATGCGAAGCCACGGGAAGAACCCGGTCAGCCGGACGGTGCCGGCGGCGGTGCCGTCGGTGCGCCAGATGCGGTAGATCGGGGTGCCGTTCGAGCCCATCGCGCCCTCGAGGAAGAAGATCTCCCGAGCCGTCGGCAGGAGGAATGAGGGCGGACCGTTCTCGAAGGTCCTGATCCGCACGGTTCCCCCCGGACTGCCGTCGGTGCGGAAGAGGCCGGGTCCGAGATCGGACAGGCCGTCGACGCACCGGGCGCCGAAGTAGGCCGCGTCACCGAGCACCGCGACCTCCGAGATCCAGTCGGACGGCGTGCAGCCGCGCAGCACCTCCCGCGAGGTCGGTAGGATTTCCCAGAGGTCGTCGGGCGCGCTGAGGGAGCCCAAGCGACGGGCGAAGGCGCGGGAGCCGATGCCGAAGAGCTGGATCACGACCCGCGACGAGGAGGGGTCGGGGATGTCCAGGGCCGGCTCGAGGTCGGCGCCGTCGGAGCGCCAGACCGAGTTGCCGAGACTGAAGTAGAGCCAGCCGTCGATCGCGTCGGGCGAGGCGTACCAGGGACGCAACTCGTCGACGCCGATGGCGTGGACCTCGATCCCGTCCGTGGCCCAGAGCCGAAAGCCGCCGTGCGGCGACGTCGCGGAGGCGCTGAAGAGCAGCTTGCCGCCGACCCGGCCGAGGATCTCGGGGCGCGAGAAGCAGGGCCCGGGACACAGGTCGATCACCAGGCGGGTCCCCTCGGGCGTGCCGTCGGTGGCCCAGACCTCCTCGCCGTGGTCGAAGTCGAAGGCCGTGAACACGGCCAGATCGCCGAAGGTAGTCAGTTGGCGGACGTAGGCTCCCTGGGACGGCGGGCACTCGGGGATCGGGACGGGGCACACGGGAAAGAACCAGGGCTCGCCCGTGGGCTCGATGTCGTAGAGCGGCTCGACCGTAAACGCGGGCGGTGCGGCGGCGGCGGTGGCGCTCGGAGCGGGCGTGAGGACCAGGCCGCCGGCGAGGATCGAGGCAAGGACGAGAGACGGTCGTCGGCGTGGCATGATCTCCAGCCCTCCAGCGGAGGATCGAGGCGCATCGGTGGACGCCGGGGATCCTATGCTATTTTAGCATGGGAATCAAGCGGGGCGTTTCCAGTGCGAGGTCCAGTCTCCCGCACGGCGTATATTCGCCGTCGTGAGCATCCGACGTCACAGCCGCGCAGCCCTCGGACTGATCGCGCTCGTGTTGATCGCCGGCGCTCTGGCGGCGCTGGGCGTCGCGGCGATCGCGGTCGAGACCGCTGACGGCGCCGGCCCCTCAGCCGCTCCCGCCGCTCCCGCCGCCCCCGCCGCCCCGCCCGCCGCCCACCACTGGCCCCAGTGGCGCGGCCCCCTCGCCACCGGCGTGGCTCCCCATGCCGAGCCGCCGCTCGAGTGGAGCGAGGAGCGGAACGTCCGCTGGAAGATCCCCCTCCCGGGCCGCGGCCACTCCACCCCGATCGTCTGGGCCGACCGCGTCTTCCTCACCGCGGCGATCCCGCGCGGCGAGCCCGTCCGCCCGGCCGCCGAGCGCCCGGGTGCCCACGACAACGCGCAGCTCACCCATCGCCACGAGTTCTTGGTGCTCGCGGTCGGCCGCCGCGACGGCAGGATCCTGTGGCGGCGCACGGTGCACGAGGCGGTGCCCGAGGAGGCCGGCCACGCCACCGCCAGCCTCGCCTCCCACTCGCCGGTCACCGACGGCGAGTGGCTGTTCGCGTCGTTCGGGTCGCACGGGCTCTACGCCCTCGACCTCGACGGTGATCTCAAGTGGAAGGCCGACCTCGGCCCGATGCGGACCAAGCACGGCCACGGCGAGGGCGCCTCGCCGGCGCTCGACGGCGACACTCTGATCGTCAACTGGGACCACGAGGGGCCGTCGTTCCTGGTCGCGTTCGACAAGCGCACGGGCCGCGAGCGCTGGCGGGCGGCGCGCGACGAGCCGTCCTCGTGGGCGACGCCGATCGTGGTCGAGCAGGGCGAGGGCGCGCAGGTGGTGGTCAGCGGCACCAACCGGCTGCGGGGTTACGATTTCCAAGGCGGGAAGGTCATCTGGGAGCTGGGCGGGCTGTCGCACAACGTCGTCGCCTCGCCGGTGGCCGGCGGCGGCATGGTGTTCGCCGGCAGCAGCTACGAGAAGCAGGCGCTGCTCGCGGTCCGCCTCGACGGCGCCGAGGGCGACCTCGCCGGCACCGACCGCGTCGCATGGACGCGCGGCCACGGCACTCCCTACGTCCCGTCGCCGCTGCTATACGACGGCGCCCTCTACTTCCTGCGCCACTACCAGGGCATCCTGACGCGGGTCGAGGCGAGCACCGGCCGCGACCTGCCCGGGACGTTCCGGCTGCCCGGCATCGGCAACGTCTACGCCTCGCCGGTGGCTGCCGCCGGCCGGGTCTACGTCACCGGTCTGGACGGCACGACGGTGGTGTTGAGCGCGGGCGACCGGCCCGAGGTGCTGGCGGTCAACCGGCTCGACGACCGCTTCAGCGCCTCGGCGGCGGTGGCCGGCCGCGAGTTGTATCTGCGCGGCGAGCGGTCGCTCTACTGTCTCGCCGAGGAGCTCTCCGAGGGGCCTCGCTCCCCCCCACCGCCCGCCGGTTCCTGAGCCCGCGCTCAACGCCTCAGCGCGCGCAGGGCCACCGCGCCGAGGAGCAGGGCGAGGATCGCGGCACCGGAAGGCCCCAACGTCGGGATCTCCAGGGCGCCCGGCAGCCCCAGGAGCCACAGCTCCTCGCCCTGGACCTCGTGTTCGGCACTGAAGATCGCGCGATCGCCGAGGAAGGCGGCGCTGCGAGAGCTGCCGGGGACGATCGATGCGGCGGTGAAGACCTGGAAGGTCGTCGCGGGCGTCCCGTAGGTGATCCACCAGCCGGTGTCGCCGCCGATCAGCGCGAACGAGCCCGACGGATCGATGGGGCCGCCTTCCGGGGAGGGGATCGGAAGGTCGAGGACGGCACCCGTCTGAAGGTCCAGCGTGTGGGTGTGGTCGCTGCCGTTGAGCAGGAGGTAGCGGTTTCCGAGCGGCGGCTGCAGGCGGACCCAGGGCAGCTCGAAGCCGGTCAACGGCGCGGTGCCGGCCGCGGTGCCGTCGCTCCGCCAGACGCGGTAGGCGGCGGGGGTGTTGCCCGTCTCGTCCGACGACTCGACGAAGTAGAGCGCATCGCCGGCGGGCAGGAGGTGGAACGGCGAACCGAGGTCGAGGGTCGCCACCCGCTCGGCTCCGCCCGGGCTGCCGTCGGTGCGGAAGAGGCCGGGTCCGAGGTCCGGCAATCCCTCGACGCAGCTCGCGCCGAAGTAGATCGCCCCGCCGAGGGTCGCGAAGTCGGTCAGCTCGTCATCGTCGGTGCAGGCGCGCAGGACGCGCTGGGACGCCGGCCGGATCTCCCATAGCTCGTCGGTCGTCCCGAACAGGCCCTCCCGCGAGGCGAAGGCCCGGGATCCGTGGCCGAAGAGCTGAAACAGGATGAACAGGCCGCCGTCCGGGAAGTCCGACGCCGGCTCGACGACGGCGCCGTCGGAGCGCCAGACTTCGGAGCCCTCGACGAAGTAGATCCAGCCGTCGATCGGTCCGGTCGCCGGCCGCGCGGGCTGCGCGAGCACCGCGCCGATCGGACGGACCGTCAGGCCGTCGGTCGCCCAGAGGCGCCAACCGCCTCTCTCCGAGGCGACGAAGAGCAGCTCGCCGCCGAGCTTGGCCAGGAACCTCGGCAGCGCGAAGCACGGACCCGGACAGAGGTCGGCGAGCAGGCCGGTGCCCTCCGGCGTCCCGTCGGTGAACCAGACCTCCTCGCCGTGGTCGAAGTCGAAGGCCGTGAACGCGGCACCGCCGCCGAGGGGCGTCAACTGGTAGGTGAACGCTCCAGAGAACGGCGGGCACGAGGGGATCGGGCAGGCCGGGTAGGGCCACGGCGCCCCCGTCGGCTCGACGTCGTACAGCGGTTCGACCGTGAACGCGGGTGGCGGGGCCGCAGCGGCTCGCGCGGCGAGCAGCGGGGCCGTGGAGGCGATCAGCAACGAGGCGAGGACGATCGACGGGCGGTGGCGTGGCACGACTCCTCCTCCCTTCGGCCTCCCGCGGGCGGCCGGTTCATCGGATGGCCGCGTGGGATACTATGCTCTCATGCCATAAATGTCAACCCGCCTCCTCTCAGCTCTCGAGCTCCAGCCGGGTAGGGCTTGACCACCGAAGGCCCGCCGTCTTACCATTCTGAAGCCTTACAATTCGTAAGGCAGAGGCGCCCAATGCCGACCTCGACCATTACCAGCAAGGGGCAGATCACCATCCCCAGGACCGTCCGTGAGCGGCTCGACTGGAAGACCGGCGACCGTCTGGACTTCACCGTCGACGCTTCGGGTCGGGTCATCGTCGAGCTGGCGACCGGCGACATCCGCGGGCTGAGGGGGCTCCTCCACCGTCCCGGTCGCAGGCCGGCGTCGGTTGAGGAGATGAACGAGGCGATCCGCCTTGGCGCCGCCGCGAGCTTCCTGGACGCCGAAGGCCGCCGGCGGTGATCGGGATCGACACCAATGTCCTGGTCCGATACCTGACGCTGGACGACGTCGATCAGATCGAGGGGGTCGATCGCCTGGTCGAGAGCGCGCTCGAACGGGACGAACCGCTGCACATCGACGGCATCGTGCTGTGCGAAACCGCCTGGGTGCTGCGCACCGTCTACGACCTCCCGCGCGGTGAGATTGCCGATGCCCTGGAGAGGATCCTCGACACCCGGCAGTTCGCAATCGAAGACCGCGACTCGGCCCGCCGGGCGCTCGACGCGTTCGCCGAAGGCCCGGGCGACTTCGCCGACTACCTGATCGGCGAGCGCAACCGGCGGGCCGGCTGCAAGACCACGATGACGTTCGACCGAGCGCTCGCGGATTCGGGTCTGTTCGAAGGGCTATGAGCCTGAATGGAGGGAGCTCTCCCTCCCCGGGGCTTGACAGTGGCGTGTCGCGGCGTATACATTACCATTCGGTTATGGAACTTTCTAGTTATCCAACACCCGCTCCCGAGCACCTCGACGCCACGTTCGCGGCGCTCGCCAACCCCACCCGCCGCGCGATCCTCGCCCGGCTCGCGGAGGGGGAGGCGTCGGTGCTCGAACTGGCCGAGCCGTTCGCGATGAGCCAGCCGGCGATCTCGAAGCACCTCAAGGTGCTCGAGCGCGCCGGGCTGATCTCGCGCGGCCGCGACGCCCAGCGCCGGCCGTGCCGGCTGGAGGCGGAGCGGCTGGCGGAGGCGACCGAGTGGCTGGCCGGCTACCGGCGGTTCTGGGAGAAGCGCTACGAGCGCCTCGACGCCCTGCTCGAGGAGCTGAAGGCGCAACGGAAACAGCCCTGACGACGACGCACCCGCGTGCGAGAGGAGACGACCGATGCCCGACCCCGCCAAACTGGAGATCACCACCCCCTCGGACCTCGAGATCGCGATGACCCGCGCCTTCGACGCCCCGCGGTCGCTGGTCTTCGACGCCTTCACCATGCCCGAGCTGGTCCAGCGCTGGCTGCTCGGTCCCGACGGCTGGACGATGCCGGTGTGCGAGATCGACCTGCGGGTCGGCGGAAGCTACCGCTACGTCTGGCGGCGCGAGCGCGACGGCTCCGAGATGACGATGAGCGGGGTCTACCGCGAGGTCGCGCCACCGGAGCGGGTCGTGTCGACCGAGCGCTTCGACGACCCCTGGTACGAGGGCGAGTCGATCGTCACGCTCGAGCTGGTCGAGCGCGACCGCAAGACCACGGTCACCCAGTCCATGCTCTTCGCGTCGCGCGAGACCCGCGACGCCGTGCTCGAGAGCGGGATGGAGAGCGGCGTCGAGCGGAGCTACGAGCGGCTCGACGAGGTGCTGGCGGCCCAGGTCGCCGCGTAGCGATCACGTCGCGCGGCGCCGCCGGTGCACCGCCGCGGCGAGCGCCAGGGCCGCGGCGGTGACGAGCAGATAGGCGCTCCACACGGCGGGCCTGGCGGTGCCGGAGAAACCCGCGAAGTCGAGGGCCGGCGTCCGCCCGGCGTCGTTGAGCGCGACGTAGAGGAAGGTCAGGAAGAGGGCGAGGAAGGCCTTGGGGGAGCCGCCGAGGACCCCGAGCGCGGTGGCCGTGCCGGCGACGAAGACGGTTCCGACGAGGACCGCCGCCGCGCGCGCCGGGGATTCCGCCAGCAACCGCAGGGCGGGGACGAGCGTGAACGCCAGTCCGACGGTCATCGCCGCGGCCAGCTTCCAGCCCACGTAGCGGCGGTCGAGAGCGGGGATCGCGGCGACCAGCGGCGTGGTGCCGCAGCGCGCCTCGCGCCCCGCCGCGCCGGCGAGGACCAGGCCGAGGGCCGCGATCGCGGCCGGCAGGACCCCGCCCGCCACCGCCGGCGCCGACAGAGCCAGCGCGAGCACCGCGGTGACCGCCAGGGCGAGCGCGCCGAGCGGCTGGAGAAGGAGGGTCAGGGCCGCCTCCGAGACGACCGCTCCCGGCAGGTTCGGCCCGGCGCCGGCTCCCGCGAGCGCGCGGCGCAGCAGCGGCCGGGTGAGCGGGCGGACGAGCGCCTGCAGGCGCTCGAGCCAGCCGCGGCCTCGCCGGGCCGCGACGCCGCGCACCCGCGCCGGGTCGAAGCGATGGAACGCGAGCACCGCGAGCAGCAGCACCGGGAGGGCGGGCAGGAACGCCGCCAGGCGGGCGAGCAGCCACTCCCCGCTCAACGCGAGGCCCGGGTAGACCAGCGGCTCGAGGCCCGGGTCGAAGGTGGTGGCGCCGATCGAGAACGAGTCGCTCCCGGTCTGGAGCCGCATCTGCTGCACCACGAACCCGAGCCCGCTGACGTCGAGCAGCGCGCTCGGCCTTGGACCCGCGCGCGGTGGGACGGCGGTGCCCTCGAGCGCCGCCGCGAGGCCGGCGAAAGTCATCCAGCCGGCGAAGAAGAGCACGTCGCCGAGCTTGCCCGAGAGCCACGGCACCGACTCGAAGAGCACCGCCACCGCCGAGACGAAGACCAGCGTCGGGGGGAGCAGCAGCAGGTAGGGGACGGCGAACGGCCAGGGCGCGAGCGGCGCCTCGCCGCGCACGACCTGCATCGCCATCGCGCAGACCATGGACCCGGCGCCGAGGGTGGCGAGGAACGCGACGTGCCCCGCGACCTTGGCGAGCAGGTACTCGAGGTTGCCGACCGGGGTCGAGGCGATCACCCAGCCGCAGCGCGTGCGCAGGTCGCGGGCCAGCGAGTTGCTGACCAGGTAGTAGCCGAACAGCCCGAGGAGGACCGAGCAGAGGACCCCGGTCGCCAGGCCGAGGGCGGCGGAGTCGTAGAGCACCCGCCGCTCGTCGACCACGAACACCGCCCGCCCGGTGGCGGGGTCCGGCACCCACAGGTAGGGCAGGGCGGAGAGCAGCAGGAACACCACCAGGGTCGAGGTCTGGCGCAGCCGCAGGCGGAGGTCGGTGACGACCACCGCCCCGAAGCGGAACGCGGCGCCGGGGCTCAAGCGCCGGCCTCGGCGGGCGCGGCCGGTTCCGCGGCGGGTTCCGCGGCCATGAAGTGGAGGAACGCGTCCTCGAGGCTGGGCTCGACCGGGCGGGCGTCGGCGGTCGGCGGAGCCGGCGCGACCACGCGCACGCGCACCCCGCCGGCCTCCCGCGCCACTCTCGAGATCCGGCCCGCCGCGCGCCGCGCCTCGTACTCCTCGCCGGTCAAGGTCGCCTCCCACACGCTCCCCCGCGCC
>Ga0256864_1000126_pt1 | contig 29948 bp, 22 predicted proteins | sample RVTome_11_FD_187336 | JGI IMG/M metagenome (GOLD analysis project Ga0256864, IMG submission 187336) | Soil microbial communities from uranium-contaminated site in the Upper Colorado River Basin, Wyoming, United States - RVT147D111 HiSeq ... | reverse complement strand
CGCTCGATGTCCGCCCCCGCCCCACGCCCGCCGCCCGCCGAGAACATGGTGCGCGCGAGCGCCGGCGTGGCGAGATGGCATTCGACGCAACTCTCCTGCGTGTGGCACGTCCGGCATTCCGCCGGCGTGTGCTGCGCCGTGGCACCGTGCGTCGCGAGGAACCGCGGGTCGGCGTGGGTCTCGGGCGCCGTGAGGCTCGCCCGGTGCACCAGGGAGCGGGCATCCGGCTCGAGCGCCTGAATCGCGGATTGCTCCGGCGCGTCCACATGACATTGTACGCAGAAATCCCGCGCGTGACACGTGGCGCACGCCACCGCGACGCCGTCCCGCGCCGGCGCGACGATTGGCTCGCCACCCAAGAGCCCGTGTCCACCTCGTCCGGCAAAGTCCGGTTCCTCGTGGCTGGGCGGCGCGGGAAAGTCCGACACGTCGGCCGCCGTGAGTCGCACGGCACGCGACAACGGTACGTGGCACACCGCGCAATCGTTTTCCGTAGCGGCGAAATGCGAGGGTTCGACCTGGTGGCATTCGAGACACCGATCGACGACCGCGAGGTTGACCAGCATCCACGCCGCGCCGGGCTCCGCGTGGCAGTCGACGCAGCGCGCCGGCTCCGCGCCTTCACGCGCGAGCTCGGCCGCGTGCGCCGGATGCTCGAACCGCAAATTCGTACGGGGCGGCTCCGTGCGCCCGGCCCACTCCACCCGTTCCTCGATCGTGCCGTCGTGACAGTTGGCGCAGGACGCCGGAACGGGGTACAGCGGCTCCCCGGCGGCCTGCGCGCCCGCGTGACACGTCATGCAGGTGGGGAACAGCTCGGCGTGCGCCTCATGGTCGAACGGCTGCTGCCGCCCGGAGACCGTCACGCCACCGGCTCGCAGCGCCAGCAGCAGGCCCACGGCCGCCGCCCCGCCGATCCAGAACGCCTTCATCGGGTAACCGGCGCCTCGGGGATCGCGAGGATCGCGGGGTGGAGGCTCCTCGCGTCCGCCCCACTGCCGAGGGTGAGCGTCATCCCGGCGTGCAACCGGAACTGGTTCCACTCAAAGCGCGCCGCATCGGGCCGGCGCCGCGTCTCGTCGTACTGCTGCAGCTCGAGGTTGAGCCGCACCTGGTCAACGGGGTGATAGTCGATGCGCAGGCCGAACACCCAGACCGACGCATCGTCCACGCGGAACTCCAGCGGGCGCTTCAGCGTGCCCAGCCGCGCGGTGGCGGCGAGCGTCTCGTCGAACTGATACGTCGCGGCGGTCTCGAATCCGATCGCGCCCGCGCCCGGTCCCTGCTCCGCGTGATACTCGCCGGTCAGCGTCCACCGCTCGAGCCGCGTCACGGTCGCACCGACCGCCCAGCGCCACCCGTCATCCACGAACCGGGCCAGCGGTGTGTCGGCCCCGGTCTCGTCGTACTCGTACACCTCCGCGCTGCCGCGCAGATCGAGACCCCGCACGGGCGTCACCGCGGCCGCTCCGGACACCGCGCGGTACGGAGTCGGACTGAACGCCCCCCAAATCGTCCACAGGTCGAAGTGCGGGCGGTAACGCCGTGCCCCAACCCGGACGCGGCCGATCCCGCTGGGATGAGCGTAGCGGATACTCCCTTCCGCCGTCCCCCAATAGCCGAACGAGAGGTCGTAGTCCGCGCCGCCCGAGACAACGAGCCCGCCGAAGGGCGTCAGCGCTCCCTCCAACGCGATCCGCTCGGATACGAACAGGTCCGAGGCCGGGTCGACCTCACGCTGATACGTGAAGCTCCCATCCAGGCGATCCACCGTCCACCCCAGGCGGGCGCCGGCCACGAGTTGCCGGTCGCGCGGCTGGAAGTCGTCCAGCGGATTCAGCGCGTCACTCGTCACGGGCAGCGCAACCCCGCGCGCCAGGCCCCAGCCACCCCAGGCGCTCAACCGCACGTAGTCGGCGAGCGGGCGCACCTCGACCTTGGCGCCGTCGAACCCGGTGAACCCGAAGCGGGTGAACACGTTGGTGCGACCGACGTGCGCCGTGAGAACGGGGGAAGCCCATTCGGCGTATCCCTCGAGCAGGTGCACGGCCGGATCGGTCCCCGGCCACCGGGCGCCGTCTCCCAGATCCGCACCCACCCGCACCTTACCCCGCGCCGTGAGTCCCGGCACTCCGAGACCCCACACGGTCACGTCGGCGGTGGTGGTCACCGGCGCGGCGCGCAGCTCGGCACCCGGCCGGAAGAACGTGCAGAACGGCTGCCCTGTGAGACACTGGACCGCGAACCCGTCCGGGCTGAACAAACCGCCGTCGGGCCCGGTGACGACGTCGGCGGCGGGGACACTGTCCAGCTGTACACCGCGGAACGCGACGGATTGAAAGCGCGTGTCCAACCGCGCGCGGTACCCCTGGGCGGCCGCCGGCAGGGGCAGCAACGCCGCGGCCAGCATCGACAGCACCACGGGGTGCTTCACGGACCCACCCTCGGCTCCGACAGGTGTCCGCGGTACTCCTCCGGAGACGCCTGGAGGTGACACACCGTACACTCCTTCTCCGGATAGTGATCGCTCTCCAGGTGACACGTCACGCACAGCGCCCGATCGGGCACGAGCCGGGCAACCGTCGTCGCGGCGTGACAGGCGTCGCAGCCCGCGTGAGCGGAGCCCGGCGGACCGTGAATCGTGTCCGCCGGCACGCCGGCGTGACACGCGGCGCAGCCGCGGTCCGCGTCGTGGTGGCTGTCGTGGCAATCGCTGCACGTCGCCACGGGCTCCCGCACGGCGAGCGACACGGCGGCGGCGTGGCACTCGACGCACCGCCCGCCGGCGTGCTGCTCGTGGAGGAAGTCGGCGGGCCGCTCCCGCGGCGCGGCGCCCTCGACGAACACCGTGACCGTGACGCCGCGCGGGGCCCGCAGCTCACCGGCCTCGTGACACGCGCCGCAATCCGATGCGGCGGGCGACTGGTGATGGCAGATCTGGCACCCCCGGGGCGACTCGAACGTGAGCCCGCCATGACCCGACTGGGTCGTGTGACAGGTCAGGCAGGAGAGTTCGGCATGTCGCTCGTGGGAAAAGGTGTCCTGCGGCGCGGGGAGGGGGTTCAGCGAGATCGGTGCGACCACCCCCTGCGGCTCGGAAGGGGGTGGCGGATCCCCCTTGCCCCGCGGGCGCCCAGGATCGGCCGCCGCCGGAAGCGCCCCGAAGGGCGCGTGGACCTCCCCGGTGGAGGACTGCGGCCGGAGCGCGGCGCTCGTGTCGAACGGCGCTTGCTGCTGTAGCCGCTGCCGCATCCGGGCGGGTATGTCGGGTCGCTCCGCGATGGCCGCGTGGCAGCCCTGGCAATCGCTCGCGTCCACCCTCGCGGCGTGCGGCTCGTGGCAGAGCGTGCACCGCGTACCGACATCGACATGCCGTGACCCCGTATGGAACGGCTCCTCACGCCAGTCGATATGGCAGTTCGCGGACGCGCACGTTTCGGCGGCCGCTGCCGCCACCTCCTGCTCGTGCGGGTTGTGGCACATGCCGCACGTCGCCCGGTGCGGGTCGCGCGCCGGGTCGAAGTCGGCGAGGACCGCCTGCATCTCGTGGCAGGAGAAGCACTGGTCCATCGACGGCACGAGCGTGCCCGCAGCCGAATCGCGGGTCGCCAGCCCGGGCACCTCGGCCGTGAACTCGTGGCACGTGACGCAGTGGAGCGACGTCTGGCTTTGCATGGCGCCCAGGGCGATGGTCGCGTTCACGTGGCAATCGGCCAGTGCGCAGGTGCTGTCGACAGGAACGAATCGGTGTACCTCCTGCCCATGGCAGGTGACGCACATGACGTCACGCAGCACGCTCGAGTCGGACTCGAGGTGGGTGCGGTGTCCGGCCGTGGACGCCACGCGCTGCCACGTCTCCGGCTCGCCGGTTACATGGCAGTCCTCGCACACCGCGTTCGGTACGGGGGCGTGCTCGCCGATCTCCTCGGGGCGCTCGAGCACCCAGAGATACAGCTGCCGCATGCTGGCCACCAATGGCTGCTGGTGGCAGTCGTGGCAGTTCAGGCTGTCGTGTTCGCTGGCCGTGAATCGCTGGAACGCCGGGTCCATGACATGGCAGCCGGTGCAGAAACCGTTGTCGTGCTGCATGTAGTTCCAGGACACCGCGCCCCCGCCCGCCGCCGCGAGCGCGACGAAGAGTACGGCCACGGCCATCGCGATCTTGAGCCCGCGCGACCGCGTGAGGATCCAGTCGACGATGACGGCCCGCCGCCGCCACAGCACCACCACCAGAACCAGCGCCACCACGGCGCCCACCACTGCGCCGGCGATCTGAATCCACTGGGGCACGTGGAAGAAGAACCGCACGACCGTGGCGATCCCACCCGGGAGCGGCGACTCGACGACGACCGAATCCAGGGGAGGCGCGTGTTGCTGGGCGAGAACGAGCAGGCCGAGGGTCATGGCTGGAGCACGGTGGCTTGACACCTTTCAGTATGCACGCGCGGACGGACCGGAGGAATGGTCCCCCGGTCCGTCGTGTCGTGCGTCACGGGCTACGACCTACTGGTGGTTCCTGAGACGCGCGAGAACCGCTTGGATCTCCGCCTCGTAGTCCTTCGGGCTGGCCGGCGAAACGCCGTACTCGTCCTCCACCGCCTGCTGGCTCGCGAGCAGCTGCGCCCGCACGAGGAACGGGTTGTGCGCCGCCGCGCCGAGCGTGGACCCGCCGAATATCGCCAGATGGTAGTTGAAGAACGCCCCTTCGGCCACGGTGAATGTCGGGTTGGTACCGTCGATCTCCCCGCCCGCGTCCTCCAGGTTGGCATCCACCTGCTCCAGCTGCGCGATCAGCTCGTCCGCGAATGACTCGATTTCGGTCGACGCCACCAGGATCAATCCACTGGCCACGCCCTCCGTGAGGTGACACCCCTGCGCCGCCGTGCACCCGGCGAACGCACGGTCGTCCGTCGTGAGACCGCAGGTATCGGGTTGCGGCGAGAGCGGGGTCCCGTTTCCGTCGACGCATGGGATCGCGCGGAACGAGTGGCCCACCACGTTGATCACGAAGTCACCGGTCTCTTCGTCCGTCACCTCGAACATGGCGAGATGGCACGTCGCACAGAGGCGCTCGTTCCCCTCGCTCCCGTGGCTGGCGATGATGCGCCCCTGCTCGATGCTCGAGTTGGGCGGGAACCACCCGGCTTCGCCGAGCAGGAGGTCTGCTTCCGGCGCGTGCGGCTCGAGACCGTGCGAGGAACCCGGATCCGGCACGGTGCGCCGGTTGTGGCACTGGGCGCACAGGTGCTCCGTCAGATCGTTGGTGTCCACCGGGCGTCTGAGCTGCCCCGCAAACTGGCCGTTGTGCGGATCGTGGCACACGGCACAGGTGATCGGCTGATGCTCCACCACGTCCAACTCCGTGTACACGGCGTCAGCGTCGAACCGCGCAAGCGCCTGCTGCCCGCGGTGGCATCCCTGGCAGTCGGCGCGCCCCACGGGGCTGTCGCGGATGATCGCGTGACCCGACGTGGCCCACTCCTCGGCAAACGGATGGTGGGTCCCGGTGTGGCACTCGGCGCAGTTCTGGTCGAGTCCGGCGCCGAGGTCGATGCCGGGGATCGGCTGGGTGGCGCCGGGGTCCACCGAGACATGCTCGAGGCCCGGCCCGTGGCAGCTCTCGCACTGCACGTCCCCGTAGAGCGTCGAGTCGGGGACGGCGTTGAACCCAGCCGCCACCGCGATCGAGTTGCCCTGATCGTTGACGGAGTGGCACGGCACGCAGAAGTCCTGCCCGCTGCCGGAGGCCACCAGCGTCTGGAGCGCGCCGGCGTGCGCCGTATTCTCCCATTGGCCCTGCGGTCCCACGTGGCAGTTCCCGCAGGTCGTGAGCTTGGTGCCGGGATCGAAATATCCGAGGAATCCCGCCGCGCCGTCAGGCGGGGGGTTGAAGGGCTCGCGGTCACGGAAGATCACGGTCTCTTCGGTGCACGCCAGGCCAGCCACGACGGCGGCCACGGCCGCCAGGCGCAGTGTCCGGACCCTGAGAGGACGACTACCGTGCATAGATACTCCATGAGGTGGAGATTGCCATGGCAGAGGGCACCAAACCGACGCTACTATTGTATTTACCGAACGGATTCCGTCCTGAAGATTGTCTGAAGATCCCTTCAGGTTGAGTCGGTCAACTCGGGGTGGTCCGAGCTCGGAGAAACGGGAATTGGATGATTGACCGTCCCCGCCACGCGCCGGCGCCGCACGACGACGCCTTCACGGTATCCCACCCGGTGACGAGCCTCACCGTCGTCATGACCGCCGGCGTCGTCACGCGCGTCACGTTCGGCGGGGCGCGCCGGGCGGCTGCCTCGGCCGCGGAGGGGCTCGCGGAGCAGGAGCTCCTCGAGTACCTGGGTGGCCGGCGCACCACGTTCACCTTCCCCACGGCGGCTCAGGGTACCCCCTTCGAGCGCACGGTCTGGCGCGTCGCGAGCGACATCGCGTACGGCGCGACGATGACGTACGGCGAGGTCGCGCGGGCCGTGGGCCAGCCCGGCTCCGCCCGGGCCGTGGGCCTCGCGCTCGGCAAGAACCCCCTCCCCATCGTCGTCCCGTGCCATCGCGTGGTGGCCGGCGGCGGCCGGCTCGGCGGGTTCGGGGGAGGCGCGGCGCGCAAGCGCCGCCTGCTGGCGCTGGAGGAGCGATCGCGTCCGGCTGGCCTGCCCGCGGCCGGCGCACAGCGGTCGCTGTTCGCGGCCCTCCTTCTGGTGGGTGGCCTGTCGTGCTCCGACCCGCAGCGGCCGACGTTCGGGCCCGGCGACGGCGCCCCCGATACGGAGCCCCCGCGCATCGAGTTCCTGGCACCGCCTCCCAACTCGGTCTTTGCCGCCGGCAGCCAGGTGGTCGTCCGCGTACGGGTGACCGACGAATCCACGCTCGCCGAGGTCCTGGCGGCCGTGGCGGGCGCGGTGAGCGTCGGGTTCCCCATCATCGACCCCGGCACGACGGAGCTGGAGGTGGACTTCCCGATCGCCACGAGCGTGGGAATGACGGGTACCGCCACGTTCGTGGTGACCGCCATCGACGCCTCGGACAACGAAGCGAGCGCGACCCGCTCCTTCATGCTGCAGTGAACGCTCGTGCGGCTCGCGCAACTCACCGTCCGCAACTTCCGCAACATCGCCGCCCTCGACGTCGAGCTCCCCGCCACCGGCGTGGTGCTGCTGGGCGCGAACGGCCACGGAAAGACCAACGTCCTGGAGGCCGTCTACTACCTGGTGCTGTTCCGCTCGCTCCGCGCCGCGAAGGACCGGGAGCTGGTACGCTTCGGCGAGGCCGGGTTCTTTGTCGCCGGACACGCGGGCCGGCGCGTGACGGCCGGCTACGAGATCGCGGGCCGCCGCAAGAAGGTCACCATCGACGGCGTCGAGATGCGGCGCCTCGCCGACGCCGTCGGGACCATCACCGCTGTGGCCTTCTCGCCCACCGACCGTGGGATCGTGGATGGGGGCCCCGCCGCGCGACGCCGCTACCTCGACGTGCTCCTTGCACTCAGCACACCAGACTACCTCGCGCATCTCACCCACATGCGCGGCGCGCTGCGCCAGCGAAACGCCGCGCTGCGCCAGGGCGACGCGCGGACGGCCCGCGCGTTCGACGAACCGCTCGCGCGCGCCGGCCGGTGCGTGATCGCGGCGCGTGCGGCCTGGGCGGGGCGCTGGGCGGCTCGGTTCGCGAATCTGTGCGCAGCGCTCGGCGAGCGGGGAACCGGCGCGCTGCGCTACGCGCCGCGTCACGCGATCGGCGAGGGAAGCGACGGGCTCGAGCGCGCGTTGGGCGAGGCACTGGACCGCGACCTGCGCCGCGGCATGACGACCGTCGGCCCGCACCGGGACGACCTGCGGCTCACGCTCGACGATCGCGACCTGCGGGCGTACGGCTCAGCCGGCCAGCAGCGAACGGCCGCCATCGCCCTCCGACTGCTGGAGGCCGAAACGCTCACCGCCGCGCGCGGCACGCCGCCGATCGCCCTCTACGACGACGTGTTCGCGGAGCTCGACGCCGGCCGTCAGGAGCGGCTCCTCGCATTGATCCGCGAGACCCTGCCCGGCCAGGCCGTGGTCACCGCGCCGCGCGCGTCCGAGGTACCTGAGGCGTTGCTCGACCGGCCGCGGTGGCGTGTGGAAGGCGGGCGCGTTGAAGGATAAGCGCCGGCGCGGCGAAACGTCCTCCCTCGGCGACGCGCTGCGGCGCTACGTGGATCGGGCGGGGATCGGCGACCGGATGGCGCAGGCCAGCGTCGTGTCCGAGTGGGCGGCGATCGTGGGCCCCAAGATCGCCGATGTCACGGTCCCGACGTCGGTGGCCGCCGACGGCACGCTGTTCGTGCGCGTCCGGTCGGCGGGTTGGGCGCAGGAGCTGCAGCTAATGTCGCCGAGCATCCTCGCCGAGCTCGGCAAGCGCGGCAAGCGGGTCAAGCGGATCGTCTGGCGCACCGAGTAAGCTCCCTGGCCTCATCCGGTTGTGACCGGTCCACCCGCACCCTATTCTTGACCGTTCCAGAAGGGCAGTGCCCATAGTGACGGACGACCTCGAACGCGTGCGCGGGGCCCTCGGTGACCGGTACGCCGTGGAGCGGGCGATCGGCCATGGTGGGGCGGCCACCGTCTACCTGGCCCGGGACCAGAAGCACCGTCGCCTGGTGGCCATCAAGGTGCTCCGCCCGGAACTGCAGACGGCCATCGGCGCCGATCGGTTTCTCGCCGAGATCGAGATCGCCGCCCGGTTGTCCCACCCTCATATCCTCCCCGTCTACGATTCGGGCGCCGCGGGCACCCTTCTCTACTATGTCATGCCGTACGTCGAGGGCGAGTCCCTCGCCGACCGGCTGCTCCGGGAGGGCCAGCTCCCGCTCGCCGACGCGTTCCAAATCGCCCGAGAAGTTGCCGACGGCCTCGGCTACGCGCACAGCTACGGCATCGTTCACCGGGATGTGAAGCCGCAGAACATCCTGCTCTCGGGCGGTCATGCCGTCATCGCGGACTTCGGCATCGCGCGCGCCCTCGACGCCGCCGCCGAGCAACCCATGCCGTTCACCGGCGCCGGCATCGCGGTCGGCACACCGCTCTATATGAGCCCTGAACAGGCCGCGGGGAGCGGTCTGGTCGACGCGCGCAGCGATCTCTACTCGCTGGGCTGCGTCCTCTACGAGATGCTGGTCGGTGAGCCGCCGTTCACCGGCCCGACGCCCCAGGCGATCGCCGCCCGCCGCCTGACCGAGACGCCGCACGCGATTGCCGACGTGCGGGAGTCCGCGCCGCCGCACCTCGAAGCCGTGGTGAAGCGGGCCCTGGCCCGCGTTCCGGCCGATCGGTTCGCCACGGCGCTGGAGCTCGCCGAGGAGCTAGGACGGCTCGAGCGCCACGCGAGTCGCCCCAGCACCCCGGCCCCCCAAACGACGCCGCGCCAGCGCCGGCGGGGCCGGTTGGCGGTCGTCGGCATCGCCCTGGCCGCCGCCACCGCGGTGGGCACCTTGTGGATGACCCTCGCCGATGCCGGTGCGGCCGAACGCCCGCGGCTCGCCGTCCTGCCGTTTCGCGACGTCGGGCCGGACAGCGATCGCGCGTTCGCGGAAGGGGTCGCCGAGGAGATCGCCGCCCGCCTCGGCGGCGTGTCGGGGCTGCGGGTCGTGGGCTGGCAAACCGCCCTGCGGTACAGCGGGGACGACGCGATCGACCGGATCCTCGCCGAGCTCGACGTGGACTACGTGTTGCACGCCACGGTGAGCTGGGACGATAGCGGCATTGAGCGGCGCGTCAAACTGATTGCGAGCCTCGTCAGCGCAGCGGACCGCTCGCAGGCCTGGGCCGACGTGTTCGACCAGACGGCGAGCGGACTGTTCGACGTGCAGACCCGCATTGCCGAGAGCGTGGTGGAGCGGCTCGGCGTGGAGCTGTTGGGCCGGGAGCGGCTCGCCCTCGCGCACCCCTATACGCGTAACCCGGCCGCGCACGAGCACTACTTGGTGGGAAGCAGCCATTTCAACCGCTTTTATCCCCACACCCGGGGCCTGGAGCTGGCGATCGCCGAGCTCGAGCGGGCCGTCGCGTTGGACACCGCGTTCGCCGCGGCATACGCGAAGCTCGCCATGGCCCACGCCGGCCTGTACGCGCGGCCGGACGAGCGGACCGACGAACGGGCCCGGCACGCGCGCGAGGCGGCGCGGCGGGCGGCCGCCCTCGCGCCCGGGATGCCGGACGTCATCGCGGCGGAGGGGATTCTCGCGTACTGGGTCGACGGCGACCCCGACGTCGCCCGCCGGCGCATGGAGCGCGTGCTGGCGCTGGAGCCCGAGAATTTTCGTGCCCTGATCACGCTGACCGATCTCTACCGGCGCCGCGGCGATTTCGATCGCGCCGCGCGCCTCATCGGCGAGGCAGCCGACTTGGATCCGCAGAACCCGCGCGCCCAGTACGAGGCAGCACTCGTCGCGATGTTCCTCCGGCGATTCGACGACATGACGCGATACGTCGCGCGCCATCGCGCCCTCGACCCCTCGTCGCCGGAACCGCTCCTGCTCGGCGCGCTACGGCATCTCCTGCAACACGGCGACGTGGATTCCGCGCGGGCTATGCTGCACCAGGGGGAGGGACGGCTCGACTATCCGTTCCTCGTCGCCCTGGCCGCGGGGCGCGACGGCCTCAACCTCCGCGCGCTCGCCCGCTCCGTTTGGGACGCCGACCAGGCGAGCCGGTTCCCGATCGGGCGGACCCCACGGGACACCGCCGCCATGCGCGCGGCGCACTACTTCCTCCAGCAGGCGCGCCTCTCGGATGCGGAGCACCGCGCGAGCATGGCACGCGTCTATTATGACTCCGCGCTGGGCGTATTGGAGACGCGACTCGGCGAGCCCACCAGCGCCTGGCACCACGCCGCGTTGGGCGAGGCGTATGCCGGCGTGGGGCGCCGGACTCTGGCGGTGGCCGCCGCCCGCCGCGCCGTCGCGGCGGAACCGCTCACGACCGACGCCTATGCCGGCGTGAACTGGGTGCTGAACCTCGCGGAAACGTACGCGCGCGTCGGCGACGAGGACGCCGCGGTGGACCAGGCGCGCGACCTCCTGGGCCGGCCCGCGCCCGTGACGGCGGCGCTCCTCCGGGTCGATCCCGCCTGGGCCGCCCTGCGCGCCGGCGCGCGCTTTCGGGAGCTGACCCAACTCAACTGAGCTCGGTCCGACTAGCTTCCGCGGCCCGCCCCGCGAGTGCCGCGGGGGCGTATGCGCGCTCGACATAGTCGCGCACCATGCGCTGACCAGAGAACGCGGGCGCGATGGTCGCAATGGCGTGCTTCATCCGCGCCACCCAGGCGGCCGGCGGCGCGTTCCCCTCGCGCGCATGAAACAGCGGCAGCACGGTCTCCTCGAGTAGGGCGTACAGTGCCTGGGCGTCCTCCCGATCCTGCTGCGCGTCGTCGTCGTAGCTCTCCGCCCGGCCTACCGCCCAGCCATTCTCGCCGTCGTAGCCCTCCGGCCACCACCCGTCCAGCACGCTCACGTTGAGCACGCCGTTCAGCGCCGCCTTCTGGCCGCTCGTGCCGCTTGCCTCGAGCAGTCGCCGGGGGTTGTTGAGCCACACGTCCACACCCTGGACCAGCATCGCGCCAACACGCATGTCGTAGTCTTCGAGGAAGAAGATGTGCCCCAGCAGCGGCGCCTCCTGCGTCAGCCGGACGATATGCTGGATCAGCTCCTGGCCGCCCCGGTCGGCGGGATGCGCCTTGCCCGCGAACACCACCTGCACCGGCCGTCCCGCGTCGCTCATCAACCGGCGCAGCCGGTGCAGGTCGCTCAACAAAAGCCCGGCTCGCTTGTAGGCCGCGAACCGCCGCGCGAAGCCGATGGTCAGCGCATCGGGATTGAACCAGGTGCCCGCCGCGCGGAGCTCCGTGGGCGAGCGGCCGTGGCGCGCGAGTTGGTCGCGCAGCCGCCCGCGCGCAAACCGGCCGAGGCGTTCCTTCTGCGCGCGGTGCGCGGCCCACACCTCGTCGTCGGGGATGTCCGACACCTTGCTCCACGCGTCGGTCAGCAGCAGCTCCTGCCAATCGCCCCCGAGATGGCGCTCCAGCAGGTCCCGGACGGCCGCGCCGCACCAGGTGGCGGTGTGCACCCCGTTCGTGATCGGGTGGATCGCGGGCTGGCCCGCTGGAGTCTCCGGCCGCAGGTGCCGCCACATGCCGTCGCACACCGTGGCGTTGAGCCGGCTGACCGCGTTCGCGAAGCCGCTGGTCCTGACGCCCATCGCCGTGAGATTGAACGGCTGCTCCGTCTCCTCGAGCTGTGCCCGCCCAATGCCGAGCAGCCGGTCGACGGACAACCGCACCTCGGCAGCAAGCGGCTCGAGGAACCGGCGGGCCAACCCCGCATCGAACTGTTCGTTCCCGGCCGGCACAGGCGTGTGCGTGGTGAACACCGTCGACGTGCGGATCCGGCGGAGCGCCTCCTCGTGATCAAGTCCTTCGTCCACGACGGCGCGCCGCAGTCGCTCCACCTGCAGCAGAACGGAGTGGCCTTCGTTGACGTGCCACACGGCCGGCTCCACCGCGAGCGCGGCCAGCGCTCGCGCCCCGCCCACCCCCAGGACCACCTCCTGGGTCAGCCGCATTTCCCGACCGTGGACGTACAGGATGCTGGTGATCGGCCGATCGGCCGGATCGTTCTCCAACACGTCGGTGTCCAGCAAGACGAGCGGAATCCGGCCCACCTGCACCGTCCAGAGCTTGGCCGCCACGTCGCCGGTCGGAAGCGGCACGCGGATCGACACCTCTCGCCCGCCCACGCCGGCCAGCGGCCGCACGGGTAGTCGCGTGAAGTCGTGTTCGACATACGTATGCTGCTGGACGCCGTCGGCATCGACGGTCTGCCGGAAGTACCCGTGCCGGTACAGCAGGCCGACGCCGATGAGCGGGAGGCCCAGATCGCTGGCGCTCTTGAGATGATCGCCCGCCAGCACGCCCAGGCCGCCCGCGTAGAACGGCAGCGACTGGTGCACGCCGTACTCCATCGAGAAGTAGGCGACGGGTCCCACGTCGTTGTCGCCGTACGTCCGCGCGAACCACGATCGGTCGGTCTGGGTGAGGTAGCGATCGAACGCGCCCACCACCGTGCGGTAGTCGTCCATGAACGTCTCACTCTCGAGCAGACGCTCCCATCGGACGGGCTCGACGTTGATCAGCAGCTGCACCGGGTTACGGTATCGGGCCCACGCCACCGCATCGACACTCGCAAACAGCGCCTGGGCCCGCGGCGTCCACGACCACCACAGGTTGTACGCCAACTCGTACAGACTTCCCACCTCGCCCGGCAGCTCGATATCGCCAACCGGAACCGTGGGGAACTGGAGCGGAAAGTGAGGGGGCATGGGGGAATAAAGTACCTAGGCGGGAGGCTGAGGGGGAACGGGGAACGGCGATTGCAGATAGCAGATTGCAGATTGCAGATCGGCGATTTGGAGGCTGTGCGGCGTCCCTTGCCGACACAATCTGCAATCTCAAATCTGCAATTTGCAATCTGCAATCGCCGTTCGCCTCTCCCCATCCTCACTGCTATCTTCCTCCTCCCTGGAGGCTCCATGCGCATCCCGACCGTCGCCACGCTCCTGTTGTTCGCCGCCCCCCCGACGCTGCGAGGCCAGGCCGTGCCCTACGAACCCCTCGACACCGACATTCCCCGGCCGGTGCCCGTGGAGATCGGTCTCGCGGGCGCCGACCGGCCGGACATTTCCCGGTTCCTCAACGTCCAGCGCGCGGCCGCGCCATCGCTCTCACCGGACGGCTCGCGCCTGGCGTTTCGCACGTCGATCAGCGGAACCCCGCAGCTCTGGGTGGTGGACGCCGCCGGCGGGTGGCCCCGTCAGCTCACGTTCGGCGAATCGGTGACGTTTCATCAGTGGTCGCCGCGCGACGACTGGATCGTGTACGGCACCGATCGCGGGGGAAACGAACGGGAAGGCTTCTACCTGATCGCGCCGGACGGCACCCGCGAACGAGAGCTGCTGGCGCCGGCGGACGCGTTCCGCGAGTTCGGTGGCTTCTCGCCGAACGGCAAGCAGATCGCGTACGCAACCACCGGCCGCACCGGCGTGGACTTCGACATTCACGTCCTCGACGTCGACACCGGCGCCGATCGCCGAGTCTTCCGCGGGTGGATGGGGTTGTACGCCGTGTCGTGGCGGCCCGACGGCGGCGCGATCATTCTGAGCGAATCGCGCGGCGAGGACGCCAACGACGTGTACCTGCTCGACCTCGCTCGCGGCACGCTCGACACGCTGTTCAAACCGGACGACGCGGCGGCCTACGGATCGTTCGCCTGGACCCCCGACGCGCGGACGATCTACCTGGCAACCAACCAGGATCGCGACGTTGCCGGGCTCGCCCGGTACGAGGTGGCGAACCGGCGGCTCACGTGGGTCGACACGCCCGGTCGCGACGTCGAAGACGTGGCGTTGTCACGCGACGGCCGCTTCCTCCTGTGGACGACGAACGACGGTGGGTACTCGGCGATCCACGCGCGCGACCTCGAGGGCGGCGAGCCGCCGCTCCCGGACCTGCCGGTCGGCATCTACGGCGTCACGTGGGCCTGGCGCGCACCGGTGGCCGCCTTCTACGTCGAAGGCCCACAGGTCCCCGGCGACGTGTGGACCTGGAACGCCGCCAGCGGCCAGACCCGGCGCGCCACCGAGTCCGCCACGGCGGGGCTGGACATGTCCGCCATGGTGACACCCGAGCACCACAGTTTCCCGGCCACCGACGGCGAGACGCTGCACGGACTGTTCTACGCGCCCCCGAAGGCGGCGAACGGCATGGGCGCCGTCCTCCTCGCGGTGCACGGCGGCCCCACGGCGCAGGCGCGGCCCGACTTCGACGCGGCGACGCAGTACCTGCTCACGCGCGGCATCGCCGTGTTCGACCTGAACTACCGAGGCTCGACGGGCTACGGCAAGCGCTTCACGAGGCTGGACAACCAGCGGCTCCGGGCCGCGCAAATCCAGGACCTCGCCGATGCGCTCGATTGGCTCGGTCGCGCGGGCCTCGCCGACCCCTCCCGCGCCGCGGTCATGGGCGGTTCGTACGGCGGATACCTGACACTCGCGGCGCTCACCGGGTTGCCCGACCGGTTCGCGGGCGGCGTGTCCTTCGTGGGCGTCTCAAACTGGATCACGGCGCTGGAAGGCGCGTCGCCGCAGCTCAAGGCCAGCGATCGCATCGAGTACGGCGACATCGACGATCCCGCCGATCGCGCGTTCTTCCACGAGATCTCACCGATCACGCACGTGGACAACGTGCGCGCCCCCCTCATGGTCGTACACGGCGCCAACGACCCGAGAGATCCCGTGACGGAATCCGACCAGTTCGTCCAGGCCGTGCGCGACCGCGGCGGCGACGTGGAGTACCTCCGGTTTCCGGACGAGGGGCACGGCATCAGAAAACTGGAGAACCGGATCACGGCCTACCGCCGGATCGCGGGGTTTCTGGAGCGCGTATTGGGTCCCGGGGGGACACCCTAGGCGGGAGGAGGAGACACGCGATCCGAGATGAGTGAACGTGAGACGACGTCCGCCCGTCCTAGTCGCTCTGCTCGGCGGCCGAGGCCGGCTCCACTTCGCCGAGCGCCGCCTCGATGCCCGCCGACTCGCGGATCTCGTCCAGTAGCTCGCCCATGCGGGCCTCGATGGCCTGCATTTGCTTCCCCGCCGCGTCCCGGCTCCGAAAGCCCCGTTCCGCGTCGACCGCGAGGCGGTTGAGCCGGCGGATCTCGTCCAGCAGGCGGTCGACGCGCTCACGCAGCCGGATAAACCGGCGCTTGTGAAACCGCTTACTCGGGACCCAGCGATCCCTCGGGAGCGAGACATCGACGCCCGACAGCCGGTTGTACACGACCATGATCGGCCAGAGGAGCAGCAGACCCACCGCGGTCCTCACAACCGGGCCGCGCAACAGATATACCGCGGCCGCCCACGCGATCACGGCAACGACCAGGAACACGATGTCCACGGCACGACGTCCGACGACCATGTGCACCTCCCGAACGCGATCCCGAGCGCAGGCTTCCCCGCCCAAGGGGCAAACGTAGAGCGGACGTACGCCGACCGCCAGCGGGTCCGGCGCCAAGTCGTCGGCCCTCATCCGACGTGAACGGGTCGAGATTGGAAGCGAACGCCCGCGCGAGCACCGGCCCGGGCGGAGCGGCGGCCGGCCGGTGGCTCGCCGTCGCCCTCCTCACGTATCTGCTCGCCACCACGTTGTTCATCACCCTCGTCCCGTTCCGCTTCGCGTGGCCCGGCTTCCCGCGCGTGCACTGGATCGGCGGGCCGCTGGACATCGTGGCCAACGTCGCGCTGTTCGTCCCGCTCGGCTTCCTGTTCCGATGGGCGCGCCAGGACGCCGGGAGCGTGTGGCAGGCGGTCGTCGCGGCCGTGCTCCTCAGTGCCGCGATCGAGGCGGCGCAGCTCTTCGAGCGCGTCCGCTTCGCGTCTCCGCTCGACGTACTTGCCAACGCCCTCGGCGCCCTCGCCGGTGCCGCGGGTCACGACCGGCTGAAAGGCCGGCTGCGCGATCCGTCCGCCGTCGTGGCGCGGTTTGCGCTCGACCTGCCGCTCATGGGGCTGGTCTATCTGATGATCCCGCTCCTCTGGCTGAACGCCTTCGCAACGTGGGACGCCTCGCCCCGATTCGCCACGACGACGCTCCTCGCCGCCACAGGCGCCGTGGTGCTGGGGGCCGTCGACCGGCACCATTTCCGCCCGGCCGCCGCCCTTGCCGCCGGCACGGTCCCCCTCGCCGCGGCCGCCTGGTTCCTGATCGGCACGGTGCCGGGGCACGCCCACCATCCGTCTATCCTCGGCGTGACGGCGGCGGCGGTCGCGGGCGCCGTCGCCCTGCTGGGACGCGCGGCGGTCCCGTCCGGCGGCGAACGGCGCTACGAGGTCGACACGCTCCGGCGCGTGACGCCGCTGTTCACCGCCTATCTCCTGGGCATCGCATTGTGGCCGCTCGTGCCGGAGCTGGCGCCGGCCACTCCTCGACCGCCGCGTCTCCGTGCCATGATCGCGACCCTCGGCACGCTGGAGTACGTCGCGGCGTTCACGCTCCTGGGGTACCTCTTGGCCGAGTGGCGGGGACGCCTCGAGCGGCGGATGCGGGCCGACCTCCCCCGCGTCGCCACCTGGTCCGCGGTCGCCGCCGCCGGGCTGGAGGCCGCGCGGCACGCCCACCCCCTGCATGACGCGAGCGCCATCCGCGGCGGCGCGGCCGCGACTGCCGCCGTGTTCGGCGCCGTCGTGTACCACCTCCAGCGGGCCCACATCCGGAACCTGGTGGAGGCCCGAGGAGGCGGGACGCTGCGAGACCTCCCGGGTACCAGGGAGCGGCACGACATTCCATCCATCCGTGACAGCGACAACGAACAGGAGGATCCATGACCGACGCCCCCGTCCGAGGACGGTTCCTGTGGTACGAGCTGATGACCAGCGATACCGAGGCCGCCCAGAAGTTCTACGCGCCCCTGATCGAATGGGGAACGCAGGCCTGGGAGGGCGAAATGCCCTACACCATGTGGATGAAGGACGACGTGTCCGTGGGCGGGCTCATGACGTTGCCCGAGGACGCTAAAAAGGCCGGCGCGCCACCGAATTGGGCGGCGTACGTCGGCACGCCGGACGTCGACGCGACCGCCAAACAGGCGAACAGGCTCGGGGCCACGGTCCTGGTGCCCCCCACCGACATTCCCAACGTGGGGCGCTTCTCGGTGATTTCCGACCCACAAGGGGCCGTGATCAACGCGTTCACCCCAACCGGAGACGAGTCCCGGCAGCCGCTGGGCCCCGGCGGCTTTTCGTGGCACGAGTTGGCGACCACCGACTACGAGGCGGCATTCCGCTTCTATCACGAGCTGTTCGGGTGGGAGAAGCAGGACGCGGTGGACATGGGTGGGGGCATGATATACCAGATGTACGGTCTGACGGCCGCGGACGTCCCGCTCGGCGGCATGTTCAACAAGCCGCCCGAGATCCCCCGCCCCTTTTGGCTCTACTACATCATGGTGGACGACGTCAACCGGCGTGCTAAGCACGTGGAGAAACTCGGGGGCAAGATCCTCAACGGCCCGATGGAGGTCCCGGGAGGCGACCTGATCGTGCAGTGCATGGACCCGCAGGGAGCGATGTTCGCGCTGCACTCGAAGGCGGCGCAGTAGAAGCGGCGGTGGCAGAAGCGGCAGCGGCAGAAGCGGCAGCGGCAGAAGCGGCAGCCCCGCACCTCCACTGCCCCCAACCAGCGGCAGAGCGGCAGGGAGGCCGGAACGAGCACCCTGCCGCTCCTGCCGCTCTGCCGCCGGGGTGGGGTGCTGCCGGGCGGGGCTGCCGCCGGGGTCGGTGCTGCCGCTGCCGCTCCGGCGGGCTGGTTCTCTGTCACACGCTCCTCTATCCTTGTTCCGTGAACGATCTGCTCGAGCAGTTGAAGACCGCGGTCGGCGACCGATTCGTGATCCGCCGGATAGTGGGCCGCGGCGGCATGGCGACGGTGTACCTCGCGCAGGATCTCAAGCACGACCGTGAGGTGGCGTTGAAGGTGTTCCGCCCCGAGCTGGCGGAGCTGATCGGGACGGAGCGGTTCTTCCGCGAGATCCGGATCGCGGCGAAGCTCAACCACCCCAACATCCTGCCGGTGTACGACTCGGGCCAGGCCGGCCCCTTCCTCTATTACGTCATGCCCTACGTAGGTGGCGAGTCCCTGCGCCACCGCCTGCAGCGCGAGCGGCAGATCACGATCGAGGAGGCCGTCGGGATCGCCGGGCAGGTCGCGGCCGCCCTCGACTATGCGCACCGTCAGGGCATCGTGCACCGGGACGTGAAGCCGGAGAACGTCCTGGTACACGAGGGCGTCGCCATGGTTGCCGATTTCGGTATCGCCCTGGCGGTCCACGCGGCGAGCGGCGAGCGGCTGACGCAAACGGGGTTCTCCATCGGGACGCCCGAGTACATGAGCCCGGAGCAAGCCACCGGCGACCGGCAGATCGACCTGCGCACCGACATCTACTCGATGGCGTGCGTGCTGTACGAGATGCTCGCCGGCGAGCCGCCGCACACCGGCCCCACTGCCCAGGCCATCATCGCGCGGATGCTCACGGAGCGGCCGGCGGACCTCCGCGCCGTGCGGGACTCGGTCCCCGCGCCCCTCGCCGCCGCGGTTCGTAGAGCGCTCTCCAAAGTCCCGGCCGATCGCTTCCCGTCCGCGGGCGCGTTCGTGAGCGCCCTCACCCAACCAACCAGGCCGTCCACGATCGGGATCGGACATTTCGTCCGCACGCCGATCGGCATCGCGGTCATGTTGGTCGCTCTGGCGCTCGGCGCGGCGGCCGCGCTGGCCCTGCTGCGACGCCCCGCCGCCGACCCAACACGCGGCGCGACGGGCCGCCTGTCGCTCGTGCTCTCCGCAACCGGAAGGGCGTTCGATCCGGTGATCTCGCCCGACGGCAAGATGATCGCCTACGTGGCCGATGAGGGCGGCGCGCCGGATCTCCTCGTCCGGCGGGTGAGCGGCGGGCAGCCGGTGTGGCTCACCAACGATCCGGCGCTCGAAGCGCACCCCGCGTTCTCACCCGACGGCGAGCGGATCGCCTACACGCGACGGGACTCGACCGGCGCGGCGCCCGGCATCTGGACCATTCCCACGCTGGGCGGGGTCGCGGTGCCGGTGCTCGCCGATGCCCGCATGCCGGCCTGGTCGCCCGGCGGAGCGGAGATCGCGGCGGTCGAGCGCCAGCCGGGCGAGCCCGAGCGGCTCGTGGCCGTCCGCCCCGACGGGGGAGGGCGGCGCGTGCTGCTGCACAACGAGGCGCCGTACCTCTCGCTCCTCACGCCGGCGTGGGCCCCCGACGGATCGCACCTCGCAATCGTGCGAAGCACCGGCGGCGTCGCGGGCGAGATCTGGCTCGTGCCCGCCGACGGCGGCGGCCCCTCCCGGCGGCTCGCGCGCGACCCGCCGGGCGTCTGGAGCCACCACCCGGCGTTCACCCCGGACGGCCTGGCGCTGGTGTACTCATCGAATCGAAGCGGTGCCACCAACCTGTGGCGCGCGCCGCTCGACGGTGCACCGTCACCGCTCACCAGCGGCGCCGGCCCCGACGACTCGCCGACCGTGGCGCTCACGGGCGCGGTGCTGTTCCACAATTCGCGTTGGCGGAACGAGTTGTTCGTGCAAGAGCTGGAGTCGGGCGCGCGGCGCACGCTCGTGACCCACTCGCCGTTCCTGTGGGCGCCCGACTTTGCCCCGGACGGCCGGGAGCTCGCGTACAGCCGCGCCGAGGTCGACGGCTCCTGGCACATCTGGGTAGTCCCCGTCGCCGGCGGCGAGGCGCGACAGCTCACCATGGGATCGTCGCCGCAGATCTACGGCCGCTTCACCGCCGACGGCGCGACCCTGTCCTACTTCACGTGGTCCGAGCCACCGACCCGCATGTTCCGCGTCCCCCGTGGCGGAGGGCCGCCCACGCCGCTCACGCCGGAAGGGGAGGACGCCGCCTACGGCGAGATCTCGCCCGACGGCCGTCGCCTCGCGTACGTCCGCGTCGAGGGGGGGACGAGCCGCATCTACGTCGCCGACCTCGAGGCCGGCGCTGCGCGGCCGCTCGCCGACGCACCGTCGACGCTGCCGCGGTGGTCGCCCGACGGCAGCCGCATCGCCTACGTGCGCGACCGCGGGTACGATTCGGGCGTGTTCCTAGTGAACGCCGACGGTTCGGACGCGACGCGCCTCACGGCCACCGGCGGCTGGCCGGTCTGGTGGCCCGACGGCAGCCGCATCGGCTTCATCGTCCTCGGGCCGGGCGGCAACCAGGCGCTGCACGTGGTCCCCGCCGAGGGCGGCACGCCGTCCGCCTTGCCCGGAGTCGCGTTCCACAGCACGAATGCGCCGTTCGACGTGTCGCCGGATGGACGGTTGATCGCGTCGAGTGATGCAATACACCTGTCGGATGAGATCTGGTTGCTTGAGAGGTAGGCACCGGGCGCAGCCCGTAGTCGCTCCACCCCACTGCCAGTGCCACGCGCCCCGACCTTCAGACGCCCATCGCCCTTCTCACCCGCGCTCCGATCCCCTCGAGCCGCTCCACCGGCTCGTTGCTGAACACGAAACGCACGTAATCGGCGCCGTGCGCGTCGCCCCAACCGGTCATGGGCGTGGCGGCGATACGGCCCCGCTCGAGCAGGCGTTGCGAGGCGGCCTCGCCGGAGAGCCCGTGGTTGGCGGTCCTGAGCAACAGCGACCACCCGCCGTGCGGCCGTACCACCGGCAGCCCGTCCAGCTCCTCGACGAGCGCGTCGCGGCGCCGCTCCCACTCTCGGACGGCGCGGCGGACGTCGTCATCCGGCCCCTCCACGGCGGCCGCGGCGGCCTGTTGCGCGATACCCACCGGCGTCACGACGTCGGAGATCGCGACAAGCGCCACGTCGCGCATCACCGGCGCCGGCCCCACCACCCAACCGACGCGCCAGCCAATCATCCGGTACTCCTTCGAGACGGAACCCACCGTGATCGTGCGTTCCGCCATCCCCGGCAACGACGCGGGCTGGATCAGCGGCCGGCCGTCGTACACGATGCGCTCCATGGCGGCGTTGTAGAGCAACCACGCGTCGGTCTCGCGGCAGGCGTCGGCGACCGCCTGCCACTCGGCGCGGTCCAGCACCGCGCCCGACGGCATCGAGGGGCTCATGACGCAGAAGGCCCGCGTGCGCGGCGACACGGCGCGCCGCAGGGCATCGAGGTCCAGGCGCCATCCATCCGTGCCGGGCGTGAACGGCACGAGGCGCGGCACGCCGCCGGCCAGCCATACGCGGTTGATCATCCCGACGTACGTGGGATCGGTGAGGATCACCTCGTCGCCGGGGTCGAGCACGGCCAGGAGGGTGACCAAGAGACCGTTCAGGCCGCCGGCCGTCACGATCACCTGGCTGCTCCAATCGATTGGAATCCCCGCGCAGCGGGTCACGAGCGCAGCAATGCCGCGGCGCAGTCGCGCCTGACCCACGAACGGGAGATAGCTGTTGGCGTCGTCGGCTCCGGCGCGTTCACGCGTCGCGGCAACCGCGGCGGCTGGTGGGGGAACGTCGGTGTCGAGGTTTTCGAGACGGAGAACGGACGGGTCGCGCGCGGCCAGCTCGTCGGCCGCCGCGCCCAACCGGTCGACGCCGATACCCGCCATGCCGGCGAGACGGGCGGGCCGGGTTCTCACGAAATGACGGGCACCGGACCCGGCACGGCTTAGCGCCGGCGCAGGCGGACCGTGATGTTCTCTCCTTCGATGAGGACTTCCTCGTCCGTCTTCGTCACGGTCACGGGACCGGTGACCTCGATGCGCACGTCGCCGAGGCTTCCCACGAAGCTCACGTTGCCCTGTGCGACGGCGGACGAGCGCGCGGCGACTCCACGAACCGCCAGCGAATCGGCGCGGAGCATCTCCGACACCTCGTGGCGGGCCGGGCGGGCGCCGGCGGCCGTGACGAGATCATGTTGCCGGCCACTGCGGGTGACCGTGAGGACCACGCGGTCGCCCGGCCGCAGCCGGTCCGCGGCGGTCCACGCTTCCTGGGTCCCGACATGGTGGCCCTGCACGTGGGTGAGCACGTCGCCCGTCCGCACGCCGGCGAGATGTGCCGGCCCACCCGACACCACGTCGTGGATCGTCAGGCCCCCCGGTGACGACACGATGCGCTCGTCGTTGCCCTGCGATGCGATCACGCAGTCTTTGCACGTGAAGCTGAGACCGAGCCAGCCGCGCTCTTGTTGGGCGGCCGTGCGCGCGGCCCGCTCGGCGGCGCTGACCCGCCGCGCCATCCCGAGGTCCCCTCCCTCCAGGCCGGTCGCGCCCGAGGGCCCACCACAGGGCGTGACCGGCGTCAGGTTGACGTCCAGCTCGCGCCCGCCGCGCCGCACCGTGACCACGACGGCCTCGCCGGCCTCCAGCCGCGCAAACCGTTCGCCACCGGTCGAGGTCGTGATGAGGTGGCCGTCGACCGCCACGATGATATCCCCCTGCCGTAGCTTGTCGGCGGCCGGTGTGCCTTTCTGGATCGCGATGATCGTCGGCTCCGAGCCGAATCGCCACCAGGCGTTGGCGGGATCACCCGCCATCGTGTGGTAGGTACAGTTCTCGCAGCGAACGCCGGAAATACCGATCATCTCGGGGCTCGCCGGGCAGGCCGCGCCGTCCCCCTGATACACCGACGCCGCCTGGGCGGACGCCGTGGCGACGGCGAGCGCGAAACCCACGAGCTTCATGCTGGACAGCACCATGTCGATCCTCCGCGTGGCCCGCTCAGAACCAAACGACTTGAATGACGTCCGCCGGCGGCGCGGCGGATCCTCCGCCCCGGTCCGCGTGCGCGGAATCCCTCCGGGCCATCTCCGTGAGTTGCTCCAGCGCGGTGCGCAACGCCGTCATGGCCGCTTCGCGGCCCTGCGCCGTGGCATTGGAGTCGGCGAGCCGAGCGAGCTGCGCCAACGCCTCGACGTACGCCGTGCCCGTCTGCTGCACGCGCGCGGCGGACGCGAACGGATCGCGCGCCTCCGCAACCGGCCGTTCCCCTCCTGAACCGCCCGCCACCCATTGGCCCATCGCGAACCCCGTCGCCAGCAGCACCGCCGCGGCGGCGAGTCCGCCCGAGAGCCATCCGGCCCCCCCCACCCGCGTCCGGCCCCGGGGCGCCAGCCACCCCGCCTCGCGCAGAGCCGCGAGCGTGCGCGCTTCCAGTAGTCGGCTCGGCACCCGCTCGGACGGCAGGGCAGCGAACGCGGCGCGCTCCTCCGACGTCAACTCGGTGCCTGGGTCGTATTCCATCGCTTGGTCTCCTCGGACGGCTTGCGGTGCCCATTCGTCAACAACGCCCGGACCGCGCGGCGCGCGCGGAAGAGCTGTGCCTTGGACGTTCCCGACGAGATCGACAACAAGCGCCCGATCTCTTCGTGCGTGTGTCCCTCCACGTCGTGGAGGACGATGACCGAGCGATACCCCGGCGGTAACGCCGCGATCGCGTGCTCCAGGTCGATACGGAGCGAGGGGTCTCCCGACGGGACCGGGAGCATGTCGTCGGTCACCTCCGTCCACGCGCGGCCCCGATTGCGGTACGTCTGGCGGCACACGTTCACGGCGATCGCCTTGAGCCACGTGCGGAGACTGGACTCCCACCGGAACTGCTCGAGCTTCTCGACCGCCCGGATCCACGTCTCCTGCACGGCCTCTTCCGCTTCCGGCTCGTTCCCGGCCATCAGGCGCAGGGCGAGCTGGTAGAGCGCGGGCGTATGTCGACCGTAGAGCGCACGAAATGCGCCCTCGTCGCGGTTCCGACTGACGCGATCAGCGAGCGCCTGGTCGGTGGCCGCCGGCGTGGTCCCGGACCCGGTCACACTCTATAGTCGCGGTTGGGGAGGGAATGGTTTCGTGGTGAGACGGCTCACCGAGCCTTCTCCCGAATCATCACGCTGCGGTTGCACCCCGGGCATCGCACCGGGAAGATCGTGAGCCCGCTGCGGGTGATCGGCGTCCCGAACATGAGCTGGAGGTCGCAGCGGGGGCAATGGACCTTGGACGACCGCTCCGCCACGAGGCGCTTGATCTCCCGTGCCTCCTCGGCCGAGAACATCGCGGGGGTGTCGAAGCGGGGATCGGGCATGCGTCGGGACGTCTCCGGAGCGGGCCGAGTCTCACGGAATCTAGTGGAGGAAGCGGCAGGGGGCGAACCGTCGTCCACCCATGGGCGGGGCCCGACGTGACTGCGGTCACCGCCAGGCCGGCATCGGGAGCGGAGCTTGGGATCCCGCTCGTGTGCTCGAGCCCGCGGCGCGAGGCCGGAATCACGGGAGCGGGTGTCCACGCCCCGTACGGACGGGGCGCCGGACGAGCGAAGCGAGAAACGACGGGGCTCCCGAAATCGGGAGCCCCGTGGGGTTTGGGGGGGCGGGATCAGGGCAACTCAGTCGCTCACTAGATCGTGCCGGTTGAGTTGGAGACCGTTGACCAGCGTGCCGACGCAGGCGCCCTGTTGTACGCCGTTCTCGATATCGAACCGGTAGTGAATCCCGCCGTACAGCCGCGAGATGGCCGACTCGTCCGCCGCCTCGAAGAACGAGTTGAACGAGCGCGGCGCAAACCCCTTGCTGTCCAGCGTGTGGTCGGTAAACGCGAAGTTGTCCCCGAACAGCACCGTCATCACGGTCGACGCCCCGCCCACGTCGTTCGAGTGGCCGGAGGTGTACGCCGGGAACGGCGGCGTATCCAGCGTCGAGGTCCATGCGGGATCGAAGAACGCGTGGATGAACGTGATGGGCCGGAGCAGGTTGTACTTGTACTTCGCCGCCCAGGCCGAGATGAACGAGTCCATCTCGGAGATCCCCACCCGCGCGAACGCCTCGGCGGCGAGGGCCAGTGATCCGCCCACGATCTCCACGGCCTGTGCGCCGATGCTCAGCGAGTGCCCCGCGGGCGTCGGGCTCTCCCCGGCAAGGTCGGCCCAGAAGAGCGCGATGATGCGCTGCTCCTCGGTGAGGTGGTTGCCGACGTCGTACACCTCGAACGCCTGTTGATAGAACTCCGACGCGGGATCCTCCGAGTACTCCGGGTGGAGCCCCGGATCGCACGCGTCAGGCGCGCTCAGCAGCATCAGGCGGAGTTGGCCCCAACATGGCTGAACCGCGGCATCGAACCCCGGCGGCGTGGGCTGCCAGAGCCCCGACCCGACCGGCGGCGTATAGGCGCAGTCGTTGATCAACTCGTAGCCATCCGTCGTAGACCAGTCCCAGATGGCGTTCGCCACCTGGTGCCCGTGCAGTATGGAGCGCTTCAGGATCTCCGGCGGGACCTTCTCGGCGAATTGTGCGTTGAAGGCGTTCTCCCGGTCGATGATCGCCTTGGTGCTCAACTGCTGCGTGTAGAACCGCCGCTGAATGGTGGCGAGTGCGGAGTTGACGACCGCGGGCCAGTGCACGATCCCGCGGGGTCGCGGAACCCGTTCGAGCCCATGGAGCTGCCCGGCCAACGACTTGCCGCCGCGAATGCCGGGAGCCACCGCCTCCCACAGCGTCACGCCGGTATACCCGAAGATCCTGGCGGCGGGAGGAGGCGTGATCGCCTCGTCCTCGGTGAGCTGGAACCCAAGCCGGTACCACGCCAGCGCCACCTCGGCGTCGTGGGTGTCGGCGGTGCGGCCGTTGGACGAGACGACGCTCGCATTGAGGCCGAGGTCCGGAGCCGAGCTGGCAAGATCGGTGGGTGCGGGCGAGTCGCAGGCGGCAAGCGCGAATGCGCACAGCATGGGCACGAGCGAGGCGCGGTCGTTGCGGCGACGCATAGGGACAATGCTCCTTCGCCCACCTGGCGGCGGGTCTTACGATTGTGGTGGGTTGACGGCGTTGGGGACGAGCCACCGAGGTGGCCGCCCTACAGGTTTCCTTCGCAATTTTTGAACCCTGAACCCCATCTCGAAGAGGGGCGTCGAGAAGTACTCGAACGGGTGGGTACGCGCCCGCCCCACCGAAGCTGACTGCCACTCTAGTGCAGCCGATCGTTGCCGTTCAAGGCGTTGTGCAGTAACCCGTTATAGACAATGACGGCCGCCCACTCGAGGGCGTGTTGCCCGGCCGTTCGACCAAGACGGTCATCGGGCAGTCGTGAGCACTGATGGCGGATCGCGACCACACCGAAGGGCGCCTCCGTGGCGCGTCTACCATTTATCGGGGGTGCCACCCGTCAGGTTGGAGCGGCGGACCCACGTCGCCACCCTGCTGTCGATTCATTTCAGCGAGGTGCCACGAGCCAGTACACGCCAGCGCCGAGCGCCGCGAGCAACACCGCCCACCACCATCGTTGGAGGAAGGCCCACAGGACCGCGGGCCCGCGCAGCACCAGCCAGACGGCCAACGGCCCCACCAGCATCCCGAAGATGAGGCCGGGAAAGCGCAGGCTCGCGTACCCCACGAACCCGCCGACGGCGATACCGAGCATGGCGCCTACGCCCAGGATGCGGTTGGTGTCCCAAGCCATTGGTGCTACGCGGCTCCGCGAGAGGTCGGGTATTTCGCCGCGAGCCGCGCAATGGTGTTGGCGCCGCGGAACGTGGCGCGCAGCCGCAGCGTCCTCTCGAGCACGGCGTTCGAGAATTCGGACTCGCACTGCCTGGTCATGCAGAGCCAGAACACCTCGCGGCCGCGTACATGGAAGTCGTCGATCTCGGTCCGGAGGGCCATCAGAGCCTTCTTGTCCCCCGCGCTCAACGACTCGCCCACGAAGCCGCTGTTGAGCGCCCCCACGGCCCGGAGCCGCGCCGCCGAGAACGGGCGACGCGGTGGAGGCCAGCTCGGCGTCCTGACAGTGCGGCCGCCGACGTCGATGGCGCGGAGCAAGGTGATGAACGTGGGCATGGTCTGCAAAGCATCGCCCGCTGTGCGGAGGGCCCGCAAGGCCCGCAGCGACTCGACGATCGGGTGTAGATTGATGGCAACCCCGGAGGAGGCCGATGACCAAGCGACTCGTCCCGCCGCTCATGCTGCTGACCGCCTGGCCCGTCATCCCAGCCGAAAAACCAGGACCGGCGGTCACGCCGCCCGCGCACACCGTACAGGTGACCATCCACCGCGACCAGTGGGGGGTCCCGCACGTCTTCGGCCCCACCGACGCGAGCGTGGTCTTCGGCGCCGCCTATGCCCAAGCGGAGGACAACTGGTGGCAGGTGGAGGACAACTTCGTGCGGGCGATCGGCCGCGGCGCCGAGCTCTACGGCGAGGACGCACTGCTCGACGACTATTTGGCCCGCGGACTCGAGATCACGCGACGGTCCGTCGAGGAGTACGAGCGCGCGCCCGAAGCGTTGCGGCGCCTGTACGATGCGTACGCCGGCGGTTTCAATCACTACCTGGAAACCCACCCCGAGGCGGAGCGGCGCATGCTGGATCGGGTGGAGCCGTGGCACACGCTCGCGCTGATCCGCTTCAAGTATCACCACAACGAGTACCTCGGCTACGCCGGGCTGCGGACGGAGCAGAGCCAGCGGGCCCTGGAACGGGCCGGCCGCGGAGCGACCGGCGGTAGCGAAGGCGCCGGGCGGAGCTCCACGCGCGCGCTCCCGTCCCTGGCCTGGCCTCGCGGAAACCTTGCGCCGAACGGGGAGCGCGCGCTCGGGTCCAACGAGTGGGCGGTGGCCGGCTCGCGCACGGCGAGCGGCCATCCGATGCTGCTCATCAACCCGCATGTCTCGTTCTTCGGCCTCTCCACCTATACCGAGGTCCATCTGCACAGCGACGAGGGGCTTGTCTTTTCGGGCCTCACGCGGTTCGGGTTCATGCTGCCGTACATGGGGAACAACGCGCACCTCGGATGGGCGTACACGGACAACTACGGCGACCACGGAGATCTCTACCTCGAGGAGCTCGACGCCGGCGGCGCCACGTACCGTTTCGGCGACGCCCGGCGCGAGGTCACCTCGTGGACCGAGACGATCCACGTACGGACGGCGAGCGGCCTGGAGCCGCGCGACTTCCGCTTCTCGAAGACCCATCACGGCCCGCTCCTCGGCCTCACCGACGACGGCCGCCCGCTCGCGGTCCGGCTGGCCAAGCTGGACGAGGGGGGGTGGTTCGAGCAGTGGTACGGGATGATGCGGGCGCGCTCGCTCCGGGAATGGCGCGACGCGGCGGCGCTCCTGAACGTCCCCTACATGAACACGATGTACGCCGACCGGGACGGCAACATCCTCTACATCTATAACCACGCCATCCCGCGCCGCTCGCCGGCGTACGACTGGTCCCAACCGGTGGACGGCGCCGACCCGGGGACGGAGTGGCTGGGGTACCACCCACTGGACGACCTCCCGCAGTTCCTGAACCCGGCCAGCGGGTATCTGCAGAACACCAACTCGACCCCGTTCGCGGCTACGGACGGGATCGACGTCGGCCCGCAGGACTTTCCCGCGTATATGGTGGGAGGGGAGACCGATAACCGGCGTGCCCGGAACTCACGACGCGTGCTGCGGGCGCTGAGCGACGTGACGCTGGAGGACTTCGCGCGCGCGGTCCTCGACACGCGCTTGATCGCCGCCGACGAATGGCTCGGCGATCTGTTCGCCGCCTTCGACGCGCTCGAGCGCGATGATCCGGCCGCTGCGGCCCCACTCGCCGGTCCGATCGCGTCGCTCCGCGGCTGGGACCGTGCTGCCGCGGAGGCGTCGGTACCGACCACGCTGTTCGTCCTCTGGAGCGAGGCCGTCAACGCCGATCGCGTCAAGGAAACCGACCGGTGGCTCGCGGCCCTAGCGCAGCTGGTGGAGCGCCTCGAAACGGACTGGGGCACCTGGGAGGTGCCGTGGGGCGAGCTGAACCGCATCCAGCGGCCGGACGCCGCCGGCCGTCTGCCGTTCGACGACGCCCGGCCGAGCCTGCCGGTGTCGGGGGCGCCGGGATGGCTGGGCTCGGTCTTCACGTTCCACGCGCGGCGGGCCGAGAACGGGAAACGCCGCTACGGAATGCACGGAAACTCGTTCGTCAAGGTCGTCGAGTTCACCCCCGCCGTGCAGGCGCGCTCGATCTTCGTGTTCGGACAGAGCGGCGACCCCGCGTCGCCGCACTACTTCGACCAGGCCGAGCTGTATTCGGCCGGGGAGTTCAAGCCGGCGTGGTTCTCGCGGGACGAGGTGGAGGCCCACGCGGGGCGAACGTACAGCCTGCGGGTGCCGGCGCGTCTCGCGGGAGGCTGAGCGCTGCGAGAGGGGACTCGAACCTGCAACCCCCCGATCACCCGAGGGCCCGGATTCCGACGAACCGTCCGAAACACACCCAGCCGACGAGGGGGAAAACGGTTGATTCGTCGCAATCGATGCCCACGAACTGCAACGAAACTGCAACGCGATTCGCAGCTCCGCTGAGACGGGGACGACACTGGCCGTCGCAGAGTCCTGCGTGCTCACGCGCAGCTAGTG
>Ga0256864_1000124_pt1 | contig 30053 bp, 24 predicted proteins | sample RVTome_11_FD_187336 | JGI IMG/M metagenome (GOLD analysis project Ga0256864, IMG submission 187336) | Soil microbial communities from uranium-contaminated site in the Upper Colorado River Basin, Wyoming, United States - RVT147D111 HiSeq ... | reverse complement strand
CATGGAGGCGTTGTTCGCCGCGGACGGCGACGGCGCCCACCGGCTCTTCGCGTGGATGCACGTGCCTCCCGGCGCGCCCGAGGACATCCGGCGGGTGACGGCGACCCGTTACAATGCACAGCAGGGGCGCGATTTCCCGATCTGGTCGGAGTGGACCCGCGAGCAACGCGCCGCGCTGGCGCGCATCACCGCCCCGGTGGCCGTGCGCCTCGGATACGACCGATACGCGGAGCCCGATTGATGTCCGGCACGGAGACGAGTGAGCGTCGGGCCCCGATCCCTCCGGCTACCGACCCCGCCGCGCGGGATCGCCCTGCGGCCGCCCCCGGTCAGGCCACGGCGGCCGACGCGGCGCCCGTCGGCGAGCCGCCGGTGTTCGTCATCGGTACCGGACGCTGCGGCTCCACGGTGCTCTACGACATTCTCAGCAAGCATCCCAACGCGTCCTGGCTCAGCCAGCTCTGCCAGCGATACCCCCACCGGCCGGCGCTGAACGCGCGGGCGATGCGCGCCCTCGACCTCCCGGTCGTGTCGCGGCTGGCGCGGCGCTACCTCTACGCCGACGAGGCGTACCGCTTTTGGGAGCGGATCTGCCCCGGCTTCTCGGCGCCGTGCCGGGACCTGCGGGGTGAGGATGTCACCCCGCGCGTGCGCCGCGCCGTTCGCGACGCGTTCGCGCAGGCCACCGCACCGTCCCGGCCGCATTTGCTGCTCAAGATCACCGGCTGGCCCCGGATCCGATTCCTTCGCGAGATCTTCCCGGGCGCCAAATTCGTGCACGTGTACCGGGACGGACGCTCCGTGGTGTATTCCGGGCTCCAGGTGCCCTGGTTCTCCGCGTGGCGCGGGCCCGCGCAGTGGAACTGGGGCGAGCTGTCGGCCGCGCACCGCGAGAAGTGGGAGCGGAGCGGCCGCGACTTCATCGTGCTCGGCGCCATCGTGTGGGAGATGCTCATGGACGCGACCGAAGCGGCCAAGGCCGGCCTGCCGGCCACCGACTTCATGGAGCTGTCTTACGAAGATCTCTGTGCGGATCCCGTGGCGCAGCTGCGGCGGGTCGTGGGCTTCGCGGGATTGCGGTGGACGGCGGAGTTCGAGGCGGGGGTTCGCGGAGCGGGGCTGCGGAGCACCAACGAGAAGTGGCGTCAGGAGCTGACACCCCTGCAGCAGGATCGCCTGGAGGGCACCATTCGCGGCACGCTGGAGAGGTACGGGTACTGCTGAAAGAGGAGCGCGAGCTTCTCCCGCCCCTCCCGCCTCATTTCGCCAAGAACACCGCCCGCGCCCGCTTGGGCGACCGGATCATGACCTTGAGGAGATGTCGATCCGCCGGCCGCAGCACGTTGCCCCACCAGACACCCGCCAGATAGAGCCCGAAGAGGCCCAGGCGCAGCAGCACCGACAGCACCACGCTCATGCTCGGCGCCAGGAGGCTCATCAGGCACACCGCCGTGGCGATCCCGCAGAGGCGCACCACCGGACCCCATTGGTAGCGGATCGGCCAGAGCCGCTGCGAGATGGCGTACACCATGACGTGCCGGACGATGTACGCGATCGCGGTGGCCACCGCCGCTCCCCACGTGAGGTAGCGCGGGATCAGGAACAGGTATCCGCCGAGGGCCACGATCGCCGCGACCCAGTTGGCGAGCGTGAACCACTCGGTGCGTTCCTTCATGAAGATCCCGAGGTTCATGAAGGCCGTCCACGATCCGACCACGTAGGCCACGAGGATGATGGGGACGAGATACGCGGCCGGAAGGAACGCCGGCCGCGCCACGAGGCGCAGGAAATCGCCGACGAACAGGGCGATCAGCAGCGTCATCGTGACCATCATGAGGCTCATGTAGATGAAGCCCCGCGAGTACAGCTCGTCGCGATCGTTGCGCTGGGCGAGCTCGAATCGCATGGGGTCCCACACCTGGCTGAACGGGAGGTACGCCAGGGTGACCGGCAGCATGCCGAACTGGTACGCCAGGCCGTAGATGCCGACGGCCGCGGTGTCCCCCGCTCGCCGCAGGAAGTAGCGGTCGCCGAAGGTCAGCACCACGCTGGCGATCTGGACGCCCATGAGCGGCGCCCCGAACCGGAACAGGTCGCGGGCCGCCTGACCCGAGAACCCGAATCCGGTCTCGCGCAGCAGGTACGCCGACAGCCAGACTCCGATCAGCAGGCTCGAGAGCAGGCCGCTCAGCACGACGCCGTTGACGCCCATGCCGAGCGGAATGATGAAGATCAGGTTGAACGTGACCTGGAGGACGAGCTTGACGGCGTTGACCGTGACGAACGTGCCGGACCGGTGCCGTAGCCGGAGGAACGCCACCGGGACCAGCACGAGGCTCTCGAAGCCGAGGCTCGCCGCCGCCAGACGCACCGTGAACACGTGCTGGGGCTCCGGCCCCACCACCGCCTCGGCGATCCACGGCGCGATGCCAACGGTGACCAGGGCCGCGGCCGCGTACGAGCCCGCGAGCAGGAAGAGCGAGGTCGACAGCACCCGCTTCTTCCCGTCGGGTGTCGTTTCCTTGTGATAGTACCGGAAGATCCCGCGGGCCAGCCAGGAACCGGCGGCGATCGAGACGACCTCGATCGTCATCACCACCAGGTGCAGGACGCCATAGTCCGCCGGTGACAGGTACCGCGTGTACACCGGCAGCATGAGGAACGCCACGGCCTTGTTGAGCAGAATGCCGATGCCGTAAATGGCGCTGTGCTTCCCGAGCTTCGACATGCGGAACGGCTCGGACCCGGGGCCAACCATGGGGGTCTCGGGGCCAGTCATGGAATGTTCCGCACGATGTGGGGCCCGAGGGCCGTGGCGAGGGACACGGGGAGGCGGCGCCAGACCCGCGGGCCCCACGCGTAGGCGCCCTCGTCCGGCGACGGCGTGGCCGCCCGCTTGCCGGCGCCATCGTGATACCAGTGCAGCACCTGGTCGCGGGCACCGCCCCACTGCCGCTTGAAGCGGTGGGTCCCGCCGCCGGGCGTGCAGCGCCCGAAGTTGAACAGGCCCACACCCTCTTCCACGCACCGTTCCATGAAGCTCCAATAGACCAGCATGTTCGGCGCGAGCCGATTGTGCTCGCGCAGCGACGACGCCCACGTCATCTCGAACTCGTCGTTCCACCGGAACCCCAACCCGCACGCCACCGGCTGTCCGCGCAGATATCCGCACGCCAGGCGCACGTCGCCCGGGAACGTGTCGAGGACGGCCGTGAAGAACCGCCGCGGCAGCACGGGCGTGCCGAGGTCCCGCATGTGCCGCGCCAGGACCGTGTAGAAGGGGCGGAGCTGATCCGGCCCGAACCGGACGTCCACCCCTTCCTTGCGGGGCCGCTTCACCTGGCTGCGGACCTTGGCCCCCAGGCCGCTCCACAGCGTATCGGCGTCGCCCAACGGGAGGTCCAGCACCACCGTGATCTTGCGGTGCGAGACCGGGAGGTCGAGCGGCAGCGGCGCGCGACTGCGCAGCTCCACCAGGTCCGCCCCGTCGGCGCGCGCCAGCGCCTCGGCCGCGAGCGCCCGCACCGCGCGGCCGGATCCGAGCGGTCCGCCGTAGTTCACGAACGGCATCGACACCAGGTAGTGCCCAAACAGGAGGCTGCGCACGCGGACCAGCGGGAGCACGCCCTCCACGGCGCCTGTCTGGTCGCGCGCCACGAGCGACAGGCACTCGTGCCCAAAGACATCCTCCAGGACGCGCCGCCAGCCCAGCAAGTGGCAATGGGTCCAGCCGTCCTGCGCCCGCACGAACGGGTCCCAGGCGTGGTCGTCGCGGCCGACGGCCGACACCGTCACCGTGTCGATCGGTGCACGCGCCGACATGGCGACGCCGCCCCTCACGGCCTCGCCGCCCCGGCGAGCTGGCAGCCGTCGCGCGGAAGCAGACTTTGGCGCAGGAACGCGTCGGCCAGTCCGGCGGCCATGCGGTCCGCGCCGCGGTCGTTGAAGTGGATCGCGTCGGTAGGCACGAAGAAGTCGGTGCCGCGCGACGCGAACGCCTCGGTGACGACGTGGGTAGCGCCGAACCGCGGCGCCGCGGCCCGCGCCACCGAATCGAACGTGTTGTAGCCGCGCAGGACCATCTCCGGCGATGGGCCCGCGAAGGTGCCCCCCCAGGTGCGGCGGGCGGCGGAATCGGCCTCCGTCACAGCGCCCGCGCCGCTCACGTGCGTGACCTGCGGGATGATGACCTGGATCCCCAGGTTGCGCGCCACCGCGAGGAACGCGCTCAGGTCGCGCTCGAACGCCACGGTCCCCAGGGCGATCCCTTTTTCCCACTGACTGTCCGGCGGACGCTCCTTCAGCGCGCCGCGGCGCAGCCGTCGCACGGTCACGGCCCGCCACCGGCCCGCGAGCTTGCCGTAGAACAGCGAGTGCTGCGCCAGCCAGCTCGTGATGGGCCACATGTAGTGGACCTCGTCGGGCCGGGCGCGGTATCCGCGTGTCGCTTCGGCGCGGCCGCCGAAGAACGAGTACACCAGGTCGTTGTGGGCCGCGTACAGCACGATCACGTCCGGCCGGTAGCGGTACAACTCCGTCTCGAGTCGAATGAGATTGTCCACGATCCGGTACCCCGGCACGCCGGCGTTGAACACGGCCACGGCACACCCCGGGGCAAGCTCGCCCAGCCAGTGCTCGAGCCGGGCCGGCCAGGTGCTCGCGTCGCCCGTCACGAACGAGTCGAACGTCGTGGACCCACCTACGGTCATCACCCGCAGGCGGTCGCCCGCCTCTTCCGGCAGGCCGCGCCCGCGGAATCCCGCCGCGTTCACGTACACCCAGCCGAAGTAGTCGAAGTCGCGTACCAGCGCGTAGCCGAGCCGTTTGTGGGGATAGAAGATGAGCGGCATGTCGCCGGGCGGCGTCTGGCGGGTGCGCTCGCGGTTGCGGAGCACCACCTCGCCAATGGCGCCCATCGCCGCCAGCGTGGCCACCACCACGCCGAACGCCAGCAGCACTTTGCCCACCGTGAGGCCGAAACGGTTCACGCGCGCCCGCCGCTTGGACCGGCCGCGAACGCGGCCGCACCGGCCGCCGTCCACCACGCGGCGATCGTGCCGAACCGGAACTCGGACAGCAGCCGCTCGAGCCGGCGCGCGGTGCGGCGCAAGCCGCCGTAGTGGCGCACGCGCGTCAGCCAGGACACCGGCAGGCGGGGCTGCCCGGGGTCGACCTCCCATGGATGGATATAGAAGGTCGCCGGCACGGCGCGGCGTCCGGCATCGGAGAGCGCGGCGCGCACCAGGCCGTACGGCAGCAGCCGGAAGTACGCACCTCCGGCCGCGGGGAGGTTGTACCGCCCGCGGCGCAACGTGGCCGGCGGGATCTCGAGGAGACGCCCGCCCGGACGCTCGATCCAGTACGGGTCGCGCCCACCGTCCGGGTAGCCGTACCCGCGGCGGCGCACGGGGAACAGGCTCGAGTCGTAGCGGTAGCCTTCGTCCAGCAGCACGTCGAGTGCCCACTCTCGCCCCGGCACGATCGAGTAGCTCGGAGCCCGGAAGCCGAGCACCTCCACTCCCACCAGGTCCTCCAGGACCGCCTTCGACCGCCGCACCGACTCGCGGAACTCGTCGGCGTTCTGGTGCGTGACGCGGCGGTGATCCCAGCCGTGCGACGCGATCTCGTGCCCGGCCTGAGCGATCCGCCGGACCACCTCGGGACGGCGGTCCGCCACCCATCCGAGGACGAAAAACGTCCCGCGCGCATCGTGCCGCTCGAGCGCCTCGAGCAGGTGGTCCACGCCTCGCCCCACCCGGCTCTCGAAGGCATCCCAGCGCGCCCGCGGGACGTAGGGCTCGAACGCGGAGACCTGGAAGTACTCCTCGACATCGACCGTGAAATGGTGGCGGACCATGGGCTCCTGTGGCATCGGCGACGGGTCGTCAACCGCGGTGTGCAAGGGCTGTGCCCGGAACGGCTTACGGCGACGCAACGACCCGCAGGTCCTGGTTGTTCCGGGGCTTCATGCCCCACAGGGGCACCTGTTGATCGGTGGGCACGAGCACCCCAGTGGCGTCGATCGTGGCGCCCGGGACGAAGCCCGACAGGTTGATCCCAAGGTTCACGTCAACGATGACCTCCACGGGGCGACCCGATCCGTCGTCGGCGCGCATCACGTAGTCGCCGCTCTGGTTCCGGAGCGTGTCCAGGATCGCCGCGGCGGTCACCCGCACGAGCGCCGCGTCGAGCGGTCCCCCTTCCGCCGTCGCGGCGCCTGCCGTAGTCACCTGCACCGCCTCCGGCTGCCCCACCACGCCGAGGGAGAACACGATGACGTCGTCGAGCGTTGGTTGGCCGTCCCGGACGTTGCGCCGCCCCAAGAATCGGGCGCTGTCACCCGTGTTCACGCCGACCCCGCCCACGCGGGTGGCGCGGATCGTTGCGGACGCGTCGCGCACGTGGACGGTGGAATCACCGAACGCCCCGAGCGGCGACAGCGCTACGCCGGTCACGAAGATCTTGTCGCCGGCGGGCAGCGCCCGGGCCTCCACGATCATCACGTTAGGGAACCCGATGGCGACGGTGATGCCGATGGAGTCTTCCGGCTGCAGCCGCAGATTCATGCTGTCGACCCGTACCACCTGCGCGGTGTCCCCCACCGTGGCGGTATCCACCAGCACGACGTAGTTGCCAACCGGTACGCCGGTCACCCGGAACAACCCCTCGTTGTCCGACGTCCCTTGCGCCACCACTGTCCCGCCGCCGGCCAGCGCGAGCCGGACCACGACGCCGGGCACGCGCCGGTCGGCGTCCTCGTCGAATTGCAGCGTGCCGTTCTGATCGAAGAACACGAACCCCGCCACTTGGCCCGTGGCATCGATGGTCAACACCCGGTCCGCGCCGGCGTTGCCGCACCCGGAGGCGATGCCGGCCGCGCCGGCGAGCACCGCGGTGGCACGCGCCACGTGCTTCGCCACTCCCCTTCGGTCAGTCATAGTTCACACGAATTCCCACGCGAAGCCGGCGGCCGGTCGTCCGCCGGGCCACCCGCTCGCCGAAGTTCGGATTCACGATCAGCGGGACCGTGACGGCGCCGGTCGCCGGATCCTGACTGAGGGCCCGCGACGGATCGACCAGATAGAGCGCGCGATCCACGTCACCCACGTCGGAATCCAGGAGGTTCAGGCCATCCACGATCAGCTCTACCGGGGCGCCCCCGAGCCGGAACGGCACGGCCGCGAGGCGTACGTCCAACGTGTGCACGCCGGCGGATCGGCAGGAGTTGCGCTTCGCAAACTGGCCGACCTGCGGCGAGAGGCAGTCCCACTCGGCGAACAGCGGCTGCACGCCGGGCAGGTTCTCGTCCACGAACGCCGGGTCGTTGCGCGCGGATCCGTCCGCGTTGGCGTCCACGCCGTCGCGGAATCCCGGCGTGAAGGGCCGACCGGACTCGAACCGGTAGTACGCCGCCAAACGCGCGAACCCGAACGCCAGCTCGGCGCCCACGACGGCGCGATGCGGACGGTCGAAGTCCGAGCGCCCGTCCGCCCAATCCCCGCGCGCCAGGCTGTCCGGAAACGGCGTGAGCGCCGCATCCGGGCCGCCGCCGGCCGCGCCCAGCCAGTTGTCTTCGGTGCGCGAGAAGGTGTAGCTCGCCGACAGCCGCAGCGGCGCAATCCTCCGCTCCACACGCGCGGTCACGCCGAAGTAGTCGGACGTCCCGTCGGGATCGATGGCGGAGACGAGCCCGAAGTCGGTGAACTGGCGGTTGGTCCCCGGCACCGCCGCGAGGAGCCCGCCCTGCTGCTCCAGGGTCCCGTACACGGCGCGACCGTACTGGTCGGCGCCCGTCGGCGCCGACACGAGATTCAGGTCGTGCCGGCGGGGCAGGTAGTCGGTGTGCCGGTAGACGCCGGAGAGGTGGAACACGGTTCCCCCACCGAGCAACCCGGTGACCCCGACGGCGCTGCGCACGGAGCTGGGGGGCCGGTAGTCGCTCGTGAGGATGGTGAGGTCGGGTCCCAGGGGCGGGGCGTCGGTCGAGTCGGGCGTGGCCGGCCACGGACCCACGTCGCCGAGCCCGCGCCGGCCCCGTATGTCGCCGCTCCGCGTGATGGCCTCGCCCAGCAAGGCGGGATCGGCGCCCGCCTGATAGACGCCGACCTGGGCGGAGAACAGCCAATGACGCCGGCGGTCCACGTCCCAGGTCAATCCGAACCGGGGGCTCAGCGAGATCTTGCTCCCGCCGACCTCGTTGTTGGCGATCCCGGCGCGGGCCTGCCATTCCTCGTTCAGCGTAATGTCGCCCTGCGGCAGCACGTCCGCGTCGAGGCGAAGCCCACCCTGCACCTCCAGGCCGGGCGAGGCCGTCCAGCGATCCTGGAAGAACCCCGCGATACGCGGCAGCGTGAACTGTGCGGCGGCGGGGGGGCCCACCGATTGGTCGAACTGTGCCTCGCCCCGCGCGAACTCGTTCAGGCCCGAGAACACGAACGTGCCGCCCCGGTCCGGGTCGTACGTGATGTCGTGCGACGCGACGTCCGCCGCGAACCCCAGCTTGAACCGGTGCTGTCCCGCGCGAATGCGCGCGGTTTGCGAACCGACGAACCCCACACGCTTGAAGCGCCCCGGAATGGTCGGGTCGGTTCCGAACGCGACGGGTCCGTCCACCAGGATGGACGCCGGCAGCCCCGATCCGCTGAACTCGCGATTGCTCACCTCCAGACCGATCCGCACGTCGATGGCGATGTTGTCGGACACCTGCGAGGCGAGCGTTGCCGCCGCCGAGACGTCGTCGCCGCTCACGTCGCTGCCGAGTGACGCCAGGCGCCCGGGGCCCAAGACGGGGTCGGTCACGTCGAGGACGGTGGCATTTCCCCGCACGGTGAGCGCGTGCTGGGCCGCGATCTTCCAGTCGAGGCGCCCGAACACCGAGATCCGCTCCATCTCCATCCGGCGCGGACCGAGATACGGCGCGAGATCCACGCCGAAGGAGTCGCTGGCCAGCTGCACCAGCAGGGAGTCGAACGTCGTCGGCACCCACGCCCCGGGAAACGGCGCCTGCGTGCGCAGCCCTTCCGCGCCGACCAGCACGTGCACGCTGTCGCGCACGATCGGCGCGTTGACGATCACGCCGCCCCGGCCGGAGTTGTGGCTGACGTCCTCGGGCGCGAAATAGCGGGAGTCCGCGACGACGTCGCCGGTCCAGTCACCGTAGAACCTCACCGCGACATTGCGGGTCCCGCCCCGCGTGCCCGCCGCGAGCGTCGCGCCGGCCCCGTTCGCCCACTCGACGTCGAGCCCGTTGGTGAGCAGCTGGGCATGATCCAGCGCGAACAGGGAGAACGGCGCGGTCCGCCACGCCGAGCCCGTGAGACCCGGGTGCCGCACGCCGGTGTACGGCACGCCGTCCACCGCGACGCTCGTGAATTCAGCGGGGAGACCTTCGATCTCGAGATCGCTGTCGGACACGCTCGCGAAACGGGCCAACTCGGCCAGGTCGCGGCCGTCTTCCGGCAGACCCGACAGCTCCAGGTCGGACAACCACCATTCCGATCCGGCCCGGCTCTGTCCCCGCACCCCGTGCTGGAAGCGGACCTCCAGCGGGGCCTCCACCGGCGGCGGAGCCGCCGAGATCTGTACCAGCAGCGCCGTCTCCTGACCGGGACGCACCGGAATGTCGAGCAGCCGCACGGGCCGGTAGCCCAGCCGCTCCACCAACAGCTCGTAGTCCCCCGCCCCCAACGAGGCGAACTCGAACCGGCCGGACCGATCCGTCTCCGAGACCACCAGGACCCCGAGATGCTGCTCGCTCAACACCACCCGGGCCCGCTCCAGCGGTCGGGTACTGCGATCGCGCACGACGCCGGAGACCACGCCGGCGGTAATGCTCTGAGCGTTCAGGGGACCCGCGAGCGCAACAATGGCGAGCGCAGCGATGAGGATACGCAGCGTCCGATCCCTCCGAGATGAGCGTGGCAGGTGTTAGTGTTCCGGCCGCGAGACTCGCGGACAACGCGTTCGCGGGATGCAAGGGTAGCGCCCGCAGGTGCGCGCACGCGCCCCGGTCTCGTAACCAGCTAACTAAGCACGATGGAAGGGTTTATGCTAGTCCGTGAAACCGCACCCGCCAAACACTGCCACCACCCCGGAGCGGATCGTTGCGCAACCGCAACATGTGGGGCGGCGACGTGATCACCCGCCCCACCCGAGCGCGGCTCCTCCTCGGCGCCGTCGTGGTCCTCATCGCCGGCGCCACCCTCTTCCCCGCCGGCGCCCCCCTCGACCGCGAGTTCGGCTGCGTGATCTGCGGCGACCGCGGCATCGCCGACGCGATCAACAACGTCATCCTCTTCACGCCGTTCGGCATCGCGCTCGCGCTCGCCGGCGCGCGCCCTCGCCGAGCTGTGCTCTACGGCACCCTGTTCTCGGCGGTGGTGGAGCTGATCCAGCTCGGGATCCCGAGCCGCGATCCCAGCCTCGGAGACGTCATCCTCAACGCCACCGGCTCCATCGGGGGATGGGCCCTCGCAGCGTCGTGGTCCGTCTGGTTGCGGCCCGGACGACGTGCCGCCGCCTGGCTCTCGGCGGGGGCCGGCGCGGCGTTCCTCGCCACAATCACCGCCACCGGACTCCTGCTCGCTCCGTCGTACCCCCGCACCACGTACTTTGCCCAATGGACGCCCAACCTCGGCAACATGGAGTGGTACCGCGGCCGCGTCCTCGAGGCGCACATCGGCCGGCTCCCCCTGCCGTCCCACGAGCTGCCGCGTTCACATTCCGTGCGGTCGGCGTTGCTGCGCGGCGACTCGCTGGCGATCGTGGCGGTCGCGGGTCCACCCCCCGCAGGCATTAGCTCCCTGTTTAGCATCGCCGACGATGCGCAGCGCCAGATCCTCCTGCTCGGACCCGACCAGAGCGACCTGGTCTACCGGTACCGCACCCGGGCCGCCGACGTTCGCTTGGATCGGCTCCAGATCCGCCTGGACGACATGCTCGACGACGTGGCCGCCGGCGACTCGCTCCGGGTGACGCTGTGGCAGGACGCCCGGGGATTCTCCTGCGTCCGGGTGAACGCTCGCGAACGCTGCGGGCTCGGGTTCGATGCGACCGCGGGGTGGGCGCTGTTGTTCTTCCCGGACGACCTCCCGGGCGCGCTCCTGCGGCTGGCCGGCGTCTCGTGGATCGGGCTCCTCGCCCTGCCCTTCGGATTCTGGGCACGGCCCGGCCCGCTCCCCGCCGCCGGCGGGATTTTGCTGGTGCTCGCGTTGACTGCCGTGCCGCCGCTCACCGGTCTCCTGCCCACGCCGGTGGAGGCTTGGGTGGGGCTGGCGGCGGGTATCGGGGCGGGGATGGGGTTGTGGAGAGTGGCGGTACTGGGCCATCGGCAGTCGGCAATCGGCAGTCGGGCATAGCCGGGAGGGGAGAGCGGGCTGGACCAGGAAAGACCGGCACATTGAAGCTGGCGATTCTACGGAAGTAGCCGGCTCCTCCGACGGCCGGTGCTTACCTCCCCACCCGCCCCCTCACCCACCCAACCACCCCCGCGACGCGCGATCTCATCGGGTGCGGCTCGAGCACCCATTCGTGGCCCACGCGCTGGACGGCGCGGCTGAAATAGCGCTTGAAGTCCGAGATCCCTCCGCGCGGGTCCTCGCTATCGCCATGGGTTCCCGCGGTGATGCCCCCGAAATCGAACCACGCGGCGCCGAGGCGTTTGGCCCAACGGATCAGCTCCCAGGCCGGGCCGTAGCCGAGCGGCAGCTTCAGGTCGGTTGCGCGGGTCGATGCGGCGGTCGCGTACTGGACGTGATCGCCGTGGGCGAGTCCCACGGCGTAGGCGAGGAGCGCGTCGGGTCCGGCGTCGGAGCGGAACACCCCGACGATGCGGGCGAGCTCCGGCTGGCGGCGCGCGAGGTCGAGCATGCCCGCCCAATCCTGAGGGTGGTAGGTACCGCCGGTCCGCTCCATCGTCTCGCGCAGCAGCGCGTCGAGCCGCGCGATATGGCGTGGATCCAGCACGTCCCGGAGCTCCACGGCGTTCTTGCTCACCGCCCGGACATGGCGCCGGGCGGTGCCGTGCAGCGACGCGAACAACGCGTCCTCGCTCGCATCGAGGTCGATCACGATCGTGCGCTCGTAGCTGCGGGGCGACGGGGCGGACTGGAAGCCCGCGTTGCGCAGATCCCCGCCAATGGCGTCCAATTCCGTCTCGGTGCGGGCGAAGGCCTCGACGTGTAGCCGCAGGGCGCAGCGATCGCGCCGGGCGGCGGCGGCGAGGGCGGCGGCGAGGGCGGCGCGCGCCGCCGCCGACCGGGCGGCACCAAATCGCTCGACGCGGAGGATGCGGTGGCCCGGGAGCGCTCGGGTGGGGTGCGCGTGCAGGGCGGCGGCGCCGGCACAACGCCCTTCGGCGTCCCGCACCCCAACCACGCGCGCCCGGCCGTCCGCCGCCGCCCGCAGGGGCAACGGGATGGGGACGCCCGCGTCACACAGCTCCCGCTGGGCCGCGGCCCACGCCGGCGACGACGGCGCGAGGGCGAACGGGGTGAACGGCCGGGAGGCGGTCGCTGGTGGGAGACGCGACGTCACGGACATGGGAGCGCGTGGGCCGCGCGCCGCACGGCCGATGCGTGGTTGGGCACGGCGCCCGCCCGGGTCGCTCGACCCGGGCGGGCGGCCGTTAGAAAATCGTGTAGATGAACGGGGCCAGCGCCGAGCCTTGTGCAAAGACCAACAGCGAGCCCACGAACAGCATGATCAGGATGATGGGCAACAACCACCATTTCTTCCTGATTCTCATGAAATCCCAGAACTCCCGCAGTAGGCTGAACTTCGCCATGACTCTGGTCCGTCCTTCCACGTGCTAGAATTGATGGCCCATGCCGCCCCGGGGTTCCCCGGTGCGCGACACCCACAGGCTACCGTCGTGCCCCCGCGACCTCAGCGGGTTCTTTCCAAAGGCCCGCATCACCGCCCCGATCGGGGCGACCACGAGGAAGTACACGATCCCCATGACGATGGGCGTCGTGACCTTCGAGATCTTGTGCGCGAACGCCATCCAGCCGCGCTCCACGGGCCCCAGCCGCGTAGGCACGAGCAGCCCAGCGAGGATGAGCAACCCGCCGAGCGATCCGGTCACCATCGCGGGCACCTCGCGGGCGCGCCACACGAGGACGGCGGTCAGAACCAGGAACGCGATCCCGACGGTGAGCCCAAAGCGGCGCCCTTGCGCCGCGGTCAGTCGAGCTGAAACTCCTTGCGCCAATCTCCCTGCTCCTTCCACTCGGGCTGCTCCGTCTTCCTCAGCAGGAACGGTCCGAGAACGAGGTAGTCCATGTGCGTCCGCATGAAGCAGCGGTACGCATCCTCCGGCGTGCAGACGATGGGCTCGCCGCGCACGTTGAACGACGTGTTCACGATCACGGGACAGCCGGTGCGGCGCTCGAACGCCTCGATCAGGTCGTGGTAGTCGGGATTGGTGTCCCGGCTGACGGTCTGAATCCGCGCCGAATAGTCGATGTGCGTCACCGCCGGGATGTCCGAGCGCGGCACGTTGAGCTTGTCGATCCCCCAGAGCTGTCGCTGGTCCGCCGACATGGGGATCTGGCGGTCCTTTTTGACCGGCGCCACCAGCAGCATGTAGGGCGATTCGGTGTCCAGCTCGAAGTAATCGCTCACGCGGTTGCGCAGGACGCTGGGGGCGAACGGCCGGAACCCCTCGCGGAACTTGATCTTCAGGTTCACCTGCGCCTGCATCTTCGGGCTGCGTGCGTCGGCGATGATGCTTCGCGCGCCGAGGGCGCGCGGGCCGAACTCCATGCGGCCATTGAACCAGCCGATCACGTTCTCCGCCGCCAGGAGGTCCGCCGCGCGGTCGATCAGCGTCTGGCGGTCCAGCCGCTCGTACGAGGCGCCGACGTCCTTGAGGAATTCCTCGATCTCCGGCGGCGAGAACGCGGGACCGAGGTACGAGCCGTTCATGGAGTCCCGGCCCGGCGTCACCGTCCGGGGCTGTTTCAGGTGCCGGTGCCAGATGAGCTGCGCCACGCCGAGTGCACCGCCCGCGTCGCCCGCGGCAGGCTGGATCCAGATGTTCTTGAACGGCCCCTCCCGGAGGATGCGACCGTTGCCGACGCAGTTGAGGGCCACGCCGCCCGCCAGGCAGAGATTGTCCAGCCCGGACTCGCGGTGCGCCGTGCGCGCCATGCGCAGCATGATCTCCTCGCACACGTCCTGAATCGAACGGGCGAGATCCATCTCACGCTGCGTGAGGTTCGTCTCCGGCACGCGGGGCGGTCCGCCAAACAACTTGGAGAACTGCCCGTTGGTCATCGTGAGGCCGGTGAGGTAGTTGAAGTACCGCTGGTTGAGCGTGAACGACCCGTCCTCCTTGAGATCGATCAGTTCCTTGAGGATCAGGTCGACGTACTTGGGCTCGCCGTACGGCGCGAGCCCCATGACCTTGTACTCTCCGGAGTTGACCTTGAACCCCGTGAAGTACGTGAAGGCCGAGTAGAGAAGGCCGAGCGAGTCCGGCCAACGCAGCTCCTTCTTGATGTCGATGTCGTTTCCGCGACCCACGCCGAAGGACGCGGTGGCCCACTCCCCCACGCCGTCCATCGTCAGGATCGCGGCCTCCTCGAACGGCGACGGGAAGAACGCGCTCGCCGCATGCGACTCGTGGTGCTCGGCGTACAGAATGTCCCCCTCGTAGCCGAGCCCCTGACGGAGCTGCTTCTCCATGTGGAGCTTGTCCTTGATCCACAGCGGCGCCGCCTTGAGGAACGAGACGAATCCCCGCGGGGCCACGCCCAGATACGTCTCGAGGATGCGCTCGAACTTGAGCAGCGGCTTGTCGTAGAACCCGACGTACGCGAGATCCGCGGCGGTGATCTTCGCTTCGCGGAAGCAGTATTCGATCGCCCGCTCAGGGAACGCGGCGTCGCCTTTTTGGCGGGTGAACCGCTCCTCCTGGGCCGCGGCCACGATCGCGCCGTTCTTGAGCAGACACGCGGCGCTGTCGTGGTAGAACGCCGAGATCCCCAGGATGTACTGATCGCCCTTCGTCACTCGACGGGCTCCTTTGACCTATTGGACGGAAACGGAAAGCCGACGCTGCCGGGCAGGTTGGCAACCCTCATACCGCAGTTGTTGACAAGGGCTATACGACAGCAGGATAGGGTGTTACGCTGATTCGGCCGGTTCCAGAGATCAGGCTGGAGCCGTGCCATGTTGCAAGGATGCTACACTGGTGGCGGCTCCCGGGGCCACCTTCTGAGCCAGGAGCCGGACGCGCTCGAAGCCGCTGGCGATCCGCACGAGCGTCTGCTGGCTCGGCGGGTAGCCGAAACGGGGCAAGGCGTAGCGCGCGAGCGGCGCGCGAGCGTCGAAATGACCGCGCCACGCGTAGCCGGGCTCCATGGTGACCGCCGCCGCGATGCCCAAGTCCTTCAAGAGCTGCGCCTCTCGCGGCCCGAAATCCCCGGCACGCCCGTTGGGGTAGGCGAACACGGGGACCGCGCCGGTGGTTTCGTACTGCAGCCGCTTCCACGACTGCCCCAGCTCCTCGCGTACCTGTTCGTCCGACGCCCGCGCCAGCACCGGATGGCTCACGCTGTGCGGTCCGAACGAGATCCCCCGCTCCTCGAGCGCGCGCACCTGGTCCCAAGACAGCGGCGCGTACCTGGAGGGCGGTGTCGATGCCAACTCGACGTCCAGCTCGCCGCCCAGGCGGGCGATCACCTCCAGCTTCGCGACTTCGGGCAGGCGCTTCACGGAGGCGACGAGGAACGCGATCGCCGCCTTGCGCTCGTCGTGGCTGGACCAGCGCAGGGTCGTCGGCGGGCCGTCCAGCTCCACCACCGTGTGATCGCGGCGCGTGTGCAGGATGATGAACTCGATCCGATCCCACCAGAGCCAGGTCCCGCCGTCGACGAAGGCGGTGGGGAGGAAAACGGTAGCGGGGCAGTCGAATTCCGCGAACGCCGGCGCGGCAAGATTCATGAAATCCAGATAGCCGTCGTCGATGGTATAGACGACGGCTTTGCGCAGCGAACCGGGGTCGTGCTGTAGCCGTTCGACCGCTTCGCCGAGCGACGGGAACGAGTAGCCCTCGCTCCGCAGGTAGGCGAGATCCGCCCGCAAGGCGGCGACGCTCGTGCCGTCTTCGTCCGCGTCCCGTCGCCGGAAGCGGTGCGCGGCGAGAATCGCCACCCGCCCCCTGGTGAGGGGATGGAACCAATGGGCCACCTCCCGGGCGGTGAGCCCGCGGAGGAGCCAGTCCTTGAGGGCGCGCTTCATTCAATCCTCTGGGCCATCCGTGGCCAGACGTTCACACTCCGTGCCAGGGTCCTCCGAGGCGGCACGCCGCCGCAGCCCGTCCCATTGTCGCAGGCGTTCGGCGATTTCTCGCTCGTATCCCGCTGCGCCGGGGACATACCAGCGGACGCCGCGCAACGCCTCCGGCAGGTACTCCTGCCCCACCGCCAACCCGCCGGCTTCCGCCGGGTCGTAGCGGTATCCGCGCCCGTACCCCAGCTGTTTCAGCAGCGGCGTCGGCGCGTTCCGGATGTGAAGCGGCACCGCCTCGGCCGGATGCTCCCGCGCCGCCTGCGCAGCCCGCGACCACGCCTCGTAGACGCGATTGGACTTCGGGGCGGCGGCGAGATACACCGTGGCCTCGGCCAAGGCCAGCTCTCCTTCGGGGGAGCCCAAGAAATGATACGCCTCTTTCGCGGCGTTGGCCACGACGAGCGCCTGCGGATCCGCGAGCCCCACGTCCTCGGTCGCGATCCGCACGAGCCGGCGGGCCACGTACAACGGATCCTCCCCGGCGGCCAGCATCCGCGCCAGCCAGTACAGCGCCCCTTCGACATCCCCACCGCGCACGGCCTTGTGCAGCGCCGAAATGATGTTGAAATGCTCCTCGCCCGCCTTGTCATAGCGCGGGAGGCGGCGGGCGAGTGTCGATTCCAAGGAGTCGGGGGAAGCGGGAAGGGGAAAGCGAGAGGGGTCTTGCACGGCGTGGCGCAGGAGCGTCTCCAACCCGTTGAGGGCTCGGCGGGCGTCGCCGTCGGCGTGGCGGACGAGCAGCGCGAGGGCCTCCGGCGAGAGCACCTCTCCCACGTCCGCTGCCCCCTTCCCGCCTCGCCCTTCCCCCACCCCGCGCGCGATGATGGCCCGGATCTCCGCCTCGCCCAACGGCTCCAGGACGTAGACCCTGACGCGGGAGAGCAAGGCGGCCGTCAGCTCGAAGCTGGGGTTCTCCGTGGTGGCGCCGACGAGCGTGACCACGCCCTGCTCCACCCACGGGAGAAACGCGTCCTGCTGGGCCTTGTTGAAGCGGTGGATCTCGTCGCAGAACAGGATGGTACCGCGCCCCTCGAGCTCCCGGCGCTGCCGCGCCGCCGCGATGATCTCGCGCACGCGCGGTACGCCCTCCGTGACGGCGCTGAACGGCTCGAAGTGGCGATCCGTGTAGTTCGCCACCAGCCGGGCGAGCGTCGTCTTGCCCGATCCCGGCGGCCCCCACAACACCATGCTCTCCACCGCGCCCCGCCGGATCGCCTCGCGCAGCGGCATCCCCTCGCCCAGCAGCTGCGCCTGGCCGAGGAAGGCCTCGAGCGTGGTGGGGCGGAGGCGGGAGGCGAGCGGTTCGTGAGAACGGGCGCCCGAAAACAGGGTTGGGTCGGTCATTCAGGTGCAACGGGCAACGGGAAGCACGCAACGGCGCGTACGAGGGTCATCGGGTCGCCCGAATCGTGACGGTCCGTTCGCACCGTTCCGTGTTGTCGCATGAGCCGCCATCGGAATCTCAAAGGTGTGGATCGTGGCGCATGGCTCACGCCGCCACCACCGCCAGCATCTCCTTGGTTCCCCAAAACGCCCCCGCCCCAAGGAAAAACGCAAGCGGCAGCGACCACCCAGACTTGCCCTGGAACTCGGGCACCAGGTTCGACGCCGCGACGTAGATCGTGACCCCACCGGCCAGCGCGAGACCGTGGGCCGACAGGAATCCCATTGTGTCGGTCAGCAGGACGCCGGCGACGGTTGCCAATCCGAGCAGGCCGGCGCTCGCCACCGCGGCGCCGGCGCGGCCGCCGCCGGCGATATAGAGGCTCGAGATCGTGACCCCTTCGGGGAGCTTGTGAAACAGGATGGCGAGAAAGAGCAGCAGGCCAAGCTGATCGCTCACCGCGAAGCCGCTGGCGATCGCCACGCCGTCGAAGAACGTATGCAGCAGCAGGCCGAACAGCGCCGATACGCCGGCCATGCGCGTCACCTCGTGTGTCTCCTCGCCGAAATGGAAATGCTGCGTGGCGGTGTGTTGCGTGAGATGCACCAGCAAGTAACCCGCCAGCACATAGACCGCCGCCGCCGATCCGCCGCGCGCGAGCGCCTCCGGTACGACTTCGACGAACGCCACCGACAGCATGAAGCCCGCGCCGAAGGCGACGAACAAGGAGATCAGCGCGAGCCCCCGCACCGCTCCCCGGGCGGCCACGATCCCGCCGGCGAGGTTCCCGGCAGCCGCGATCATCGCGTACACGAGCGGTGTCACGACGCGTCGTGCGGCAGCAGGCGTTTGGCCATCGTCAAGAGCTCCTCCTTGGTGTTCCGGCGCGGATCGTCGAGGACGGCCTCGAGCAGGTCCCGCAGCACGGCTCCGACGGCGGGGCCTTGCGGCGTGCCGAGCGCGAGCAGGTCGGATCCGGTCACGGCGAGGTCGGCGACCGCCAGGGGTGCGCCGGACCGCCGCACGCGCCCCACCGCGTCCTCGAGCGCCGCGCCCCCCGTCTCGGCGCGGTGGATCGCCGTCAGATCGCCCACGCGCGGCCCGACCCGCGCCATCCAGCGCCGGACGGCCCGCTCGTCGGGATCCGGGAAGGCACCCCGGTGGCGCCCGATGTCCTCGCTGCGCTCGACCTCGGCATTGGAGCACCGCAGCCGGCGCAGCGTGTCGCCCGGGGCACGGGAGAGATAGCTGGTGATCAACAGCGGATCGCGCGGCAACCGGTCGATCACGTCCGCGCGGCCGCCCGCCGCCTCGGGGTCGATCGCCGGCAGCCAGATGGGAAGCGCCCCTACCGCCCGCCAGAGTACGAGGACGTCGCTCGCCCGCTTGGCGCCTTGCAACGCCCGGAACCATTCGTCCCGCACGCGCTCGGCGGAAAGATGCGCCAGCCCGCCGGCGTGCGCCGCGGCGGCCTCCCACGTTGCGGGTTCGATGATGAAGCCGAAACGCGTGGCGAACCGCAGCGCGCGGAGAATGCGCAGGTAGTCCTCGCGGAACCGTCGCGCGGGCTCGCCGACCGCCCGCACCACCTTGCGTTCCAGATCCTCCCGGCCACCGTGAAGATCCCGCCACTCACGCTTCACGGGGTGGTACGCGATCGCGTTGATCGTGAAGTCGCGCCGGGCGAGGTCCTCCTCCAACGAGACACCGAATTCCACGGTCGCGTGCCGGCCGTCGGTGCGCACGTCGCGACGGAACGTCGTGACCTCGTGCGGGCGGCGGCGGCGATCCAGCACCGCGACGGTCCCGTGCTCGACACCCACCGGAATCGTGCGGCCCGACCCGAACAGCGCGCGCACCTGCTCGGGCCGCGCGGTGGTGGCCAGATCGAAGTCCTTGTTGGGATGGCCGAGCAGGTTGTCCCGCACCGCCCCACCCACGCACCAGGTCTCGAACCCGGCGCCCTCCAGCCGCTCGGCGATGGCGAGGACGTCGGCCGGAATGTCCAGCGTCTGTGGGAAGACGATGCGCGTCACACTGCAACCGTGCTGAGTGGTCGGCGCAGCGAGCCATGTGCCGCGGGCGGCGGACCCACGACCCCCCTCGTCGCTGCCCGCCGCACGTTGCTCATCCGCACAGCACGCTTCCCCCATTCACATTCACGACCTCGCCCGTGACGTGGCGCGCCAGCGGTGAGCACAGGAACAGGATCGGGCCCGCGACGTCCTCTGCGGCCGCCACCCGACCGAGCGGGATCGTCCGCTCGATCTCGTCGCGCCCTTTGCCGCCGTCGCGCGCGTACGGCGCCTCGGCCATCTCGGTATCGACCCAACCCGGCGCAACGCAATTCACCGTGACGTCCGGCGCCGCCTCCACCGCGAGCGACTTGACGAAGGCGATCAGCGCGCCCTTCGACGCGGCGTAGTCGGCGTGGAACGCCTCGCCCCGCTGCCCGGCCGTGCTGCTCACGATCACGATCCGGCCCCCCGGCTCCAGGACGCGCAGCGCCGCGCGCGTGCCGTAGAACACGGCGTCGAGATTGACGCGCAGCGTGTGCCGCCACTGCTCGTCGGACATGTCGGGAAGCGACACGTCGTCTACGGGCCAAACCCCGGCATTGGCAACGAACACGTCCAGCCGGCCGAACGTCTCGACCGCGCGCCGCACGACGAGCTCGCAGTCCTCCCGCCGCGTCAACTCGCACGGCAGGTGCGCGCCGCGGCGTCCCTCGGCCTCGATCCGTCGCACGACACTTTGCGCGGCGGCCTCGCGGCTGCGGTAGGTGATCGCGACGTCGAAGCCCGCGCGGGCCAGCAGGATCGCCGTCGCCGCGCCGATCCCGCGGGATCCGCCCGTCACCAGTGCGGCCTGGCCCCGCAAGTCGATGAGTGTCACCACGTGCTCGTCCGTCTTCTCCCGCTCATCCCGCTCCTCAAACCGTCGCCGCCGGAAACGCCGGAGAAGCGGGAGCTCCACCGCCCCCGGAGCCCCGCCGTTAGTACCTCCTCACTCCTCACTCCTCACTCCTCACTTCTTACTTCTTACTTCTCACTTCTTACCTGTCCCCGTCCAACCAACCGGCGCAACGCCCCGAGCAGGCCGGGCGTGAGGCGGACCGCCGTTGGATCCACCATGTCCCCGTCCGCCAGCGCGGCGCCCGGGTTGCGCACGGTGAGCAGCTCGGCGAGGTCGCCCGCCCCACACCGCCTGAGGAACTCGGCGCCGGTGCGCAGCACCCGCGCGTCGCCGTGGTTGTCCGCCGCCAATACGTCGGCCAGCCCGGCCTCGACGAGGTCGCGCGCCTTGCGTCCCCGCTCGGACCGGCGCGTCAGGGTGGTGGCGTCCACCTGGATGCGGGCCCCGGCCGCCCGCCACGCGGTCACGGCGGCCACCGTACCCGCCGTATAGCGCTCGGGGTGGGCCACCACCGGCACCACGCCCGCGCGGGCCATCCGCTCCAACGCATGCGTCGCGAACTCGGCGACGACGGTCAGCGGAAACTCCACCAGGTAGTAGCGCGAGCCCGCCAGCCCGTATCGGCGGTCCACGAGCGCGGCGTCCGGGAGCGCCCGGTCGATCATGATCTCGAAGCCGAGGTGCAGCCGCGGCACGGCCGGCGCGGCGGGCCGGAGAATATCCAGCATCTCCTGCCGCAGGTCGATGCTGTCCTCGCCGTGCCGCTCCACGTCGCCGGCGCGCAGGTGCGGCGTCAGGACCACGTCGGTCACGCCGTGGTCGGCAAAGTTGCGTAGCGCGTCCACCGACTGGTCGACCGAACGGGATCCGTCGTCGACGTTCGGCAGGAGGTGGTTGTGCAGATCGATCATCTCGGCGCTGATACGCGGCGGGAGCGGCGCCTCACGCGAGACGCGCGAGGCGCTCCGGCTCGAACTCCGCCGCGGCTTCACAGGCGTACGTGATGAGCGCGTCCGCCGCGAGGAGCGTCAGGGCGGTGTCACGCGTGGGCGGCGCGGCCAGCGTGGCGGCCAGGAGGCGCTCCGCGGCATCGCGCAACGCGTCCCCGATCCCCGCGGCACCGGCGTCCGTACCGCAGGCCTCCTCGATGCGTTGCCGCAACGCCCGCGGCACGTCGGCGAGCCGCGGCGCGAGCCACGTCCGGACGTCGTTCAGTTGACCCCCACGCCGAGCAGCCCACCCACGATGGCCGGGGTCTCCTGGCGGGCGGCGTCCAACCGCGCGGGATCGCCCGCTCCCGCCGACGCGAAGTGCGGACGGCCGCCGCCGCGGCCGCCGCTCACCGCCGCAATGCGGTTCACCACGTCGCCCGCCTTGACGCCGCGTGCGATGAGGTCGTCGGTGACCGCGACATGGATGCACGCCCGCTCGCCGGTGACGAACAGCACCTGGATGGCGTTGTGGTGCCGCTCGCGGAAGCTGTCCATCAGGACCCCGATCTGCCCGCGGTCGGCGACCGGGGCGTCCCCCACTTTGAGCGTCGTGTCCCCCAGCTGGTATTCGGCCAGCCGATCACCGGCGGCTCCGGCGCCCCCCTTTAGCAACGCCTCGAGCTGGCGCTCGAGCTGCTTCTGCGCCTCGAGGAGCGCCTCGATCTTGCGCGCCACGTGCTCGGGCGCGGTGTTCAGCGTCCCGGCCGCGTGCCTGACCCAGTGCTGCAGCCGCGTGACCGCGTCGTAGGCGCCCGGGCCGGTCACCGCCTCGATCCGGCGCACCCCGGCCGCCACGCCCGACTCCCCGCCAAACCGGAACAGGCCGATCTGCCCGGTGGTCCGGGTGTGAGTTCCACCGCACAGCTCCAGCGAGAAGCCCGGGATGCTCACGACGCGCACGACGTCGCCGTACTTCTCCCCGAACAATGCCATGGCGCCGGCCGTGAGCGCCTCGTCATACGGCATCTGGCGCGTCTCGACGTCGAGGTTACTCCAGATGATCTCGTTCACGCGGTGCTCGATCGCCTCCAGCTCCCGCTCGTTCACCGGCGCGTGGTGCGAGAAGTCGAAGCGCAGCCGGTCGGGCGCCACCACCGAGCCGGCCTGCCGCACATGCGTCCCCAGGGTCTCCCGCAGCGCCGCGTGCACCAGGTGCGTCGCGGTGTGGTTTCGCTCGATGTTGCGCCGGCGCTCCTCGGCCACCACGGCTTCCACTTCGGTGGGCTCGAACGGGCCCCGGTACGGACCCACGACCGCCTGCTTCCCGTCCACCTTGATCACGTCCTCGACCGGCAACTCCCATCCCTGCCCCCGCACCACGCCCGTGTCGCTCACCTGACCGCCGGACGCCGCGTAGAACGGGCTTTCGTGCAGCATCAGCTCCAGGCGATCGTCGTGCTGCCGGAACGCGAGAATGTCGGTGTCGGCTTTCGTGGTTTCGTAGCCGACGAACTTCTGCCGAGCTCGCGGCTTGACGCGCGTAAACTTGGGGGCTCGAGCACCGCGACCGGAACCACCAGCCGGCCGCCTTGTCACCGTCGCGCGCTCCGTCAGGCCGATCGAATCCCGCGCTCCAACCGCTCGCGACCGATCCCGCTGCTGCTCGAGCGCGCGCTCGAATCCCGCTTCGTCCACCCGCCACCCCCGCTCGGTGGCGATGACGCGCGTGAGGTCGATGGGAAAGCCGTAAGTGTCGTACAGCTTGAAGGCATCGTCGCCCGAGATCGTCCCGGGCGCGCCGGCCATCAACTCATCCAGCCGTGCCAGCCCCCCCGCGATGGTCTCGAGAAACCGCTCCTCCTCGGCGCGCGTCACGTCGCGGATGTGGCCCGCGCGGCGGCGCAGCTCGGGGTAGACGTCGCCGAGCTGCTCGATCACCGTGTCGGCCAGGTGGACGAGCGTGGGCTCCTCGCGCCCCATCAGGTAGCCATGGCGGACGCCGCGCCGCAGGATCCGCCGCAGCACGTAGCCCCGCCCGTCGTTCGATGGGTAGACGCCGTCGGCGAGCAGAAAGCTCACGGCGCGGGCGTGATCGGCAAGCACGCGGAACCCGGCGCCGCCCGGCCCCCGGTCGTACGCCCGGTCAATGACCTCCTCGGCGCGCCGGATGATGGCCATGAACAGATCGGTGTCGAAATTCGACGCCACATTCTGCAGCACCGCCGCGATGCGCTCGAGGCCGGCGCCGGTATCCACCGACGGCGCCGGTAGCGGCGTCCGCGACCCGTCCGCCGCTTGGTCGAACTGCATGAACACCAGGTTCCAGATCTCGAGCAGCTCGCCGGACTCCGCTCGCTCCACGAACGCGTCCTGCGCGAACGACCGGCCCGACCCGCGGAGATCCACGTACACCTCCGAGCACGGGCCGCAGGGGCCGGTGTCGCCCATCTGCCAGAAGTTGTCCTGGTCTCCCAGCCCATAGATCCGCTGGTCGGCGAGGCCGGTCACTTTGCGCCACAACCGGCGCGCCTCGTCGTCGGTGTGATGGACGGTGACGAAAAGGCGGTCCGGATGAATCCCGAGGTAGCGCTCGCTGGTGACCCACTCCCACGCGAACTCGATGGCGCCCTCTTTGAAGTAGTCGCCGAACGAGAAGTTGCCGAGCATCTCGAAGAACGTGTGATGCCGGGCGGTGTGCCCGACCTGCTCGAGGTCGTTGTGCTTCCCACCGGCCCGCACGCACTTCTGCACCGTCACGGCCCGGGGATTGTCGCGCCGTTCCAACCCCTGGAACACTCGCTTGAACTGCACCATCCCGGCGTTGGTGAACAGCAGCGTGGGATCCCCGGCGGGCACCAGCGACGACGAGGGCACCTGCTCGTGCCCCCGCGCCGTGAAGTAGTTCACGAACGAACGCCGGATCTCGTTGGATTGCATAGACATGTAAAGTAATACGCCCCGCGGACACGGTTAAGTGGGATCCGGGCACCCATGCCTCCCGCATCGCGGGTACCTTTCGACACTCGTCGCGTCGGCTCGGGTGCACGGATCTTGCGTCGACGCTCCGCGATACCGCCTGTCTCAGCACAACCACCGCCCGGACGCCGGCGCGGACCCCAACGTCGAGGGTGTTGCATGTCGGATGCTCTGCCCCGCACCACCGCGCCCGGCTCCTCCGGGGACGCCGACGCGCCGGCCCACCGGGACGGCCTTCCCCTTTCCAAGAAGCTGCTGTTCATCGGGATCATCTGGGTGACGCTCGTGTTGCTGTTCGAGGTCGGCGCACGCGTGGTGTATTTCGTCCAGGACGACTTCAATCCGTACTACCTGAAGTTTGGCTTCATCCCGGATGTGGAATACACCTCGGCGGATAGCGACGGCTATGCCAAGTTCCGTCCCAACGCACCCCGGCATCAGCGGGTGGGCCGGGAGACCATCGCGATCCAGATCAACGCCAACGGCTTCCGCGCCGACTATGACTTCGCGACGCCCAAGCCGGCCGGCACGCTGCGCATCGCGGCGCTCGGCGCCTCCTCGACGTTCGGATACTCCAACCGGGATCACGAGACGTACCCATACCAGCTCGAGCAGATCTTGCGGCAGCAGTTCCCGGATCGCCGGATCGAGGTCCTGAACCTCGGGATCCCCGAGGCCCGCCTCGAGAATCTGATCGCGCTCGCCCGCGCCGAGTTCCCCAGCCTCCAGCCCGACATCGTCACGCTCTACTCGGGCGCCAACAACGCGACGCGCGACAAGCCCCGTGACGAAGCCGGCGCGCTGTACCGGATGAAGGACTGGTTCGCGTTTCACTCGGTGGCGTGGCGGGCGATACACCCCTTGTTGCTCAACGTGTACTACCGCGTGATCAAGACGTTCAATCGCGACGTGGCCGGCGCGCCCAATCTCGGGATCCCGGTGCAGATGACGCCCGAGCAAGTCGAACGGCTCCGGGGCGGTTTGCGGCGCGCGTACCGCACCCAAGTCGAAGAGCTGGCGGCCTACGTCGACTCCATCGGGGCCACGCTGGTCCCGATTACCCAGGGATACACGTTGTACCGGATGGCGCGCTTCCCGCTGCGGGAGGGTGGTTGGCGGTCCTATGCGGGTGAGGTCGCCTTGGTCGACAGCATGCTGGCCCGCGACGCCGGCCTCCTGGCGCCGCACACCACCATGCTGATCCACAATGACCTGATGAACGAGCTGCGCGACCTCACCGCGGTGCGGGAGCTGCCGCTCGTCGAGGGCATCCCGGTGCTCGACGACGACCGGGAACACATGATGTCCTCATGGGTGCACGTCTCGCCGACCGGAAACGGCCGGCTGGCAGCGGCGATCCGGGACGTCCTCGTGGCACACGGCCTCCTGGACCCGGCCGGCCCGGCCACCGCACCCCGAGCGGTGACCCACCTCCCGTAATCGCCTACCTGGGCGCGTCGGACTCCACGGCGCCCAAGAGACGATCCACGATCGCCGTCACGTCGTAGCCCCGGAAGCCCCGCCGGGCGAGATAGGCCAGCAGCCGGCGGCGCCGTGTTTCGAGGGGGAGCCCGCCCAGCTGCTGCGCCCGCCGACGAGCCAACGCGCCGGCCTGCGCCGCGGGGTCCAGCTCCTCGGCGGCAACCACCTCGTCGATGCAGCGCTCCGCCACGCGCCGATCGACGCCGCGGGCCACCACGTCGGTCAGGAGTCGGGACCGACCGAATCCCTTCGGTGCCCGCACCCGCACGAAATGGCGCACATACTCCGCATCGTCCAGCAGTCCTTTCGCCTCCAACCGCCCCACGGCCTCGGCAGCCGCCGACGGGTTGTGCCCCCGGTCGCGCAGACGGCGTAGCAGCTCATTCACGGCCCGCGGCCGCGCCGCCAACATGCGGATGGCCACGCGATACGCCGCCTCCACATCCGCGGCGTACTCCAGCCGCTCGCGACGCACCTCATCGAGCTCGAGCCCCTCGGCCAACCCGAGCTCCTCGATCGTGGCCTCGGCAACCGTGGCGAAGCGCGTACCGTCGACATCGACGGCCCGGTAGCCGGGCACCCGAGGATGCGGTCGGATCTTCGTGATGCGCATCGACGATCACCGACGGCGCCGACGTCAAGCGGTCACGTAGACCGCTTGTCCGCCTCCGCGTCCTCCACCGGCACCGGGGCCGCGGCCGGGAGGGTGATGCCCAGGAACTCCTTGACGCGCACCTCCACCTGGTCCGCGATGTCCTGGTGGTCCTTGAGAAACAGCTTGGCGTTCTCCCGCCCTTGTCCGATCCGTTCCTTGCCCACCGAGTACCAGGCACCGCTCTTGTCGACCACTCCCGCTTCCACCCCGATGTCCACGAGCTGCGACACGTGGCTGATACCCTCGTTGAACATGATGTCGAACTCCGCCTGGCGGAACGGCGGCGCTACCTTGTTCTTCACGACCTTCACCCGCACCCGGCTCCCGATGATCTCGTCCCGCTCCTTGACCGGGCCGATACGCCGGACGTCGAGCCGCACCGACGAGTAGAACTTCAACGCCCGGCCGCCCGTGGTGGTCTCCGGGTTGCCGAACATGACGCCGATCTTCTCGCGCAGCTGGTTGATGAACACCACCGCCGTGCGAGACCGGTTGATGCTGCCCGCCAGCTTTCGGAGCGCCTGCGACATGAGGCGCGCCTGGAGCCCGACGTGCGAGTCCCCCATGTCGCCCTCGATTTCCGCCTTGGGCACCAGCGCCGCGACCGAGTCCACCACGATCACGTCCACCGCGCCGGACCGCACCAGGATCTCGGCGATCTCAAGCGCCTCTTCCCCCGTGTCGGGCTGCGAAACGAGCAAGTTGTCCAAATCGACGCCCAGCTTCTTGGCGTATTCGACGTCCAACGCGTGCTCGGCGTCGATGAACGCCGCCACACCACCCGCCTTCTGCGCATTCGCCGCGATGTGCAGCGCGATCGTGGTCTTCCCGCTCGATTCCGGTCCGTACACCTCGGTGATCCGTCCGCGCGGGATCCCACCGACGCCGATCGCCGCGTCGAGATTCAAGGCACCGGTGGAAATCGCATCCACCCGCACCTTCGCGCTGTCCTGCCCCATCCGCATGATCGCGCCCTTGCCGATGTTCTTCTCGATCTGCGCGATCGCGAGGTTGAGCGCTTTGCGCCGCTCGTCCGACAGCTTCGCTCCGGTCTTGTCGTTCGGCTCGCCGGCCATGTCCCGTCCTCTTGGTTGATCTGCGGTATTGTGGGGCTGGAATTGCGGTTACCGAATATATCCCGAAGCCCCGTTTATCGCCACCCCGGCCAGAACGCGTTCTCCACGTGCTCGATCAACGGCCGACCCTGTGGCAAGAGCGTAACACCAATGACGTCAAAGCGATATGTATCGCTGGCACGGCCGTGGCGATCCATCCACGCGGCCGCGACCCGGGCGATCTCGCGGCGCTTCCCCGCCCTCACAGCCTCCAGCGGGCTCCCGAACGCGTGCCCGATCCGCGCCTTCACCTCGACGAATGCCACCACCTCACCCCGCCGCGCCACGAGATCGATCTCGAGCCTGCCCATCCGGAATCGATGATCCGCGATCGACCAGCCCGCCGCGAGCAGGAACCGCTTGGCGATCTCCTCCCCCTCCACGCCGAGCTTGTGGCGGCGGTCGGTCCAGGTGGACGGGTCGGACTTGAGCGGCACCGAGGGAAACTACGCTCGCCCCTGGGAGGCGCACAGACCCGATTCGTGCATCGAGGGGCAGAACAGATAGAAACGCGCAATCCGCACAATGCCACTGTGCAACGGGAACAGCCAGCCAGCCGAGGAGGCCCTCCCCCTCACCCGAGCCGATCCAGATCCTCCATCCCCACCAACACTTCCCTCGGCTTCGACCCGTCCGGCGGCCCGATTACCCCGGCCTCGTAGAGCTGGTCGATGATACGCGCGGCACGGCCGTAGCCGATGCGGAGCTTGCGCTGGAGCAGGGAGGTGGAGCCGAGCTGGTTTTGGATACAGGTTTCGGCAGCCTCCCGGAACAGGGCGTCGCGGTCGCTGCCGGCGGCACCGCTCGTCCCGCCGACTTGTTCCTCGGCCTCCACCGCCTCGACCACGTCGAGGATGTCGTCCTCGTGCGCGGCCGGGCGGACGCGGGCCGCGAACCAGTCGGTCACCCGCTCGGTCTCCTCGGTCCCGATGAACGCTCCCTGGATGCGGATCGGTTCGCTCCGGCCGGGAGGCAGGAACAGCATGTCCCCGTTCCCGAGGAGGGTCTCGGCACCGTTCTGGTCGATGATCGTCCGGCTGTCCACCTTCGACGCCACCCGGAACGCGATGCGGCTGGGGAAGTTCGCCTTGATGAGCCCGGTGATGACGTTCACGCTGGGCCGCTGCGTCGCCAGAATCAGGTGGATCCCCGTGGCCCGCGCCTTCTGTGCCAGAATCGCGAGCGGCTTCTCGACCTCCGCCTGCACGGTCATCATCAGGTCGGCCAGCTCGTCGACGATGACGACGACGTACGGAAGCGGACCTTCCTCGTACGGCAGCGGTAGCTCCACTTGTGCCGCCACGTCGGCCTCGGCACCGCTGGAGGCCGCCGACCGGCCCGCGCGCGTCACCGCGCCGCCCGGCATGACCATGCGCTTCCCCTCGACCACCTTCCGGTTGAAGTCGTAGATATTGCGCGCGCTGTTCGCGTGGAACAGCACGTAGCGGCGCTCCATCTCGAACATGGCCCACTTCAGCGCCTGCGCGGCTTGTCTGTTGTTCGTCACGACCGGGTGCCGCAAGTGGGGAAGCGTGTTGTAGCCCGACAGCTCGACCATTTTCGGATCGATCATCAGCATCCGCAGGTCCTGCGGCAGGTAGCGGTACACCAGGCTCGTGATGATCGCGTTGATGCACACCGACTTCCCGGACCCCGTGGCGCCGGCGATCAGGAGGTGCGGCATCTTGGCGAGATCGGCCACGATGGGACGGCCCTCCAGATTGCGTCCCAGGGCGATGGGGAGCGCGGCGCGGGCCCGCTCCCACTCGGGCGCCTCGAGCATCTCGCGCAGGCCCACCATCTGGGCGGTGGGATTCGGCACCTCCACGCCGACAGCGGCCTTGCCGGGAATCGGCGCCAGGATGCGAATGGACGCTGCCCGCATGGCGAGGGCGAGGTCGTCCGCCAGCGCGGCGATCCTCCCCACCTTCACGCCCGGCGCCGGGGCGACCTCATACTGGGTGACCACGGGTCCGGTGGTCCGGCCCACGATCTGGCCCTCCACCCGGAACGTCCGCAGCGTGTGGATCAGCACCTCGCCGAGCTGGTCGATCTCATCTTCGCGGATGTCCCCGCCGTCCCGCTTCGGCGGGGCGAGCAGGTCGATGGGCGGGAGCGCCTCGGGCGAGGCGCTCGGGCCCCCGGCGGGGACCGCCGCCGCCTTTCGGCCGCGCGCCCGCCGCCGGGACGGCGCGGGCGGCGCGGCCGCGTCGATCGGCGGCCCATCCCCTGGCTCCTCCCAGAGCGCGGGCGGGACGTCGCGCCCTCCTCCACCCGCGAGCCGCCGGAACGGATGC
>Ga0256864_1000123_pt1 | contig 30200 bp, 21 predicted proteins | sample RVTome_11_FD_187336 | JGI IMG/M metagenome (GOLD analysis project Ga0256864, IMG submission 187336) | Soil microbial communities from uranium-contaminated site in the Upper Colorado River Basin, Wyoming, United States - RVT147D111 HiSeq ... | reverse complement strand
CCCCGCTCGTCCTCGCACTGCATCCGCACGTCCGGCTACGGGCGATCTGCCCCGAGGTGGAAATCGGCCTCGGCGTTCCCCGCGATCCCATCAAGCTTGTCGCACCCGGCGGGACCACACGGCTCGCCCAGCCATCGACGGGACGCGATCTCACCAAGCGCATGGCGGAGTTCGGCGACCGGTTCCTCGATTCGGTGCAGGAGGTCGACGGCTTCATTCTAAAGAGCCGCTCACCGTCGTGCGGGATCAAGGACACGAAGCGCTATGCCGACGAGGCCGCGACGCAGCCCGCCGGCAAGGGGGCCGGCATGTTCGGGGAGGCGGTGATACGGCGGTTTCCGTACGCCGCGATCGAGGACGAGGAACGGCTCACCAACCATCACCCCCGCCATCACTTCCTCACCAAGTTGTTCACGCGTGCCGCCTTCCGCGTGCTCTGCGCGCACGCCACGATGGCGCGGCTGGTGACATTCCACACCGCGAACGAGCTCTTGCTCATGGCGTACCACCGGACCGAGCTGCGGCATCTGGGGCGCGTGCTGGCAAACGCCGGCGGGAAGGCGCTTCACGAGCTGCTGGCGGCGTACGAGGAAGGCCTGGGGCGCGCCCTCGCCCAGCCCGCCCGCCGCGCCTCACACGTGAACGTCCTTCTCCACGCCCTGGGCTTCTTCGCGGCGCGCCTGACCGCACACGAAAAGGCGTTGTTCCTCGACCACCTCGACCAGTACCGCGAGAACCGGCTCCCCCTCGACGAACTGCTTACCGTGGCGCGGGCGTGGATTACGCGCTTCCAGCAGCCGTACCTGGCCGCCCAAACCTACTTCGAGCCGTATCCCTCCGCCCTCGCGCTCTCCGAGACTCCGTCGGCGAAATCCCCCACTTCTTCGCGTAGGTGACTCCTTACTCCCTATGCCTCAGTTCTCAGAGCGTGTGAAGTAATTGGCGACGGGGCGCGGCCAGCCGCGGCAGAGCGGGTGGGACTCCCTCCGCGCGCCGCGGCGCGGCGTGGACTCGTCGGCTTCGGCTCGAGCCACCGGGACGTGACCCGTCGGTCGCGAGCGCCGGGCCCGCCGAGACCACGCCGCCCCTTGGCGCGCTCCGGGAGCCCCACCCGCTCTGCCCGTGCGCTCAGACTCCGTCGTTCCGACTCCTTACTCCTCACTCCTCACTCTTTACTGTTTGCTCCCCACTTCTTACTTCTCACTGATCATGGCCTACGTGCTGATGACGAGCGGCGGCAAGGATTCGACCCTGGCCCTGGACCGGGCCCTGCGCCAGGGCCTCGACGTGACCCTGCTGGCGAACATCTACGAAGGGTCCACCAACCGGGTGCGATTTCACGGGGTCCGGCGCGAGCTGATCGCGCGGCAGGCGGGCGCCCTCGGCATGGAGCTGGTCACGGCACATACCCACCCCGACAGCTTCGAGCCCGTGTTTCTGGACTTGATCGGCCGGCTCCGGCAACGCGGCGTCACCGGGATCGTGTTCGGGAACATCCATCTGGCGGAGGTCCGCGCGTGGTACGAGGAGCGGGTGCGCGCCGCAGACCTGGAACACATCGAGCCGCTGTGGGGCGACCCGCCGGCGGAGCTGGCACGCGAGTTCGTCGACCGCGGTTTCCACGCGATCGTCGTCAGCGCCGACAAGGCCCTGGGCGCGGCCGACCTCGTGGGCCGTGATTTCGACGCCGAGACGCTCGCCATCCTCGCCGCCCGTCCCGGCATCGATCCGTGCGGCGAGCGCGGCGAGTACCACACGTACGTCTACGACGGTCCCATCTTCCACGAGCCGGTCCCCCCGGTACCGGGCAAGATGGTGGAGATCGAGGGCCATCAATTCGTGGAGCTGCAGTAAGGAGTGAGGAGTGAGGAGTGAGAGTGAGCAGTCGGTTCAGGGCGGAGACGCGGTGTGCTTGCGCTACCTCGCTTCAACGCCTGAGATTCCGCCAGTCGCACTCCTCACTCCTCACTCCTTACTCTCAATGCCATCGAGCACCCCGACGAACTCCGGCCCGAAGTAGTACTCCAGCTCACCGCGGAGTCCTCGGTAGAGGGTCGGTCCGGTGCCGGTGCATACCAGGCTCTCGTCCACCACCTCGTCGGCGGGTAAGAGCGCCCCATCGGAGAAAGTGATTGGGAAGAGGCAATCTACGATCGACTTGAGATCGTGGTAATCCAGGCCGTGATCCACCGAGAAGGCGTGCAGCAGGCACCCGCGTCCGGCCCGATTGAGAAACACACAGCGCCCGCGCACCACGCGCGTGCGCCGGCTGCCGCCCCCGGGCATCTCCCCGTCCTCCTCCAGCCTCGCGGTAAACCACCGTTGCCGCGGCACTCCGACATAGGCCTGGAGGGCATCGGCGTGCTGCGCCACCCGCTCGACATGCCATTGATCCACGTCCACCCCGTGATCGCAGCAGGCGTCGTGACAGAAAGGGCACTGCAGGCAGCGGGTGAAGTACGTGAGCCGGAAGATCCGCGGATCGACGGCGGAGATCACCGGTGCGCCGTAGCGGCTGGGGAAAGCGCGGTGGAGAGGCTCCGGTTGCATGGAGAGGAATGTAAACGGATGATTTCAGATTGCAGATTGCAGAATGCAGATTGGCGATTTGGCGGGCGAGGTGAGCCCGGTAGCCTGGGGTTCAGCGCCAATCTGCAATCTGCATTCTGCAATCTGCAATCGCCAATCGTCCGTTCCTATGCCCACCAGCCGATCCAAAGGACCGCCCCACCCTGGCCTCTCCCCTGCCATCCCTGTTACGATGTCAACGATGGCAACCACCTCCCTCACCCACGCGACCAAGACCAAGCAGACGTTCGCCAAGCTCGTGGTCGAGCGGCTCCGGCCGGCGGTGGATGCCGGTCGGTATGCGGTGAAGCGGACCCTCGGCGACCGGCTGGTGGTGGAGGCGACCGTCTACAAGGACGGTCACGACCTCGTGGCCGGCCGGGTGCGGTACCGCGGACCCGGCGACGACCGGTGGCGCACGGCGCCGATGGCGTACGAGCGGGACTTCGACCGCTTGCGGGGCGAGATCACGCCGGATCGGCTCGGGCGCTGGACCTTCACCGTGGAGGCGTGGACCGACCGGTTCGGGAGCTGGCGAACGGAGCTCGAGAAGAAGGTGGCCGTGGAGCTCGACGTCGATCTCGAGCTGGTGGAGGGGGCGATGCTGGTCACCGAGGCGGCGCGGGCGGCGCGGGGGGTCGCTCGCAGCGAGCTGGAGGACGCGGCGGCGGTATTGCGCGGCACCGAGCGGCCCCAGGCGGCGCGGATCCGGGTAGCGCTCGACCCCGCCCTGTTCGACGCGATCCAGCGCCACCTTCCCCCGGCCGACCTGACGGAGCATCCATGGTCCTCGTCGGCTGTCGTCGACGCACCGGTTGCCGCGTTCGCGGCGTGGTACGAGATGTTTCCGCGCTCGCAGGCCGCGCGACCCGGGGTCCACGGGACGTTCGGCGATGCGGAGCGGCAGCTTCCCCGGCTGGCCGAGCTGGGTTTCGACGTCGTGTACCTACCGCCCATTCACCCCATCGGCCGGACACATCGCAAGGGGAAGAACAACACCCTCACGCCCGGGCCGGACGATCCGGGAAGCCCGTGGGCGATTGGCGGCCCGGAGGGCGGGCATACGGCGGTCCATCCGGACCTCGGCACGGTCCAGGATTTCGAGCGGTTCGTCCACCGCGCCAATGCGCTCGGGCTCGAGGTGGCGCTCGACTACGCTCTCCAGTGCTCGCCCGATCACCCGTGGGTGCTGGAGCACCCCGACTGGTTCCACGTGCGGCCCGACGGCAGCATCAAGTACGCGGAGAACCCGCCCAAGCGATACGAGGACATCTACCCGCTCAACTTCTGGTGCGAGAACTACCCCGCGCTCTGGGCGGCCTGTCGTGACATCCTGCTGTTCTGGATCGAGCGGGGCGTGCGCACGTTCCGCGTGGACAACCCGCATACCAAGCCGTTCGCGTTCTGGGCATGGATGATCGCGGAGATCCAGCGGGATCATCCCGACACGGTGTTCCTGTCCGAGGCTTTCACGCGCCCCGCCCGCATGCAGGGGCTCGCGAAGATCGGGTTCACGCAGTCCTACACGTACTTCACGTGGCGCAACACGCCGTGGGAGGTACGGGAGTACCTCACCGAGCTGACGCAGAGCGAGCCGGCCGAATACTTTCGGCCGAACTTCTTCGTCAACACGCCCGACATCCTACATGAGTACCTCCAGACCGGCGGGCGGCCGGCGTTTCGCGTGCGGCTGGTGCTCGCCGCCACCCTGTCGCCGCTGTATGGGATGTACTCCGGCTTTGAGTTGTGCGACAACATGCCGGCGCGCCGCGGGAGTGAAGAGTACCTGAACTCGGAGAAGTACGAAATCCGGACACGGGACTGGAACGCGCCCGGCAACCTGAACGACGAGATCGCGCGCATCAATCGCATCCGCCGAGAGCACCCCGCCCTGCAGCGGCTCACCAATGTGACCTTCTACGAATCGGAGAACCCGGAGATCCTGTTCTACGGCAAGCACGCGCCGGATGACGAGATCCTCGTGACCGTCAACCTCGACCCTCACCACCCGCAAGCCACGATGGTCCATGTGCCGGTCGAGGCCCTGGGCCTCGGACACGATGTTCCGTATCAGGTGGAAGACCTGCTGACGGGCGCGCGCTACACGTGGCAGGGATCGCGCAATTTCGTTCGGCTCGATCCCACGCAGCAGGTGGCGCACGTCTTCAGGGTGCCGCGTCCACCCGCCGCGAGCGAGGGGGCATGAACGACGACGCGCTGTGGTACAAGGACGCCATCATCTACGAGCTGAGGGTGCGGGCGTTCTTCGACAGCGATGGAGACGGGATCGGCGATTTCCGCGGACTGGCTCAGCGGCTCGACTACCTCCAGGACCTCGGCGTCGATACCCTCTGGCTCTTGCCGTTCTACCCCTCGCCGCTGAAGGACGACGGCTACGACATCTCCGACTATTCCTCGGTGCACCCCCACTGTGGGACGCTCCAGGACTTCAAGTACTTCGTCCGGGAGGCCCACCGCCGCAACCTCCGCGTCGTCACCGAGTTAGTCCTCAATCACACGTCCGACCAGCATCCGTGGTTTCAGCGTGCGCGTCGCGCCCAGCCGGGCAGCCGGTACCGCGACTGGTACGTGTGGAGCGACGACCCGGAACGCTACAAGGAAGCGCGGATCATCTTCAAGGACTTCGAGACGTCGAATTGGGCGTGGGACCCGGTGGCAAAGGCGTACTTCTGGCACCGGTTCTACTCGAATCAGCCCGACCTCAACTTCGACAGCCCGGCCGTCCGGCGCGCGATGCTACAGGTCGTCGATTTCTGGTTTGGGCTCGGCGTCGACGGGATGCGCCTGGACGCCGTGCCGTATCTCTACGAGCGCGAGGGAACCAACTGCGAGAACCTGCCGGAGACGCACGCGTTTCTCCGCAGCCTGCGGCGGCACGTCGACCAGAAATTCAAGCATCGGATGCTGTTGGCGGAAGCGAACCAGTGGCCGGAAGACGCCGTCGCCTACTTCGGCGACGACGACGAATGCCACATGTCGTTCCACTTTCCCATCATGCCGCGCCTGTTCATGGCGCTGCACATGGAGGACCGCTACCCGGTGGTCGACATCCTCCAGCAAACGCCGGAGCTGGCACCCAAGTCGCAGTGGGCGCTGTTCCTGCGGAACCACGACGAGTTGACGCTCGAGATGGTGACCGACGAAGAGCGGGACTACATGTACCGGGTCTACGCCCACGATCAGGAGGCGCGCATCAACCTGGGCATCCGGCGCCGGCTTGCGCCCCTGCTGGGGAACGACCGCCGGCGCATCGAGCTGTTGAACGGATTGCTCTGCTCCCTCCCGGGCACGCCGGTGCTGTACTACGGCGACGAGATCGGGATGGGCGACAACTTCTACCTCGGCGATCGGAGCGGAGTCCGCACGCCCATGCAGTGGAGCGCCGACCGCAACGCGGGCTTCTCGCGGGCCAACCCGCAGCGCCTGTACCTGCCCGTCATCATCGATCCCGAGTACAACTACGAGACGGTGAACGTCGAAGCCCAGCAGCAGAATCCGCATTCGCTGCTGTGGTGGATGAAGCGCCTCATCGCCCTCCGCCAGCGCTTCCGGGCGTTCGGGCGCGGCCGCCTGGAGTTCCTGGACCCGCGCAACCGTCGCGTGCTCGCCTTCATCCGGGAGTACGGCGACGAGCGGATCCTCGTAGTCGCCAACCTGTCTCGCTTCGTCCAGTACGTGGAGCTGGATCTCGGGCGCTTCAAGGACTGGGTGGCGGTGGAGCTGTTTGGCATGTCCGAATTTCCGCCGATCGGCGAGCTGCCGTACCTGCTCACGCTGGGCCCGCACGCGTTCTATTGGCTCGCCCTCGTCCCGCAACGGGGTGAGCCCGTCGCGGAAGGCCTGGCGACGATCGAGGTCGAATCCACGTGGGAGGAGCTGTTCGACGGCGAAGGACGGGAAACGCTGGCGCACGCCCTCCCCGGGTACCTGCGGCCCCGGCGCTGGTTCGGCGGCAAGGCCCGGCACATCCAGCGCGCGTCCATCGTGGATGCTATCCCGTTGCGGGGCGGAGGCGCCACCCACTATCTCACGGTGATCGAACTCGAGTACACGGCGGGCACCCCGGACCGGTACCTCGTGCCGATCGGCTTCGCCGTGGGCGAGGAGGCGCGCGCCATGCAGCAGCACTCGCCCCATCACATCGTGGCCCGCGTTCACGCCGCGCGCAACGACGGCGCCCCGGAGGGCGTGCTGTACGACGGGTTGGCCAGCACGCGGTTCGCCGCGGACCTCCTCGGGCTCATCGGCAAGCGCCGCCGGGTCCGCGGATCGGACGGGCACGTGACCGCCAAGACATCGCGCGCGTTCAAGGCCCTCCAGCCGCCGGATCCCGCCCAGCTCGAGCCGCAGGCGGCCTACCGCGAGCAGAGCAATTCCTCGGTCACCTACGGCGACCGTTTCATCCTCAAGTTGTTCCGCCGGCCGGACCGTGGCGTGAATCCGGATCTCGAGGTCGGCCGCTTCTTGACGGAGCGCACCAACTTCGGGCACATCGCTCCCGTCGCCGGCTGGATCGAACATGAGCTCGAGCGCCAGAAGGAACCCACCACCCTCGCCGTCCTACACGGGTTCGTCCCGAACGAGGGCGACGCCTGGCAATACACCCTCGACGAGATCGAGCGGTACTTCGAGCGCGCGATCATTGCCCATCGCGAGCACCCGGAGGCACCGGTGTCGCAGGGCACGCTGCTCGAGCTCACCCAGCAATCCCCACACGCCGCGGCCATCACGTTGATGGGTGGCTACCTCGAAACCGCACGGCTGCTGGGACGCCGGACCGGCGAGATGCACCTCGCGCTCGCGTCCGACAACGAGGATCCGGCGTTCGCGCCGGAGTCGTTCTCCCGGCTCTACCAGCGCTCGCTGTATCAATCCATGCGCAATCTGTGCGGCAACGTGTTTCACCTGATACGCGACCGGCTCCCCAGCCTGCCGACGGGCGTGGCGGCCGACGCGGAGCACGTGCTGGGCCTGGAGCAACACGTGCTGAAGATGTTCCGCACGCTCGCGGATCGCCGAATCCGCGCCAAACGCATCCGCTGCCACGGCGATTACCACCTGGGGCAGATCCTCTATACGGGAAGGGATTTTGTCATCATCGACTTCGAGGGCGAGCCCGCGCGAACGGTGGGAGAGCGACGGATCAAGCGCTCGGCGTTCCGCGACGTCGCGGGCATGCTGCGCTCGTTTCAGTACGCGGCCGCCACCGTGTTCGTCACGCGTGTGGTGAACCGAATGGTGCGGGCCGAGGAGGCCGCCGCCCTGGAGCCGTGGACGCGCCTCTGGGAGCAATGGACGTCCTCCGCGTTCGTCCGCGCGTACCTCGAGACGACCGCCGGCGCCGGCCTCCTCCCGGCCGCCAAGGACGAGTTGGAGGTGCTCCTGACCGGCGACATGCTCGAGAAAGCCGTGTACGAGCTCGGCTACGAGCTGAACAACCGGCCCGACTGGATCTGGATCCCGATTCGAGGCATCAGCCAGCTCGTCGAGCGCGCGGCGCATCCATGAGGGCGGACCGCACAGGCGCCTGCGACGCCGCTCCCGACCGCGTCGTGTCCGCGCCGTTCGTCGTCGCGCGGGACGCGGAAACCGCGTGATGCGCATTTGGCCGGGCGCGCCGTACCCGCAGGGCGCCACGTGGGACGGTGAAGGGGTCAACTTCGCCGTCTACTCGCAGCACGCCACGCGGGTCGAGCTCTGCCTGTTCGATGGCCCGCACGACGCCCACGAAACGGCACACGTCGACGTCGTCGAGCGGACCGACGGCATCTGGCACGCCTATCTCCCAGACGTCCGGCCAGGCCAGCTCTACGCCTTCCGCGTGCACGGCCCTTACGAGCCGGAGCTAGGCCACCGCTTCAACCCCGCCAAGCTGCTCGCCGATCCGTACGCCAAAGCCCTGAGCGGCGCGGTGCGCTGGAGCGACACGCTGTTCGGCTACACGGTCGGGCACCCCGATGAGGACCTCGCCAAGGACGACCGCAACAGCGCCGGCGATATGCCCAAGGGCGTCGTGATCGACGGCGCGTTCAGCTGGGGCGACGACCGCCGGCCGCGGATCCCCTGGAGCCGCACCGTCATCTACGAGTGTCACGTCAAGGGAATGACCATGCTGCACCCGGACGTTCCCGAGCACCTGCGGGGGACGTATTTGGGGCTCGCCACCGATCCGATCATCGACCACCTGAAGTCGCTGCACGTCACCGCGGTCGAGCTGATGCCCGTGCACCACGAGGTGGCGGAGCGGTCGGTGGCGGAGCGCGGCCTCACGAACTATTGGGGCTACAACACCATCGGCTTCTTCGCGCCGGACGTGCGCTTCGCCACCGGCGGCCGCGGCGAGCAGGTGACGGAATTCAAGTCGATGGTGAAGCGGCTCCACCGCGCCGGGATCGAGGTGATCGTCGACGTTGTGTACAACCACACCGCCGAGGGCGACCACCTGGGGCCCACGTTGGCGTTCCGCGGGGTGGACAATACGTCGTACTACCGGTTGGACCCGAACCAGCCGCGCTGCTACGTCGATTTCACCGGATGCGGCAACAGCTTGAACGTGGTGAACCCGCGCGCGCTGCAGATGATCATGGACAGCCTGCGGTATTGGGTCGCGGAGATGCACGTCGACGGCTTCCGCTTCGACCTCGCCTCCGCGCTCGCCCGGGAGCTGTACCAGGTGAATCGGCTCGGCCGCTTCTTCGATATCATCAAGCAGGACCCGATCATCTCGCAGGTGAAACTCATTGCGGAGCCGTGGGACCTCGGTGAAGGCGGGTATCAAGTCGGCAATTTTCCGGTGGGGTGGGCCGAATGGAACGGGAAGTATCGGGACACCGTGCGGCGCTTCTGGCGTGGAGACGCGGGTCTCGTCTCCGATCTCGCGTACCGGTTGTCGGGGAGTAGCGACCTCTACGAGGACGACCAGCGCAGTCCGCACGCCAGCATCAACTTCGTTACGTGCCACGACGGGTTCACGCTGCACGACCTGGCGAGCTACGAGCGCAAACACAACGAGCGCAACGGCGAGGATAACCGCGACGGGACCGACGCAAACTACTCCCGCAATTGGGGCGCGGAGGGACCCACCGAGGCCCTCCAGGTCGTGCGGATGCGGGACCGCATCATGCGAAACTTCCTCGCCACGCTCGCCTTCTCGCAGGGCGTGCCGATGCTGTCCCACGGGGACGAGTTCGGACGCTCGCAGCAGGGCAACAACAACGCCTACTGCCAGGACAACGAGCTGTCGTGGATCTCGTGGGACCTGGACGCTCGCGCCCGGAAGCTGCTCGAATTCACCCGGCGGGTGTTCGGCATCCGCGTGGCCAACTCCGTGCTGCGGCGGCGCACGTTCTTCCGGGGGCATCACATCACTCCCGCCGGCGTGAAGGACCTCGCGTGGCTGCGGTCGAACGGCGAGGAGATGACCGACGCCGATTGGGTGCACCACCGCTCGCACGTGATCGGCATGTTGATTCACGGCCGCGCCACCGACGAGCGCGACGATCGGGGCCGGCTCGCCGTCGGGGAAACGATCCTGATCCTGCTGAACGGGGGCGGCCGCTCGAGACGGTTCGCCATGCCGGCGATTGCGGAACCCGGCCGGTGGATCGAGGAACTCAACACCGCGCGGCCCGGCACGCGCGCCATCAAGACCGGCGCCGTGAACCTCGTGGCCCATTCCCTGATCCTGCTGCGCTACGAGCTGCACGCATGAGCCGGAACCGCGAGCCGAACGGGATCTTGGCGGTGCCCCGGCACGACCACGATCGCCTCATCACGGGACAGCACACCGACCCCCATCGCGTGCTCGGGGCGCATCCGACGGCGGGGGGCGTCGTGGTGCGGACGTATCACCCCGATGCCGTCGGCGCAACCTGCCTGCTCGAGGACGGCGCGGCGGTCGACATGGAGCGGGTCGGCGGGAACGGCCTCTTCGGCGCGTACCTTCCCGCCAGGGAGGCGCCGGTGGCGTACCGCCTGCGCTTCCATTTCCCGGACGGCGCCGCCTGGGAGCGCGGCGATCCCTATCGCTTCCTGCCGACGGTCGGCGACGTCGATCTGCACCTGTTCAACGAGGGAACGCACCGCCGGCTGTGGAAGGTGCTCGGCGCCACCGTACGCCGGGTGGCCGGCGTCGACGGCGTGGCCTTCGCCGTCTGGGCGCCGAACGCGCGGCGCGTGAGCGTGGTGGGAGACTTCTGCGACTGGGACGGCCGCCTGCTCCCCATGCGGCAGCTCGGCGGCTCGGGCGTCTTCGAGCTGTTCGTTCCGGAGATCGAGCCCGGCGCGTTCTACAAGTACGAGATCCGCACGCGGGAGGGCGCCATCCGCGTGAAGACCGATCCGTGCGCGGCAGCGATGGAACACCCGCCCGGCACGGCGTCACACGTGTTCCGCTCCTCCTACCGCTGGAGTGATGACGCGTGGATGGCCAAGCGCGGCGCACGCGATGCCACCCGCGAGCCGATGGCCGTCTACGAGGTCCACCTCGGCTCCTGGGCGAGGGTCCCCGAAGAGGGGAACCGGCCGCTCTCCTACAGGGAGATCGCTCCCCGGCTCGCGGCTCACGTGCAACGGCTGGGGTTCACCCACGTGGAGTTCCTCCCGCTCGCCGAGCATCCGTTCACCGGATCGTGGGGCTATCAGGTGTCGGGCTACTACGCACCCACCGCCCGCTACGGCACCCCGGACGATTTCCGGTTCCTGGTGGACCACCTGCATCGAGCGGGGATCGGCGTCATCCTCGACTGGGTCCCCGCCCACTTTCCCAAGGACGACTTCGCGCTCCGGAGGTTCGACGGGACCGCCCTGTACGAGCACGACGATCCGCGCCTGGGCGAGCATCCCGACTGGGGCACGCTGATCTTCAACTACGGCCGGAACGAGGTCCGCAACTTTCTCGTGGCGAACGCGCTGTACTGGCTCGAGGAGTTCCACGTCGACGGCCTCCGCGTGGACGCCGTGGCGTCGATGCTCTACCTCGACTACAGCCGCCCCGCCGGCGAATGGCTTCCCAACCGGTACGGCGGCCGGGAGAACCTCGAGGCCATCGCCTTCCTTCGGCAGTTCACCGAAGCGGTTCGTGTCGACCAACCCGGGTGTTTCACGGTAGCCGAGGAATCCACGGCGTGGCCGGGGGTCACCAACGCCGTCTCGGAAGGCGGACTGGGTTTCCACTTCAAGTGGAACATGGGCTGGATGCACGACACCCTCGAATACTTCAAGAAGAACCCGGTGCACCGGCGCTTCCACCACGACCAGCTCACGTTCGCGATGCTCTACGAGCACACCGAGCGGTTCATCATGCCCCTGTCGCACGACGAGGTGGTCCATGGAAAAGGATCGCTCCTGCGCAGAATGCCGGGCGACCACTGGCAGCAGATCGCGAACCTCCGGCTGCTGTTCGCCTACCAATACACGAGGCCGGGGAAGCAGTTGCTGTTCATGGGCAGCGAGCTGGCGCCGGCGGGCGAGTGGAACCACGACGCGAGCCTCGACTGGCACCTGGCGGACGATCCGCTGCGCGCCGGGCTGCTGCGGTTCTTCGAGGACCTGGGCCGGCTCTACCGCGAGACGCCCAGCCTCTGGCGCCACGATCCCGATCCGGAGGGCACCGGGTGGATCGACTGCGCCGATCGCGACAACAGCGTCATCTCGTACGTACGGCGGGACGGCGACGACCATGTCGTGATCGTCGCCAACTTCACCCCGGTGCCCCGCGAGAACTATCGCGTCGGCGTCCCAACGGCCGGGGCCTACGAGTGCCGCTTCTCCAGCGACGATCGCCGGTACGGCGGGAGTGAGTACGAGACGCCAAGCCGCGTGCCGACGGACGACGTGCCCGCCCACGGCTTCCCGCAGTCGCTCCGCATGCGCCTGCCCCCGCTCGGCCTGCTGGTCCTCGCGCCGACGGACTGAGGTGACCCGCCGACCGCGGCTTCGGGCGCTCGCCCGGCGGCTCGGCATCCTGCCGGCGTACTACGACATGCACGGCAAGCTGCGGCGCACGACGGATGACGCCCGGGCCGCGGTGCTCGACGCGATGGGCTATGACACCTCGTCGGAGGACACCGCCACGCTGGCGCTCGCCGCGATCGACGACCGCGAACGGCGCCGGCTCGTGACGCCCGTGCGCGTCCTGCGCGGTACCAGGCCGCCGGGCAGCCTCACGGTCGCGATCCCCGCGGACCTGGCGGGGCCCATCGAATGGCGCATCGAGGTGGTCGATGAATCGGGACGCACAACGCGGCACGCCGGGCGTCGGGCCGGAGCCGCGCGCGCGGCGCGGCTTCCCTTCCCCGCGCGGATCCGCGGCGGGTACGCCACCGTCCGCGTATTCCTGCGGGGGCGCGGCCCCGATCGCACGGACGAGCAGCTCGTCGTCGTGCCGCCGGCCTCGTGTTACTCCGTCGCCCAGGCACTCGGCGGGCGGCGCGCGTTCGGTCTCATGGCCAACCTGTACACGGTGCGGAGCGGCACCAATTGGGGCGCGGGCGACCTCGGGGATCTCACGCGCCTGTGCGCTTGGGCGGCGCGGCGCCACGCAGACTTCGTCGGCGTCAACCCGCTCCACGCGCTACGGAACCGCGCCGGCAGCGAGAGCCCGTACGCTCCGGTCAGCCGGCTCTTCCGGAATCCGCTGTACCTCGATGTGACCGCGATACCCGAGCTGGCGTCGTGCGAGCCGGCGCGACGGCTGCTCGCGGCGCCCGCGTTCCGCGATGAGCTGTCGCGCCTGCGTGCCGGCGACCGGGTGTCGTACGAGCAGGTCATGGGCCTCAAGCGCCGCGTCCTCGACCTGCTGCACGCCGGATTCGTGACGCGGCACGGCGGAGGCCGCACCGCCCGCGGCCGGGCGTATGGCAAGTACGTGGCCGGGGAAGGCGAGGCTCTCACCGACTTCGCCACGTTCGCCGCGCTCGAGGAGCACCTCGCCGACACGCGCCCCGCGCTCCGCGCAGACTCGTCCGACTGGCCCGTCGACTACCGCGACCCCCGATCCGCGCGCGTGCGGCGCTTCCGCGACGAGAACCCCCACGCCATCGACTTCCACCGCTACCTCCAGTTCGAACTGGACCGGCAGCTCAGCGAGGCCGCCGCCGCGGCGGACGCCGGGATGCGCCTCGGGTTGCTCGGCGACCTCGCGATCGGGTCCGCCAGCGCGGGAAGCGATCGCTGGTCGTTCCAGGATCTGTTCGTGACCGGCCTCGAGATCGGCGCGCCGCCCGACGACTTCGCGCCCGAAGGCCAGGCCTGGGGACTCCCCCCGCTTCATCCCGTGCGTCTTCAGGAGCGGCGCTTCGACTACTGGATCCGGCTCGTGCGGGCCGCCGTCCGTCACTACGGCGCCCTCCGCATCGATCACGTCATGGGGCTCTTCCGCCAGTTCTGTATCCCACGTGGCCGCTCCGGGACGGAGGGAGCCTACATACGGTTTCCCGCCGATGAGCTGTTGGCGATCCTGGCCGTGGAGAGCGAGCGGCACCGCACGGTGATCGTCGGTGAGGACCTCGGCACCGTGCCAATGGGCTTCGCGAACGTGCTGCGGCGTTGGGGCATACTCTCGACCAAGGTCCTGTACTTCGAGCGCGGGCCCGGCGGAGCGTTCAACCCCGCGAGCCGGTACTCTCGCCGCGCGCTCGTCACCGCGAACACACACGATCAGGCACCGCTCGCCGGCTTCGTGACGGGCCGAGATCTCGTGCTGCGCCGCATGGCTGGCGCCCTCCCGTCCGACGAAGCGTTGTCGCGGGCCGTTGCCGAGCGGGAGCGGGACCGGCGCCGCCTCATCGAGCGTCTGGCGCGTGCCGGAGCGCTCGATCCACGCGACGCCACGAGCGAGGCCGCGCTCGTGCAGGCGGTGTATCGGTTCCTCGCGACTACGCCGGCGCCTCTCCTCGGGCTGTCGCTCGATGACCTGGCCGGCGAGCGCGATCCCGTGAACCTCCCGGGCGTACCCCAACACCAACACCCGAGCTGGACGCGACGCATGGGCAGGACGCTCGAGGAGCTGGCTGGCGATGCGGCGATCGGGCGATTGCTCGACGACGTTGCCGCACGTACAAGTGAGAAGTGAGAAGTCACCTCACTCCTTCACTCCTTACTCCTTACTCCTCACTTCTCACTTCTCACTTCATGCTCCTTCCCGCCCTTCTCATTTGCATCGCCCCAGTTCTCTCCGCACCTTACCAGCCATGCCCGCCCGAAAACCCCGCAAAGCCTCGCGACTGATCGTCGTCAGCAACCGCCTGCCGGTGACCATTCACCGTGGACCGAAGGGACCCGAGCGTTTCCGGTCAACCGGCGGGCTGATCGCCGCGTTCGAGCCTACGCTGCGCGACCGCGGCGGCGTCTGGGTGGGATGGCCGGGCATCGAGTTGCGCCGCGGCGAGCGGCTCACGCACCCGGACGACCCGTACGACATCGAGGTCGTGTCGATCAAGCGCAGCGAGCTCAAGAGCTACTATCACGGATTCGCCAACCGGACGCTGTGGCCGCTACTCCACTCGCTCCCCACGCAGACCGCCTTCGAGCATAGCGACTGGCAGGCCTACAAGCTGATCAACCGGCGCTTCGCCGACGTCACCACGCGTACCATTCGTCCGGGCGACACGGTGTGGGTCAACGACTACCACCTCTTCCTGCTCCCCGGCCTGCTCCGCACCAACGTCACGGACGCCGCCCTCGGCTTTTTCCTCCACATCCCGTTCCCCCCGTTCGACATCTATCGGCTGCTCCCGTGGGCGACGGAGATCATGGAGGGACTGCTCGGCGCCGATCTCATCGGCTTCCACGTGCGCGGCTACGTCCGCAACTTCCTCGACTGCGCCAAGCGCCTGCTCGGCGCCAAGGTGGATCGGCGGCGGAAGACGGTCGAGCACAACGGCCACGTCAGCAAGGTGGGGGCCTTTCCGCTCGGCATCGATTTCGAGCATTTCGAGCAGCTCGCCCGCGCAGCGCCCTCCCGCACGTGGAACGACGAGCAGGTCATCCTCGGCGTGGACCGATTGGACTACACCAAGGGGATCCCTAACCGCATTCACGCGTTCGCCCATCTGCTCGAGACGTACCCCGAGCACCGGCAGCGGGTCACGCTGCTTCAGGTCGCCGTGCCCAGCCGGTCGGAGGTCGCTGAATACCGACAGCTGAAGCGGGAAATCGACGAGCTCGTGGGACGGATAAACGGACGATTCGCGACCGCCACGTGGTCGCCGATCCGCTACCTCTATCGCTCCGTGCCGCAGGACCGCTTGGCGGGCCTCTACCGCGACGCCGACGTCGCGATCGTGACGCCCCTGCGGGACGGCATGAACCTGGTGGCGAAAGAGTACGTCACCTGCCAGGTCGCCGACCCCGGCGTGCTCGTGCTCTCGATGATGGCCGGCGCCGCCGAGACGATGCCGGAGGCGGTGCTGGTGAATCCGTACAACGTAGAGGGGACCGCGGAGGCGCTGCATCGCGCGCTCACCATGCCGGAGCCGGAGCGCCGCGAGCGCCTCGACGCACTCCGCGCCCGCGAGCGCACCAACAACGTCAACGTGTGGGCGAAGTCGTTTCTCAAGCAGCTCGCGCAGGCCGCACGGACGTGACGGGCGACGGCGCCGCCAAGTGGCGGGTGCTGTCGGCGCTCGCCGTGGCGGAGCTGCTCGCCATGAGCCTCTGGTTCTCCGCCACCGCGGTGGCGCCGGCCCTCTCCGCCGAGTGGCGGCTCACGCCGGGCGGCGCGGCGTGGCTCACGATGTCGGTCCAGCTCGGTTTCGTCGCGGGGGCCGTCCTCAGCGCGCTGTTCAACGTCCCGGACCTGTGGGAGCCCCGCAAGGTCGTGGCGGCGGGGGCCCTCGCCGGGGCGACGCTGAACGCCGCGATCCCCGTATTCGAGGCGGGATTCCCCGCCACGGTGGCCCTGCGGTTTGGAACCGGCATGGCCCTCGCCGCCGTTTATCCCGTAGGCATGAAGATCATCGCGACCTGGACACGCGAAGACCGCGGGCTCGGCATCGGACTCCTCGTCGGCGCGCTCACGGTAGGCTCGGCGTCCCCGCACCTCGTCAAGGCGTTCGGCGGCATCGCCACATGGGAGCCGGTGCTGTACACCGTCTCCGGCCTCGCGGCGGCGGGCGGGCTCCTCGCGTGGCGCGTCGGCGCGTTGGGACCCTATCGCGCCCCGATCCCGAAGTTCCAATGGCGTCACATGGGCAAGGCGCTCCGCCTCCGCCCGCTCCGGCTCGCGAACCTGGGCTATCTGGGCCACATGTGGGAGCTGTACGCGATGTGGACGTGGATTCCCGTGTTTCTGCTCGCCGCCTACGCCGCGGCGGGAGGAGCGGGAGTCGCGACGGCGGCAGGAGCGGCAGAGGCGGCAGGGGCGGCAGATCCATCCGCCATGAGCCATACGCCATTCGCGGGCGGCGGTGGGTTCGGGCTGGAGGCCGCCGCAGCCATCGCCGCCTTCGCCGCGATCGCCATAGGCGGCGCCGGCAGCCTGGCCGCGGGTTGGCTGGCCGACCGCTGGGGCCGCACGCGGACCACGATGGCGAGCATGATCGTGAGCGGGGGCTGCGCGTTGGGAATCGGCCTGTTCTTCCAGTCGCCGCTCGCGGTCACCGTGGTGGCGTTGATCTGGGGATTCGCCGTCGTCGCCGACTCGGCACAGTTCTCGAGCAGCGTGAGCGAGCTGTCGGACCCCGAGTACATGGGCACGCAGCTCACCACCCAGACCTCGATGGGGTTCCTGCTCACGCTGGTATCCATACGCCTCATCCCGCTCGTGGTCGACTGGATCGGCTGGCGCTGGGCGTTCACGGTGCTCGCCATCGGCCCGGCGCTCGGCACGTGGGCGATGTGGCGGCTCCTGCGGTCGCCGGAGGCGGAACAGCTGGCGGGAGGACGAGGGTGAGGAATGGCAGATTGCAGATTGCAGATTCCAGATTGGAGATTGGAGATGCTCCTTCAGATCTCCAATCCTCAATTCGTCGTTGCCGGACGTCGAGGAGTCACCGATGACGCTCGAGCGCATCGCGGTAGGATCGCCCCAAGACGTCACCCATAACGGCAAGCTCGTTCGCACCTCGATCTTCAAGCGCCCGGTGGACGGTCCGGTTTGGGTGCGCCGGCACAACGTCGAGGGCGACCGCCAGGCCGACCTCGAGGTGCACGGTGGGGAGTACAAGGCGGTGTACGCCTACGCCGCGGAGCACTACGACTTCTGGCGGGAGCACCTGGGACGCGAGCTGGAGCTAGCGAACTTCGGCGAGAACCTGACGATCCGCGGCCTCGACGAGCCGAGCCTGGCCATCGGCGACGTGCTGCGCATTGGCGAGGCCGAGCTGGAAGTGACCCAGCCGCGCCTGCCCTGCTACAAGCTCGGCATCCGGTTCGGCGACCCACGCATGGTGAAGACGTTCACCGCGGCCGGCCGGTGGGGGATCTACTTCCGGGTGCGCCGCGAAGGGCGGATCGCCGTGGGCGACGCGGTGAACGTCGTGGACCGAAACCCGGATCGCATCCCGGCCTACGACCTCGCCCGCGTGTACGTGTCCGACCGCGGCGACGTCGCGACGCTGCGGCGCCTGGCCAACCTCGATGTCCTCGACCCCTCGTGGAAAGCGTGGTGCAGCGCGACGCTCTAGCTCTTTCCGCTTTCGTCTCTGGTCACTTCTCCCTGCACTCTTGCTCTCTGCATGCTGCGCCTTCCCCAGTCACGGCAATCTGATATCGAGCTGAAATCTCTCGGACCGGACGACGCGAACGCGCCCGCTCCTGGCGTGCCGAGGATTGATCAGGAAGTTGGTCTCGTGCGGAATCACCACCGACGGCACGGCCAGCACGGCGGACCGCCCGTCGGCGATCCACGCGTCGCCCACGCGGCGACAACGATCTATCCGGGTGCGCCAGCCACGGGGCAGCCCCGTGGCGTCCACCCGCACGTGGGAGACGCCGTCGGGAATCTCGATCTCGAACGCGATGAGATCGTGGGGGAGCAGATCCGAGTCCACGTGGACCAGGACCTCGAGCACGGCGAGGGAGAGATGCTCCGAGGTGTACACCACCGGCACGCCCCATGAGTTCCACCGTCCGGCCGCCAGCCGGGCGCCTTCGCCGTCGAGGGCGGCGTGTTTTCGGCGCGCCAGACGCCAGACGATCACGGGCGGGATGCCTCGAGACGGTCGGGAACGTTCTGCCGCCACTGCCGCCTCTGCCGCCCCCGCGTGCCGTTAGCGGCGGCGGCGGCAGAAGCGGCAGTGGCGGCAGTGGGCACCTCGTGCCTCACGTCCGCCTACGAATACACCCCGTGCGCCATCCGGTCCAACACCGCTTCGACCGCCCGCGCCCCGCCGTCGGTATCCAGCGTGTCCAGCGGGCGCCGTCCCTCCAACCCGCGGTTCGGTCGGCGCAGCCACTGGCGCGCGGCCGCGATGTCGCCCAGGACGTCCTCGGCGTGCGCCACCACGCGAGCGATGCGGGTCAGCCGGTCCGACTCGTCCCGCGAGAGCCGCTGTCGCTTCTGCCGGCGGTGCGCCAGGGTACGACGCGGAATCACGAGGCGCTCCACCTCCTCGCTGCTCAGCGCCCCCCGGGCCACCAGCTCGTCCACGACCCGGACCGGCAGCCCCTCGCGGACCGCCTCGGCCAGCTCGAGCTCGGTGTGGATCGAGGCCTTGAGCAGCCGCCTGCCCCCCAGCCACAACGCGACGTCCGGTGCCGCCATCTCTCCCTCCGTGCAAGCTTGCATAAAGATACGAGCAAAACGCCCGGCCGCGCAAGGCAACCCCCGCCGTCGCCCTTTCCCTCCCGGCCGGTCCCCGGCATCTTCGATCGCATGACCCAACCGCCGCTTCCCCGCGTCCTGATCGATCAGAACACGATCGCCTCCCGCATCGCCGAGCTGGCGTCGACCATCGATCGCGACTACGCGGGCCAGGGCGAGCTGATCCTCATCGGCGTCCTCAAGGGTGCCTTCGTATTTCTGGCCGACCTCGCGCGACGGCTGACCATCCCCCGTCAGATCGAATTCATCGCGCTCTCGAGCTACCAGGATGGCAGTTCCTCTGGGGCCGTTCGGCTCGTGATGGACCTGCGCCGCAGCATCGAAGGAAAGCACGTGCTCGTGGTCGAGGACATCGTCGACACGGGTCGCACGTTGCACTATCTGATCGAGCTGCTCAAGGCCCGGGACCCTGCCTCGATCCGCGCGTGCGCCCTGGTGCGCAAGAAGACCCGCATGGAGGTCGAGGTCCAACTCGGCTACCTCGGCTTCGATATTCCGGACGTCTGGGTCGTGGGGTACGGCCTGGACTATGCCGAGCAACATCGAACCCTACCGTACATCGGCGTCGTGGAGCCACGTGACGGCGGGTGATCCTGCGACGGTGCAGGTCGCAACGGCGACGCCGTGCAACCAATTCTCCCCTCGCCGCATCAAATCAGGTACGACGAGTCACTCGTATCGCCTCTCCTTGCTGACGGTTTCTTGACGAGACCGTGATCGGTTGCTGGCGTCGCGTCGCGAAGCGACCTACGCGGCGCGAGCCTCAGGAGCCAGAGCACGACCGTAAAGTCGGGTCCTCCCCCCGGACGGCGGTTCGTTGCGATCCGCAACGACGAAAGGAGGGCAGGTCCCGATGCACACGCTTCCCGGGGTCATCCTGCTGGTCGGCGCGCTGGTGGGCGCCGACGTCACGCATCTCACCGCACAGTCGGCCGGGCGACCGCCCTCGCTCGCGGGGATCGTCACCGCCGCCCACGACGGCAGTCCCCTCGCCGGCGCGGTCGTGCGGGAGCTGACCACCGGACAGGAGGTCCGCACCGACGCGAACGGACGCTTCCGCCTCTCCGCTTTGCCGGCCGGCCCGCAGACCGTCGAGGTACGCTACCCCGGCTTCGAGCCGGTCGTCCTCGACGTCACCCTCCAGGGCGATGAGCTGTTCACCATCCCCACCGGCGTGCTCTCGCTGCTGGAGGAGGTGACCGGCTTCCAGCGTCGCCGGGCCAAGGGCCGCGGCGAGTTCGTGGATCGCGAGCAGCTGGATGGCCGGCATGCGCGGCAGCTCAGCGACGTGCTGCGCCAGGTAGCGGGGGTTCGGGTCGAGTCGCGGGTCGGCGAAGGTCCGGGCGCGGGACGGTTCCGCATCCGCATGATCCGGGCGCCGGAGAACTGCCACCCCATCGCATTCCTGGACGGCGCGTTTCTGGGAAGCACTGCGCTGTTCGACGTCGACGGCGTGATCAGCGTCGATGCGCTGCACCAGCTCGAGGTGTACCGCGGACTCGGCGAGGTGCCCGCGGAGTTCGCCTTGCCTGGGGCGCAGTGTGGTGTGCTGGTGATGTGGACGGAGGAGTGAGTGGGGCCTCCGCCGAGCCGCTGGCTACCGTGCCGCCATCATCGAATCGCGCGCCGCCCTGAACTCGCTCCCCTCCCTCCAGTTCGGGAACGCCGATTCGTTCGCCAGGCGATTCCCCACGAGGAACAGCGCCCGCAGGTCGAGCACCGCGCCCGAGAGATCCCAGCTCGGATCGAATTCGTCCGACGGCTTGTGATAGTTCTCGTTGGTGTACTCGTCGCGGCGCTCGCGACTCCACGCCTCGCCGTGCTCCACGTGGTCGATCCCGGCGTCGGTGTACAGCGCCGGCACGCCGGCCTTGGCAAAGTTGAAATGGTCCGACCGATAATAGAACCCCTTCTCCGGTTCCGGGTCGGGACGTACCACGCGCTCCTGCGTGGCCGCCGCGCGCGCGAGATAGTCGTCCAGCTGCGACATGCCGTAGCCCACGACCGTGATGTCGCGCATCGGTCCCCAGATGTCGAGCCCGTCCATGTTGATCGCGGCGACCGTCTCGTCCAGCGGGTACGCCGGATTCGCCACGTAGTGGGCCGAGCCCAGCAGGCCCTGCTCCTCCGCGGTCACGGCGACGAACAACACCGAGCGGGCCGGCGGCTCCGGCAGGTTCGCGAACGCGCCGGCCAGCTCCAGCAGCCCGCCAATGCCGGTCGCGTTGTCGAGCGCGCCGTTGTAGATCTGGTCGCCCTCGAGCGTGGGGTCGCGGCCCAGGTGATCCCAGTGGGCCATGTACACCACCACCTCGTCGGGCCGCGCGGACCCGCGCAACACCGCCAGGACGTTGTTCGAGGTGGACCGCTCGACGCTGTTGCGGATCGTGACGGAAGCGCGGGTCGCCAGCGGCACGGGGGCGAAGTCACGCGTGGCGGCCAGGGGCTTGAGCGAGTCGTAGCTGAGGCCGGACCGTTGGAACACCGCCTGCGCGCTCTCCAGCGTGAGCCACCCCTCCGCCGCCACGCGTGACATGTTGCTGTCGGGTGCCACGAGGTCGAATTGCGGACCGGACCAGCTCCCACTCACCACCTCCCACGGGTATCCCGCCGGCGCGGTTTCGTGCACGATCATGGCACCCGCGGCGCCCTGCCGCGCGGCCTCCTCGTACTTGTACGTCCAGCGCCCGTAGTACGTCATCGTGTTGCCGTTGAACAGCGCCGTGTCCTGCGTGGCGAACCCCGGATCGTTCACGAGGATCACGACCGTCTTCCCCTGGACGTCGACTCCCGCGTAGTCGTTCCAGTCGTACTCCGGCGCCACGATCCCGTACCCCACGAACACCATCTCCGAGTTGTTTATCGCCGCCTGCGGGGTCACTCGGGTAGTCCACGCCATGAACTCCGTGGCGTACGCGAGCTGCCGCGGCGCGCCGCCACCCGTGATCCGCAACGTCATGGCCGGATCCGCCGTGATCGACACGAGGGGCACCTCCTGGAACCAGCTGCCACCGTTGCCCGGCTCGAGACCGAGCCGCTCGAACTCGCTCTGCAGGTAGGCCAGCGTGTTCCGCTCGCCGGCCGACGACGGCGCGCGCCCCTCGAATTGGTCGGACGCGAGCACTTCGACGTGGGCCGACAGGTCTTCGGACGTGATGGTATCGAGCGCCCGGTCGATGGCCGGGTCGGCGTCGGCGGTGCAGCCGGCGGCAACGACGAGGAGCGCGGACGGAATCAGACGAGAGCGATGGATCATGGCATCGTGGGGGTTGCAGTTGACGGCGGCGCCCGCTGGGGACGGACTCAGCGCACCGGCGACGGTTCCTCGGACGAGGCGCTCGGCGCCGAAGACGGCTGCTCTACCGATGACCTGCGTCGGGAGCGCGCCCGCCGCGGCCGGCGCAGCGCCCACAGGCGGAACCCCAGCAACGCCACGACGATCAGGCCGTACACCACGGGCCGCGCCTCCTCCGCCTTCACCTTCCACAGAAAGTGCACCACCGCACCGCCCGCCGCCACATACACCAGCCGGTGCAGGTGCTGCCAGCGGGCGCCGCCCAGGCGCTTGACCCACCCCTTCGTGGAGGTGAGGGCCAGGGGGATCAACAACAAGAAGCTCGCGAAGCCCACCGTAATGTACGCCCGCTTCGCCACGTCGTCGACAACCGTCTCCAGCGACAGCGGGTACTGATCGAACAGATACGTGAGGAAATGCAGCGTCACGTAGAAAAACGCGAAGAGCCCCACCATCCGGCGCAGCAACACGATCGACGCGATCCCCGTCAATGCCCTGAGCGGCGTCACCGCCAGCGTGAGCACCAGCAGCGTGAGCGCCGTGATGCCAGTCCGGTGGGTGATCTCCTCGACGGGGTTGGCGCCCAGCCCGCCGCCGAACGCGTCACGCACCAGGAGCGCAAACGGGACCAGGGCCCCCACGAAAACGGCGGGTTTGATGGCCCGCCGGATGAATTGGGCTTGCGTCATTGGGGGCATGGAGCGCGGCGCCCGGGGCGCGGGGGCAACACTCGATCACCCTGCCGTTTCTGCCGCCGCCGCGGCTGGCAAGCAGACAGGGCAGCAGGAGCGGCAGGAGCGGCAGCGATGCTGGTGCCGGTCACCTAGAAGAACCGCTCCAAGTCCATCCCGCCGTACAGACTCGCCACCTGCTCGCCGTAGCCGTTGAACATCAGGGTGGGCCGCCGGAACAACTCGCCGATGCGGCGCTCACGTGCCTGGCTCCAGCGGGGATGATCGACGCTGGGGTTCACGTTGGCGAAGAAGCCGTACTCGTTCGGCGCTACGACGTTCCACGTGCAGGCCGGCACCTCCCGGGTGAGCCGGATCCGCACGATCGATTTCCCGCTCTTGAAGCCGTACTTCCACGGCACCACGAGGCGGATTGGCGCCCCGTTCTGGTTGGGCAGCGTCTTGCCGTACAATCCGGTCGACAGGATCGTGAGCGGGTGCATCGACTCGTCGAGGCGCAGGCCCTCCACGTACGGCCACGGCAGGATCGCCCGCCGCTGGCCCGGCATCTGCTGCGGATTCTGCACGGTCGTGAATTCGACGTATCGCGCGTGCGACGTGGGCTCGACCTTGTTCAGCAGGTCGCGCAGCGCGAACCCCTGCCACGGGATCACCATCGACCACGCCTCCACACACCGGAGCCGGTAGATCCGCTCCTCGGTGGGGAACGACGTCAGGATGTCCTCGATGTCGAAGACCGTGGGCTTATGGACCTCGCCGTCCACCCGCACCGTCCAGGGCCGGGTCTGGAGCATGTGGGCGTGCTTGGCGGGATCGCCCTTGCCCGTGCCAAACTCGTAGAAATTGTTGTACGTCGTGATCTCTTCCCACGAGTTGGGCTCGTCGTCCAGCGCCGCGCCCGCCGGCACGGGCTGCTCACCCCGACCCGCCAACCAAGGAACCGTCACCCCCGCCGCCGCAATGGCGCCCACGCCCGCCGCGGCGCGCAGGAAGGTGCGGCGGTTCACGAAGTCGCGCTCCGCGGTGACCTCCGACGATGGAATGTCGCTGGGACGCTTGATCAGCATGACGGCTCCAAGCTCGCGGTGGTGTGTCGTGTATTTCAAACGCCGGTGGATGGCTGAATGTTCCGGGATCCCGATTGGGATGTTCTCATGTAAGTGGCTGATGGCGTATGGCTTATGGTGTAATAGCGTATGGATCCCGGCGTACGCAGTAGGCACGGCACGGCTGCGCGGTGCACGTTGTACGCCGCCCACTGCACCGAGCGACCGTACGCCATCCGCCTCACGCCACGCCGGACGGGGCTTTTCCGAGTAAAATCACCACCGTCGTCCCCACCCCGGCCTCGCTCTCCACCCCGATGTCCCCACCCCACGAGTCGACCAGCCGCTTGCAGATAGCCAGTCCTAGTCCGGTACCGCTCGTGGTGGTCGAAAACTGCGGCTCGAAGATCCGCGGCAGGTGCTCCTTCGTGATGCCGCGCCCGTTGTCCATCACCCGAATCGTCGCTCGCGCATCCGCGCCGGCGCGCACCTGGATGGTCACGGCCGTCGCCTGGGCGTCGCGCGCGTTCTCCACCAGGTTGATCAGGACTTCTTTCACCTCGTCCCTCCGTACCAGCGCCTCCACGGGGCCGTCCACGTCGACTCGCACGTCGGTCCCGCCCGCCAACGCATACAGCTCGGCCGCGTCCCGCGCGATCGACCCCAGGTCGGCCACCGCGAGCGGCGCCGCCTCCGCGGGCGGGGCCCCAAACCGCGAGAACGCCCGGGCGATGGCGTCGAGTCGCTCGATCTCCGCCAGAATCTGCCGCGACGTGCGGTCCAGCGCGGCGTCGAAGTCCACGCGTCCGTCGCGGCGGGCGCGCAAGAGATGCTGGACGCCCAGCCGAATCGGGGTCAGCGGATTCTTGACCTCGTGGGCGATCTGCCGGGCGAGCTCGCCCCACGCGAGCACCCGCGTGGCACGCGAGGACTCCGTCGTGTCGTCGAGGGCGATCACGCAACCGGCCGGATCCGAGTGTAGCGGCGCGACCTGCGCGCGAATGCGCTGCATGCCGATCGAGAACTCGCGCGCGTCCACCTCGGCACCGCCCGCCATGAACCCCGCCACCCACCCCCATACGTCGCTCCACCCCTTGGCGCCGCGGCGCCGCAGGTCCGTCCCGATCGGCAGCTCCGCGCCCACCAGCTCTGCCGCCCGTACGTTCGCCATCGTGACCCACATGGCCCGATCCACCGCCACCACACCGGTCGCCACGTTCGCCAGCACGGCGGCGGTGCGCCGGCGCGCCATCTCCAGCGCCGCCTGACTCGCCTCCACGTCGCGCGCCATCCGCTCGAACGCCGTCATGACCGGCACGAACTCCGCCGGCGCGCCCACCGAGAACGGCGGGAGTCGCTGGCCGCGGCCCACCGTCTCGGCAGCATGTCGCAGCGACTGCACCGGCCGCGCCAGCGTGCGGGCCGCGGCGGCCGCCAGCCCGCCCGCGCCCGCCAACCCCACCAGCGTGGTGAGGATCAGTCCGAACGCCAGATCCTCCCGCTCCTCGCGCAAGTCGCGCACGTCCACCAAACGCGGTGAGGCCAGTACCGCCTGGCTCACGCGGCTGGCGCCCATCTCGAGGTACCCCACACGGGTGGGCTGCCCCGCGATGATCTGATCCGCGTTGACCTCCCTCTCGTCCTCCGCGGACAGCATGCGGTGCACCGGGGGATCGAGGAACGCATCGAGCAGGCCGAGCTCCCCGAGCACCGGCGCGCTCGCGGCCTGGAGCACGCCGCGCTCGTACCACAGGAGATCGGCGTCGAGCCGGCCGGCGAGGTCCTCCAGCCGGTCCCGCACCACCTCGTCGTGCAGCCCGCTGAACAATCGCGCCGTCCCCTCGGCGTCACTGAGCGTCTGCTGGATGAGCAGATCGCGGCTCCGATCCGCATCCGCCCGCAACCGGCCGATGGACCACGCCGCGAAGCCGAGGGTGGGCACCACGAAGAAGAACGCGAGCGCCGCCGCCAACCGGGTGCGGTAGGATCGCAGGTTCAGCAGCGCCCGCGCCCCGGCCGGCCACCGCAGGCCGCCCGCCAGTCCCTCGCCGGCCAGCCACAGGAGCCCGAGCAACGCGAGGTCGAGAATGAGCACGAGCGCGCCGCGCACTAGCAGCGCGCCCGGACCCGGCAGCGGGATCTCCACGTGGAGGTGGCGCGAGCCTCCCGGCACGTCGAGGCTCCGGGCGCCGCGCACCGTCCAGCGCCGGTCCCGCCTCCACGTGAAGTCGTCGGACACGACGCCCGGCACCGGCTCGGCCAACTCCATCTCGTAGGGCGGCGTCACCCGCCGCTCACCCCGGAGGAAGCGGGCTACCCGCACGGACGGGATGGCCCGCGACCGCGGCGCCACGCCGACCGTGACGACGGTGCCGTCGGGGTACGGCACGGCTCCCACGTAGTGAATCCCCGGGGCCAGGCCGACGGTCTCCCACGCCGGAGTCAACTCCTCCCGCGCCTTTCGCGCCATGGCCTGGAACAGCGCGGGGCCGAGATCCAGCTCCGCCAGCACGAGCGAGGCCAGCTGGCGCCCATCAGGGGCCCACGTCGCGAGGACGGCCGGGTAGTCGTCCGCGCTGAGCGGCGATCGCTGCCACCGGACGTACAGCTCGCCGGCAGTCAACGGAGGCGGGCCCGATACAAGCGCCGCTGCGAAGCGGTCCAGCATGCCGAGCGCGACCGGATCGCCGCCACTCAGTCGGCGGGCATCCCGCTCCGCCTGCAGCATCCGCCCGTCCGCCGCGGCCGCCCAGGTCAGCAGCGCCGCGCCCGTTCCCGCCACGACGGTCACGGCGACGAGCCGCCTGGCGCGCGGCCCGCGCCAGGCCGCCAGGCCGACGGCCGGCACCCAGAACCACAGACCCCAAGCCGGCCAGTCGGCGATGGGCCGCCACGTGAGCAGGCCCAGGAGCGCCAGGCCCAGCGCCAGCGCGACGCCCGCCGGAGCGCGCCAGCGTGGGAACCGGCCGTGGTGCGTCCAGCGGCCCATCAGGCCGGCGGCGAACATGCCGAGCGACGCGCCCACCGTGGTCAGTGCCAGCTGCCAGCTGATCCACAGCCGCTTATCCACGCCCGTGACGGGTGGGGTGATGCCGTCGGCCAGGCGCCACACCACATACGGCGCGGCGATGAGCACCAGCGCGCCGGCCAGACCCGCGGTGGCGCCCCGCCACCGCGGGCGGCGCATGAGCGGCACCTGCAGCACGAGATACAGCGCGCCGGACACGAAGAGCGCGCCCGCGGACGACGAGAGCGGGCCCAGGACCTCGAGATAGTACGACGCCGGAGAGAAGAAGCTGCCCAAGCCGACGTATTGGCCGGCGGGAGTCAGTACCAGGGTGGCGGCGAGCCCGACGAGACCGATCCAGCGGCCGCGCACGCCGCCGGTGACGGCGAGCACCAGCAGGAACAGCAGCGCGCCGAGCGCCACCCATCGCTGCCCAACGGCCAGCCGGGCGAGCTTCGTGGCGCCCTGGTTCGGCGGCACCACCTGGACGGCGAACAGGGTATCCGGTACGACGCCGTCCGCGCCGCGGCAGTCCGGGAGACAGTAGTCGAAAACGTCCCCCCCCGGCGGGGCGGCCCCCGGGAGGAAAAAGGCGAGATGGACGCCCGTGGCGCGCGTGAACCGCGCGGCCACCGTCTGGTCGCGGTCCGGGACGGCGCTGTCCGCGGCGAGCACCACGTGGCCGACCGCGGTCCTGGACCCCGCCTGGCGGTGGGCCTCGAGGACGGCGTAGAATGGGCTGATGCGCGTGCTGAGCTCCGCGACCCCGATCTCCGGCACCACACGGTGGCGACCGGCCCAGCTCTGGGGCCGGCCGTCGGAGTCGAAGATGACTACGCCGGCCTCGGGCCCACCGCGTCCCATGGCGTCGGCCAGGATGGCCGCCTCCTCGAGAGGGGAGTATCCCTCGAGGGCGGCGGCGCGGACGGCCAAGTCGCGCGCCGCGTCCACGGCTGCTCCAAGGGTCGTGTTGAGCCGGGCGCTGGCCTGTGCGACCATGAACTCGCGCGTCTCTGGCCACCACCGCTCGATCGCCCGGACCCTCCCCGAGGTGTCGAGGGCCGCGATACCGGCTGCCACCGCCACCAGGGCCGCCAGGGTCGGCCCGAATCGGGCCGTGCGGGCGGCGGCCACGGTCGTGACGAGCGCCCCGGCGGCCGCGACGAACGCCCAGCGAGGGCGCGGGTCGGCGAGCCACAGGCCGAGCGCGGCCGTGGTGAGCATGCCGGCCATCACCCAATGAGGTATTCGCAGCCCACCGCTCATGGCGCTCCCGTCTTTCTCAAGCGTCTGACTCCCGAGGCTGTCGGAGCGCACCTCGGGCGCGATGCCCGCCTCATCGTGCCGGTGGGCACCACCGAGCAGCATGGCCCCCATCTCCCCCTCGGCTGCGACACCCTCATCGTCGAGCACCTGGCCGACGACCTCTCGGCCGAGTTCAGGGTGTTGCGTGCGCCCACTGTAGAATATGGGGTCAACGCCGCCACCCGGACCCCGTTCCCGGGAGCGGCCTCGGTCCGCCGCAAGACGCTGCACCGGTTCCTCAACGACCTGGTGGGCTCGTGGGAGGAAGGCGGCGTCAAGCAGTTCATCATCCTCACGGCGCACGGACAGGATCCGCACCAGGAGGCGCTGAGCACGCTGCGGACCCGCCGGGCCGCGGTGCGGACGGTCGACATCTTCGCGGTGCCGCTGCGGTCCGACGGCAACCCGGGACCCGAGGTCCCCGTGCACGGCGGCGAACTCGACACGTCCCTCCTGTTGTACGTGGACGGCGACCTGGTGGACCTGGAGCGGGCCCGCGACTACCTCCCCCCCAAGTCGGCCGTGCGCCGGTACCGCCGCGGGTCGGCCGGGGCCATCCCCAAGGCCAGCCCCGGGTCGCTGGGCCGTCCCAGCCTGGCGGCGGTTGAGAAGGGGGAGCAACTGTATCACTTTATCTACGGCCGCATTGCCTCACGGGTCCTGAGCGGGGTCCGGGTGGCTCCGTAACCCGCGACCCCGGAACGATGTCCGTCATGCTCACCTCCGTCGCACGTGCCGCCCCCCTGCTTCCGGCCCTCCTGTTGAGCGCCACGGCGCTCCGGGCCCAGGGGCCCGTGGTGGACCAAGGAGTGCTCTCGATCATGCGAGGGAACGCCGAGATCGGGCGGGAGGAGTTCACCATTCGCCGGGGGCGGCCCGCCACCGGGCAAGCCGACGGGTTCACGATCTCCGGGACCGCGACGTACGCGGCCGAGCGGCCCCAGCGCATGGTGGTCACCGTCGCGGAGCTCGGCCCGGACTCGCAGTTGACGCTCGTCACCCAGGAGCGTCGCAACGGGGGAACCCGCAAGGCCGCCGTGGGCATCGGTCCGCGCCGGCTCACCATTCGCACGCAATCGGCCGATGGGGAGTCCGCTCGAGAGCACCCACGGTCGGGCGCGGTGCTCGTCGTCGATCAGGTGGCCTTCGCCCCGCTCGCGCTGCTGGGGACCATGACCTCAGGCCCCGTGACCGTCGTGTCGCCGCTCGAGGGCGAGCGGCAAACCCTCCAGCTCACCGACCACGGCGACGACCGGATTCGGGTGAAGGGCGTCGAGCGCGTGCTGCGACACCTGTCCCTCGGCTCCGGCGACGACACGCTGCATGCGTGGTACGACGACCGCGGCCACCTGGTCCAGGTGAGCGTGCCGGGCCGGGACATCCGGGCCGTCCGGGAACCCACGTAGCTCATCCGCCGATCAGGCCGTGCGGCACCGGCGTTCGCGCAGGCATCCCCATTGTCGCCGGCTCCGCGCCCGATTCGGCCCCGCGCCGCAAGGCC
>Ga0256864_1000120_pt1 | contig 31009 bp, 20 predicted proteins | sample RVTome_11_FD_187336 | JGI IMG/M metagenome (GOLD analysis project Ga0256864, IMG submission 187336) | Soil microbial communities from uranium-contaminated site in the Upper Colorado River Basin, Wyoming, United States - RVT147D111 HiSeq ... | reverse complement strand
AACCGCGCGCTCGCCGCGCACGACCGGCGGCCGGTCGTCGACCGGGCGTTCCCGTTCGACGAGGCGCCGGAAGCGTTCCGCCACATGGCCTCGGGAAGACACTTCGGCAAGGTCGTCGTCCGCGTCTCCGGCTAGCGGTCGGTCGCGGATTCCACCCGCGGGCCCGTGCACCTGGTTTCAGCGGCGGACGCGACGAGCACGGCTGAGCGCCCGCGCCGCGGGCGGCTCGAGGCCTCGACTCACTCCGCGCGCAGCACCTCGGCGGGGTCGAGACGGGTCGCCCGCCACGCGGGGACGAGCGTCGCCCCGAGGCCGACCAGGCCGAGCAGCAGCGCGACCGCCGCGGAGGTCAGCGGATCGCCGGGCTCGACGCCGAAGAGCAGGTCGCCCAGCACGCGGGTACCGAAGGTCGCCGCGGCCAGGCCGACGGCGATTCCCGCGGCGACCGGGAGCAGGCTGCGGGCGAGCGCCGAGCCCATGATCTGCCGCTTGACCGCGCCGAGCGCCAGGCGGACGCCGAACTCCCCCTCTCTCCGGGCGATCGTATAGGCGGTGACGCCGTAGACGCCGACCGCACCGAGGACCAGCGCCAGCACGCCGAAGGAGCCGAGCAGCAGGGCGAGGAAGCGCGCGGTGGCGGCGGACTCGCCGACCACCCGTTGCATGGTGTCGAGGTCGGCGATCGCGGTCTCGTCGTCGATCTGCCAGACCAGCTCGCGCAGCGTCGGCGCGGCGCGCAGGGGATCGTCGCCGCGCACCCGCACGATCAGCGAGAGGGTGACGTCCCAGCCGAGCTGCCGGTCCGGGACGTAGATCTCGGGCCGCGGCTCGACGTCGAGCGCACGCTGGTGCACGTCGGCCACCACTCCGATCACCCGCCACGGATCGCTGTCGTCGGAGAAGATCCGCACCTCCTTGCCGATCGGGTCCTCGCCGGGCCAGAACTGCTCGGCGAAGGTCCGGTTCACCACCGCCGCCCGCGGCGCCTCGGCCCGATCGTCCTCCCCGACCGTGCGGCCGCGGAGCCGCGGGATGCGCATCGTCTCGAAGTAGCCCGGCGTGACGACGCGGAAGTTGGTCGACGGCGGGCTCGCGCCGGCCGCCAGCTCGAGTCCCTCCGGGTAGGTCGGGAAGCTCCAGTTGCCGGAGGTGACCGGGACGAGCTGGATGCCGGCGGCCGACTCGACCTCGGGCAGGTCGCTGAACCGCTCGAGCACCTCGGCGTAGAACCGCTTCTTCGCCTCCGGCTCGCCGTAGCGCCAGGGCGGCGGGTTCGGGCGCAGCACCACGAGGCCTTCGGCGTCGAAGCCCGGATCGACCTGGTAGAGGTTGCGCAGGGTGCGCAGGGTCAGCCCGGAGCCGACGACGACCAGCACCGCGAGCGCCACCTCCGCGGCGACCAGGGCGCTGCTCATGCTGCGCCGGCGCACCCCGACCCAGCCGCGCGACCCCTGACGCAGCGCATCCGGGGCGTCGGCGCGCCGCGCGCGCAGGGCCGGTGCCACGCCGAATCCCAGGGCGCACAGCAGCGACAGCGCGAGGGAGAACGCGAGCACCGCGCCGTCGATCGTCACCTCTCCCGCCGGTGGGAACTCGGGCGGCACGCGCGCCAGAATGACGCGCAGCAGGCCGAGGGCGAGCGCCACCCCGAGCGCGCCGCCGGCCAGCGCCAGGACCGCCGATTCGGTCAGCAGCATGCGCACCAGGCGGGCCGAGCCGGCGCCGAGGGCGCGCCGCACCGCCAGCTCGCGCGATCGGGCCTCGCCCCGCGCCAGCAGGAGATTGGCCACGTTGGCGCAGGCGATCGCGAGCACCAGCGACACCGCGCCCAGCAGCAGCCAGAGGACGCCGCCCGCCCGCCCGACGCGGGTGGCGCGGAGCGGCTCGATCGACGCCGTGCGCACGTCCTCCTCGTCGATGATCGCGGGGACCTCCGCGCGCAGCACCGGGGCGATCGCGCGGAGCTGCGCCTCGGCCTGCTCGATCGACGCGCCCGCCGCCAGCCGTGCGACCGTCCAGTTGACGTACCAGGAGTCGTCGGTGGCCAGCGTCGCGCCGGGCTCCTCCTCGAGCGGGACCCAGCCGGCGAGCCGGTCCGCCACCACCGGCCGGAAGCCCGGCGGCATCACCCCGATCACCGTGCGGGTGTCGTAGTCGGCGCCCGCTAGGCGGACCTGCCGGCCCAGGATCTGTGGGTCGGCGCCGTAGCGGGTGGCCCAGAAGTCGTAGGCGAGGACGACCTCGCCCGCGTTGCCCTTCATGCCTTCCTCGGGCCGGAAGGTGCGCCCGATCATCGGCGGTACGCCGAGGAGGTCGAACTGGTGGGGCGAGACGAGGCCGACCTCGACCTCCTCCGGTTCGGCGCCGTCGCCGGCAGCGAGGAACCTCCACACCGAGATCCCGGACAGCGACTCGAGCGCCGGGACGCCCTCCGCCACCCGCCGGATCATCGCCTTGCTCATGGTCTTCTCCGGCCAGACGGCGACCAGCTCGTGCGGCTCCGCGTACGGCAGCGGCCGCAGCAGCAGGGCGTGGACGACGCTGAACACCGCCGTGGTGGCGCCGATGCCGAGCGCGAGGGTCAGGGTCACGACCAGCGCGAAGCCGGGACTCCGTCCGAGGCCGCGCAGGGTGAAGCGCAGGTCTCCGATCGTCGATCTCATCGGCTCGCTCCTCCTCGATCTCCGGTGCCGGCGGCGAGGGTCGCCGCCGCCGGGCCGGCGTCGGGCGCGCCGGCGCGGGGGCCGGCGCAACCACGCGGTCCGCTCCGCCAGCGAGTGCGCGCCCAGGTCGGCGATCCCGCGCAGCCAGACCCGCAGCCGCGCCGGCAGCGAGCCCGCCTCGGCGAGGCGCTCCGCGAACAGCGTCTCGATCTCGTCGCCGAAACGGCGCCGCAGCGCCCCGGGCAGGCCGCGCATCAGCCAGCGGTAGGCGCGCGGCGCCCGCCGGCGCGGCTGCGGACCGTCGGGGTCGCCGCTCATCGCTCACGCATCCGGGAGCAGCCGCCGGGCACGGGCATCCGCCACCAGCTCCGCCAGCCGCCGCGCTTCCGCCTTCGCCACGCTTCGGCCGAGGGCGCTCAATCGCAGGTAGGTGCGCCGCGCCACCCCGTCCTCGCCCCGCGGCGCCGCCGTCTCCTCGATCAGCCGCTTGGCCAGCAGGTCCCGGATGCGCCGGTACAGGTTCGCCGGCCAGATCCGCTCCCGGCCTTCCACCGCCTCGATCTCCTGCACGATCCGATAGCCGTGGCTCGGCCCGTCGAGCAGGGCGAGCAGGATGCGGAACTCCAGGGGATGGAGTGGCAGAAGGGCGTCGGGCGACGGTTCCGAGGTCCGGGTCAAGCGTGCTCCGATCGGCCGGCGCGGCTCCACGCCGCACGGCGCGTCGATAGTGTCAAGACGACAGTATCATGATGACACCAAGCGGCGGTGTCAAGCCCCGAGTGCGATCGAAGGAACGTCGTCGGTGCGTGTGACCGCGAGCGCTCAGGCCGACGCCGTCGCGACCTCCGCGCCGGTCAGGAAGTCGACCGCCGCCGTGACGACCTCCGGATCGCGCAGCAGGCGGCGGTGGCCGAGGCCTGCGGTGGCGATCAGGCGGGCACCCGGCCAGGCGGCGGCCAGCGCGGCGCCGTCGGCGAGCGCGACCTCGACGTCGTCGCGGTCGTGGACGACGAGGAGCGGGGCGCGCTGGGTGCGGGCGACGGCGAGGCTGTGCAGCTCGTCCCAGCGGACCCCGAAGCGGCGCTCGATGCGCCGCTGGATCCGTCCGGCGATCTCCGGCGGCAGACCGACCGCGGCGGCGAAGGTAGACGCGTACGACGACAGCTCGGCGGGCGGCGCGACGTAGACCACCCGGAGTGTCGAGCCGGAGGCGCGGTCGGCCGGCTCCGCCAGCCCGCGGCGGAGCGCCCACGTGGAGGCGGCCGCACCCGCCGAGTGGGCGACGACGCCGGCGACCGCCCCCGCCGACTCGGCCACCGCGAGCAGCGCGTCGCTCATCGCCAGGAGCGAGGAGCGGCGGCCTTGCGAGTCGCCGTGGCCGGGAGCGTCGAAGGTCACCGCACGCAGCCCGGCGGCGGCCAGGGCGCCGGCGAAGGCGCCGAGCTGGGAGCCGCGCCCGGCCCAGCCGTGGACGAGGAGCACCGCCGGCCGATCCGTCTCGCCCCACGACCAGGCGACGATCCGCCGGCCGCCGGCCCGTACCGTGAACGGTTCCGGCGCCTCCAGCCAGCGCTGCTCGCGCGGCGGCCGGCGGAAGCGTGCCGGAGTCAGGAACAGCGCCGCGCCGGCCCATGCGGCGAGATCCGGCGCCCACCGACCGAGCCAGCCGAACGCGGCGCGTACCGGCGCGGGTGCGCGGGGAAGCCCAGGGCTGTCGAGGACCGCCGCCTCGGCCGGCGAGGTCGACCGCAGTTCGAGCCCGTGCGGCTCGGCCGGGCGTCTCGGATGCGACGGCCCCGGCGGTCCCGGCTGTGACGACCGCGAGGGACGCGACTCCGCGATGGAGGAACGAACGGTCGTGCTTTTTTCGACCGGAATCGGTGCGGTGCTGACGGTAGTCATCGATCGGTTCTCCTCCGAGAGTCGGTCGGGATCAGGCGGCGGCGCCCCTGCGGGCGCCGCCCAGCAAGTCGTCGAACGCGCGCCGAGCACGATCGCGGGCGCCCGGATCGCGCAGCAGGCGGCGGAAGTGGTGGTAGGCCAGCGCCACGGCGTACGCCTCGTAGGCGAACTGCTCGGCGTCGACGTCGCCGCGGAAGTGGCCCTCCTCCTGGGCTATACGCGAAGCGCGGGCGAGGACCGCCAGCCACTGCCGCTGGTACTCGACCAGCCGGTCGCGCAGCGGCCCGGGGCGGTCGTCCAGCTCGTTTGCGGCGGCGATGAACACGCAGCCCCCCGGCAGGTACGAGGCCTCGGCCCAGGCCAACCAGTTGTCGAACAGCCCGCGCACCCGGGGCTCGCCCCGCGGCAGCGCCAGCGCCGGCTGCACCACCTCCGCCTCGAACCGCTCGACGGCCAGCCCGAGCACCTGGAGCTGCAGGTCCTCCTTGGAGCCGAAGTGCGCGAACAGCCCGCTCTTCGACATCCCCAGGTCCTGCGCCAGCGACCCGATCGACAGCCCCTCGAGCCCGAGCTTGCTGGTCACCGCCAGCGCCCGCTCGAGGATCGCCGCCCGGGTGTCCTCCCCCTTGCTCATGCGGCGGACAATAGCACGAACGTTCGTCTTGTCAACCTTCCCCAGGATCCCGCATCCGGGTCACCCGCTGGGGGTAGGCGAGAGGCCCGGGCGGAGGCTCGCCCCCGCCAGGCAGCCCAGTGGCCGCGCCCGACGGATCAGCCGCCAGACGAGCCGGTTTGCGCGGACGCTGAGCAGACGCGCGCCGTCCGCTCGCCGCCCTCGAGTAGCGCGCGTCGGTGCCAGGCGGGGGCGATCCTCCGCCCGGGCCGGCGGTCACTGATCCAACCTACTTGAACAGCTTGAGGAAGACGATGAACGCCACGAACCCGTCGTCCGGCCCCGCCACCGGCGTGCCCACCTCGACGTTGACCAGCGTGTTCCACGGCCCGACGAACCCGCCGCTGAACCCGACCCCCGCGAGCATCTCGCCGTCAAACCCGGCGATCTCGTCGTCGACCCAGGCCGCGTCGCCCTCGGCCTCCAGCCGGATCACCTCGCCCAGCTCGAGCCCGTAGGAGAGGTGCGCCGCGTAGCCGCTCTCGCCGCGCACCCGCCCGCTCTGGTAGCCGTTGACCGACACGTCGCCGAAGAACCCGAACTCGTACTTGCTGAACCGGTCCAGGTCCTGCCCGTCGAAGTACTCGATCTCCACGCCGAGCTTGCGGAAGCGGCCGAGGTACCAGGCCTTGCGCAGCGACGCCCCCCACAAGATGTAGTCCTGCTGCTCGGGATCGAACTCGGCGTTGCCGGGCAGCCCCCAGAACTCCCAGTCGGCGCGCCGGGCGAAGGTGCCGGAGAGGTCGACCTGGTAGCCGGAGCGCGCGTAGCGGCCGGACAGCGTCGCCTGGTGGACCAGGGTGTCCGGGGGCAGCACGAAGTCCTCGTCGGTGTCGTCGCTGTCGGAGTGGTCGACGTAGCGCAGCCGGTACTCGAGGCCGAGCTTGACGAAGTTGCCGAGCGGCCGGCCGAGCTTGAGCGCGGCGCTGCCGGTGCGGCGCTCGATCTCCTCGGGGTGGACCTCCGCGTCGTCGCGGAAGATCTGGTCGCTGGTCGGCACCGCGAGCACGAACAGGTCGCCGCCGAAGTCGAACCGGCTGCCGAACAGGCTCGGCTCGGCGACGTTGATCGTGTTCAGCGCGCCGGCGAGGAAGGCGTTGACCTGGTTGCCGGAGCCCTTGAAGTCGAACGAGAAGTAGTTGACGCCGGCGAGCGGCAGCGGGTAGTCGAGCGCGTCGTCGTAGAAGACGCCGCCGGCGAGGAACCACTTGCTGCGGTCGAAGCCCTCCTGGACCACCCGCTCGCCGGTCTCGGGGTCCTTGACCAGGTAGCGCAGCCCGCGCTCGGTGTCGCGCAGCATGGTGACGTCGGTGTCGCCGACCCGGTCGCGCTTCTCCTCGAACGCCGGGTCGTTGATCGTCACCGCCGTCAGCACCGTCTCGCGCTCGACCTGGGTGGTGGCGTTGACCACCGACCAGAGCTGGTTCGAGACCACGCGCAGCGGCAGCACGAACGACTCGGCGCGCCACTCGGCGGGCGCGCCGGCGGCGTCGATCGGGCGGAGGTGCTGGGTCTCCTCGTTGGACAGCACCTCGCCAATGAGGCCGAGCTGGACCGCGCGGGTGCGCACCCGCGCGTAGACCCGCCGGTCCACCCACACCGTGCCGCGGTAGAGCTTGCCCTCCTCGCCGCCGGCGCCGGCGGGCGCGAACTCGACCACCCAGCAGTCGCGCCCGTCGATCGTCTCGGTGCCGCGCAGCCGGTAGCGGTAGGTCTTGTCGAAGGTGATCGCGAGCGGCGGCGCCGCGGCGCGCTCGGGCTGGATCAGCGGGATCTCCGGGATCGAGCGGCCGCGCCAGCGCACGCCGTTGACGTAGAAGGTCTGCCACGCCCAATCGGACTCGCCCTCGGAGGCGGCGAAGAACGCCCCCTCGAGCGTCGCCTCGAAGGTCTGCCCGGCGCCGGCGCCGAAGCGCAGGTGGGTGGTGTTGGTGGCGGTGTAGTTGTCGATGCGGCGGCGCTGGGCGTCCTCGAACGCCTGCAGCCGGCGCAAGATCTCCTCGACCGGCATCTGCCGCTCGCTCTCGACCGTCAGGCGCTCCTCGACGCCGGCGACCCCGGCCGGGCCGGTCAGCTCGGCGGCGCCGGGGCGGGTCAGGCGGAGCACCGCCACGGGGCCGGGATCGGCGACCGCGACCTCGAGCCCTTCGCGGCTGCGGCGGACGCCGGCGAGCGGGAACGTCTCGCCGGTCGCCGGGTCGACCCGCTCGGGATCGCGCAGCGTGGCGTCGGAGAAGATCAACCGCAGCTCGTCGACCGGCACGCCGCCGGCGCCCCGCGGAGTGCGGGCGATTACCCGCAGGCCGAGGTCCTTGCCGCGCACGAAGCTCCAGGCGCCGTCACCGCCGGCGGGGGAGGAGTAGGGGTCGTAGGCGACGTCGCCGGCGAACTCGCGGGCGAGCAGGGCGAACGGGGCGAGCGCCGCGGCGAGCGGCAGCGGCGCCTCGGTGAGCGGCAGGTCGTCGGCGACGGCGACCGGCTCGGGCGCGAGAGCGGGCTCGGCGGCGGCGGGTTTCCACCCGGCCGGGACGTCGAACAGCGTCGCCGCCGCTCCGGCCACAGCGGTCCGCGCCGCCTCGGCGAGGGCGAGCACCGGCTCGCCCGGCAGCGGCAGCGAATCGACGACCAGCGGCCGTCCGGGGTCGAGGCGGGCGAGGCGCTCGGCGAAGGCGGCGAGTGCCTCGTCGGGCGCCGGCGCCACCGCGACCGCGTCGAGGTAGGCGGTCACCTCCTCGGCGTAGAGCGCTTCGAGCGCCTCGGGATCGGCCCGTAGCGCCCGGCCGACCACCCAGGCCCCGGGCGCCGCACCCGACACGGCCACCGCAGCCCGCTTGAGCAGGAACGCGTACTCCGCGGGGCCGGGCTCTCCGGCGCCGCCCGCGGGCCGCCACTCGATCTGGAACCAGGGCTCGACGCGCGCTCCGCCGCCCCCGGCCACCGCCGCCCGCGCCAGCCGCGCCGCCTCGGCCAGCTCGGCTTCGAGCGCGGCGGAGCCGGCCGCGAGCGGCGGCGGAGCGGTGAAGACCAGCGTCAGCCACGGCGTGCCGCCCGCCGCCGCCACCGCGGGCGCCGCATCCGCCGAGCCGCCGCCGTCGAGCGGCAACCGCCAGGCGACGAAGAGCGGCGCCACCGGCTCCGGTCCATCTTCGTCGTCCGCCCCCGTCCCCTGCTCGACCAGGGTCGTCGCGGACGGCAGCCCGAGCCCTGCCAGGGCCGCCACCGCGGCCGGAGGATTCTCGACTCGCACCCCGGCGCAGGGTGCACACGGCAGGGTCTGGGCGCTGGCGGGCAGGGCACAGGCCGAAACGACGATGGCGAGCAGCAACAGAGCGCGGGTGGGGCGTCCTTCGAGCATGCGGCGAAGGATAGCCGAGGAGGGCCGGTGCGTGAGTCTCCCTCCCAGGGACGCCAGACCGCGCGCCGAACGGATCGCCTCGGCAGAGCACCCCGAAACAGCGCGCGGGCCGACGAGGCGCCGGGGCCTGCGCCGCTCCCCTCAGGCGGTCCGGAGAATGCCGGCGCCGGAAGCGCGGAAGGCGTGCCCGGCCAGCGGGACGACCTCCGCCCGGGTGGCGCGGACGACCGACGGGCCGGCGCCCCCGAAGCGGACCTCCGGAAGGGCCGGTGCGAACGCCGGCGCACGGTCGAGGAACGCCGCCAGCTCCTCGAGCGGCAGCGGCCGAGCGATCAGGTAGCCCTGGGCGTGGCGGATCCCCAGCCCGCGCAGCACCGCCATCTCCGCTTCGGTCTCGACCCCCTCGGCGAGCACGATCGTCCCGTGGGCGTCGCCGATCGCGCTCACCGCGCGGGCGAGCACCAGGTTGGAGCCGTCGGCGTCGATGCCGGACACCACGCTGCGGTCGAGCTTGACGATGTCGACCCGCAGCCGCGTCAGGTGACGCAGCGAAGTGTTGTGGCTGCCGAAGTCGTCGATCGCCACCGCCAGACCCGCCTCGCGAAGGCGGACGAGCACCTCCGCGGTGCGGCCGAAGTCGGTGATCGGCAGGCTCTCGGTGATCTCGAGACCGAGCCGCTCGAACGGCACCGACGAACCGCCGAGGGCGTCGAGCAGCTTGCCGGCCGCGTCGGTCGCGGCGAGGTCGAGCGGCGAGAGGTTGAGCCAGAAGCGCCCGCCGAAGAGCCCCCGGGTCCGCTCGTAGGCCTCCTCGACACGCGTCAGCATGCAGCGCAGCAACGCCGGCGTCTGCCCCAGCCATTCGATGACCTGGATCACCTTGCCGGCCGGCACTTCCGAGGCGGTCTCGTGGGGCCAGCGGACGAGCGCCTCGACGCCGACCACCTCGCCGGTGTCGAGGTCGACCTGGGGCTGGAAGGCCGCGCCGAGCCCCCGCTCGGCGAGCACCCGGGGCAGCTCGCGGACGAGCATGCGGCGGGTCGCGTCCGCGAACAGCTCGTATCGGTCCCGGCCGCGCTCCTTGGCGGCGTAGAGCGCGAGGTCGGCCTCGACCATCAGCTCATCGAAGTCGGCTGGTCCGGCGGCGGTGGCGATGCCCATGCTGACCTGGAGGCGCAGGTTCCGGCCGCCGCAGTCGATCGGCTCGGCCAGGCTCTCCCGGATGCGCCGGGCGATGCCGCGGGCGCTCTGCTCCGGCGAATGCAGGTGGTGGAGCACGACCACGAACTCGTCGCCGCCGATCCGCGCCAGGGTGTCGTCGGCGCGGACCACGCCGCGGCAGCGCGACGCGAACGCGACCAGCGCCTGGTCGCCCGCCGCGTGCCCGAAGGAGTCGTTGATCGCCTTGAAGTTGTCGAGGTCGAGCTGGATCAGCGCGAAACCGCCCTGGGCTGGATCGGCGAGGCGCGCGGATTCGATCGAGCCCAGCGCAAGCCGGTTGCCGAGCCCGGTCAGGGCGTCGGTCTCAGCGAGGCGCAGCAGGTGGCGGTTGAAGCCGCGCCGGTGGATCTCGATCGCGATCAGCACGACGATCGCCACCGCGGCCGAGACGAGGGCGACCGTGCCGGCGAGCCGGGACCGCTGCCGCTCGCGCCGCGCCTTCTCGGCGATCACCGCGTCGGTCAGCGTCAGGGCCTGCTCGGCGCCCGCCATCAGGAGGTCGCCGTAGCGGGTCATCTGCTCGAGCATCTCGTCGGGCGCCAGGAGCGGCTCGACGGAACCCTGGAGGAGGAAGGGCGCGGTGTCGCGGATCACCCGCGCCTCCGGCCGGGCGAGCAGGCTGCCGGCCAGCTCGCCGAGCCGGGGATCGAGGTCGCGGGCGCGGTCGACGTCGAGGAGGGGGTCGACCTCCCAGCGCGCCGTCTCGGTCGCCCGCGGCCGCAGGTCGACCGCGTGGAGCCACGCGATCAGGCTCTCGATGTGCGCTTCGACCGTCGGCGCGGTCGGGGGCCGGGTGATCTCCCAGTAGCGGGCGAGGTACTCGTCGAGGGTCTGCAGAGGATAGTAGGTCGCGACTTGCAGTCCGTAGACGAACGTCGACAGCTCGAACCACTCGCCGTCGGGCGGTGTCAGCGGGATCCAGTCCGGGCTGCTGTAGAGCAGGGAGACGGAGTGCAGCGAGTCGATCGCGGACTCCGGAGGTTGGTACCTGCCGCGGTAGGTGCGGACCATCCGCAGCAGCCGCAGACCGGCACCGTTGCCCCGCGACCCCGACGCGACGAAGCGCTCGAGCCTCTCCTCGGCCTGCTCGAGCTGACGGGTGAACGCCGCCCGCGCGCTCGCCACCTCCTCGCTTTCCTCGCCGGTGATCAAATGGAAGAGCGCCGTCGTCTCCATGCGCTCGCAGGCGTAGACCAGGTCGCGCTCGATCCGAAACAGCTCGAGCCAGCGACGGGCGGCCTCCGAGGTCTCGGTGGTCCGCCGGGCCTGCGAGGCGGCCTGGTAGCTGAACGACACCGCGGCGCAGGCCACGAGCAACGTGACGAGGCCGGTCCAGACGACCGGCGGCGCCAAGCGGTAGTGGGATCGGGCGTGCGGTTCGCTCGGCATGACGGCCTCCGGGTCCACCGACCGGCCGGGGCCTAGTGCCTCCGCCGTCGTGTTCGGGGACACTCTACGGACGCCGGTCGTTGCGGGTTTTGGCGAGAAAAACGACGGCGCCTGCTTGATCGATCGCTTTCTTTGATTGCTTTTCGGCGATCGGTCGTCCGGCGCGGGAGCCGGTCGAAGCCCGGTCGAGGGGCGGCGATCGCCCAGCAACCGACGGCAGGTCAATCGGTTGCAGCGAGGGGGTTCGGAAGCCCGGGGACCGGCGGAGGTGACGGGATCGCGGTCGAGAATCGTCGGTCGATCGCCGCCGGGGGGCGTGGGAGGTCGGGGTGCACCCCTGCTTGTAGGACGAACACCGACAAGAGATCGCGCCGCAGTCCTACCGGTCCGCAGGGGGGCGCGCCTACGATTTCGCTCCGTCCTCCGCGACCGGCGGGTGACGGCGACCATCCGGGGGCCGGCCGGCCGCCGAGTGGCGGCGTTCCCTCGTGCCGATCGGAAACGGACCGGCCGTCCCGGTCACCTCCGGGAGGAAGCTAGAATCCAGCGAACACGATGGAGTTCTCCGGCCGCCTTTCCGCCTTCCCGCCGGCCAACCTCCTCCAGTGGGCGAGCCAGGAGCGCCGCACCGGAGCGTTGGTGGTGCGCCGCACCCGCGGCGAAAAGCGGGTCTACTTCCGCGACGGCAAGATCGTCGCCTGTCTCTCCTCCGATCCCTCCGAGCACTACGGCCAGTACCTGCTGCTCCACGGCTACCTCGACGAGGTCTCGTTCCTGCGCGCGCTGCGCCACTGCGACGAGACCGGCCGCCGGCTCGGCGCGGCGCTGGTCGAGCTGGGTCTGCTCGACCAGCGGCGGGTCGAAGAGAGCCTGCACGGGCGGATCGTCGACGCCGTGTGCGACCTCTTCCTGTGGTCAAAGGGCGTCTTCTTCTTCCTCGCCGAGCCGCCCCCCGAAGAAGAGATCCCGCCGCAGCCGATCGACACCATGGGCCTGGTGATGGAAGGCACCCGCTGGGTCGACGAGCTGGCGCGCATCCGCCGCGTGTTCGTCCACGACCACGTCGTGCTGCGCCGCGGGCCGACCTGGCCGGCGCCGACCCTCAACCCGCTCGAGCGGAGGATCTGCGCCGCCGCCGACGGCACCCGCGGCCTCGGCGCGGTCCACGCCCTGGTCCGCGGCTCCTACTACCGCCTCCTCGAGGCCGCCTACGCGCTCTGCCTGCGCGAGGTGCTCGACATCGCCACCATTACCGAGATCGACGAGCCGGTGTCGACCGAGGTCCGGGTGCTCGACCTCCTGCTCGAGCAGGCCGCCGAGGAGGAGCGGTCGCTGATCGCCGAGCGCCGGCGGGCGGTGCCGCTGGCGGCGCTGACCGACCTCTACCCGGCGTGGACCGGCCCGCCGCCGGGCGTCGAGGCGATCGGCGCCGACGACAGCGCCGCCGACGCGCTCGCCGCCTTCCGCGCCCGCCTCGACGGCCGCACCACCCTCGGCGAGGCGCTCTCCGCCGACGCCGACCTGCGCGAGCGAGAGCTGGAGCTGTTCGAGGTCGCCCTCTCCCGCGGCCGGCTGGCGCTGCTCCCCGAGCCCGCCGAGGGCCTCGCCGCCGCCGCCGGCGCCGGCGAGGGCTGGTGGCGGCGCTTCGTCAGCGGCTGACCGGGCGCCGGACGGCGCTCGGAAGCTCTCAGACCACCCGGTAGGCGAGGGCGTTGGCGTTCATCCCGGCGCCGACCGAGGCGAACACGATCAGGTCGCCGGCGCGCACGCGGTGGCCGTCCAGCTCGCCCCTGCGCAGCAGGTCGAAGAGCGTCGGCAGGGTGGCGACCGAGCTGTTGCCGAGCCAGCCGACGGTCATCGGCACCAGCTCCTCCGCGGAGGTGCGGACGCCCGCGGCGCGGAGCACCCGCTTGACGATCGCCTGGTCGAGCTTGGCGTTGGCCTGGTGGACGAGGAGCTTGGCGACCTCGCCGACCCCGAGCCCGGCCTTCGCGAGGCACTCCTCGATCACCGCGGGCACGGCGGTGACCGCGTACTCGTAGACCTTGTGCCCGTCCATCTTGAGGTACAGCGCGCCGCCGTCGAGGTCGCGGCGGGACGAGGCGCCCATGCGCAGCAGGTAGGCGTGTTCGGCGGTGTCCGAGCGCGCGGCGTGGGCGAGGACGCCGACCGGTTCGGCGCTCGGCCGCGCCTCGAGGACGACCGCGCCGGCGCCGTCGGAGTAGATCATGCTGTCGCGGTCGTGCGGATCGCAGACCCGGGACAGGACCTCGGCACCGACGACCAGCGCCCGCTCGGCGTCGCCGGAGCGCAGGTAGTAGTCGGCCTGGATCACCGCCTGGAGCCACCCCGGGCAGCCGAACGGCAGGTCGTAGGCGACGGTGCGCGGGTTGCCGATGCCGAGCCGCCCCTTGACCCGGGCGGCGAGGCTCGGCACCAGCTCGGAGCGCCGGTTGTCGGCCGTCACGTCGCCGAAGTTGTGGCCGACGATCACGTAGTCGAGGCTCTCAGGGTCGATTCCCGAGTCGGTGAGCGCCCGCTCGGCAGCGAGCGCGGCGATGTCGGAGGTCACCAGGTCGTCGCCGACGTAGCGGCGCTCGCGGATGCCGGTGATCTGCTCGAACTTCTCGACGATCGCGTCGACCGGCTGCTCGAGCCGGGCGCCGTCGGCGGCGTAGAACTCGGCGTCGTGGAAGGCGGCGTTGGGGATCGCGTGCTCCGGCAGGTAGCTGCCGGAGCCGACGATCACGCTGCGGCGACGGGTTTCGTTCGTCCGGGTCATGGCGTCCCCCCGCGGGCGGCGGCGATCGAAGGGCGGGAAGATGTACCCACCAGACTCTAGGCGGCCGCGGCGAGATGCGGCGTCACGTCTCGGTCAGGATTGGCTCACCGGAGTGTCAAGGCCGCCGGCGTCGCCCTGCTATCCTGCCGCCGCGCGAACGAAGGGGCGACGGTGAATGCGTAAGTGGCTCATCGCCAAGAGGTTGCTGTGGGCTCTCGGGCTCGGGCTCGCCGCGGGTTGCTCGCCCGACGCTTCGGAGACCGCCGGCCCGCCGCCCGCACCGCCGTCGATCCTACTCGTCACCCTCGACACCACCCGCGCCGACAGCGTCGGCTTCGAGTCGGCGGCGGCGGAGACGCCGAACCTCGACCGGCTGGCCGCCCGCGGCGTGCGCTTCGCCCACGCCTACGCCACCGCGCCGGAGACCCTGCCGTCGCACGCCTCGATGCTCACCGGGCTCTACCCGCCGGAGCACGGCGTCCACGTCAACGCGGACGCGCTGGCCGCCGGGACGCCGCTCCTCGCCGAGCGGCTGCGCGCCCGCGGCTACGCCACCGCGGCGTTCGTCTCGGGGGCGCCGCTCGGGCGCCGGTTCGGGCTGGTGCGCGGCTTCGACCTCTACGACGACGACTTCGGCCCCGGCGCCGCCGAGCGCCCGGCGGCGGCGACCACCGGCCGCGCGCTCGAGTGGCTCGGCCGCGGCGCCGCCGGGCCGGTGTTCCTGTGGGTGCACTTCTACGACCCGCACGAGCCCTACGAGCCGCCGGAGCCGTTCCGCTCGCGCTTCCCGGACGATCCCTACCTGGGCGAGATCGCGGCGATGGACCGCGAGCTGGGGCGGCTGCTCGCCGGCTTCGGCGCGCGCGCCGAAGCCGGCGCGGTGCGCGTGCTGGTCGCCGGCGACCACGGCGAGGGGCTGGGCGAGCACGGCGAGCTACGGCACGGCGACCTGCTGTATCAGGGGGCGATGCGGGTGCCGCTGGTCGCCGCCGGCGACGCCATCGCCGCCGGCGGGGTGGTCGACCATCCGGTCAGCGTCCGGCGGGTGTTCGACACCGTCCTCGCCTGGGCGGGCGAGGAGCGGCCAGGGTCGCTGGCGCCGCTGCCGGGGGCGCCGCAGGAGACCGTGCTCGGCGAGGCGATGCGGCCGCTGCTGCACTACGGCTGGCAGCCGCAGGTCATGGCGATCGCCGGGTCGACCAAGGTCATCCACGCCGGCGGGTTCGAGATCTACGACCTGGCGGCCGATCCCGCCGAGGTGCACGACCTCGCCGGTCGCGCAGAGCTGCCCGCCGAGCTGCGGCGGGCGCTGCGCGAGTACCCGCTGCCGGCGGACGACCCCGACGGCGGGCCGGCGCTCGCCGGCGAGGATCTGGAGGCGCTGGCCAGCCTCGGCTATGCCGGCTGGCAGGGACGGGCGCCGCGCCGCGACGACGCCCCGCGCCCGAAGGACATGACCCACCTGTTCGACGACCTCGAGCTCGGCTCGAGCCTCTTCGTGCCCGGGGAGTACCGCCTGGCGATCCCGGTCTTCGCCCGCGTCTTCGAGGAGGACCCCTACAACCTGATGATCGCCCTGCGGCTGGCGGTCGCCCACTCCGGGCTCGGCCATGACCTCAAGGCGCTGGTCTGGTTCCAGCGCGCGCGCGGGATCGCCCCCGGCTCGACCGACATCGACCACTACCTGGCGCTGCACCACCTGAGCGCCGGCCGCCCCGCCGAGGCCGAACCGCTGCTCGAACGCGTGCTCGCGGCGAGCCCCGACCGGCTGGCGGCGCTCGAGGCGCTGGCCGGGATCCGCGAGCGCCAGGGGCGGACGGACGAGGCGATCCGGCTGCTCGAGCGCGCCGTCGCCCTCGAGCCCCGGCCGGCGGTCAACCTGATGCGCCTCGGCGACCTGCGGATGGCCCGCGGCGAGACCGCCGCCGCGCTCGCCGCGTTCGAGCGCGCGCGCGACCTCCAAGGCGACGCCTTCCCGCGCGACCTCGAGCTGGGGGTCCTCTACCTCGCCGCCCGCCGGCTCGCCGAGGCCGCCGAGACCCTCGACCGGGTGCCGCCAGACCACCCGGGCTACCCGATGGCGCTGTTCAAGCGCGCCCAGGTCGGCGTGCTCCTCGGTGAGCCCGACCGCGCCCGCCGCGTCCGCCTCGCCGCCGAGCGAGCGGACCCGACGACCCGCGAGCTGATCGAGAACGAACCCCTGTTCCGCGATCTCCGCTAGCGATCGATCAGAACTGGAGCCGCACCATCAACTGCAGCCGCCGCGGGTTGAAGAACCGCCGCGGCTCGCCGAAGTCGGCGAGGCTGAGCTGGTTCTGGACGTTGTAGCCGGTCTGCTGGTCGAAGACGTTGAACAGGTCGGCGCGCACCTGGACGTTGTACCGGCCGCCGAACGGGAAGTCGTGGATGTAGTTGAGGTCGAGCTGGTAGTGGTCGCTGGCCGTCCGCGATCCGGCCGGTTCGGCGAAGCGGCTGGTGTCGCTGGTGCTGCCGGTCAGGTGCGAGTAGGGCAGGTGGCTCCAGGTCTCCCACGGCTGCCCCGACTGGTAGATCGCGTAGGCGCCGGCGCTGCCGTTCCAGGGCAGGCTGTAGTAGCCGTAGAGCTTGAGCTGGTGGCGGCGGTCGCCGCGCAGGTCGCCGTAGCGGCTGTCCCAGATCTGGCGCCCGGCGCCGTCGGCGAGGAACGACGAGCCGATGAAGATGTTGTCGTCGTTCTCGGTCGTGGTGTTGTCCTGGTCGAAGTTGCCGTAGTAGTGGCTCCAGACGTAGGAGCCCTTGAAGTAGGCGCCGGCGCCCCGCCACTCGGCCTCGGCGCTCGCCTCCCAGTACTTGGTGAAGGCGCCGTCCAGCTCGGCGATGACGTAGGTCGAGCCCCCGACCTCTGCGCGGTAGTCGTTCAACTCGGGGATGTACAGCTCCTGCGGGACTCCCGGTGGCGGCTCGAAGGCGAGGCGGGCGGTGTTGTTGGTGTCCTCCCAGAAGTTGGCGCCGTAGCGGTAGCGGGCGTGGGCCTTGGCGGTCCAGCGCCGCGAGAGCTGCCGCGAGTGACCGACGACGTACTCGTCGATCGAGCGCGGGTCCATGTCCGGCTGGAAAAACTTGCCCGACGACGACGCCACCGGATCGGTCCCGATCAGGTTGCCCTCGGCGTCGAAGAAGGCGCTGATCGTCGCCCGGTTGTTGCGCGCCCACGAGGCCGCCCGCGGCAGCGAGCTGGCGGCCGGGTAGTAGCGGGCGAAGCTGGCGTAGACGGTGTCGCGGCCGTCGTGGCTCCAGGTCGCCGCCAGCCGCGGCGAGATCATGTCCTCGAAGTCGATCTCGTACATCTTGTACTTGCTGCCCGGCGCCAGCTCGAAGCCCGAGACGTTGGCGCTGTTCTCGCGCAGCCCCTGGCCGTAGAGCTCGTCGTTGCTGAGCAGCACGCCGACGTTGAACGTCCAGTCCTCGAGCCGGATGGTGTCGTTGAGCTCGACGTTCTGCGACTCGAAGAACGACTCGATCGGCGGCACCGCGACGCCCGCGGCCTGGAGCAGGCTCTGCTGCTCGAAGCGCGCCTCGTAGAAGATCGGCGTGCCGTCGGGCAGGGTGCCGCGGCCGCCGGGGACGGTGATCGACCCCCAGCCGTTCGAGGTCCGCGACAGGACCTCGCTGTCCTCCGACCACTGGTAGCCGGCGTGCAGCTCGTGGCGGCCGAGCGCGTGGTCGTAGCCGGCCTTGAAGCTCTCGCGGGCGAAGTCCTGGTCGTTGATCTGGCTGCCGCCGCCGACCCGGCCGCCGCCCATCCGTACGCCGTTCTCGAGGAAACCGTAGCGCTCGATCAGCGGTGCGATGAACTCGTTGAAGGCGTCCTCGCCGGCGCTCGGCGTCGGCACGGTGAACAGCCCCTGCCGGTCGAGGTTGTCGACGTCGAGCCGGACGCTGCCGTCGGTGCGGATCTGGAAGCCGAACATCGTGTCGGGCCGGCCGGAGGTGTCGTTCGCGAAGTCGGTGTAGCTGAAGGTGACGTAGCTGTCAGCGGTCGCCACCCAGCTCCCCTCGAGGGTGGCGATCTCGAGCGTCGAATCGGCGCCGGTCGAGGTCGAGCCGGCGGACGTCGCGGTCTCGACGCTGTTGCCATGCTCCTCGCGCTCGGAGTCGCGGTAGCTGCCGTGGAGGATCAGCGAGTCGGTCGGCGTCCAGGTCAGCTTGCCGAACAGCTCGTCGCGCTCGCTGTCGAAGTCGGGCACCTCGCCGTAGAGGTTCGAGCGGTTGCCGCGCTCGATCGTCGGCCGGAAATAGGAGGCGTAGAAGAACAGGCTGTCGGCGAGGAGCGGCCCGCCGACGTTGGCCACGGCCCAGTCCTCGTCCTGCTCGAACTCGGAGCCGCCGGTCCGGCGCTCGGAGGTCATGCCGTCGGTCTGGACCTGGTAACTCGCCGCGCCGCGGAAACGGTTGGTGCCGGAGCGGCTGACCGAGTCGATGGTGAAGCCGCCGGAGCGGTTGAAGTCGGTCGCCTTCGCACCGCCGCGGATGACCGAGATCTGCTCGATGTCGTGCGACGAGGGCTCCGACGACAGTGTCCCGAACAGCGGCAGTCCGACGTTGACGCCGTCGAACAGGTAGACGTTGTCCTGGCCGCTGCCGCCGGCGCTCGGGCCGCGGACCGTGTCCTCGGAGTACTGGACCCCGGGCACCAGCTTGACCAGGTCGCGGTAGTCCTGGCCGATCGGCAGCCGCTCGATCACCTCGCTTCCGAGCGCGGACTTGAGCTCCGCGGAGCCGGGGTCGATGGACGGCAGCGCGGCGACCACTGCGACCTCCTCGCTCACCGTCTCGAGCCGCAGGGTGACGTCGAGGTAGGCGGTCTGGTCGAGCAGCACCTCGACCGGGCGGGTCTCGGTGGCGAGCCCCTCGAGCCCGAAGGTCAGCTCGTAGCGGCCCGGCGGCAGGAGCTGGATACGGTACCCGCCGTCGGCGCCGGTAACCGTCGACCGCGGCCGCGGAAGCACGTCGCCGGCGGCCACGACCGTGACCCCGGGCAGCGGCTGGTCGTTGGTGTCGGTCACCCGCCCGGCGACCGCGCCGGTCTGTTGCGCGAGCGCCGGCCCGGCGGCCAGGACCGCGAACAGAACGACGCACGAGGCGCCGCCGAAGGTCTGGACGAGCCGCTTCATCGTGCCTCTCCTTTCCCCGATGCCGCCGCGAACTCCCCCTCGGGAGCCGTCATCAAGCACATTGCAGCACTACAGATCGAGCGGCGGGCAGCGTAGCACGGCCTCGGCGGCCGTGGTCAAATAGGTGGAGACCATGAGATCGGGCGGTCCGCGGGTCAGCCCGCGAGCGGGCGCTCCTGCGGATCGCAGCGAGCCGGAGGCCGGATGACGGTCGGCGTCGTCGACCTCGGGATCCTCCTCGCCTACCTCGCCGGGGTGGTCGCGCTCGGTGCCTGGGTCGGGCGCGGGGCGCGCGATGCGGCCGACTACATGCTCGGCGGGCGGGCGCTGCCGTGGTGGCTGATCCTGTGCTCGATCGTCGCCACCGAGACCAGCACGGTCACCTTCCTGAGCATCCCCGGGTTCGCCTACGAGCGCGACCTCGCCTGGCTCCAGATCCCGCTCGGTTTCGTGATCGGGCGCTTCGCGGTGATCTGGCTGCTGCTGCCGCGCTACTTCGAGGGGCGGATGTTCACCGCCTATCAGCTCTTGAAGCGGCGGTTTGGGGGCGCGACAGAGCGGACGGCATCGGCGCTCTTCCTCGTCACCCGCAGCCTCGCCGACGGTCTGCGCCTGTTCCTGACCGCGCTGGTGCTCCAGGAGATGACCGGCATCGAGCTGCCGTGGGCGGTGGCTGCGATCGGGGTGACGACCATCGCCTACACCTTCGCCGGCGGCATGCGGGCGGTGATCTGGACCGACTTCGTGCAGCTCGCGGTCTACCTCGCCGGGGGGATCGCGGCGTTCGCGGTGCTCCTCGACCGTCTGCCCGGCGGCTGGTGGCGGCTGGTGGCGATGGGGGAGACGGCGGGGAAGCTCCGGGTCTTCGACCTTGGCTTCAACCTCACCGAGCCGTACGGCCTCTGGGCGGGTCTCTTCGGCGGTGCGTTTCTCACCCTCGGCTCGCACGGCGTCGACCAGATGATGGTCCAGCGCTATCTCGCCGCGCGCAGCCTCGCCGACGCCCGCCGGGCGCTCGGCTGGAGCGGCCCGGTGGTGCTGGCGCAGTTCGCGTTCTTCCTCCTGCTCGGGACCGGGCTCTGGTGCTTCTATCAGCTCTTCCCGCCCGAGGTCGCGTTCGAGCGCGCCGACCGGGTGTTCGCGCGCTTCATCCTCGAGGAGATGCCGGTGGGGCTGCTCGGCCTGCTGCTCGGCGCGGTGTTCGCGGCGGCGATGTCGACCCTCTCGAGCTCGCTCAACTCGTGCGCCACCGCGGCGGTCGAGGACCACGTCCTGCCTCGCGCTCGCTCGGAGGTCCCCCCGGCGCGCCAGCTCCGGCTGACCCGGCTGCTGACGGTCGTCTTCGGCCTGGTCCAGATCGCGGTCGGGATCGCCGGGGGCTGGCTGACCGCGCCGGTGGTCGGCGCCGTGCTGGGGATCGCGGCGTTCACCACCGGCATCCTCCTCGGCGTCTTCTTCCTCGGCCTGTTCACCCGCCGGGTCGGCCAGCGCGCGGCGCTCGCCGGGCTGGTGGCCGGGCTCACGGCGATGACCTGGGTCTACTTCGCCACCCCGCTCGCCTGGCCGTGGTTCGCGCTCGCGGGCTCGGCGGCGACCTTCGCGGCCGGGGTGGGGGCGAGCTGGATCTGGCCGCGGGAGCGGGCGGGCGCGGCGGAATGAGGGCGGCGGGCGGGGAGAACGCTCAGTCGTCGTCGAGCAGCGCCCGGATCACCGCGTCGTGGACCGCCGGCCGCGCCTCGCGGATCAGCGTGTTGTCCCGGGCCGGGTGGACGCGGTTGGTGAGCAGCACCACGAACAGCTCGCGCTCGGGATCGATCCAGAGCGAGGTGCCGGTGAAGCCGAGGTGGCCGTAGGAGTCGGGCGAGAACAGCTCGCCGGCGGAGGAGTCCTCGGCCGACCTGGTGTCCCAGCCGAGGGCGCGGTCGGAATCGGGGATTCCGGCGCGGTGGGTGAAGAGGTCGACGGTGGCCGGCGAGACGATCCGGCGACTCTCGAAGGTGCCGCCCTGGAGGATCATCCGGGCGAAGCGCGCGAGGTCGCCGGCGGTGCCGAATAAACCGGCGTGGGGCGCGACCCCGCCCATTGCGGCGGCGTTCTCGTCGTGGACCTCGCCGTGCACGACGCGGTCGCGCCAAGGGTCGTCCTCGGTCGGGGCGATCCGGTCGAGCAGCTCGGGGCCGGGACGGAACGTGGTGTCGTCCATCCCGAGCGGCTCGAAGACCCGGCGCCGCGCGAAGGCGTCGAGCGGCTCGCCCGCGATGCGCTCGAGGATCGCGCCGAGCAGGACGATCCCGAAGTCGCTGTAGACGGACTTCGTCCCCGGCTCGTAGACGAGGTCCATCCGCTGGATCCGCTCGACGTACGCCTCCCTGCCCCGGATCTCGAGGTAGAGCGGCAGGTGCCCCTCGGTGCCGGAGGAGTGGGTCAGCAGGTGCCGGACCGTCACCTCCTGCTTGCCCGCCCCGGTGAACCCGGTCAGGTACGCCTGCACCGGCCGGTCGAGATCGAGCCGTCCCTCGTCGAAGAGGATCATCGCCATCGCCGTCGTCGCCACTACCTTGGTCAGGCTGGCGAGGTCGTAGATCGTGTCGGCGGCGACCGGCGGCGCGCCCTCGTCGTAGCTCAGGCGGCCGAAGGGATGGAGGTGGACTAGAGCATCGCGCCGGCCGACCGCGATCACCCCGCCCGGAAAGGCGCCGCTCTCGACGTAGCGATCGAGCAGGGCGTCGAGGGCGGCGAGGCCGGCGGGCGTGAAGCCGGCCGTCTCGGCCGCCGCCGGGGCGGTCTTCACCGCCCGCGTGCCGGGAGTGCACCCGGCGGTCTGAGCCGCGACCGCGCCCAGGAGGACCAGCGCCGGGACGAGCCGTCGCCGTGGGAAGATCCGCATCATCCCGATTCGCCCGGCGGCGCCGTCCAGTCGATGGCGTCGAGATCGCGCCAGGAGACCAGCCGGCGCTTGGTCCGTCGCTCGGACTCCGCACCTCCGTAGACGACGATCCGATCGGCGATTCGCTGAGCCCCCGCCTCCGCGAGTGCCTCAGTGAGGCGCTCGAAAGCCGAGAAGAGCTTGCTCGCCGGCGTCTGCGCCGACTTGACCTCCACCAGCACCAGGTCGTTCCCCCGCTCGAGGACGAGGTCGATCTCGAGCCGGTCGCGGTCGCGGTAGAAGGAGAGCCGCGGCCGGCGCCCGCGGTGGAGGTGCGCCTTGGCGATCTCGCCGACCACCCAGGTCTCGAACAGGACTCCGCGCAGCGGGTGAGTCGCGAGCTGGCGTGGGTTCTCGATGTTCAGGAGATGCGCCGCCAGGCCGGCGTCGTAGAAGTAGAGCTTGGGCGTCTTGATCAGCCGCTTGCCGAGATTGGCGAAGAACGGCGGCAGGCGGAAGACGATGTAGGTCGCCTCGAGCACCGACAGCCACGACCGCGCGGTCGGCGGCGTGATGCCGCAGTCGCCGGCCAGCGACGTCAGGTTGAGGAGCTGCCCGGTGCAGCTGGCGCACAGGCGGAGGAAGGTCTGGAACAGCAGGAGATCGCCGACGTTGACGAGCTTCCGCACGTCGCGCTCGACGTAGGTGGCAATGTAGTCCCCGAGCCATTCGTGAGCCGGAAGCCGGCGCTCGTAGATCCGCGGATAGCCGCCCTGCCACATCAGCGTGTCGAGATCTTCGGGCGGATCGGGAAACCGGCGGATCTCCGCGAGCGAGAGCGGCAGCAGCTCCGTCAGGGTCGTCCGGCCGGCGAGCGACTGCGTGAGGGCATCGACCAGCGCCAGGTTCTGCGAGCCGGTGAGCACGAAGCGGCCGGGACGCGGGTCCTCGTCGACGAGGCCCTGGAGGTACGAGAAGAGGTGAGGCACCCGCTGGACCTCGTCGATGACCGCGCCCTCTCGATAGCGGGCGAGGAACGCGACCGGATCGTCCTCGGCGAACTCCCGGTTCGCCGGGTTCTCCAGCGACACGTAGGGGAGGTCGGGGAAGGCCATCCGACTGAGCGTGGTCTTGCCGGACTGGCGCGGTCCGGTGAGGGTCAGCACCGGGTAACGCGTCGCGAGGTCGAGGAGCCGCGGTTGGAGCAGTCGCTCGATCACGAGGGGAGGCTAGCAGGTGGGCTAATCGAAAGTCCAATCTTCGATTAGCCCTCGTTTTCAGCGCTCCGGCCCTGTTTCTCGAGATTTGTCATCGGATTCCGAACTCGATGTGCTTGGAGAGGATCGTGACGGTGTCGTCGGGGCCGATGCGCACGAAAGCGTTGGGCGTCCACTCGGCGGGTTCGGCCGCCGCTCCGGCCGCCGAGGCGAGCCGGACCTACGAGACGTTCGATCACGTCCCCGAGGCCCAGCACGACACCAACTCCAAGGCGGGGGTCAAGATGGAGTTCCCGATCAGCGAGGGAGTCAAGTTCCCGCTGTCGGTCACCTGGGTGAACCACAAGGACCTCCTCAGCGACGAGGACGAGATCGTGGGCCACTTCGGCGTGAGCTTCGACGCCAGCGGGCTGCTCAAGAAGGCGAAGGGCTCTTGACCGCTCAGTCAGCGGCTCGCGGGCCGGCGAGCGTCAGGAAGGCTGACCGCCCACGATTTCGAGCTGCGGCAGGTGATGGAAGTGGCGATCGCGTGTGAAGAGCGCGAGGTTGTGCTCGACCGCGAGTGAGGCGATCCAGAGATCGTTGATCGGGATCGGCGTGCCCTGGCGGCGGAGCTGACGATAGAGGCCCGCGTAGACCCGGGTTGTTCCGTCGCCGGGGTAGAGCACGTCGATGCCCGGATTCTCGAGAAACTTACGCAACACCCGCTCATACTGTCTCATGCCTGCACCGTAGGCAAAGTCTGCCTGCATGGCAAATCCGCTCCATCCGCGGGGTCCGTTTCCGCGGGTGCGCATGCGGTCGGCCGCGTATACTCGCGCGCCCGGCACCGCGACCCGAACGTGTATGACCTGCGAGCAGGTACGACCGTGCACTTGAAGCCGACCTCGATTCGCGCCTCGCTCGTGGTGGGGTGGCTGCTTGCGAGCCCGGCCCTGGCGGCTGGCACGCCGACCGACCGGGCCGCACCGGTGGTCGAGGCGTCCCCCTCCGGCTCGAAGGAGCCGCTCGCGGTCCACCCCGGGGTCGCCGGCGCGCTCGCCCTGCTCGACCTCTGGATCGGCGAGCAGCTCGCCGACCGCGACCTCCCCGGCCTCTCGATCGCGGTCGTCCACAACCAGGAGTTGGTGTGGGCGAAGGGGTACGGGTTCGCGGATCTCGCGGCCGGTACTCCGGCGACGCCGCAGACTCTCTACCGCTTGGGGTCGGTGACCAAGCTGTTCACCGCGACGGCGGTGATGCAGCTCCGCGACGCGGGCAAGCTCCGGCTCGACGATCCGGTCTCTCGGCACCTGCCGTGGTTCGCGGTCGGGAGCGGGCTCACCGACGCGCCGGCGATCACCATCCGTCACCTGCTCACCCACACCTCGGGGCTGCCGCGCGAGGCGGCATTTCCGTACTGGACCGATCACGTCTTTCCGAGCCGCGAGGAGCTGATCGCGGCGCTCCCCGGGCAGCGCGCGGTGTTCGCGCCGGAGGACCGGATCAAGTACTCGAACCTCGGCGTGGCGCTGCTCGGCGAGGTGGTGGCGGCGGTGTCGGGCGAGCCCTACGCCGAGTATCTCCGGCGGCACCTGTTCGAGCCGCTGGGGATGACGAGCACCACGGTGGCGCCGGTCGCCGAGCACCACCAGCGGCGCGCCACCTCGTATCTGCGCCGGATGCCCGACGGCGGCCGCGAGACCTTCGACTACTACGACACCGGGGCGATCGCGCCGGCGGCCAACGGGGTGGCGAACGTCGAGGACCTCGCCCGCTTCGCGATGCTCCAGTTCCGCGACGGTCCCGCGGACGGGGGCGCCCAGGTGCTCGCCGGCTCGACGCTGCGCGAGATGCAGCGGCCGCACCGGGTCGACGACGACTGGCAGGGCGGCCGCGGCCTCGGCTTCGCGATCCGGCGGCGGGAGGGCGAGTCGCTGGTCTTCCACGGCGGCTGGATCGGCGGCAACCGCACGCTCGTTCTGCTGGCGCCGGCGCGGAAGATGGCGGTGATCGTGGCGATCAACGCCGACGACGGCAGCCCGGGCGAGCTCGGCTTCCGCGCCTACGACCTGCTGGCCCCGGCGATCGCGTCCGCGGCGGCCTCCCCGGAGCCGTCCGCGCCGCCGCGACCCGACCCGGCCTGGCGGCGCTACCTCGGCACCTACGCCGACCCCTGGCACTGGGAGTACGAGGTGATGGTCGTCGGCGGCGACCTGGTCCTCTACGCGCGCTCCTACCCGCCGGCGGACGACCCCGGCGAGGGGGTCACCCGGCTCGAGCCGGTGGCCGAGCACACCTTCCGCATGCCCGACGGCGAGCCGCTGGTCTTCGAGCTGGACGCCGCCGGCCGGGTCGAGCGCATCCGGCGGCGCCACGACTACCTCTACCCCGTGCCGCCCGGCCCGCCGCCCGCGGCGCCGCGCGGCGAGCGCTAGGCGCGGCGGCGGGAGCACGGTGCGGATGGACGGCTTCGAGTACCGCGGCGGCGAGCTGTACGCCGAGGACGTCCCGGTGGCGGCGATCGCCGAGGCCGCCGGCACGCCGACCTACGTCTACTCGGCCTCGGCGATCCGCTCGGCGTTCGAGAGCCTCCACCGCGCCTTCGCGCCGCTACGCGCCACCCCGCACTACGCGGTCAAGGCGAGCGCCAACCTCCACCTGCTGCGGCTGATCCGCGGCCTCGGCGCGGGCATGGACGTGGTCTCGGGCGGCGAGCTGGAGCGCGCCTGGCTCGCCGGCACGCCGATGGCGGAGGTCGTGTTCGCCGGTGTCGGCAAGACCGACGCCGAGATCCGCGCCGCCCTCGACGGCCGTTTCAGCCCGCTCGCCGACGAGGCCGAGCGGCTCTGCGGCCGCGGGACCGAGGGCCGCGGCCCGGTCGGGATGTTCAACGTCGAGTCGCGCAGCGAGCTGGAGCGGCTGGCCGCGATCGCCGGCGAGCTGGGGGTGCCGGCGCGGGTGTGCATCCGGGTCAACCCCGACGTCGATCCGCGCACCCACGAGTACACGACCACCGGCCTGGACGTCAACAAGTTCGGCGTCGACGCCGACCTGGTGCCGGCGCTGTTCGACGCCTTCGCCGGCCGGCCGCGGCTGGAGCTGGCCGGCCTGCACGTCCACATCGGCTCGCCGGTGCGCGAGGTCGAGCCCTACGTCGCCGCGGTGCGGGTGCTCCTCGGGCTGATCGAGACGCTCGAGGCGGCCGGGCACCGGATCTCGGCGCTCGACCTCGGCGGCGGCTGGCCGGTCGACTACCAGGCCGGCGAGGCGCCGCCGATCGAGGCCTACGCCGAGGCGCTCGTGCCGCTGCTCGCCGCCCGGGTCGCCGGCGGCCTCGAGGTGACCCTCGAGCCGGGCCGCTCGATCGTCGCCAACGCCGGCCTGCTGGTGACCCGCGTCCACCACGTCAAGCACGGCCGCCGGAAGCGCTTCGTGGTCTGCGACGCCGGCATGCACACGCTGATCCGCCCGGCGCTCTACCGGGCCTTCCACTTCGTCTGGCCGGCGCGGGTCGCGCCCCGTCACCTGCCGCCGGTGCGCGCCGCACGCCTCGACCTGCCCGATCTGGTGCCGTGCGACGTCGTCGGCCCGGTCTGCGAGTCGGCCGACTTCCTCGCCCGCGATCGCGAGCTGCCCGAGGTCGAGCGCGGCGACCTGCTCGCGGTCTTCTCGGCCGGCGCCTACGGCATGTCGATGACCTCGAACTACAACGACCACCCGCGCCCCGCCGAGGTGCTGGTCGACGGCGGCGAGGCGGTCGTCATCAACCGCCGCCAGCCGCCCGCGGCGCTGCTCGAGACCGAGCTGGAGCCGCGGGCGCTGCCGATGGGTGTCCGAAGGTCGTGACCGATCAGCGGCGGGGCAGCCAGATCAGCTCGATCGGTTCCTTGTCCCGCAGATCTCCGATCTCCGGATCGCCGGTGAGCAACGGCACGCGCCGCTCGATGGCGAGCTGCAACCGCGAACGCGTCCCCGAGCGCGATGGAATGGCGGGCCTTGAGGGTGGCTGCCTCCCGGATCCGACGACGGGTGGCCTCGGTCGGGGTCACGGGAAAGGTCGGACGGGTGACGCCCTCCCAGAACTTGTCCGCGAGATCGAGTCCCCGGAACCGCGCGATGCGGTAGTAGACCTCGCCGAGGTTGATGTTCGAGATGTAGCAGTGAACGTCGCCGCCGGAGGCCGCGGCCGCGAGGTGCTTCTCGACGATCACCGCCCCCGGCTCATTCTGGAACCACGCGAGCAAGGCGAAGGAGTCAAGGCAGACGCTCACGCTCGAGCGCTTCGCGGTGCTCCCGCAGGTGATCCTCGAGCGCCCCCGAGCCTTCGAGGATGCCGCGCCAGGCTCGCCAGTCCGCCGGCGGGGACGGCGAGGAGAGCCGGCGGAGGTGGAGCTCGTCCCCCTCGCGCTGGACCTCGAGCGAGTCGCCTTCTCGGATCTCCAGCTCCTCCCGCAGGTCCTTGGGGAGAACGATCTGACCTTTCGACGATACGGTCACGACGCTCATGCCTTGGTCCTCTCGGCGGAAACCTTACCACGGGAGTAAGTCACTGCCGGCCTTGCGTGTCGCGAAACAAGTGCACCAGTCCCGGGAGGTCGAGGCTCTGCTCGACATCCTGGAGCTGGCGGAGCGCCGCCGCCGCGTCGGGGTCGAGAAAACGCGGCACGTCGCCGCCGTGAAGGAGGCGGCCCGGCTCCTGCGCGGTCTCGAACGGCACGCCCGGACCTCCGGAGCTCTCCCAGGCCGGGGCTGTGCCCTCGCGGGCCGGGCTCGCCTTGACGGTGTGCGATCGACGAGCCCAGAGAAGGAAGACCGGCAGATTCGCGAGCGGTTGATCGGGTCCGATGCGGACCGTGGAGACGGCGAAGCCGCTAGGGAGTGTGCGCTTCCGCAGCCAGGCGCACAGGAACGTCTTGCCTGCGCCGTAAGGACCGCGCAGGAACTTGAAGAACGAACGCCCCTCGGAGATCTCGCCGACCAGCGCCACCAGGTGATCGCGGGCGGCCTGCCGACCGACGATCAGCAGATCGAGGTGACGCTCGGGGACGACGCCCTGGCGCAGTGCGTCGATCACGTCGCGCGCGGCCCGCTGGTCCATGTGACTCGGCGCCTCGGCACCGTCGCCCGCCCACTCGTAGATGTTGTGCCGGCCGGTGCTGCGCAGTCTGATCGGCGAGGCCCCGGCGTCGCGGAGGCGGGCAATGAGGTCCGCCATGTGGGCCTTGATCAGGAACCAACCCAGACGGTGGTGTTGTACGGCCCGCTGGATCTCCTGCTCGTTGAGCGAGCGGGCCTGGTGGAGCAGGGCGAGCACCACCAGCTCGTCACGGTCGAGGCCGGCGAACCGCTCTGCGACCGCTCGATGTCGGGCGGTGGTGGCGGTGGTTCCGCTCCCAGCGGCTCGATGGTCGATGGCCGGGACGCCTCCAGATCTTCGGCGGGCGGACGCGACGGCGCCGCGCCGGCTTCCAGAGCAGGGCACTGGAGCCCCCAGGCGGCGCCGATGTTCACCTCGGGCACTGTGCAAGAACACCGTGCGGCCTTCGTGCATGTCCCTTCCTCCTGCCCGAAGTGTGGCACCACGGCAGCAGGTACGGGCTGGAGCCGATCCGGCCCTCGGGGCCGGCTGAGGGCCGGCAGAGGGGGATCGCCAGGATCGGATGAGGCCGCATCGCGTTTCAAATCCATGACACCCCAGATTGAGCACCTAAGTCAAGTGGATGCAAACACTTGTGAAGCTGATTGCAACCGTTCTGCCGGACAGTAGTAAACTTTTGTCTTCTTTCGCTCAGCCGAAAAACAGGTAGCAAACCCCTATCGCGGCGACGATCCCGGCGGCGTCGGCGGCCAGGCCGCAGGCGAGGGCGTGGCGGGTGTTGCGGATTCCGACCGAGCCGAAGTAGACCGCCAGCACGTAGAAGGTGGTCTCGGTCGAGCCCTGGACGACGCTCACCAGCCGGCCGGCGAAGGAGTCGGCGCCGTGGGCCTCCATCGTCTCGACCATCAAACCGCGCGCGCCGCTGCCCGACAGCGGGCGCATCAGCGCGGTCGGCAGCCCGTCGACCCAGCGGGTGTCGAAGCCGGCCCGCTCGACCGCCCAGCGGACGCCGTCGAGGGCCAGATCGAGCGCGCCCGAGGCGCGCAGCACGCCGATCGCCACCAGCATCGCGACCAGGTAGGGGATGATGCCGATCGCGACCTGGAAGCCCTCCTTGGCGCCCTCGACGAAGGTCTCGTAGACCGGCTGGCGGCGCCACGCCGCGAGCGCCAGGAACGCGACGATCACGGTGAAGATGACGAGGTTCGAGAGCAGCGACGACTGCCGCTCCATGGTTTCGCGGTCGAGGCGCGAGAACCAGACGACCAGCCCGGCGACCGCCGCGGTCATGCCGCCGAGGTAGGCGAGCACCACCGGGTCCCACAGCCGCAGCCGCTGCACCGCCGCGGTGACCAGCAGCCCGACCAGGGTGGAGCAGAAGGTGGCGATCAGGATCGGCACGAAGACGTCGGTCGGGTCGGCCGCCCCGAGCTGGGCGCGGAAGACGAGGATGGTCACCGGGATCAGCGTCACCGCCGAGGTGTTGATCACCAGGAACAGGATCTGGTCGTCGGTGGCGCGCTCGGGCTCGGGGTTGAGCGTCTGCAGCTCCTTCATCGCCTTGAGCCCGAGCGGGGTGGCGGCGTTGTCGAGGCCGAGCACGTTGGCGGCCATGTTCATGACGATGGCGCCGGTCGCGGGGTGGCCGTCGGGGATGCCGGGGAAGAGCCGGCGCAGCAGCGGCCCGAAGGCGCGCGCCAACAGATCGACCGCGCCGCCCTTCTCGCCCAGCCGCATCACCCCGAGCCACAGGCACATCACTCCGGTCAGGCCGAGCGAGATCTCGAAGCCGGTCTTCGCCAGCTCGAAGGCGGCGGCGACCATCGCCGCCCACACCCCCTCCTCGCCGCCGAGCAGCCAGCGGCCGAGGCCGACCGCGAAGGCGACCAGGAAGAAGCCGCCCCAGATCTTGTTCAGCATCGTTCCGGTGGCACCGGCGCCGCGAGGGTCAGGGAGGCGCGGCGGCGTCGCGCGCGGTGATCGTGCCGACGTCGAGCATCGTGCGCAGGCCGGGCGCGGCGCGCAGCACGACCGGGATGGCATTGACGACCACGTTGCAGGTCGCGAGGTCGCCGTGGACGCCGCCGGCGATCGTCAGGTCGATCGGCGGCGTCGCCTCGATCACCAGCCGGTCGCGCGGCCCGGGCTCGCCGACGGCGGCGCGGAAGGTGAGGGTGATCCGCTCCTCGGTGCCGATCCAGCCGCGGGCGATCTGCTCGACCCCGGCGGCGCGCGCGGTCTCACCGGAGGCGACGGTCTCTTCGGCGGGGAAGGCCGGCTCGATCGTCTCCTCGACCCGGTCGAGCCGCCAGCCGAGGGCGGCGGCGATCGCGTACACCGACTCGGGGAGCCCGACGTGGCGCAACGCACCGCGCGCCGCCCGGGCGCGGAACTCGGCCGGCTCGAGGCCGGCGCCGATCTTGTCGCGGAACGCCTGCCGGCGCGGGCCGGCGTCCTGGATCCGCTCGACCGCCACCCGGCGCACCTCGCGGCACAGCCCGCTCGCCGCCGCCGGCAGGTAGTCCATCAGGAAGCCAGGGTTGACCCCGGTCGAGAGCACCGCCACGCCGGCCCGGCGAGCCGCCTCGTCGATCTCCTGTGCCAGGTCGGGCCGGGTCGCCCACGGGAACGACAGCTCCTCGCAGGTGGTGACCACGGCGGCGCCCGCCGCGAGGCACCCGAGCACCTGCGGCCGGATCGCCTCGATC
>Ga0256864_1000119_pt1 | contig 31074 bp, 33 predicted proteins | sample RVTome_11_FD_187336 | JGI IMG/M metagenome (GOLD analysis project Ga0256864, IMG submission 187336) | Soil microbial communities from uranium-contaminated site in the Upper Colorado River Basin, Wyoming, United States - RVT147D111 HiSeq ... | reverse complement strand
GACGCCGAACCCTCCTTCTCGAGCGCCGCCCGGGTCTTGGCCACTGCCTGGTCGTAGGGGAGGGGGACGTCGACGCGCAGTCCGTAGCGGGTGGTGTGCATGGAAGCCCTCTAGAACGGTGTATGGCGTATGGCGTATGGCATATAGCTAACTGCTCGACGTAGGTCGTGCACCGTTCGTCCTGCAGGCGGCTCCGCGCCCCTGCCGCCTGCAGCCATGCGCCATACGCTATACGCCAGTTGTTGACCCGCGCCCTACGCATGGCTACCATAACCGCGCGGACGCGCGGTCCGTGGGGCATCTCTCGCCCAACCCTTCGATTCGCCAAGGCGATAGCGTGCGTCGTCTCCTCCTCCCATCGCGCGTGGTCTGGTGGCTGCTCCCCGCGGCCGTGGCCGTGGTGGGTTGTAGCGGGCCGTTCCCGCAGTCGACGCTTCACCCCGCCTCCGATTTCGGTACGGCCATCGACTCCTTGTACCGCACGATCTTCTGGTTCGCGGTGGGCGTATTCGTGATCGTCGAAGGGCTGTTGATCGTCATCCTGATCCGGTTCCGCGCACGGCCCGGCGGTGAGGCGAAGCACGTGCACGGGAGCACCGTGCTCGAGATCGCGTGGACCCTGGCGCCCGCCGTGGTGCTGGTGTTCATCGCCGTGCCGACCATGCAGACCATCTTCGACGTGGGCGGCGCGCCGCCGGAGGACGCTCTCGAGGTAGAGGTGGTGGGGCACCAGTGGTGGTGGGAGTTCCGGTATCCGCAGCTCGGAATCACGACCGCCAACGAGCTCCACGTGGCCCGCGGCCGGCCCGTGGCGCTGAGCATGACCTCTGCGGACGTCATCCACAGCTTCTGGGTGCCCAAGCTGGGCGGCAAGCGGGACGTGAACCCGGGGCGCAACACCCGCATCGTGTTCACGCCCGATTCGGCGGATACGTATCTCGGACAATGCGCCGAGTTCTGCGGCGAGTCGCACGCAAACATGCGGTTCCGCGTCGTCGTGGACGAGCCGGACGTGTTCGACCAGTGGTCTCGCGCGCAGGCCGTCGCACCCGCCCCAGTCGAGTCGCTCGGCGATCTCGCGCGGCAAGGCGCCGAGGCGTTCGCCCGCATCCGGCAACCCGGCAACCATTCCTGCGTGGCCTGTCACGCCATCGAGGGCGTGTCGTTCGGCGTGCTGGGCCCGAACCTGACGCACGTGGCGGGCCGTACCACGCTCGCCGCCGGCATTCTCCCCAACACGACGGAAGGTCTCACCCGCTGGCTCCGCAACCCGCCGGGCGAGAAGCCGGGCAGCCTGATGCCCGACATCGATCTGTCGGACCAGGAGATCGCGGCGCTCGTCGCGTATCTCCAGGGTCTCGAATGAGCTGAAATGACTTCGATCGCGACGCCGGCCTCATCCGTGGCGCGCCGCTCCGGGATCTGGAGCTGGATCACGACCACCGATCACAAACGCATCGGCATCCTCTATGGGGTCACGGCGCTCTTCTTCTTCCTGCTCGGCGGTCTCGAGGCCCTGATCATCCGCCTGCAGCTCGCCGCGCCGGGCAATACGCTGGTCAGTGCGGAAACGTACAACCAGTTGTTCACGATGCACGGCACGACGATGGTCTTTCTCGCCATCATGCCGTTGTCCGCCGCGTTCTTCAACTATATCATCCCGCTCCAGATCGGCGCCCGGGACGTGGCGTTCCCCCGCCTCAACGCGTTCAGCTATTGGGTGTTCTTGTTCGGCGGGCTACTGCTCAACTCGAGTTTCTTGATCGGCGCGGCGCCGAACGGCGGCTGGTTCGGCTACGCCAATCTCACTTCGTCGCAATACTCCCCGGGCCTCAACATCGATTTCTGGGTGATCGGCCTGCAGGTCCTGGGGGCCGCGTCGATCGCCGCGTCGATCAACTTCATCGTGACCATCGTGAACCTTCGGGCGCCGGGCATGCGCCTCATGCGGATGCCCGTGTTCACGTGGATGACGCTGGTGACACAGTTCATCATCCTCACCGCGTTTCCGGTCATCACGATCGCACTGGTCTTCCTGATGTTCGACCGGTTTTTTGGCACGAACTTCTACTCGGTGGCGGCCGGTGGCGACGTGCTCCTGTGGCAGCACCTCTTCTGGCTGTTCGGGCATCCGGAGGTCTACATCCTGATCCTCCCGGCCATGGGCATCGTGTCGGAAGTGATTCCCACGTTCTCCCGCAAGCCGCTCTTCGGATATGCCGTCATCGTGTACTCCGGGATTCTCATCGGGATCATCGGATGGGGGGTGTGGAGCCACCACATGTTCGCCACGGGGCTCGGCCCGATCGCGGACTCGGTATTCGCCGCCACGACCATGATCATCGCCATCCCGACCGGGGTGAAGATCTTCAACTGGCTGGCCACGATGTGGGGCGGGCAGATCCGGTTCACGACTGCAATGCTCTTCGCCATCGGGTTCATCGCCATGTTCACGATCGGCGGGCTCTCGGGCGTGATGCACTCGTCGCCGCCCGCGGACCTTCAGCAGACCGACACGTACTTCGTGGTGGCGCACCTCCACTACGTGCTGTTCGGTGGCGCCATCCTCGGTCTGTCCGCGGGCGCCTACTACTGGTGGCCCAAGATCACCGGGAAGCTGCTCGACGAACGACTGGGGAAGATCCACTTCTGGTTGATGATGGTCGGCATGAACCTCACGTTCTTCCCAATGCACTTCATCGGGCTGCTCGGGATGCCGCGCCGGATCTACACGTACGACACCGAGCTGGGGCTCGACACGCTGAACCTGCTGTCGACCATCGGTGCACTGTTGCTCGGCGTTGCGATGATCGTCTTCCTGGTGAACGCCTGGCGCACGCGGACCAACGGGGAGCCGGCCGGGAAGGATCCGTGGGGCGGAGCGGGGCTCGAGTGGGCCATCGCGTCGCCGCCCCCCGTGTACAACTTCTCGGTCATGCCCGAGGTGGTCAGCCGGCTACCGCTGTGGTCCACGCGCGAGATGAAGCCGATTCCCGACGTCCCGCCGGAGCCGGTGCACGTGCCGGGGGGCTCCTTCTGGCCGGTCGTCGCCGCGCTCGGCATTCTGCTGCTCGGGATCGGCGCGCTCCTCCAGGCCCTGCCCGTGGTGATCGGCGGCGGTGCGGTTCTGTTCGTGAGCGTCTATGCCTGGGCGTTCGAACCGTTCGAGATGTGATGATGAGCCACGCCGCCGCCCACTACACCAGCACCGGGCTCGACAGCCGCAAGATGGCGTTCTGGGCCTTCATCGGCTCGGAATGCCTGCTGTTCGGCTCGCTGATCTCGACCTATCTCGTCTACAAGGGTCGCAGCGTCGTCGGGCCCACGACGCATGAGATCCTCAATATCCCCGTCACCTCGGTGAGCACGTTCGACCTGCTCATGTCGAGCCTCGCGATGGTGCTGGCCCTCTCCGCCGTGGAGCGGGGCGACAAGATATGGGCACGCGGGTGGCTCGCCACCACCGCGCTCCTCGGATTGGTATTTCTCGGCTTCCAGGCCTACGAGTTCACGACGTTCGTGCACGAGGGGCTCAAGCTCGATACCAACCTGTTCGGGTCCACCTTCTTCGTGTTGACGGGTTTCCATGGCGGGCACGTGGCCATCGGCGTGCTGTGGCTGCTCACGCTCCTGGTGCGCTCGTTCATGGGCAAGCTGGGGCCGGACAAGGCGCTGAACGTGGAGATTGCGGGCCTGTACTGGCACTTCGTCGACGTCGTGTGGATCGTGATCTTCACCGTCGTGTACCTGCTCCAGTAGCGGATGCCAATGCCAGAACACACCGAGACGGACAAGCCCGAGCGCAAGCACCTGAGCGTCGATGCCTACCTGGCCATCGCCGGCGTGCTCACCCTCATCACGCTCGTGGAGGTGGGCGTCTTTTACGTTCCGGCGTTCCAGGCATTCCTGGCACCGGTGCTGCTCACGCTATCCGCGGCGAAGTTCGCGCTGGTCGTGATGTTCTACATGCACCTGAAGACCGACCACCGGCTGTTCACGATGATCTTCACGCTGCCGCTGCTCCTGGCGCTCGGCGTGGCGGTGGCGCTGCTGTTTCTGTTCGGGGTGTTCGTGGGTTGAGAGGGAGAAGGGAGTAGAAAACCGAGTGAGATAGCGGATGGCGAGATCGGTTCGCGGTGATAGGCGAACGGGGCGGCTCCACTGAGGAGGCGCCCCGTTCACTCGTACGCCATATGCCACACGCCATACGCTGCCGGCGAACTATCCGCCGCTCACTCGCTCACGGAGTCGCTCCGCGCTCCGTGCCCCGCACCAAAACTACACCTGCGTTTCCCGATACCCATCCAGCGGCTCGCCGGAGGGCTCGTCGAGCGGCTCGCCGAGCGGGTGGTGGGCCAGCTCATCCCGGAGCTTCGGGTGCATGCGCCAGAGGTAGTAGCCCATGCCGAGTGCCGCGATGGCGTTGCCGATCGCCACGTTCCACCACGCCAGCGCGCCGAGCAGCGGTTGCGCCAGCACGGCGACGACCACGTAGAAACCGAACTCGAAGATCGCGAAGAACACTACGACGATGAACAAGGTCGACGGGAACAACTCGACCTCGTAGGCGAGCGCAGCAGCGACCAGTCCCACGACGACGAATGCCACCGCGTGGACCATGGTGTAGCCCACCACCGTCGCGAACGCGATCTGTACTTCGGCCGGGTCCCTGAGACCCCAGAACAGGGCCGAGCCCAGCATCGCCGGCGTGAAGAACGGCTGCCCGTTGATGGCGTCGATCATCAGGAACCACAGGGCGACCGCGGCGGCGCCGATCAATCCGGCCACGAAGCCCTCACGGACGATGCGCTGCATCGCTACCCCCCTTGTCCGCTGGCGTGATCTGCCCGTCGAGCCGCACCCAATATATGGTTTCAAACAGGCTCCGCGAGCCCGGATTGCGGCGGCGCCGACCCGGGCGCCATTATTCCCAATCCGTGACCCGCGACCAGAAGTGCCGCCAAGCCGCCATGTATTACCTCGTGGTGGGCGTCGTCTACGAGGGGGCCGTGGTCGTCGCCTGGCGGCAGGGGTTCGCGCCGTCGGAGCGCGGTCCCGTGTGGCTGTGGCTGATCGCCGGTGCCGTGATGCTCGGCCTCATCGTGTGGGGGCTGTGGTCGTGGCGCAACGTGTGGTTGCCCAGAGTGCTATGGGGGTTCAACGCCGTTCGCCTCCCATTTCTGCTCGGTTCGGCGTACGTTCCCGCCATCGAGCGGCAGTTCACCGCGGACTATTACCAGTTGCAGATCGTCCTCTTGCTAATCAACCTCTGGATGCTGGCTCGCGCCGGATGGGACGTGTAGCATGACGCGCCGGCTCCGCACCTACGCCGAGGTGGTGGGGCCCGACCGGTCGGGGCTGGCCGCCCAGGTGGGGGTGCAGCGCGACCGCGTGCGCCGGCGCCTGGCGTCCGTCAAGGCCGTCGTGGCCGTGATGAGCGGCAAAGGGGGAGTCGGCAAGAGCGCGGTGACCGCGGGGCTCGCCCGCGCGCTGGCCGGTGACGGTGCGCGCGCCGTCGGCGTGCTCGACGCGGACCTGCACGGCCCCACGGTCGCTCGGCTGCTCGGCGCCCGCGGTCCGGTCCGGGTGGATGCGGAGGCCGTCCACCCGGTCGTCGCCGAGGGCGGCGTTCGCGTGTTTTCCACCGATCTCTTGCTGGATGACGGGCATCCCTTGTCGTGGCGGGGCCCCGACTCGGAACGCTTCGTGTGGCGCAGCACGCTGGAGGCGGGCGCCCTGCGGGAGTTCCTCGCGGACGTCGCCTGGGGAGCGCTCGACGTGCTCTTGGTGGACCTCCCGCCGGGCGCGGACCGGCTGGCGGACCTCGCCGCCCTCGCGCCGCTCGCGGGCGCGGTCGCGGTGACCCTCCCGTCGGAGGAGTCGCGCCGCGCGGTGGCGCGGGCCATCCGGGCCGCCCGGGCGGACGGTGTCGCGCTGCTGGGCGTGGTCGAGAACATGAGTGGCTACGCGTGCCGGGGCTGCGACGCCGTGCAGCCGCTCTTCCCGGGAGACGCCGGTGCGGCGCTCGCCCGCGAATTCGACGCGCCGCTCCTGGGCCGCATCCCGTTCGTGCCGGGCGACGCGCCGCCGCCCGTGCCCTCCACCCTTACCGACCGCGTGCTCGAGGTTCTCGCATGAAGTTCCTCTGCATGGATTGCGACGAGCAAATGAGCTTCGAAGAGCGGGCGCTCCCGGGTGACGGCACGTTTACCGCCGCATTCGGGTGCCCACGATGCGGGCGCCGCGTCGCCATGCTCGCCAATCCCATGGAAACCCAGCTGGTGGGCTCGCTGGGCGTGAAGATCGGCGGCCGCACGCTCGACGAGCAACCGTTGGAGCTGGTGCGGTCCGCCATGGAGGGCCGCGCCGGGGCGTTCGCCGAAGCGGAGGAGGAGGCGCCGGCGGGTGCTCGCCCCAGCTGGAGTGCCGCCGCCCGCGACCGGCTCGAGCGGGTGCCGAGCTTCGTGCGGGGAATGGTCAAGCGCATCTACATGGAATACGCTGTCGAGCGCGGCATTGCGGAGATCACCCCGTCCGTGATGGACCGGGCGCGGGCGGAATTGGGGTTGGAGGGGATGTGATGCGATTGGAGATTGGAGATCGGAGAATGGAGATTGGCGGGGCACGTGTGCATTCAGGTTGTCGGCGATTCCTCCGAGGACGGCCGTTCTCCATTCTCCCTTCTCCAATCTCCAATCTCCAATCGCGTGTCTAGCACCGACGAGCGCACCCTCGCCGACCTGACCATTCGCATCGACCGCACCCTCTGCGTCGGGTTCGGGGATTGCGTCGAGGCGGCGCCGGAGGCGTTTGGGATGGACGGGGAGGATGTCGTGATGTTCCTCCGGCCGGAGGAAACGGAGCGCGAACGCTTGCTCGTGGCGTGCCGCGCCTGCCCCGTGGATGCACTCGTAGTGTTGGACGCGCGAGGGGAACAAATCGTCCCTTGACAGGCGTCACGGCGGGGGGCATACTCGCCGCGAATAAATCGACGTGGAACCTGAAGAGTCGGCGTCGTGGCGGAGGCTGAGTCGGTCGGGTCCCTCCAGCGCCCTCGTCCGTTCCATTAAGCGGTTCAACATCCGTTCGCATCTCAGCGACCTCAACGGCCGGAGGCCGAGCTGTGTACAGGGAGATCTTTGTTCCCGTCGACAACTCCCGACATTCCGACTGGGCGGTGGACCGGGCCATCGAGCTCGGGGCCGCATGGCACGGAAGGATCACGGGCAACCATGTGTACGCCGCCCGCCTGCACGACGTCCGGTTTCGCCAACTGGAGACCGGACTTCCCGCCAAGTTCCAGACGCCGGACGAGATCAAGCGCCAGCGGAAGGTCCACGACAAGCTGATCGAGAAGGGCCTGCAGCTCATCTCCGACTCGTTTCTCGATCAGGTCGAGAAACGCTGCGCGGCGGCGGGCGTGCCACTGCGGCGCCAGCTCCTGGAAGGGATCAACTACGAGGAGATCGTCAAGGAGGTGAACCGCGGCACGGGCACGCTCCCGAGCCTCATCGGCTTCGATCCCAACATCGCCGCCCACTACGACGGCGGCGACAAGGTCCGGGGCGACGTCCGGCTCGGCGCCGACGGGCGCATCATCGCCGAAGACGAGGCGCACGACGAAAAGGTGGCCGGCGCGTCCGGCCGGCAGTACGACCTGATGGTGATCGGGGCGCACGGGATCGGCCAGCAGCCGTTCTCCCAGCTCGGCGGCGTCGTGGCCCGCGCAGTGCGCAGCGTCGAGAAGGACGTGCTCGTCGTGCGGGACGGCGCTCCGCTCCAGGGCGGCCGCTTCATGGTCTGCGTGGACGGTTCCGCCTACAGTTACAAGGCGATGCGCGCGGCCCTCGAGCTGGCCCGTCGCTATGACGCCACGCTGTTCGTGTGCTCGGCGTTCGACGTCGAGTACCATCACGCCGTCTTCAACAACATCAAAGACGTGCTCTCGGTCAAGGCGTCGAAGGTCTTCAAGTTCGAGGAGCAAGAGGAGCTGCACAACAACATCATCGACAAGGGGCTCCTCAAGCTGAGCCAGGCGAACATCAAGCGTGCGGAGGCGGTGGCGCAGGAATACTCCGACGTGCGCCTGGAAACGCAGATCCTCATCGGCAAGCCGTTCCAGGTGGTGATGCAGTGGATCGAGGAGGTGAAACCCACACTGCTCGTGCTGGCACGGCACGGCGCCCACCGGATCGACGGCACCGAAGTGGGCTCCCAGGCCGAGAACCTCCTCCGGTTGGCCCCGTGCAATACGCTCATCGTAGGCACGGTGGGTGTTCGCCCCGAGGAGATACCCTGGATCGAGGAGGACGGGCAGGCGGCGCTTCCCTGGGCCCCCGATGCCGAGGTCCGGATCGGCCGCGTGCCGCCGTTCGCCCAGGGGATCGCCCGCCGGGCGGTCGAAGAGTTCGTGATGGACATGGGCGGCGACATCGTGACGAACGGGTGGCTCGACAAGGCGATCGAGAAGCTCCTCCCCACCCACATGCAGCTCATCATGGGCATCGGCTCGGCGGAGGAGCTGGCCCGCGCCGAGGTGAAGGCCGAGGAGCAGATGGCCAAGACCGTCGTGCTTGGCGGCGATGGAGATGCGGAGCCGGCCGGCCGTATGGTGGACGTCCGCTGCCCCGTGACGAGCCACGTGACGACCCGCGAGCGGACGGCCGCCGATCCACCGGTCTGGACCCGCGAAGCGTTCGAGCGCCTGGGGACGGTCCCGCTCATCGCCCGGCCGCTCGCGCGGAACACTGTGGAGCGCTTCGCCCGTACCCACGACGTGTGGCGCGTCACCACGCAGGTGATGGACGAGAACAAGCAGGCGATGATCGAGGCGGACGAGTTCGACGCCGACACGATGATGGGGATGTTCCGGGAGCTGCGCGCCAAGCAGATCCGGGCCGAGGCGGAGGGCGGGGACGCGCTCACGCCAGAGATGCGCCAGTTCATCGAGGAAGCGAAGAAAGCGGGCGTCACCCGCTGCCCGATCCGGGACATCGAGGAAAAGATGTCCGAGTGTCCGGTGGATTTCCGGACGGTGTCGCCGCAGGACGCCAAGGCGGCCGTCGAGCGCTTCCTCCAGGAGTCCCGGAGCGACTGACGTGGGGACTTCCGTCGCCCTCCTCGGCGAGGCCCCGGCGGCGGCGCGCGACGCGGCGGTTCCCCACGTCGTCGCGTGGAACCTGACCCGCCGCTGCAACCTCGAGTGCGCCCACTGCTACATTGCGGCCGGCCCGTCGGCGATCGGCGACGGCGAGCTGACCACGGAGGAGTGCCGGCGCATCGCCGACGAGATCCTCGAGGTCAACCCGGCGCCGCTGTTCATTCTCTCGGGTGGCGAGCCGCTGCTGCGGGACGATTTGGAAACGCTCGCCGCTCACGCCGCGCGACGCGGCGCAACGGTCGTGGTGGGCACCAACGGCACGCTGCTCACGGACGAGCGGATTCGCACGCTCCAGGCCGCCGGCGTGAGTGGGGTCGCGGTGAGCGTGGAGTCGCTCGACCCCGCGTACCACGACCGGTTCCGCCGCGGGCACGGCTCGCTCGACGCCACGCGCGCCGCCGTGCGGCGGCTGCGGTCGCAGCGCCTCGACTTCATCGTGCAAACGACCCTCACGAAACGCAATCGCGGGGAGTTGCGCAGCCTGGTGGCCTGGGCGGCCGACGAGGGTGCCGTGGCGTTCAACGCCTATTTCCTGGTGGCCACGGGCCGCGGCGCGCGGATGAGCGACCTGGCTCCCGGGGAGTACGAGGAGGCCCTGGGGGAGCTGGTGGACCTGCACCGGGAGTATCTGGGCGGCATGATGGTGCGCGCCAAGTGCGCCCCGCATTTCATGCGCCTCATCCACGCGCGCACGCCGGACTCCCCGGTGCTCAACTATGCCACGCGCTGCCCGTGCGGCGTGCAGTACTGCCGGATCACGCCCGACGGGAAGCTCACGCCGTGTCCCTATCTGCCGCTCGCGGCCGGCGACCTACGCCGCGAGCGGTTCGCCGACGTGTGGGAGAACGCGAAGCTGTTCGTGGCGCTCCGGACCGGGACGCTCGGCGGGAAGTGCGGCGACTGCGAATACCGCGTACTATGCGGCGGCTGTCGCGCGCGAGCCCATGCCGTGGCGGGCGACTACCTCGCCGCCGATCCGTCGTGTGCGTACGAGCCTACCGGCAACGCCCCGGTGATCGAGCGCACGCGTCCGGTGACCTATGGGGCGGCCATCACCGCGACCCTGGCGTGGACGACCGAGGCCGAGGCTCGCATGAGACGGATCCCCTCGTTCGTGCGGGGGGTCGTCATGAAGCGGGTCGAGGACTACGCGCGCGCGCAGGGCCGGGCCGAGGTGACCGCCGAGCTGTTGGACGAGGTCCGTCGCGCCATGCCGGTCGACTTCTCCAAGCGGAAACCCTTCTTCCTGCGCGACGATGACGACTGAGCTGCTGCCGTTCGCCCAGGCGGCCGCCGACACGGCCGGCGCGTACGGGTCCTTCCCCGGACTTGGCGCTCGGGGGTTCGTGTGGGTCGCCGCGGAAGTCCATCTGATGTTCGCCGCGTTCGTGTTGGGCGTGCCGATGTTCGCGGTGATCACGGAGTTGATTGGCATCGTCGGCAAGGACGCCAAGTACGACAAGCTCTCGAAGGAGTTCACCCGGCTGCTGGTCTTCGCCTACAGCGCGACTGCGTTGTGGGGCGCCGTGCTCGTCTTCGGGCTCACCACGCTCTACCCGCGCTTCTGGCAGCACCTGGCAGGCATTTTCCATCTCTCCATGTGGATCTACGTAGGGATCTTCTTCCTGGAGTCTTTTACCCTCTACCTCTATTACTACGGCTGGGATCGCTGGAAGGCCGGCCGGGCGAAATGGGCCCATTGGGGCCTGGGCCTCCTGCTGAACGTGTGGGGCACCATCGTGATGCTCATCGCGAACGGATGGTTGACCTACATGATGTCGCCGCCGGAGGGCACGACGGTGGCGGGGCTCCCCGAGGGGGTCGGCCTGTGGAACGCGATCGCCAACGCCACGTGGATGCCGATCAACATCCACCGCCTGATCGCGAACGCGGTGTTCGGCGGGTCCATCGTGGCGGCCTACGCCGGCTACCGCTTCCTCGCCGCGCGCACCGACGAGGAACGCGCGCACTACGACTGGATGGGCTACGTCGGTAATTTCATTGCCATCTCCACGTTCATCGTGCTGCCGTTCGCCGGCTACTGGCTGGGCCGGGAGATCTACGAGTACAACCAGCAGATGGGCATCACGATGATGGGCGGTTTCATGAGTTGGCTCTGGATCGTGCAGGCGGTGCTGATCGGTGTGCTGTTCCTGGCGGCCAACTACTATCTGTGGATCGGCATGCAGCGGATCCCGGGGGCGGAGCGCTTCACCCCGTACACCAAATGGATGCTGTTGGTGCTGGTCGTGTGCTGGCTGGTGTGGGCGACCCCACACACGATGATCGCCAGCCGCGAGGAGATCGCCGCGATGGGCGGATCCCATCACCCGTTCCTGAGCGTGCTCGGCGTGATGAGCGCCAAGAACACCGCCGTCAACCTGATGATCCTCACCACGTTCCTGTCGTTCCTCTTGTATCGCCGCGCAAACAAGGAGCCCGTCGTATCATGGGCCGAGGCGGGGACGTGGATCCAGGCGGCGATGTTCGCGATGGCGGCTGGGGTGGTGATCTTCTTCGGCGTATACGGGTATCGCGTCGAGGCGATCGTGCGCATCGGCTTCAGCGTGTATCAGGTCGGGGCGGTGCTGGCCTGCATCTTCGGGGTCACGATCATCGACATCGCGCTGCTGCGCGGGGCGCGGTCCCGCGGCGAGATCCGCTGGGGGCAGATGCCGGAGCGGTCGCAGTACGCGCTCTTCACGCTCGCCGTGACGTTCACGTGGCTCATGGGGCTCATGGGCTTCGCGCGGAGCGGCATTCGGCAGCATTGGCACGTGTGGGAGGTCATGCGCGACACCAGCGCCTTCGCGGCGACGCCGGCGCTCGGCGACGCGGCGAACATGATCAGCCTGTGCGTCCTCATCTTCCTGAGCTTGGTGGCGTTCATCTTCTGGCTGGGCGGGCTGGCCGAGCGAGCGGCCGCCGGGCCGGCCGGCTGACGGGAGGTTCGCCGTGTGGATGACCAACCTGAAGGTCGGCGCCGTCGCGCTGGTCGTCATCGGCTTCTACACGATGGTCGCGCACGTCATTCCGCAGCTCGAGTCCGAGGTCCCCGAGGCGCTCGACCTGGGCGCCAACGTCACGCCGGAGGCGCTGGTGGAGGCGGGGGAGCGCCTCTACGCCGGGGCCGGGGGGTGTACGGCCTGCCACGGCCTGGGCACGCGCGCGCCCAATCTGCTCACCGACCACGCGGGTGAGGGCGCCATCGGCGCGCGATGCGGCGCCCGTGTGCCGGGCGAAGACTGCAAGACGTATATCCTCCATTCGATGATCGAGCCCGGCGCGTACGTCGTAGAAGGCTTCGAGAACATCATGCCGGACATGCGGCGGCAGCTCACCGAGGCGCAGATCTGGAGCCTCGTGGCGTTTCTGCAGTCGCTGGGTGGTGAGGTGACGGTCACGGCGGCGGACCTGCCGCGGGACGGCGACGACGAAGCTGGGGCGGGTGCCGCGCCCGCCCGCAGTACCACGATGGACGCGCGCCAACTCCTCCAGGAGAACGCCTGCCTGGGGTGTCATCAGCTCGACGGTCAGGGCCCGCCCATCGGACCACCGTTCGACGGGATGGGCGCCCGGACCTCCACCGACCGCATTCGGCGCGGCATCCTCGATCCCGCGGCGGAGGTCGCGGAGGGCTACGAGCAGTTCGCCGGGACGATGCCCCCAACCTTCGGCCAGCAGCTCAGCGCCGCCCAGCTCGAGGCCATCGTCCAGTTTCTGGCGGAGCGCCGATGAAAGTCCGCGAGATCGTCCGGCATCCGTTCTGGCAGGCCGTTGGCCTCCTCGTGCTGTCGTGGGTCGCCTTCACGTACGGCATCGCGTACGTGCCGCCACTCTTCGGCATCGACAGCGCGCCGGTGCCCACGAGCGTCGTGCTGCAGTTCGTCCTCACCGCCCTCGTGGGCATCTTGATCTACGTGAGCGACAACGAGGAGAAGTGGCGCCGATTCAAGGAGCCGCTGCACGCCACGCTCGTCGACCCCGACAAGAAGTGGCTCCGGGGCGCGCTGCTCGTCCTGCTCCCGGCGCTGGTGGGCTGGGTGACGTACGATCAGGTGCGCCCGAAGGTCTCCGCGCCCGCCGAGCTGCGATCCATCCACCCGGCGCCTCCCGGCCAGATCACGTTCCGCGGACAGACGGTGCAGCTGACCGGTCTCGAGAACCCGCTGCGCCGCGAGGGGAGCCTCGAGGCGCACGTTCGCGAGGGCCGGCGAGTCTACTACCAGAACTGCCTGCCGTGCCACGGCGACCGCATGGACGGGGAAGGGCACTACGCGCACGGCTTCAGCCCCCTGCCGCTCTCGTTCACGGACGCCGGGACGATCGCCCAGCTCACCGAGAGCTTCGTGTTCTGGCGCATCGCCAAGGGCGGCCCCGGCCTGCCCCGCGAGGGCGCGCCGTGGAACTCGGCCATGCCGGCGTGGGAGGACTTCCTCACGGAGGACGAGATCTGGTCCGTGATCATCTTCCTGTACGAGCAAACCGGGTGGCGACCGCGCACGTGGGAAGAGGCCGGTGCGGAGGCGGGAGGCGAGCATGACTAGGGCTCCCGCGGTGCGGAGCGCCCTCCTTCCCACGCTCGGCCGAGCTGCGCTCGGGCTCTCCCTTCTGGCCACCGCCATGCCGCCGTACCGCCTCATCGCCCAGGAAGGGGGCAGTGCGGCGCCGGGCAAGGCGGTCTACGAAAAGTGGTGCGCTGGCTGCCACGGGGACAACGGTGACGGGTTCGGCGAGGCGGCGGCGTTCATGCTCCCGCGCCCGCGCGACTTCACCCGCGGCGACTATCAGGTCCGCACCACGGCGAGCGGCGAGCTGCCCACCGACGCGGACATTCGGCGGATCGTGGATGACGGGATGCCCGGAACCGCCATGCCCGGCTGGCGCGAACGGCTCACGCCCAGCGAGCGGGCCGACGTCGTGGCGTATCTCAAGGGCTTCTCCCGCTTCTTCGAGGGTGCCTCGCCGGAGCCGATCGCCTTCTCCGGCGCCCCCGGTCGCTCGGCCGAGGGGATCGAGGAGGGCGCCCGCGTCTACCAGGAGCTGGAGTGCTTCAGGTGCCATGGCGCGCAGGGTCGGGGCGACGGAGCGTCGGCGCCCACGCTCACCGACGACTGGGACGTTCCCACCCGCGCCGCCGACTTGAGCGAGTATTGGTATTTCAACGGCGGCGGCACCGTCGAGGAGATCTACTACCGCCTCCAGACGGGGCTCAACGGCACCCCCATGCCGTCGTTCACCGACGTGATCGAGTCGGGCATCATCACGGAGGACCAGCTGTGGCGGCTCGCGCAGTACGTGCGCTCGCTCGGGCCCGAGCGCGAGCCGGAGGTGCGTAGCGTGATCCGCGCCCGGCTCGCCGACGGGGCGCTCCCGGCCGGTCCGTCGGACAGCGCCTGGGAAGACGTCGAGCCGGCGTACGTGCCGATGGTTGGCCAGATCATCGTGGCGCCACGGTGGTTCGCGCCCACCGTGGACGGGATCTGGGTCCAGGCCGTCCATGACGGGGAGCGGGTGGCGCTCCGGCTGACGTGGAACGACCCGTCCCGGAGCCCCGACCCGGACTGGCAGGAGTGGCTGGACCGTGTGGCGGCGACGATGACGGATGCCGACGGGCCGGTGCCCACCACGCAGGGTCCGGATCGGGTGCAAGTGCAGTTCCCACAACGCCTGTCGGACGGGATGGAGCGCCCCTATTTTCTGGGAGGAGATAGCCGGCGACCGGCGTACGTTTGGAGATGGTTGAGCGAGCCGGATGGAGTGGAGGAAGGACTGGGTACCGGGCTCGACCGCTTCGCACCGTTCACGGGCTCGTCGGCGGTGACGCATGCTGCGTCGTTCACCGATGGGGCGTGGACCGTGCAGTACACGCGCGCGCTCGCGGCGGCGGATACCAGTGCCCTGGCCTTCGTCGCCGGGCGAGCCATGCCGATCGCGTTTTATGCCGCGGACGGGTCGAACGGCGAGGGAGAGGTGCGGGGCGCCGTCAGCGCGTGGTATCAACTGTATCTCGACGTGCCCACACCGCCGAGCGCGTACGTCGCGCCGGTGTTGGTGACGCTGCTGACCGCCGGCTTGGGGGTCGTGGTGATCGTGAGGGCGCAACGGCGCGGCTCTCGAGCCGCATCAGAATCCACGGAGGCATCATGAGACGAGTACTCGTTCCTGCCGTCTTCCTCCTCTTTGCGTGCGCGGGCGGCGACCAGGGTGGCGGCGCAGCCGAGAGTGAGGACGCCGCCGGCGGGATGACATCGACCGGGCCGATGGGTCAGGCGACCGTGTCGGGGATGGTGCGGTTCGACGGCGCGGCGCCGGCGAATCCCACGATCGACATGTCCGAGGAGCCCACCTGCGCGGAGAAGTACGAGGGCCCGCCCACCGATCCACAGGCGGTCGTGAACAATGGGATGCTCGGCAACGTGTTCGTATACGTGAAGAGCGGGCTGCCGGACGGAGCCAGCTATTCTCCCCCATCGACGCCCGTCGTGCTGGACCAGGAGGGTTGCCTGTATCATCCGCGCGTCTTCGGCGTGATGGTGGGCCAGACCGTGGAGATTCGGAACAGCGATGCGCTGCTCCACAACATCAAGGCCGTGCCGACGGCCAACCGCGGCTTCAACATCTCGCAGCCTCAGGCGGGGATGACGACGAACCGCACCTTCAACACGGCCGAGATCATGGTGCCGTTCGAGTGCAACGTGCACGGATGGATGCGAGCGTACACGGGGGTGACGACCCATCCCTTCTACGCTACGTCCGGAGAAGACGGCGCCTTCACGATTCAGGGGTTGCCAGCCGGGGAGTACGTGCTCGAAGCGTGGCACGAGCTGTTCGGGACGCGTGAGACCACCGTGACGGTGCCCGAGAGCGGGTCGGTGAGCGTGGAATTCACGTTCAGCCCCAGCGCGTCGTAGGGCGAGGCGTCATGGACTGGACTCTGACGCCAGGCGTCACCACCTACGCCGCGGACATCGACCGGCTCTACTATCTGATTCTGGTCATCACCGGGATCGCGTTCGTGGTCGTCGAAGTCGCGCTGATCTGGTTTCTGATCCAGTACCGCGGACGTCCCGGACGCCGGGCACACTACACCCACGGCAGCATTCGAGCCGAGATCGTCTGGACGTCGGTGCCGGCGGTTGTCGTGGTAATGATCGGTGTGCTCTCGGGCGGCGTGTGGAATCACATCCGGGGCCGGGACAGTATCCCGCCGGACGCGCTCCCGGTGGCGGTCGCGGCGAAACAGTTCGAGTGGAACGTGACCTATGCCGGAGTGGACGGTCAACTCGGCAGTGACGACGACTTCACACTGCGGAACGAGCTGCGGGTGCCGACGGAGCGGCCGGTCGTGGTGCACCTGACGGCGGAGGACGTGATCCATTCGTTCTTCGTCCCCGACTTTCGTGTGAAGCAGGATGCGGTCCCCGGGATGAACATCCTGGTGTGGTTCCAGGTCATCGAACCGGGGGAGTACCCGCTGGCGTGCGCGGAGCTCTGCGGCCTGGGCCACTACCGCATGGAGGCCAGGGTCGTCGCGCTCCAGCCGGATGAGTACGACCGGTGGGTTGCCGAGCAGTCCAACCAAAACGTCGCTTCACGATAGAGGACGCCCGATGGCCACGACCGCCGCAACGTTCGATCAGGTCTCACACGCGAATGTGGACACTCGGTCGTTCCTCAGAAAGTACGTTTTTTCGACCGATCACAAGACCATCGGCATCCAGTTCCTCATCCTGAGCCTATTCTTCCTGGCCGTGGGCGGGCTGCTGGCGATGATGATGCGCTGGCAGCTGGGGTTCCCCGGCCAGGCGATGCCGGGCGGAGGCGTGTTGCCGGACACCATGGCCCCGGGCGGCATCCTGCTGCCGGAGTTCTACAACGCGCTGGTGTCCATGCACGGCACGTTCATGGTGTTCTTCGCGATCATGCCGCTGCTCGTGGGTGTGTTCGCCAACTTCCTGATCCCGCTCAAGATCGGCGCGCCGGACATGGCGTTCCCGCGGCTCAACATGGCGTCGTTTTGGATCGCCGTGCCGGCCGGCCTCCTCATGATGGCAGGGTTCTTCGTGGAGGGCGGAGCCGCAGGGGCCGGCTGGACGATGTACGTGCCGCTGAGTGCCGACCCCGAGTATTCAGGGGTCAGCGCCGGTCAGACGCTGTGGTGCATGAGCATCGCGGTGCTCGGGCTCTCCTCGATTCTCGGGTCGACCAACTACATCACCACGATCATCAATCTCCGGGCGCCGGGCATGGGATGGTTCCGGATGCCGCTGAGCATCTGGGCGTTGTTCATCACCGCCATTCTGACGGTGTTGGCGATTCCGATCCTGTCGGGCGCGGCGATCATGCTGCTGTTCGACCAGACGCTGGGCACCCACTTCTTCCTGCCGGCCGAGGGAGGCCAGCCGCTCCTGTGGCAGCACCTGTTCTGGTTCTTCGGGCACCCCGAGGTGTACATCCTGATCCTCCCCGCGATGGGGATGGTGTCCGACGTCATCGCGAACGGGTCCCGGAAGCCCATCTTCGGATATCACTCGATGGTGTTCGCCATCATGGCGATCGGGTTCCTGGGATGGATCGTGTGGGGGCATCACATGTTCCAGAGCGGGATGAACCCCACCCTCGGCATGTCGTTCATGATCTCCACGCTGCTCATCGCCGTGCCGTCCGCCATCAAGACGTTCAATTGGTTAGGCACCATGTGGCGCGGCAACATCCGGTTCCACGTCCCCATGCTCCATGCCATCGCCTTCGTCGCCATGTTCGTGATCGGCGGCCTGTCGGGCGTGTTCATGGCGTCCACGCCGGTGGATATCTACATCCACGACACCTATTTCATCGTGGCTCACATCCACTACGTGCTGTTCGGCGGGAGCCTGTTCGCGATCTTCGCCGGGATCGTCTTCTGGTACCCGAAGATGTTTGGGCGGATGATGAGTGAGTCCTGGGGAAAGGTGCATTTCTTCCTGACCTTCGTGTTCTACAACCTGACGTTCTTCCCGATGCACCAGCTGGGGCTTGGCGGGCACATGCGGCGGATCTACGACCCGACCGAGTACGAGTTCTTGCAGCCGCTCCAGGGCATGAATCAGTTCATCTCCATCAGCGCGTTCCTGTTGTTCGCCACGCAGATCATCTTCGCGGCGAACTTCATCCTGAGTTGGTTCCGCGGGAAGAAAGTGTCCGAGAATCCGTGGGAAGACACCGGTTTGGAGTGGACGACGCCGTCGCCCGCCCCACACGGCAACTGGCCCACGACGCCCACCGTGTATCAGGCGCCGTACGAATTCAGCCACCCACAGGAGCAGACGAAAGACTTCGTGATGCAGACCGACAAGCTCCCCACCACGTCGCCGGCCGGCGGGCCGGCGGACCGCTAGGAGGACGTCGATGGCGCACGCGCACGCCGCCATGCGGCCTCCCGCGCAGGCCGAGCCCGGAGCGGGTGTCTACACCGAGAAGCTCGGGATGTGGGTGTTCCTGGGGTCGGAGGTGATGTTCTTCACGGCCCTCATCGGCTCGTACATCATTCTCCGGTTTGCCCACCCGGTCGCGTGGGCGACACCGGGGCAGATCCTGAACGTCCCCGTCACCGCGGTCAACACATTCCTGCTGATCTGCTCCAGCGTCACCATGGTGAAGGCGTTCGCCGCGATTCAGGAAGGCGACCAGAGGATGCTGCGGTTCTGGCTCGCGGCGACGGTCATCATCGGGGCCACGTTCGTGAGCGTTCAGGTATTCGAGTACCTCCAACTCGCGCGCGAGGGATTCCTCCCGAGCGGCTACGTGCCGGGGAGCCACCTGGCGGAGAGCGCCGAGACGGGAGCAGCGTACGAAGGGGGGGCACCGCTGCCCCACAGCGTCGGGCTGTACGGATCGACGTTCTATACGATGACCGGATTTCACGGCTTCCACGTCACCATGGGGGTCGTCTGCTTGACCTTCGTGACGGTGAAGGCGTTCCGGGGCGGGTACACCGTCCAGGACCACCGCGGCGTCGAAGTGATCGGCCTGTACTGGCATTTCGTCGACCTCGTGTGGATCATCCTCTTCACGATCGTCTACCTGATTTGACCGGCTCGGGGGAGCTTGCCAATGGCCGAGGCTGAACACAAGCATCCGAACTACGTCGGCGTGTGGGTCGGGCTCGCCGTGCTCACGCTGCTCGAGCTGGGCGTGGCGTTCCTGAGCTGGCCGAAGATGACCATCATCCTGATCCTGCTCGGCCTCGCGGTGTGGAAGGCGCTGCTGGTGGCGCTGTACTACATGCACCTGCGCTTCGAGCCCAACCGGCTGCGGATCCTGGCCGTCGCCCCGCTCCCGCTCGCCGTCATCATGATCATCGCCGTCATTACGGAGTACGTGTGGTAGCCATTGCGCTTGGGCGCGCGCGCCCCGCCGACTACCTCGAGCTGACGAAGCCGCGGATCGTCGTCCTGGTGATGGTCACCGTGGCCGCCGGGTTCTATCTGGGCGGGGTGGGGGCGGTGACGGGGCTCGTGCTGTTCCATACCCTCCTGGCCACGGCCATGGTCGCCGGCGGCACCAATGCCCTGAACCAGGTCGTCGAGCGCGACGTGGACGCTCGCATGCACCGAACCCGTGGGCGACCGCTCCCCACCGGACGCCTGAGCTTCGCGGAAGCGTCACTGTTCGCGTGGGCGCTCGGTGTGGGCGGCATCGCCTACATGGCGCTCTTCGTAAACCCCGTCGCCTCCGCCCTCGCCGCCGCCACCTTGGTGGCCTATGTCTTCGCGTACACGCCGCTCAAACGCCGGACGTCGTTGGCCACGCTGGTCGGCGCGATTCCCGGGGCGCTCCCGATCGCGGGGGGATGGGCGGCCGCCACCGGCGCGCTCCCGTTGGAAGCGTGGGTCCTGTTCGCCATCGTGTTCCTGTGGCAGCTACCCCATTTCCTGGCGCTCGCCTGGGTCTACCGCGACGACTACGCCCGTGCCGGACTCAAGATGCTCAGCGTAACGGACGACGGGGAATCGACGTTCCGGCAGGCGGTTCTCTACGCGGTCGCCATGCTGCCCGTCACCCTCGCGCCCAGTGTGCTCGGCCTCGCCGGGCCGTGGTATTTCTTCGGCGCGTTGGGTTTGACGGTCTGGCTGATCGCCACCGCGCTCTCCGCGGCTCGAAACCGGTCGATCCCGCACGCCCGGCGCCTGTTCATGGCCACCGTGCTCTGGCTCCCCGCGGTGCTGGCACTCATGGTGCTGGACAAGACTATATGATCCCGTTCCACCGCCTGCTCATCGCCACCGCGATCCTCTTCTCCGCGGGATTCGCGGCCTGGGCGTACGTGGGATACGCCCAGGACGGCGGCGCCGTCGAGCTCGGCCTCGCCGTGTTCTTCACGGTCTGCGCCGTGGCGCTCGGGTACTACCTCAAGAACCTCAAGCGGTTCCTCGGGCGTTGACCGGCGACTCCATGTCGAGCGTCATGCTGTGGGTGGGAGGGCTGATGGTGCTCATGCCCATCCTATTCGCCGGCGCCCTCCTCGGCGCGATGTGGCGTAACAGTCGCCGGCAGAACGATGGAGTCGGTAGCAGTGAGCAGAAAACAGAGCGCAGCGAGGAGAGAACGGTGAGCACGTAACGGCGGCACCATCTTCTCCCTTCTCCCCTCTCCCACCAAAAAAACGAGCGCCCGGCCCTACTCCGGCCGAGCGCTCGTGGATCTATGTCGACGCCGGCGTGAACCGCCGGCGATTGCAGTCGCGACGCCTAGCTCGTGCTCTCGGCGGCGCGAATCCGGACCACGAGGCCGCTCGTCTGTGTCTCGCCGTTCGCGCCCCAGAGGTAGCGGCTGACGCGCAACGAAACGATGCTCCCCGGTCGAATGGCGCGGAGTTTCTGCCGGAAGTCGCCCACGGACGTCACCTCCTCGCCGTCCATGTGCGTGATGACGTACACGACACCGCGGCGCAGGTCGGCCGGCAGGAGGCCCTTGTCGCGGGCCGGTCCATCCGGGTCGACGCCGGTGATCGTGATCCCACGCGGCGCGCCCTGGAGGGCTGGATACTGTGCGACCTGCGTCGCGGAAAGGGGCTGAACGGCGAGGCCCAGCTTGCCTTCGTACGTAACGGCATCCGCGCCACGGCCATCGTCCCGGCTGGCGACCGGCGTGGCGTCGCTCAACGGCGCTTCGCCTAGCCGCACCTGGAACGTGCGCCGCTCGCCGTCGCGGCGCAGCACGACGACATCCACCAATTCCCCAGGCTTCTTGAATCCGACGAGCTGCTGGAGCTGTGCCACGTATTCGACCCGCTCGCCGTCCAGCTCGACGATCACATCGCCCGGCTGGAGCCCGGCGCGCCGGGCCGGGCTCTCCGCGGAGTAATCCTGGATCTTGACGCCGTGGATGTTGTCGAGACTCATCCCCACGTACTCGGCATCCTCCGGCGTCACATTCTCGATCGCCACGCCGAGAACGGCACGGGTCACGCGTCCGGTCTCGATCAACTGCTGGACGACGTTGCGCGCCAGGTTGATCGGGATCGCGAAGCTATAGCCGGAATAGTATCCGGTGCGGCTGGCGATGGCGGAGTTCACCCCAACCACGCGGCCGCTGATGTCGACCAGCGGGCCGCCGGAATTCCCGGGGTTGATGGCCGCGTCGGTCTGGATGAAATCCTGAATGTTGTACTCGCCGTTCAACAGCTCGCCCAGGCCACGCCCGCGGCCGCTTACGATGCCGGCGGTGACGGTGAAGCTGAACTCGCGGCCCAGCGGGTTCCCGATGGCCAGCACCCACTCACCCACCTTGATCGAATCGGAATTCCCGAACGATATGGCGGGGAGACCCCGGGCGTCGATCTTGATCACCGCCACGTCCGTGTTTGGATCGCGACCCACCACCGTGGCGCTGAACCGGCGCCGGTCGTAGAGCGTGACCTCGAGCCGGTCGAACCCCTCCACGACGTGGTTGTTCGTGATGATGTAGCCGTCGTTGGAGATCAGGAACCCGCTTCCCTGCCCACGGCGTGGTTGTGCGTCGTCCGGCCTGCCGAAGAAGCGCTCGAACGGCTCCGGAATATCCACCTGTTCCCGGTTGCCGACGCGGGACCGCGCTTCGACGAACACGACGGCCGGTCGGACCGCCTCCGCCACCGACGAGAACGCGTCGCCCAGCGCGCGGACCCCCGGGTCCGCCTGCACGGGCGCGGCGCTCTGCGCCGCGACGAGCGACACCGGCACCCGCTGCTGGGCCTCCGAGCGCTCGGGAAAGTCGACGACTGAGACAAACGCGGCCGCCAAGATGAGCGCGATGCCCACCAGCGAACCGAACTTCAGCCAATCTCGCTTACGTCGTTCCATGTTGCTCTGTCCTATGTAGTGTGCCATCCCTCAATGACTCTTTCACCTGTAAAGGTAACCCTGAAACCGGGCCGGGTTTCCCCGGCCCCGGCTTCCGTGACGCAATCCTTACGACCGGGGTTCAGGACTTGGAGTCGTCGACGATCTCGTAGTCCGCCTCGACCACGTCCTCCGCAGCCGTACCGGTGCCCGCCTCCCCGGAGGCGTCGGGCCCCTCAGTGCTTCCCGCCTGATCGGCCGTTGGCTCGGCCTGCGCCTGGGCCGACTGGTAGAGCGAGGCGCCGGCCGCCGAATACGCCTGCGACAGCTCCTCGAGGGCACGCTTGATCTCGTCGCCCCCCCCGGACCGGAGCGCCTTCTTGGCTTCCTCTACCGCGTTGTTCAACCGATCCTTGTGCGACGTCTCGAGCCTGTCACCCCACTCCTTCATGTTCTTTTCGACTTCGTAGACCGTCGAATCGAGCCGGTTGCGGGCAGTGATCTCTTCACGCCGCTCCTTGTCCTCCTGCGCGTGGCTCTCGGCTTCCTTGACCATCCGATCGATCTCGGAGTCGGACAGCCCCGACGAGGACTCGATCCGGATCTTCTGCTCCTTGCCCGTCGTCTTGTCCTTGGCCGAGACGTGGAGGATACCGTTCGCGTCGATGTCGAAGGTTACCTCGATCTGCGGCATGCCGCGCGGCGCAGGCGGGATCCCGGTGAGCTGGAACCGGCCGATCGTGCGGTTGTCCTTGGCCAGCTCCCGCTCGCCCTGGAGAACGTGGATCTCGACCGTCGTCTGGTTGTCCTCCGCCGTGGAGAACACCTCCGACTTCTTGGTCGGAATCGTGGTGTTCCGCGGGATCAGGACCGTGGTCACACCGCCCAGCGTCTCGATGCCGAGGGAGAGCGGCGTCACGTCGAGTAACAGGACGTCCTTGACTTCGCCGGCGAGCACGCCGCCCTGAATGGCGGCGCCGATCGCGACCACCTCGTCGGGGTTCACGCCCTTGTGCGGATCCTTCCCGAAGAAGCCCTTGACAATGTCCTGCACCTTCGGGATGCGCGTCGAGCCGCCCACGAGAATGACCTCGTCGACGTCGCCGGGCTTGAGACCGGCATCCTTGAGCGCCTTCTCCATCGGCGGCATGGTGCGCTGGATGAGGTCGTCCACCAGCTGCTCAAACTTGGCCCGGGTCAGCGTCATGTTGAGGTGCTTGGGCCCCGACTGGTCGGCCGTGATGAACGGGAGATTGATCTCCGTCTGCGTGGTCGTGGACAGCTCCATCTTGGCCTTCTCGGCGCCCTCCTTGAGGCGCTGCAGGGCCATGGCGTCCTTCGAGAGATCGATCCCCTGATCCTTCTTGAACTCGTCCACCAGCCAGCGGATCACCCGGTCGTCGAAGTCATCGCCGCCAAGGTGCGTGTCGCCGTTGGTGGCCTTCACCTCGAAGACCCCTTCGGCCAGCTCTAGAATGGAGATGTCGTACGTCCCGCCACCCAGGTCGAAGACCGCGATCTTCTCTTCTTTCTTCTTCTCGAGCCCGTAGGCCAGCGCGGCCGCCGTGGGCTCGTTGATGATCCGCAGGACCTCGAGACCGGCCACCTTGCCCGCGTCCTTGGTTGCCTGCCGCTGGGCGTCGTTGAAATAAGCCGGGACCGTGACGACCGCCTTCTCGACCTTATGGCCCAGGTAATCCTCCGCGGTCTGGCGCATCTTCTGGAGGATCATCGCCGATATCTCCGGTGGCGTATATCGCTTCCCCTGGATCTCGACCGCCACCAGATTGTTCGGGCCGGGGACCACCGCGTACGGGACCCGCGCCGTCTCTTCCTTCACTTCGTCCATGCGCCGCCCCATGAACCGCTTGATGGAGAACACCGTGTTCCTGGGGTTGGTGACGGCCTGGCGCTTCGCTACCTGGCCAACCAGGCGCTCGCCGTCCTTGGTGAAGGCCACCACGGACGGCGTCGTCCGGCCGCCCTCGGAGTTCGGGATCACGACGGGATCGCCGCCCTCCATCACCGCGACCACCGAATTCGTGGTTCCGAGGTCGATGCCGATCACTTTCTCAGCCATGCCCGAGTCCTCACACGTTGTTGAGAGATGCGTAGAATGCCGACGCGGTCGCAAAAGGCAAGGCGCATACCACATAAGTACGCCATATTGGCAGGATCGCCAGGGATGGGTGCAAACGTAACAGGTTTTAGGGCATGGGCTTATACCGCTCCATGGCGTCAACGGCCGGGCGCGGACGCGAACGCCTGGTTTGCCGGGGGTGCGCAGGCATCGGCAGTTGGCGCCAAGCCAGAGGCTGTCCGTTCCGGCACCGGAGCTTGCTCTCTACCTCGTTGATTGACTTACACTTACAGCTAGCCTAGCTTCGGTGAATGTTCCCCTACCGGGACGACAACCCGAACATCATGACGCCGTTCGTGGTGTACGGCCTCATCGCGGTCACGGCCCTTGCCTGGCTCGTGCTCCAGGGCGCGGGCACCCAGCCCGCGCTCGTCAGCTCGGTGTGCCGGCTCGGACTGATCCCGGGAGAGGTGCTCGGCCGCATTCCCGCGGAGACGGTGGTTCCGCTCGGGCCCGGCGTCGGGTGTCGGGTGGGTGGCGACGGCAGCTGGCTCACGGTGCTCACGTCGATGTTCATGCACGGGAGCTGGTTTCACATCATCGGGAACATGTGGTTCCTCTGGGTATTCGGGGACAACGTCGAAGACTCGATGGGGCACGTTCGCTTTCTGTTCTTCTATCTCGTGTGCGGGCTGCTCGCCGCGGTGGCGCAGGTCGCCATCCAGCCAAGCTCGCCGGTGCCCATGGTGGGGGCCTCGGGGGCCATCAGCGGCGTGATGGGTGGATACCTCGTGTTGTATCCGCGGGTTCGGGTGCACATGCTGGTCTTCTTTGGGTTCATCTTCACCGTCGCGGTGCCGGCATACGTGGTGCTGCTCTATTGGGCGTTTCTCCAGCTCGTCGGCGGACTGCCGATGCTGAGTGGGGCAAGCGAGGGCGGTGGTGTGGCCTTCATGGCCCACCTCGGTGGGTTCGTGGCGGGGGTGGCGCTCATCAAGCTCTTTGCGAGACCCGAGCTGGTCGCGGCCCACCGCCGTGCCACCCGTCCGGTGGTGCCGGGGTATCACGACCGGCTGCGGTGGTGAGGAGATCATGTTTCTGGCCCGAGTGATCGGCCGTGTGGTGGCCACCGTCAAGCAGGACACGTTGAACGGTCAGCCGCTCCAGTGGATCCAGCCGGTCGATGCGAGTGGGAAGGACCGCGGCGCGGCGGTCGTTGCCGTGGACCCTATCGGGCTCGGACCGGGTGAATTGTGCTATTACATCACGGCACGGGAAGCGTCCCTGACGCTATGGGAGACGTTTGCCGCCGTCGACGCAGGGATCGTGGGGAAGGTGGACAAGATCAACCTCTTGGACGATCGAGGATGACGGGTTCAACGGCAAGCGCCGATCCGGCCCGGTGCAGGGGAAGGGGGAAGCGGGGAGGGGGAAGGGCTGTGGAGGCGCCGTGTACATAGCTCGCGTCGTGGGCAACGTCGTCTCGACACACAAGAACGACCGGCTCGACGGCAAGAAGCTGCTGCTGGTGCGGCGGCTCGGCCTCGACGGGGAGCCGGACGGATCGATCGAGGTCATCGCACTGGATGTGGTGGATGCGGGGCCCGGTGAAACGGTACTGGTGGTGCAAGAGGGGAGCTCCGCACGGAAGATCTTCAATGATGAGAGGATCCCGGTGCAGGCGGTGGTGGTAGGGATCGTCGAGAGCGTGACGACTACAGTGAGGAGTGAGGAGTGAGAAGTGACGAACATGCGAGCTGACCGGATTGACGATATCGCGCGCCATGTGGCGGCACGGCTGGAGGGGGTGGTTCCCGCCTCTGGCCCGGTGGGAACCTGGGAGGTGCCGGATATCGGTTGGCGGATGCCCTTTCCAGGGACCAGGGGGAGGACGCCGGAGCGCGCGAGTGGCGCGGCCTCTGTCACCGCCATACCGCCAAATCACCCTCCCGTCCAGCATAGGGCGCACGTGGGGCCCGGGCAACGGGCGGTGCGCATCGCGGACTACGTGGATCATACGTTGTTGAAGGCCGACGCCACGCGAGAGCAGATCGAGGCGCTGTGCACGGAAGCGGCGGAGCATCGCTTCGCCGCAGTGTGCGTAAACGGCTGCTGGGTGCCGCTGTGCCGCCGGCTCCTCGCGGGGACGGGCGTCAAGCTCGCCGCGGTGGTGGGGTTTCCACTGGGCGCGATGACGAGCGAGGCCAAGGCGGCGGAAGCCCGTCAGCTCGTGGAGTTGGGCGCCGACGAGCTGGACATGGTCGCGGCGGTGGGGCACATCCTCGACGGCGACTGGGACTACGTCGAGCACGACATCTGCGCCGTCGTGGATGCCGCGCGCGCGCGGACCGTGAAGGTGATCCTGGAGACTGCGGCGCTGGAGCCGCTGCAGGTCGTGAAGGCCGCCGCGATCGCCAAGGAGGCGGGGGCGCATTTCGTGAAGACGTCGACGGGCTTCCACCCGGCCGGGGGGGCGACTGCCGATGCGGTGGCGCTGATGCGTCTGGTGGTGGGGGACGAGCTGGGCGTGAAGGCGGCTGGGGGGATCCGCGACTGTGCGACGGCGCTCCGCATGGTGGCGGCCGGTGCCAACCGGATCGGGACGTCGTCGGGGGTGAAGTTCGTGGAGTGTTTGGGGCGGGGGGCGGCGCCGCTCGCCGAGCTGCTGTCCGCGCCCGAGCGTCACGAGCCCGTATGCGCCACGGGGGACTGCCCCAGCTCGTATTGACGGTCGCCGGACCCCCGCTTATCGCCCGCCCGCGACCCCTCCGGTCTCGGCGTGGTGCTTGATCGTCGTTCCTTCCACCATGAACACCACGTCCTCACCGATGTTGGTGGCGAGGTCGGCGACCCGCTCGAGGTTGCGGCTCACCAGCAGCAGCTCCATGGCCGCGGTGATGGTGCTGGGCACCTCCGCCATGTGCGTGAGCAGGATACGGAACATCGACCTGTGCAGTGCGTCGACGTGGTCGTCCTGGCGGCAGATGGCCCGGGCGGCGGCGGAATCGCCCTTTACGAACGCGGACAGCACGCCGGAAAGCATCGCCTTCACCGAGCGCGCCATGTCGCTCAACTCAGGCGCCGGGGTGATGGGTGGCGCGTCCCGCAGGCGCTTGGCGCTCTGCGCGATGTTCACGGCGTGGTCGCCCATGCGCTCCAGATCGTTCGAGATCTTGAGGGCCGCCAGCAGCAGGCGCAGGTCCCTCGCCATGGGTTGCTGCAGTGCAAGGAGGTTGGTCACGCCGTTCTCGATCTCGATCTCGAGCTCGTCGATCGCGGAGTCGTGCGCGATGATCTGCTCGGCGGCGTCGGCGTCGTGCTCGAGGAGCGCCCGTACCGCCCGGTCGACTGCCGCTTCCACCTCGCCGGACATGTGGAGCAGTCGGTCCTTGAGCTGGGACAGCTCGTCGTGGAAATGCCGATGGGGGGCGCCCGTCATCCAAATCTCCCGGTTACGTAGGCTTCGGTACGCTCCTGCTGCGGCCGCGTGAAGAGGTCCTCGGAGCGCTCGTACTCGACCAACTCTCCAAGATAAAAGAACGCGGTGTAATCGGCGATCCTGGCGGCTTCATGCAGGTTGTGGGTGACGATGACGATCGTGTACTCGTGCTTCAGCTGCACCAGCAACTCCTCGATCTTCTGCGTCGCGATTGGGTCGAGCGCCGAGCACGGCTCGTCCAGCAGGAGCACTTCCGGATCGTTGGCCAGGGTCCGTGCGATGCAGAGGCGCTGCTGCTGACCGCCGGAGAGCGACGTCCCGGGCTCGTCCAGCCGGTCACTGACCTCGTCCCACAACGCCGCCCGCTTGAGGGCCCATTCGACGCGATCCGGGAGCTCGCGGGGCGCGCACAGCCCGTTGCGCTTGGGGCCGAAGGCGACGTTGTCGAACACCGACTTGGGAAACGGGTTGGGCTGTTGGAACACCATCCCCACCCGCTGCCGCAGGGCGACCACGTCCGTGCCCGCGTCGTAGACGGATCGGCCTTCGATGAGGATGTCGCCGGCGCGCCGAGTCTTGGGGATCAGCTCGTTCATGCGGTCGATCGACCGCAGCAGCGTGCTCTTGCCGCAGCCCGACGGCCCAATGAACGCGGTGATCTTCCGGGGGGCGATCCGCATCGAGATGCCGCGGAGCGCCTGATTCTCCCCGTACCAGAAGCTGAAGTCGCGGATGTCGATGAGCGGCTCGATCTCGGCCGCCGGATCGAGATCGCCGCCCTCGCGAGCCGGCTCGGGGCGCATCACGCTGCTCATCCGAACCGCCCCGTGATGTACGCCTCGGTCCGCTCCTGCTGGGGCCGGGTGAAGATCTCGGTCGTCGGCCCGGTCTCGACCAGCTCGCCCATATAGAAGAACGCAGTGTAATCGGAGATCCGTGCTGCCTGCTGCATGTTGTGGGTGACGATCACGACGGTGTAGTCGCGCGTCAGGTCCTGGACGAGATCCTCGATCCGCTGGGTGCTGAGGGGATCGAGCGCCGAGGTCGGCTCGTCGAGAAGGATGACCTCGGGCCCGGGCGCGATGGCGCGGGCGATGCACAGGCGCTGCTGCTGTCCCCCGGAGAGCGCCAGCGCGCTCCCGTCCAACCGATCCTTCACCTCATCCCACAGGGCGGCTCCTCGTAGCGCGCGCTCGACCAACGTCCCGGCCTTGGCTCGAGAGTAGCCGCCGTTGACCTTGAGGCCGGCCGCCACGTTCTCGGCGACGGACATGGTGGGGAATGGGGTAGGACGCTGGAACACCATGCCGATACGCTTGCGGAGCTGGACGGGGTTCACCTCGGGCGCGTAGATGTCCTGCTCGTCCAACAGCACCCGCCCGCGGACCGTGGCACCGGCCGCCAACTCGTGCATCCGGTTGAGGCACCGCAAGAATGTGCTCTTCCCACATCCCGACGGACCGATCACCGCAGTGACGGTATTCCGTGGAAAGCCGAGGTCCACGTCCCGCACCGCGGCCTTCTGACCGAAGAGCGCCGTGAGGCGCTCGGCCTGGAGCGGCCGGTCGGGTTGGTCAGCCACGGCCGTACCTTGCGCGGGTGACGTATCGGGCGGCGAGGCTGAAGAGCAGCACGATGCCGATCAACACGAGCGCGGAGCCCCAGGCCAGCCGGTGCCATTCGTCGAAGGGCCCGGTGGCGTAGACGTAGATCTGGAGTGAGAGCGTCTGCATCGGCTCGAAGATGTTCGTCTTGAAGTGGAGGTTCCCGAGGGCGGTGAAGAGGAGCGGGGCTGTCTCGCCCGCCACTCGTGCCACACCCAGGAGGGCGCCGGTGACGATCCCGGGCAGCGCGGTCCGCACGACCACCAGGAGGGAGGCCCGCCAGCGCGCGTACCCCAGGGCCAGCGCGGCCTCCCGCAGGGATTCGGGCACCAATCGCACGATGTCCTCGGTCGTGCGGGTGACCATGGGGACCATCAGCGTCGCCAGCGCGACGGCTCCGGCCAGCGCGGAGAATCCGCCGAGCGGCCGAACCATCCACGTCCACACGAAGATGCCGACCACGATCGACGGCGTGCCGTTCAGCACGTCGGCGACGAAGCGGACGATCCATCCCATGCGTCCCGAGCCGTACTCGGCGAGGTAGATCCCGGCGCCGATGCCCACCGGCAGCCCGATCAGGCTCGCGAGCCCGACGATGATCACCGTACCCATGATGGCATTGGCGACGCCGCCGCCGCTCTGGCCGGCGGCCACGGGGTTCTTGATGAAGAAATCGAGGTTGATGCTCGACGCGCCTTTGAGAATCAGGTCGCCGAAGATGAGCGCCAGCGGGAGGACGGCGAGGATCGCGGCGATGACCGTGGCGGCGGTCATGATGCGACTCACGACACGGCGGCGGACGCGGCGGTTCACAGGGCGCGACTCCCCACGGCGCTGCCGCGCGCCACCCGCCAGACGAGAAGTCGGGCGGAGGCGTTGACAATGACGGTGACGACGAACAGGACGAACCCGATCTCGAACAGAGCTGAGAGGTACAGGTTGGTCGTGGCCTCCCGGAACTCGTTGGCGATGATCGCCGCCATGGTGTAGCCCGGCTCGAGCACCGAGACGCTCAAGTCGTGCCGGTTGCCGATCACCATGGTGACGGCCATGGTCTCGCCGAGCGCGCGGCCGAGTCCCAGGACGACGGCGCCGACGAGCCCGGCCCTCCCGTATGGGAGCACCGCGGTCCAGACCGTTTCCCACCGCGTGGCGCCGAGGGCGAGGGCCGCCTCGCGCTGGGAGTTCGGTACCGCCAACAGCACCTCGCGGGACACCGAGGCGATGTACGGCAGGATCATCACGGAAAGGATCAGCCCGGCGGCGAGCATCGAGTTGCCGTAGAACTGCCCTTGGAAGAACGGCGTCCACCCCAACACGGCCCGGAGCGGCGGCACGGCGTATTCCCGGAGCAGGGGGATCAGCACGAAGATGCCCCACAGGCCGTACACGACGCTCGGGATGGCGGCGAGGAGGTCGATGAGGCCGCCCACGAACCGGCGCACCCTGTCGGGCGCGAACTCCGTGAGGAAGATGGAGGCGCCGAG